>Ga0075425_100000464_pt1 | contig 38056 bp, 29 predicted proteins | sample SoiMethybrSBSTD4_FD_75300 | JGI IMG/M metagenome (GOLD analysis project Ga0075425, IMG submission 75300) | Bulk soil microbial communities from a Populus tree surrounding site in Tennessee, USA - Soil MetaG P. TD hybrid SBSTD4 | ecosystem: Environmental > Terrestrial > Soil > Tree plantation... | reverse complement strand
CACGATCGATCTCGAGGCCACAGCCGTGAACGGCGGCTGCCAGCTGAAGGTGATCGATTCAGGCGGTGGGATCGCACCCGACCACGTGCCGCACGTGTTCGATCGCTTCTACAAGGTCGATGCGTCGAGAACGTCTGGCGCGGGTGGAAGCGGACTCGGCCTCTCCATCGTGAAGGCCATCGCCGAACGCCACGGCGGCACAGTGACCGTGACCAGCCGGCCGGGTCGGACAGAGTTCGTAATCACGCTGCCCGAGCAGACTCATTCGCGATCCGCGAACTTGTATCCGACGCCCCACGCGGTCAACAGCATTTCCGGATCCTGAGGCTCGCGCTCGATCTTCCGGCGCAGACGGCTGATCACCGTGTCGACGGTGCGGTCGGTCACGTAGGTGTCGTCGCTCCACACCTCTTCGAGCAGGGCCGCGCGCGTAAACACCGCACCGGGCCTCGACGCGAGCAGAAACAGCAGATCGAACTCCTGCTTCGTCAGCTCGACGCGTTCGCCACGGACGACGACCTGACGACGCTCGCGATCGAGCGTCAGGTCGCCCGCATGCAGCACGTCGGGCGGCGTCTGCTCGGCCGTCTGTCGTCCGTGGCGCCGCATGAGCGCGCCGATGCGGGCCATCAGCTCGCGAACGCCGAACGGTTTCGTCAGGTAGTCGTCGGCGCCGCTCTCGAGGCCGAGCACTTTGTCGGACTCGCCGTCGCGCGCGGTGAGCATCAGGATGGGAGTGTCGACGTTCTGTCCGGCGCTGCGCATCGCGCGGCACACGCTCACGCCATCGAGACCCGGCAGCATGACGTCGAGCAGCACGAGATCGAACGGCGTCGAGCGCGTCCGATCGAGCGCCTCGCGGCCGTTCGAGACCTCATCGATCGTGAAGCCGGCAAGATCGAGGTGCAGATGCAGCAGCTCGCGAATGCCCGCATCATCTTCGACGACGAGCACCGAGCGGCGCGCCGAGTGGACCATGCCATATTCTGCAGGAATCAGGAATCAGGAATCAGGAATCAGGATGTTCACTCGCCAATCTTCGGCGCCGGCACCGATCGTTGGTCCCACGGCGGCACGGCAACGCTGCCGCCGTAGTAGACGAGCGTCAGTCCGGCAACCGTGCCGATCACCGTCACGACCATCAACGCAATCACGAGCCACACGGCCAGGCTGTCGAACAGATCTCCGTTCTCCTGACCGACGGCAGTGGGTTCGGCGATGGGATGTGAAGAAGAGGCCATGATGGTCCTCGCGATCCGCGCGTCCACGTGCAGGCGCGCTCGAGTCCATCACACCGCCGCAAGATGTGGACGGGATGAAAGCCGGATTAATTCTCGTTCAGAGTCTATTCGGCTCGCAGCGCATCGTTGGCGTTCACCGACGCGATGCGCACCGCTGGCACAAGGCTTCCTGCGAACGCCATCACCACGGCGAGCAGCACAGCCGCTGTGTAAGCCGCCGGATCGGACACGGTGACCCCGAACAGCAGCGACTGCATCGCTCGGGCGCTCGCGTAGGCAAGCGGCAGCGCGACGACGACGCCGGCAACGCCCAGCGTCAGGCCGTAGCGGATGAACATGCCGAGAATCGACTGCCGAGTCGCACCCAGCGCGACGCGGACGCCCACTTCGTGCCGGCGGCGCGAGGCGATGAATGACATCAATCCGTGGATACCAACAGCGGCGAGCACGAACGCGGCAATCGCGAAGGCCAAGAGCATCGTGACCTGCAGCCTGCGCGCGGCGGTCTGCGACGACACCACCTCGCGCATCAGCTGAACATCGGTGACCGGCATCTGCGGATCCACGTCATGGACGATGCGGCGCACCAGCGGGGCCAGGGCCAGCGCTTCAGCGTCGCTGCCGGCGCGAATGGCCAGATCCTTCGGCATGTGGAACGTCAGCCATCGGTTCGGCACCTGATCCGACGGCATGTAGACCTGCGGCTCGCTCGCCTGCTCGAGTCCACGCACGTGGATCTCCTGCACCACGCCGACGACAGTGCGATCGTAGAAGGCCACGTTCATCTTGCGGCCGATCGGGTCTTGCCCGGGCCACAAACGCTGTCCGAGCGACTGGCTGATCACGACCACGAACGGTGCGTTGAAGTCGTCTCGATCGGTGATGTCGTGTCCGCCGATGAAGCGGATGCGAAGCGTGTCGAAGTACCCAGGCGTGATGTAGCGGATGCCGGTCGAGATCATGTCGGGTGAGCCTTGGGGAGTGCCGGGCAATGACGCCGGAAAGATACCGCCGCCAAACACCATCGGCAGGTAACCCGTCATCGCCGCCGATCGCACGCCCGGAAGCGCACGCACCTGCGACAGCACGCGCGAATAGAACTGTGCGCGGCGTCTCGCCATCGCATAGCTCGGCATCGGCAGCGGCGTGCGCAGCGTCAGGACGCCTTCGGTGCGGAAGCCGGGATCGATCTGCTGAACGCGCCACATCGACTTCAGGAGCAGCACCGCGCCGACCAGCAGCACCACGGTCCCGGCCACCTGCACGAGAACGAGCGCGCTGTGCGCGCGCGCCAAGTGGCGTCCCACACCGGCACGCACGCGACTGAGGAGCGGCGTTGCGGCGGAGAACGTGCGGAACGCGGGACCAAGACCGGCGCCAAGCACCGTCGCCACCACGAGCACGGACGCGAATGCAAACACGCGCCAATCGGCGGATGGAGTCGATCCCGCGGGCAGCGACGCGGGGACGAGATTCGCAAGCCACGGCATCGCAAACGCCGCCAGCACCGATCCTGCGGCGCCGCCGATGACGACGACCAGCAGACACTCGGTCATCAGCTGACGCACGATGTGGCCGCGACCGGCGCCAAGCGCCAGTCGCAGGGCCACTTCATCCTGACGCGCGGTGCTGCGCGCCAGCTGCAGATTGGCGAGGTTGGTGCACGCGATGAGCACGAGAAACAGCGACGCCCCGAATACGGCCAGCACCATGATGCGTGAGCGCGGCTCGATCGAATCGCGGAGCGACAGCGCGATGGCACCAACACGCGCGTTTTCGGCGGGGTACTCGCGCCTCAACTGCGACGCGACGCTCTCGAGCTCCCCTTGAGCGGCTCGAAGCGACACGCCCGGAGCGAGACGAGCGATGCCGCTGAACATGGTGTTCGTGCGATCGGCGTAGTTGCGCGACGAGAGATGCAGGTTGGTCCACAGCGCAACCGTGCGCGATGGATAGCGGAAGTCGGAGGGCATCACGCCGACAACCGTGTACGGCAGGTCGTTCAGCGTGATGGATTGATTGACGGCCGCGGCTGAAGAACCGTAGAGCGCCATGGCAAGCCCGTCGCTCAACACCACGACATCTGCCGAGGTATCCGGATCATCCGCAGCGGCAATCGTGCGGCCTGCTGCCGGCTTCACCGCGAGCGTCTGAAAGAATCCTGAATCCACCGCGGCGCCGTCGACGTGGAGCGGCTGGCCGTTCGCCACGATGTTGAGCGGCGTAAATGTGTAGGCGCCGGTGGCCGCGAAACTCCGCGTGCGCGATCGCCAGTCCATGAAGTTCGGCGCCGACGTTACACGGATCGGCGCTTCGCCGGCGTTGGTCTGAAAGAACGTCACGAGGCGATCGGGCTCTGTAAACGGCAGAGGCCGCAGCATCACGTGGTTCAACACCGTGAAGGCGGCGGTGCTGGCACCGATGCCGAGGGCGATGATGACGAGAGCGGTTGCCGTGTAGCCCGGCTGGTTTCGCAGCTGCCTGAGCGCTAACCGGAGGTCCTTCAGCACATGGTCCAGCATAGTTCCTCTCGCGATCCGCACGATCACAGTCAAGAGGGATGCCAGATCGGCAATTTCACATCCCCGGCGATTAGGCGCATAACGACGCTCACCTGACCGGCGGCTCTCGTGCATCGTTCGCTTGTGGGACGTGGTCGTGCGAGGGCGAACACAGAAACCAATGCCCAATGCCCACTGCTCAACACGGTGATAGCATCCGCGTGCCACGAAGGACACGAAGGACACGAAGGTGAGTACTACGCCTCGGCGCACGTTTCTGAAGATGGCAGGCATCGCCGGTGCGAGCCTCCTCGGGGATGCGAATGTCGGGGCCGCCTTGAGGCGGCCCGACTCCCAACAGGCACAAGAGGCGCCGCGTGCCACCGTGTCGACGGCACAAACGCCGGTGCTGTCGATCGCCTACGAAGACAGTGGCAATCGAAACGGGTTTCCCGTCATCCTGCTCCACGGCTTCCCCGACGATGCGCGAGCATATGACGAGGTGGTGCCGCCGCTCACGAAAGCGGGATATCGGGCACTGGTGCCATACCTCCGCGGCTACGGCGCAACGCGATTTCGCGATTCCTCCGCACCGCGCACAGCCGAACAGGCTGCCATCGGCCAGGATGTCATCGACTTTGCGGATGCGTTGAAGCTGCCGCGTTTCGCCGTCGCCGGATACGACTGGGGCGGGCGCGCAGCGGCGATCGCGGCGGCGCTGCATCCCGATCGCGTCCGCGCCACCGTGCTGATTGGCGGCTACACGATTCAGAACACCGTGGCGATGCAGCCGCCGGGCGCACCCGAGGCCGAGCACCGCCTCTGGTATCAGTACTACTTCAACACCGAACGCGGCCGCGCGGGGCTCGAAGCCAATCGCCGTGCGATCTGCCGGTACTTGTGGCAGGCATGGTCGCCGAGCTGGCATTTCACGGACGCGACCTACAACCGCACCGCGGTGTCATTCGACAATCCAGACTTCGTCGACGTCGTGATTCACTCGTATCGCCATCGCATCATGAACGCGCCCGGCGAGGCTCGATTCAAGGACGTTGAGGCCACGCTCGCGACGCGGCCGAAGATCCAGGCGCCGTCGATCACGTTGTATGGAGGCGACGACGGTATTCGCGCGCCGTCGGCTGCAACACCGCCCGAGGAACGAGCGGTGTTCGACAAACTGATTGCGCGTCGAGTGGTGCCGGGCGTCGGTCACTTCATGCCACGAGAACGGCCGGATGCCGTTTCGTCAGCGATGCTTGAACTGCTGGCGTCGACGCAGTAGCGGATTACTGCTCAACGCTTATCGTTCTCGGCTCCCGGAACTCTGACTTGGCCCCGAATCTCCCCGGCCGGGAAGGAAGCGTTGTGGATGTTCACGTATCCCTCTCCCTGAAGAATCGCCTGCACCGCCTTATTCAGCTCGCCGGCAGCAATGCCCTGAGCCGCTGGCCCGACAACGTTTGCGGGCGTTATCGTCCCTTGGATCGTTCCCGACGTCGCTGCCGGGCACGCCGGCTGGCTTCCGCCACCGCAGAGGAAAACCGTCACACCGCCGTTGACGTGTGTCTGACCGAAGTGAATATGCGACGCGGCTGCATTGGCGGCAAGCCCCTCGAACGTCAGTGAGAAGGAGAAGTTGCCGTCAGAAATCGTGGCCTCGAACTCGGCGGTCGCGGTTGAGGAGACGGGCGGCACTTCGTTGGCGCCAAGCAGCGTGGCTCGCAGATGGATCACCGATGGATCGTCAGCTGCGATGCCTACGGTGCCCAAGATCAACACCGTCAAACCCACGAACCAGAGTCTCTTCATGATCAACTCCTCTCTAGAGGGTGGGGGGCGGTGGCGCCGCACCCTACATCCTAAGGCTTTGCGGACGGCGGCTGCCAGAGCTCAATCTTGTTCCCATCCAGGTCATAGATCCAGGCAAAGCGACCGTAGGATTCATTCATTCGTTTCGCGTCAATCTTTACTCCCTCTTGTTGCAAGCGGTCGAGCAACGCATCCAGATCGTCCACGATGTAGTTGACCATGAACGGTGCAGGGCTGGGATTGAAGTAGTCAGTGGAGTTGGGAAAAACAGTCCACACTGTAAAGTGTTCCTTTTGCGGGTCGTCGTGTTCGCGCCATGGAAGCATGGCGCCTTGGCCTTTGTCAGCGAGTCCAAGATGCTTCGAATACCATTCGCGCATCTGATCACGATTCGCGGATTTGAAGAAGACACCGCCGATTCCAAGGATGCGCCCGCGCTGCTCCGTTTTGACAGCCGGCTTCGATGTTTCAGGTTGCGGAGATTGCACAACCTGTCCTCCGTGTGAGACCGACGAGATGAGCAACAGCGAGCCGAGCGCAATGGTGCTCCAGGCTATTCCTTGCATGTGTGATGCTACTCCTTCAAGGCGAAGACGAAGAGCGACAGGCCCGAGACGGTGGCGACGTACTGCTTGTTGCCGACGCGGAACGTCATCGGCCCGCTGTTGATCGGGCCGCCGAGATTCGTCTTCCATAGCAGCGTGCCCGTGCGCGCATCGAGCGCCTGGAAATATCCTTCTCGTCCGCCCGTGAACAACAGATTCGACGCCGTCGTCAAGATGCCGCTGTCGGTGACGTCGGTCATGTTGAACTTCCACTTCTGATCGCCGTTGGCGACGTCGAGTGCGATCACTGCGCCGTGTCCTGCCGACTCGGTCCACGTGTTGATCGGTGCGCGCTGGAACGATGGGGCGCCGGGCACAGGACCGTACGGCCGCGGCCCTCCTCCGGTGAAGTTGATGCCCTGCCTGTACTCGACGGGGCTCGGTCCGTAGATGCTCGCGTAGTCTTCCCAGGCCGACACGTAGAAGAGATTGGTCCGCGGGCTGAACGACGGCGAATACCAGTTGGTGCCGCCCTGATTGCCGGGATATGTCGGCTGCCCAGGCGGCTGCGGCGTTTGAATGGGTCTCCCGCGCTCATCGAACTCGCTCATCCAATTCACCTTCACGAACGGACGCCCGAGCAGGAACTTTCCGGTCGCGCGATCGAGTGCGTAGTAGTTGCCATTGCGATTGGCCCACACCAGCGCATCGATGCCGGTACGTCCCCAGTTGTCGACGAGCACCGGAACCTGCACCGAGTCGTAGTCGTACACGTCGTGCGGCGTGAACTGGTAGTGCCACCGCAGCGTGCCCTTGTCCACGTCGAGTGCCACCACCGAATCGGTGTAGAGGTTGTCGCCGGGGCGCTGGACGCCGGCGTAATCGGGACCGACATTGCCGACGCCCCAGTAGGTGAGATTGAGCTTGGGATCGTACGAGCCGGTCATCCAGATCGATCCGCCACCATGCTTCCAGGCATCGGGATCGCAGAATGACTCCGATTTCGGCGGACACGCTTCCCACGTCTCGTGCCCCTTCTCGCCTGGTCCGGGAATGGTGTAGAAGCGCCACGCTTCTTTGCCGGTGGCGGCGTCGTAGGCGGCGATGAATCCGCGGATCCCGTACTCGCCGCCGCCCACGCCGATGATGACCTTGTCCTTCACGACCAGCGGCGCATGGGTGATCGAGTAGCCGGCCGTGGTGGTGGCCACTTCCGTTTTCCAGATCTGGCGCCCACTCTTCGCATCGATGGCAATGAGGTTGGCATCGAGCGTCCCCATGAACAGCGTGTCGCCCAGAATCGCCACACCGCGATTGTTCGCGCCGCAGCAGACGATGCGATCGGGGTTCGGTGTGTAGCGATAGATCCAGAACGCGCGGCCGGTCACCGCATCGAGCGCGACGATGTCGTTAGGCCGCTGCGTGATGTACATCATCCCGTCGACGACGAGCGGCGTGGTCTGCCAGTTGCCGGCCACCGGCGCCTGATACACCCATTGCAGTTCCAGGTTCTTCACGTTGGCAGGCGTGATTTGATCGAGGAGGCTGAACCGCTGGCTCGAGTAGTTGCCCGAGTAAGTCAGCCAGTTCTGCGGCTCGGCAGTCGACGAGGCGAGGCGCTGCGCGGTCACCTGGCCGTGCACGTGAACGGTCAGCAGCGCGAGCGACGCGGCAATGCTGAACGCGGTGAGGTGTCGTGTTCGAGCCATGTCACTGCCCTTTCAGCGAAAGCAGATAGCCGAGCAGATCGGCGAGCTCGTCCTGGCTCAGCGTGGCCTTGTAGGACGGCATCGGCGACGTCTTCGAGATCGTGATCTCGCGCACATCCGACTTGAGGATCGATCGCAGCCGCTCGCGATCGTCGATCACCTGCACGCTGTAGGTGTCCTCGTTGAGACGGCGGCCGTTGACGACCGTGCCGTCCTTCATCACCAGGCGCACTGGTCGGTTGATCGGCATCATCTGGCTGGTCGGATCGACGAGCGAGCGCTGGATCGAGCCGGCACTGCGAATCGATCCGATGTCGGTGAGATCGGGCGCGACGTGCGACCCGGTGCGGCCGACGCGATGGCAGGTGCCGCAGCTGCCCTTGCCTTCGAAGATCGCGCGGCCGCGGGCGGGATCGCCGCTCTTCAGCGTCGCGGTGTCGAAGGTGTTCATGTTGCGCACGTAGGCGATGATGCCAGCCATGTCGGTGTCGTCGAGCGCGAACGGCGGCATCCCGGCAGCCTGCGAGCCGGCCCTGATGAAGGTGGCGAGATCGCGATCGGTGACCGCCTTCCGGAACTTCCCGCTGCGAAGATTCACGCCGCCGATGGCGTCGCCCTGGGCGCCGTGGCAGGTGATGCAGCGCGAGGCGTAGAGCTTCGCGCCGAGCGCGATGTCGACGTCGGGGTACTGCGCGTCGTGCAGCTGCTGCGTGGGTGCTTGTGCCGAGACGACAGCGATCGTTCCCGCCACGATCGCCATTCCAACTGCGATTCGCATCGACAGCTCCTTGGTGGCGACACTATCTGCCTGGGGCGGGAGGCCTGTCAACAAGACGCAGAGATCGCAGGGATCGCGGAGATTCTCTTGGCGCAGAGATCACAGAGAAGACAGAGGCGGACCTCTACACAGAGGAACAGAGCAACAGAGACGAACAGAGCTGCCTGATCACGCGCAATCTGCACGAGTGGGGGCGTCGGCCTGCGGCCGACGCATGGGGCGAGAGGTACGCACGAAAACAAGCACCGCCTGTGCCTGTGGTGTTTGTTTTCGTGCGTACCTCTCGTCCCATCCGCGCGCTCCGCGCGCGGCCCCACTGCGTCACAAGCGATCGAGACGACGTGCCTCCGTCAGATCTCCGTGTCTTCGTTTCTCCGTGCGATTCTGGACCCTGCGATCTCTGCGATCTCTGCGTTGAAAAAAGAAAAGGGCCGCCCAAAGGCGGCCCTCGATCCGGTCCGGCTGAAGCCGGACACTACGTTAGAGAGCGAGCTTCCCGGTGCTGTGGCCGATCTGCTGGACGTCAGAGCCAGCCATATCGCCCAGCGCGACGAGCAGGTTCGCCGTCGGCTCCTTCTTGTCCTTGTCGATCGCGATGTGGCGGTTGCCCTTCAGACGGCCGTTCGCGCCGCCGACGAGCAGTACCGGCGGGTTGTTGCGATCGTGGGCGTTGCCGTTGCCCATGCCGCTGCCGAAGTAGAGCACCGATCGATCGAGCAGCGTGGCGTCGCCGTCGCGCGTCTCCTGCAGCTTGCCGACGAACTCCGCGAGCTTGGCGACGTGATACGTCGTCAGCTTCGCGTACTTGGCGATCCCCTCCGGCGTGTCGCCGTGATGCGAGACCGGGTGATGCGGCTCGGGGATGCCGATGTGCGCGTAGCTGCGGCCGCTGCCCTCGTGTCCGACCATGAAGGTGAAGACACGGGAGATGTCGGCCTGGAACGCCAGCAGCATCAAGTTGTAGGTGACCGACAGATGGTCGTCGATGTTATCGGGGATGCCGAGCGGCGCGACCGCGCCTTCGGGCGTCGCGGCGGCGCGCGCCTCCATGCGACTGAGCTGCTGCTCGACGTCGCGGATGTTGGTCAAGTACTCCTCGAGGATCGCGTTGTCGGCCGGCCCCAGCTTGCGCTTCATGACGCCGGCTTCCTCGGCGATCGAGTCGAGCAGACTCTGCTTCCGCCGCATGTTCGCGCGCCGGCGGCCCGGCGATCCGGTCTCGCCGAAAATGCGCTCGTAGGTGACGCGCGGATTGATGGCCACCGGCAGCGGGCTCTTGTCGTCGCGCCACGAGATGGCATTGAAGAACACGCACGGATAGCCGTCGCATGCGCCGGCCGATGTACCCATGTCCTCGGTGCCGACCTCGAGCGATCGGAGCGGGGTGTCTTCAGCAACCGCGTCGGCGATGTACTGATCGATGCTCTTCTTCGATTGGACGACGAACTTCGCCATCACCGTGACCGGGCCGGTGCCGTTGAGCCACGCCGCGCTCGCGCCCATGTGCACGCCGCCCATGTCGGGATTGCCATCGGGCGCTTTCATGCCGCTGATGGTGACCACGTGGCTGCGGAAGGATTCGAGCGGCTGCATGATCTGCTTGAACTCGAAGGTGCTGCCGGCGGTATCGGGGTGCCACAGCTGCGGGTAGATCCCGTTCGGGATGTAAATCGCCCCGAATCGGAACGGCCGCTTCACGGCCTGCGCCGAGAGCGCAGGCACCATCGCGTCGAGAAACGGCAGCGCCATCATCGCGCCGAACGTCCCGCGCAGGAACGTCCGTCGCGGCAGGTGCTTCTTGGTGATGACCATCCGCTACCTACTCCTTCCGCCTTCGCCCACAGGGCTCGGCGGGACCAGGGCAACTCGGCTCGTCGCCGGGGCGTTACCAGTATCCGATAGTTTGGTTCGCATTTGGAATGGATCGCTCTTCACGATTCCCAACAGGAGCGACTGCAGTGCGTAGTTCTGCGCAGCCGCCGCCCTGACGATGCCACGGACGACGGGCATGTCGACCGGCTCGAGACCCCGACCGAGCGCGTAGATCAACAGCTTCTCGGTGACAGTCCCGGCAAAGACATCCGGTCTCGACAGGATCGCTTTCCTCAGCGCCACCGGTCCATCGACCTTGGTGCCGTCAGAAAGCACACCGGCCGTATCGATCGCGAGTCCTTCACGCGTGGTCGTGCGCCATTGTCCGACCGCGTCGAAGTTCTCGAGGGCGAAGCCAACCGGATCGATATTGCGATGACACGAGCCGCACACCGGATTGGCGCGATGGCGTTCGAGCTGCTGTCGCACCGTCGATGGCGTGTCCTTCGTGGCGCTCTCTTCGAGATCGGGCACCACCGCCGGCGGCGGCAGCGGCGGCGTGTTCAGTAGATTCGAGATGATGTACTTCCCGCGCAGCACGGGCGACGTGCGCGTCGCGACCGCCGTCATCGCCAGGATGCTGCCTTGACCGAGCAGGCCGCGGCGATTGGGATCGCTAATCGGCACGCGGCGGAAGTGCGAGCCGTAGACGTTCGGGATCCCGTAGTGGCGCGCCAGCCGTTCATTGAGGAAGGTGTAATCGGCGTCGAGCAGATTTGTTGCGCTGCGGTTCTCGCGAACGATGCTGCCGAAGAAGAGCTCGGTTTCATGGCGCAACGCCTGGCGCACGTTGTCGTCGAAGTCTGGGAACAGCAGCACGTCGGGCGTCACTTTGTCCAGATTGCGCAGCTGCAACCACTGGCCGGTGAAGGACGCCATGAACGCATCGGCGCGTGGATCCGCGATCATCCGCTTTAGCTGCGCCTCGAGTACGCCGGGCGCACGCAGCCGACCTGCGATCCCCAGATTGAGCAGCTGATCGTCGGGAATGCTGCTCCACAGGAAAAACGAGAGCCGGCTCGCCAGCTCGAGATCGCTGACGCGATGCGCTGCACCCAACGGCAGCGCAGCGGGATCGTCTTCCGAGCGGAACAGGAATGACGGGCTCGTGAGGATCCGCGCCAGTCCCGAGCGAATGCCGGCATTGAAGTCGCCGCCCGCCTTGCGCTCATCGTTGTAGAGTGCAATTGGCGCATCGAGATCGATCTTGGTCACCGGGCGTCGGAACGCTCGGCGAGCCACCGTCGACAGGATCTGCGACGCGCAAGGCGCTTCCTGCGCCGCCGTCTTAGGCGTACACACGAAGAGGCGCTTGCGCGACTCGGTGTCGCTGACGCTTGGCGTGCCGTACGGACCTTCGATGATCGCGATGCGAAGTCTCGGCATCCCCGATGGATTGTGCGCTTCCTGCGTCGCGCGCAGCGACGGCTGCCACATGTCCTGCGACAGCGTCGGACGCTCGACGAACGTGAACCCCACTTCGTGGAGACCGGCGGTCACCTTGATGCGCGGCGACATCATCCGCTTGTCGAACTCTTCGCGCGACACCGGCTTGTTCTCGGTGGCACGGTCGTGATCCTCTTTGCCACCGATTGGCGCCGAGAAGACGCGCGTGCCGTCGACGGTCACGATGAACTGATGCGGCGTCTCCTGCCCTTCGACGCCGGCGAGTCCCTCGGCAACGGTCTTCAACAGCCGTCCCGAGAAGACGTACTCACCGTCAGCCGGAAACGGATGACGGACGAGGATGCCGCCGCGCGTGCCGAGCGGCAGACCCTCGACGTGCTGGTTCTGCGTGACGACCGTGCTGATCGTAAAGGTGGCTGTTCCAGGCTCCGCGCTCGCATCGCCGACGGCGAGCTCCGCGATCTTCAACCCGGCGGAGAGATACCGTTCGAGCAGCAGCGGAGATGTATTCAGCGCGGTGGCAATGTTGTCGAAGCCGAACTCGCCGCCATCGCTCGGCAGCATGTCGCTGACATCGACCGTGACGCCGACGAGATCGCGAACGGCGTTCGCGTATTCAGTGCGGTTCAGACGATGCAACACGTACTTGCCAGGGCTGTTCTTCCTGGCCGCTGCGGTGTCGAGGTTCGCGATGAGAGATGAACGGAATGTCGCCAGCTCCGCGGCGCCTGGCGTCGGCGAGCCTTGCGGCGGCATAGCACCCACGCCGAGCTTCTTGACCACGCGTTCCCATGTCGCCGCGTCGGTGCCGGGATCGGCGAAGTTGGCTTTGTCGAGTGCGAGCGGTGCGCCGGCGGGAAGCGGATTGCGCGTGTTGTGACACCCGACGCAGTACTTCGTCACCATCGCTTGATAGGCGATCGGCGCATCTGGAGCTCCGGCGGGTCCAATAGGACCCGCCCTACGAACGTCCGTACTCTGCGCTCGTGTCGAAACAACAGCCGCAACGAAGAGTGCTGCCCCCGCGAACAGTAGCGGCTTCACTGCTGCGCGCCCTCTGCAGGAGTCGATGGCGGAGCCGGCGGCAGTCCCATCAGCTCGCGCAGCAGCTTCGCCACGTCCTGCTGACTCGCGGCGCCGCCGCGCCCGCGGCCTCGACCACCACCCGGAGGTCCGCCGGCACGTCCACCGGCGCGGCCAGCGGGCTGCTTGCCTTCCGCGACGTCGAGCGCGGTGAACCCTTCGCTGTTCTTCTGATTGAAATCGACCTTCGCGTTCGCGAGCGCGCGAATCATCTCGAGGTTGCCCATCCGCGCCGCTTGATGCAGCAGCGGCACGCCATCGGGACCCTTCGCATTCGGATTCGCACCCGACGACAGCAGCAACGCAAACGCGTCTTCGGGCTTGCGGCTCCCCGCCTCGCGATACGGCGCGGGGCCGTCGCGGATGTAGGCTGGACCTCCCGTCATCGCGGGCCCGCGTCCGCCGGTCATCACGATCATCGCTGCCGTGCGGCCAGCATTGGGATTGCCCCGTCCACGACCTTCTTCCGCCGGGGGATCGCCGTCTTTGTCCTTGCTGGCGGCCTTCACCACTGCCGGCGATTGCTCGAGCGACGCGCCGTGCGCAACCAGCAGCTTCAACGTTTCGACATCGGCGGCGATCGCAGCGCGGAAGAACGGCGTGTTGTCGAAGCGATCGGTGTTCGGCATCGACGTCGAATGAAGCTGCCCGGTGAACGTCTTGTTCGGATCGGCACCCTTCTCCAGCAGAATCCGCACGAGATCGAGCGCGGTCGTCGAGTTCGAATGATTGGGCCGCCGACGCGATCCGTCGAATGCAAACTGATCGATCGTTCCGTCGCGCATCTCGACCGCGAGGTAGAGCGACCCGTCGTTGACGTCGGTGCCGAGATCGACCAGCGCCTTCGCCACGTCGAACCAGTCGTTGTACATCGCGACCATCAGCGCCGATGCGCCGTCGCCGTTCTTCACGTTGACGTTCGCCCCGCGGGCGACGAGCCGGCGCACCATCGCTTCGTCGCCGTTGCGCGCCGCAAACATCAGCGCCGTGAAGCCGCCGGACGGATGATCGGCGTTGTGACGCTGGGTCAACGTCGTGACGTGACCCTGGCGGTTCACGTCCGCTCCTGCCTCGATCAGCACATCGACGACGTCGAGGTGACTCTCCGACGACGCCCACATCAGCGCCGTCGTGTTCTGGACTTTCTCAGCCGCGTTCACATCGGCGCCGCGCGCGAGCAGCGCGCGCACGGCAGGCACGCTTCCCGATCGCGCCGCCGCCATCAGTGGCGTCTCGCCCTCGGGGTGCGCGCGCGAGGGACTGGCCCCGGCTTTGAGCAGCAGATCGACCATCGCCGCATCGCCGATGCCGCTCGCGTGCAGCAACGGGGTGACGCCGTAGTCGTTCGGTGTATCGACCGTCGCCTTCGCCGCGATCAGGATGCCGGCGATCTCGTGAGACGAGTTGGTGGCCGCCCATAGCAGCGGCGTCGATCCGTCGCCCGACTTCGCGTTGACGTCGGCGCCGGACTTGACGAGTGCGCGGACGGCTTGGATGTCGCCGGCCTTCACTGCCTTGATGAGCGGAGCGTCTCCAACCGCACCAACGACCGACACGAACAGGCCACCCGCGAGCACGCACGCCGCACACGTTTGCATGACACGAGTCATCTGCCCCGCTTCTCCTTTGATGCTGTTCATCCGATGGCGTTCAGCACGCCACGGCATCGAAAAATGATAGCCCGGATGTAGGCCACAAACCCGCGTCTCACCCATTTGCGGTAGGCCTTGCGCTGTGCGAAATGCTGCGCAATGCGAAGCGACAGACATCGCGTCGAACTCGTGTGAAACGCGCCTTCAATACTCGATGTCGCGACACGCAAGACGACCACTGTTGTTACTTGCTTTTGACAGCGCGTTTCTTCGCTGCATCCTCGATGATCAGTCCAGTACCCAGCTCTCTATCGGTCAGCACAATTGAGGAGTAGCCGAACTCCTCGATCAACGTGGCGGCAACGACCAGCCGCGGAAGGGCGCGTTCCATGTCCTTCTTTTTCTTCAGCGCCTCGAATTCGCCGGCCGCAAGCGTCGTGACGTACTCGAGCGTCTGTTTCAGTTGCGCGAGCGTCAGCACGCGCCCTTCAACCGCCGCGAGCCCAAAAAGGTCGTTCGCCATCTCGCCGAACTCGACACCGACGAGCGTCTTCTTCCCCCTCATGAACGCGGCCTTCGCCGCCTGCGAACGCAACCGGTCACGAAGTGCGGCAACGGCAGCCGCGGGCTCGCCAGCGTTGGCAAAGAACGCGTCATAGGCAAAGCGATACCCGAGGTTGAACACGCTGTGGCTCAGTGTGCCGCCGGCCCTCGAGACGAGCTCGATGCTGCGGCTTCCGTTGTCGATGACGGCGTATCCATCGCGATCGAGCGAGCCGGCCAGGTACGCCAGCTCCGATTCGCGCCGCTCGCTTGCGATCTCCATCGCGATGCCGAGCTTCGCGGCGATCTCGACGGCCCGCTTCCCATTCGGGGCGTCACGAAACGCCGCCGTGCCGACCGCGACGATGGGGACCGCTTTCTCCTTCTCGCACGCCATCTTGAGCGACGCCAGCGCGGCCTCGATCTCGGCGAGCTTCGGCTCGCTGATCCTCCCGTACCGCGACAAGTCATCTCCCACACCGAGCGTCCGCTGCTCCATGCTTCGCTGCGTGTACCGGTCGCGTTCGAACGATCCGACAATCCGCCTGAAGCTGTTGCTCCCCATGTCGATGACGCACATCGCGGGCGTGGGCGCCGCCGTCGACGTGACCATCAGGAGCGGCAGGAGAACTGAACGGAAACGGATCGAGCGAAGGAGCACGTCGGCGCTTTCCAGCTGCGTAGCGTATCACCGCGATGTGGCTCGCCGGCGATGGTCGAAGGCGGATTCATGCTAGATTTCCGGGCCAGCGGGAAAACACGATGCTTCAGAGACTCACCGTCATCGTCGTCATCCTGACGATCGCTCCTTCCGTATTCGCACAGACACCGACGGTCGCCACCGGGCCCGTGATCGACATCCTCGGCATGTGGTCCGGACAAACCGGCACGATGGAGGAGCAGCCGCTGCGCGGCGATCCCGGCGTCGAAGTCGGCGAGTACGTCGGGATGCCGATCAATGCGGCCGCGCGACAGCACGCGGAGAGCTGGCAGCCGACGTGGGCCTCGCTTCCGGAGTGGCAGAACCGGCCTCACCCAGTTACGTATTCGATGCGCGCGCCGTCCGGGAACTTCAGGATGACCGCCGATCTCGATCCGATCTATCAGAACATCGTCGCGTATCACATCGACGGCCTGTTCGGCCGCGCCGATCGCACGATCTGGATGGACGGCCGTCCGCGGCCGTCGAAGTACGCCGAGCACTTGTATCAAGGCTTCTCGTTGGGAGCCTGGGAAGACGGCGTGCTCAAAGTGGTGACGACGCACATCAAGTACGCGTTCATCCATCGCAATGGTCTGCCCACCAGCCCGTATGCCGTCGTCACCGAGTACTTCGTCCCGCACGGCGACTTCATCACGCACTTCTACTACGTCGACGATCCGATCTACCTCACCGAGCCGCTGGTGCGCACGACGACATACAAGCGCGCGCCGACGCAGAACGTGGGACGCGCGCTCCCTTCCGAAGTGGTCGAGGAGTTGCCGGGGCTGAAGCGCGGCGAGGTACCGGCGTACCCGCTCGGGACCAAGCACCCCGAGTACTCGGAGATTCATCACATCCCGTTCGAAGCGACACAGGGCGGCGCCGAGACGATGTATCCCGAGTACATAAAGCGAATCCAAGAGCTGTTGCAGGCGCAACCGCCGCGCCCGTCCACAACCTCGACGAAGAAGTAAGGGCACGATGACGAGCGTTCGTTTCATCGCGTCGACGTCGGCCCTCGTCGCTGCATCGTTCGTCGCCCCGCACCTGCACGCACAGCAGGACGGAACCACTCCGTATGTGAAGGCGCAGAAACCTGCCTACGACGACGGCAACGTCGAGGCGCTGAAAGTGCAGGGCAACGTCTACCTCGTCGGCGGCTCCGGCGCAAACATCGTGGTGCAAACCGATCCCGACGGCCTGCTCGTCGTCGATACGAGCGTGCCGGCGATGGCAGAGAAGGTGCTCGCGGCGATCAAGACCATCTCGCCGCTGCCGGTTCGGCAGATCATCAACACCAGCGCCGAAGCGCATCACACCGCCGGCAACGAGATGATCTCGAAAGCGGGGCGGAACATCTATGCGAGCGTCGGCGGCGGGGGCGCGCGTGAGCCGGGTCGCGTACAGGGCGCGCCGATCATCGCGACCGAGAAGGCGATGCACCGCATGGCCGGCCTCCTGGGCGAGCCGGCGCGAGAGAACGCGATGTGGCCGGACAACACGTTCGCCGGCATGCGCAAGGACTGGTCGTGGGGCGGCGAGCCGATCGACATCCTCTACAAGCCGGCGGCACACTCCGATGGCGATCTGATCGTGTGGTTCAGGAAGTCGGATGTGATCGCCACCGGCGACATCCTCGACACGGTGAACTACCCGACCATCGATCTGAAGCGAGGTGGATCGATCGACGGCTACCTGAACGCCTTGAACGACATCCTCGACATCATGATCCCGCTGCAGAACAACCAGGGCGGCTCGCTCGCCGTGCCCGGGCACGGACGTATCTGCAACGAAGGCGACGTCGCCGAGATTCGCGACACGATGACGATCATCACCGACCGGATCCGCGAGATGGTGAAGAAGGGCATGACCCTCGCGCAGGTGAAGGCGGCGAAGCCGACGCTGGACTACGACGGCGTCTTCGGCGATCCGAACGCGTTCATCGAAGCGGTGTTCACCGATCTGAGTCGCACGGCGAAACCCGCATCATCGAAGGCGCCGACACCAAAGCATTGAGAGAGCACTGCGTCGGCGCGAGGCGCTCCAATTCCTCGAACCGCTTTCGGGGCGTACCGACTCGCAGCGTCGGAGATGTCTGTATGGGCACCGCCATCATCGCGGCGTCGCCCAGCCGCCGATGGAACAGCGCGCGCCCGTCGCGAGACCAGACCGGATTGGCGCCGCCATTCTCGCCCGAGGACGACTGCCAAATCGCGGAATCGCTCGAAATAGACTTCGTGCGTTCCCGAATCGAACGCCTGATACGCTACCTATCGGCCGTCTGGTGAGAAGCTCACCGACTCCAGATCTTCGATCACCAGATAGTCGACGCCGCCTGCTGACCGACGTCGAAGACCGGGCAGATGTGCGGGTGACTCATCTTCGCCAGCGTTCGCGCTTCACGCTCGAAGCGCTGCTTGTGATCGACATCGCCGGCAAGGTACGAGGGCAGCACCTTGATGGCCACCGTTCGCTCGAGTCGCGTATCGCGTGCGCGATAGACCTCGCCCATGCCGCCATGCCCGATCCGTTCGCCCAATCCAGCCGACCGCCTGATTGGAGAACACTCGCGTCGCTTCCGCTGGCCACGGCCTCACTTATACGGGCGCTGACTCGATCCGTCAAATGCCGCAGAACCCCTTTTCGCGCTCGCTCTCGTCGACCTCGACATGGGGCACAGGGCAACGGCGTGCAATCACGGTTTCGTCGATTGAATTCCCGTCGCGTCTGACCCATCCTGTTTGATGTGAGCGAAGCCCAAACTCGCGCGGCTCTGATCGTAGCGATGAGTGTCGCGCTCATGGTCTGCCTCCAGGGTCAGCCGTCGGCGCCAAAGCTCGGCGCGATTCCCGCGATCGAGCGTTACCGGCCGCAGACCGGACTTCGTGTGCGTCTCACGGTCAAAAAGCCTGTTGTCGCGGCATTCGAGGATCCCGGGTTCATCGTTCATCTCGACAACGTAGGCGAGACGACGATCTATGTGAATCCCAGGATCGCGGCCAACGTCTACATCTACGGAAAAGATGGAGCGCTGATTCCGCCAGTCTCGGGATGGCTGGCCGAACTGATGGTTCTTTCATTAGACCGTGGGGAGTTGACCGCATTGCCACCCGGACGAACGTTCTCCCGGGCGGTTCCTGCGGAACAGCGTGCGCGGTACGACATGAGCAACGGAGCGACCTACATGGATCGAGCGTTCACCGGCGAACGGTTGATGCTCGCTGCCGGCTCCTACATTGCGCGCTTCGTGTACGTGAATACTCCCGACTTCCCGAGCCAATACAGTCCGCGTGCCATTCCCGAGATCTGGGAAGGGCGCGTCGAGTCGGAGCCGGTCGCCTTCACCGTTGCTGCAGGCGCCGAATCCGCGTTGGACGCACTGAAGCCACGTCCTATACCGAAGGGCCTGAAGCCTGACGTGTGGCCGAGCACCGTCGAGGCGGCGGAACGAGATCTTGCATCGGACGATCAGCGTCAGTTCTTGACCGCCGCGTACACGCTCGTGAGGCTGTCGTCCACGTCGAGCCTTGGCGTCTTGCGTGCGCACCTCTCTGACGTCACCCCATGGAAACGCTCCAGCGCTGCGAGAGCGATGCTGCAGCTCGACGACGAGCGGGTCAGGGATGTTGCGCTATCCGTCGTCGACAGCGATGACGACGGATTGAGATCGGTTGCGCTTCTCTGGCTCGCGAAGCGATGCACCACCGCGATCATGCCGCTGCTCGAGCAGCGCCTGCCTCCGCCATCACCAGAATGGGCTCTGGCGGCAGGCAACTGCGGCGAGGCGGGAGCGTTCATGAAACTACGCCCGCTGATCGAGTCGCGCGACGAACGCATTCGCGTGGCGGCGTTGAACGCACTGTTCGCACTCACGTTCGGCGGCCAGGAGGACGGCGAGATCACCTGGCGCGCGACACCGGCCGAGTGGGATCGCTGGTACGAGCGTCACAAGTCGGAGTCGCGCCGCTTGTGGGCCGAGCGCCAGATCCGCGACCGTCGGAAAGCTGCGCTCTTCGCCGTCGACTACTTGCGTCGCACGAACGATCCGCAGACGCTGCCGGCTTTGCGCCGTGCGGCCAGCAGCAGGGAATCACTCGTCCGCATCACCGCCGCGCGCGGCATCGCTCAATTCGATCGCACCGAGGGCATCGCGCTGCTCAAGCGCGAGCTCGAGAACCGACACCCGAAACGATGCGCCGAGGCGCTGGCCGCGTTGAACGAGCTGACGAACCACGACTACGAGTTCGATTTTCATGTTCCTGCCGAACGGCGGCAGGCGATCGAGGCGTTCATCCCAGTCGCGCAGTAGCGGTGCTTGCTGCGTGCTAGGATGCGCCGCATGCGACATACCATCGTCGTCGTCCTGTTCGCGGCGTGCGTACTCCTTTCAACCACACGCGCGCAGGAGTCCGCAGGACCTACCCTGAGCGAGCGAAGCGAGTCGAAGGGACATCTCAATCCAGTCGTCGCGAAGCTGGCCGCGGGCAAGACCGTCTACGGTCTCATCACCGGTGACATGTCGCTGGCCAGCGCGCGCGAGACGGCGCGTGCGCCCGTCGACTTCGTCTACGCCGACATGGAGCACAACCCGCTCGATTTCCCCGGGCTGGCGATCTTTCTCTCTGGCCTGACCGACAAGGCCGCGATCCTCGCCAAGAAGAGCGTGCAGCCGAATGTCGCGCTGATGGCGCGTTTTCCGCCGGAAGCGGATCAGTCGCAGTGGGTCGTCAAGCAGGCGCTCGACATCGGCCTGATGGGCGTGATCTTCAACGGCGTCGACACCAAGGAGCAGGCGCTCATCGCGGTGAGGACGATGCGGTATCCGCCGATGCGGGGATCGACGCGTCGAGAGCCAGTCGGCATTCGCGGCGTCTCCACTGCGGCTGCGAGTTATGCGTGGGGCGTCAGCGCAGAGGAGTACGAACGACGCGCCGACGTGTGGCCGCTCAATCCCGACGGCGATCTGCTGGCGGTGATCATGATCGAGTCGGTCGAGGGGCTGCAGAATCTCGATCAGATCGCCAGCGTGGCTGGCGTCGGTGCGTTGTTCCTTGGCGCCGGCTCGGACCTGTCGCGCTCGATGGGCGTGCCGATCAGCTCACCAGAGGTCGAGGCCGGGTTTCAGCAGGTGCTGCGCGCGTGCAAGGCTCACAAAGTGGCGTGCGCGATCACCGCCGGCAACACCAACGACATCGTCCGTCGCGTGAAGGAAGGCTGGAACATCATCCGATCGACGGTGCCCGCCATCACACAAGCACGCACGCAGCTGGGCGATCGTTAGACGGGGCTGGTCCTTCGTCCTTGGTCCACGCCGTCGTGTAGGCGTGTGAAACTGCCGCCTTGCGGCAACGTGACACGCCCGCTCTGCGGACCAGGGACCAGAGACGGACCAAGGACCACAGGACGGACTAAGGACCAAGTACTAAGCACCAAGGACTTTCTTCCCTGCCAACACCGTCCCGCTCGGGAAAAACCGCTGGCGCCCCTTGATCGTGCCTTTGTAGTTGTCGAGGAACTCGAAGTCGCCTTCGCGCAGCTCGAGCAGAGCGACATCGGCTGGCGCTCCCTTTTTCAGCGTGCCCCGGTCTTTGAAAACCGGAAACACGCGCGATGGATTGATCGTCGCGCGCGCGATCGCGTCGTTGACGCTCATGCCGTAGCCGAGCAGCTTCGACATGCAGTTCGGCAGATCGACCACGCCGGTCGTCTTGCTGGTCGTGTTCCAGTCGGTCGAGAACGTATCGGGCCAGAAGCCGGCCTTCATGATCGCGCCGATGGTGTCCCACCGCATGTGTCCGGTTACGCCGTTGCCGACATCGAACCACACGCCGCGTTTCCTCGCGGCCAACACCTCAGGAAGAATGCGTCCGCTGTCGTCGACGATCGCGTTGGGCGGCGGCGCGAAGAGATGCGTGACGATGTCGCCCTTCTTCAGCAGATCGACCAGCTTGCCGAGCGGCGACATCGTCTGCCCCATGTGGATCATCAACGGCAGGTTGAACGACGAGGCCACTTCCTGCGCGCGCCGCAGCACCTCGACGTCGTTGGCGCCAGCGACTTCTCGTGACAGCCTCGCCTTGACGCCGACGATGACGTCGCGGTTCTTGGCGATCGCATCCTTGGCAGCATTCACGTCGGCGCGAGCCAGATCCATGGTGTCGCCGTCAGGCAGAATGCCGGCGCGGCCGATGTTGATCAGGACGCGCCCCGGCTGCACCGACGAGCGTGCGACGGCAACGACCTCGGCGACTTTGTCCGCGCCCTGCGAACCGGCGTCGATCCAACCAGTGACGCCGTCGCGCAGGACCAAGAGAGGGCCGTCAGCCGATCGCCCCGCGTGCGTGTGGATGTCGAGCAAGCCAGGGACAACGAGCTTGCCGCGCGCGTCGATCATCTCGACTGCGTCGGCCGTGATGCTCGGCTCGATGAGGGCGATGCGGCCACCGGACATCGCGACGTCGCGCATGGCATCGAGCCGCGCCGACGGATCGATCACCCGACCGCCACGGATGATGAGATCGTAGGGCTTCCGCTGCGCGGCGAGGGCGGTCGGAAGGCCCGTGAATGCAACGGCGCCGGCAGCGGCCGTCGACAGGAACTGACGCCGGTTTAGCATGCTGCGCTCCCTTTTCCTGCGCGACGTATCCACTATCCGCGGATCGACGAACAGCACGAATCGAACCGCCATAGGATACTCGCCCTCTCGAGGAATCCCAGCTGGCGTTGCGCCACGCCGGGACGCTAGGATAGGCGCATCCAAAAGCAATGAGGTCAGGGGACTGTATGAACAAGTTCTCCGGCAGAACGCGGACCTCGCGGGTGTCAACGTGGATCGGTGCGTTCGGGCTGCTGCTGGGTGCGACGCTGACGCACGTCGCACAATCGGCACCGCAAGCGCCCACGCCTGCCTCCCTCGCGGCCGCGCCCGAGCCGCTGCCCACGACCATCGAATTCAATCGGGACATCCGGCCGATCCTCTCGGACAAGTGCTTTCAGTGTCATGGACCGGCGACCCAGCTCGCGACGCTGCGGTTCGATCAGGAAGAGGGTGCCAAGCGCGCCCTGAAAGACGGCCGCTTCGCGATCGTGCCGGGCGATCCGTCCAGGAGCCAGATGATCGCGCGCGTCACCGCCACGAATCCCGCCGTCCGAATGCCGCGAAGTCAGAACGGTGCCGCGCCGGGCGAGCCGCTCAGCGAGCGGCACGTGGCGCTGTTGACGCGATGGATCGAACAAGGCGCGGCGTGGCAGAAGCACTGGTCGTTCATTCCACCGAAACAGCCGGCGCTCCCAAAGGATCTGAAGAATGCGAGCTGGGTACGGAATCCGATCGATGCGTTCGTGCTGCAGCGGCTCGAGCGCGAAGGGCTGACGCCTTCGCCGGAAGCGGACAGGGCGACGTTACTGCGGCGAGTGTCCCTTGATTTGACAGGGTTGCCGCCAACGCCCGCCGAGCTCGATGCGTTCCTCGCGGACAGATCGCCGAACGCGTACGAGAGGGTCGTGGATCGATTGCTGCGGTCGCCACAGTACGGCGAGCGGATGGCGTTCCCTTGGCTGGACGCGGCGCGGTACGCCGACAGCAACGGTTATCAGACCGACGGTGAGCGATTCATGTGGCGGTGGCGCGATTGGGTCATCGAGGCGTTCAATCGCAACATGCCCTACAACCAGTTCACGATCGAGCAGCTGGCGGGCGACCTGTTGCCCAATGCCACGCTGAGCCAGAAGATCGCCACCGGGTTCAATCGCAATCACCGCGGCAATTCAGAAGGCGGCATCGTCCCAGAAGAGTACGCCGCGGAGTATGTCGTCGATCGAGTGGACACGACGTCCACAGTGTTTCTGGGCCTGACGGTGGGCTGTGCGCGTTGCCACAATCACAAGTTCGATCCCATCACGCAGAAGGAGTTCTATCAGTTCTTCGCCTATTTCAATAACGTGCCCGAGCACGGAAAGTTTCGCCGCGTTGGCAACTCGCCGCCCTACATCGCGGCGCCGCTCCCCGAGCAGGACGCGCAGTTGAAGCGGCTCGACGCTGAACTGGCGGCGGCATCTGCCGCCTACGCGACGCTTCAGCCTGACGTCGCGCGAGCGCAGCGGGAGTGGGAGCATTCGCTGGATCGGTCCACCGCAGTGGGATGGGTGCCGGCCCGCGGGCTGGTCGCGTACTATTCATTCGACAACGACCTCACGCCTCAAGTCGCTGTACTTCGCAACGCGCAGACTGTCCGGCCCGGCGCGTCCCGTGTTTACGTGAACCCGTCGGCGTCGACGCCTTCCGGTGAAAAGCCAGGCGCACTGTCTGCGCCAAGCCTGGTACCCGGCCGCATCGGTCGGGCGGCGAGCTTCGACGGCAAGAACTCCATTCAATTCGCCGGCGACGTCGCGGGCTTTGACAGCTACGGCGCTGGAAGAGGCGCACTCGGTGCGAACGATCCGACCGTCACCTACGACGACGGATACACGATGGCCGCCTGGATCTATCCCACGGCTCCGAGCGGCGCGATCGTGACGAGGGACGAGGACATCGTCGAGCCCAACGGACACGGGCTGAATCTGCGCGACGGGACGATCGAGTACGACTACGTGACCAAGTGGGTCGATGAAGGCATCCGGCTGCGAACGAAGAAGGCGCTCGCGCTGAACCAGTGGCATCACGTGGCGTTGACCTACACCGGCTCGCGTTGGGCGAGCGGCGTGAAGATCTACGTCGACGGCGAAGATCAGCAGCTCGAGATCCTCCTCGATGATGTCAACAGTCAAGGCGCGGTGAAGCGGGAGCCGCTCCGGATTGGCGGCGGCGGCGGGCCCGACAACCGGTTCCGGGGCAGTCTCGACGAAGTACGGATTTACAACCGGGCGTTGTCCCCGGCTGAAGCCGGGATCCTCGCCGACCTGACGTCGGTCAATGCCATCGCCGCGCTGCCGGAGGACACGCGCACGTCGGCACAATCCGACAAGATTCGCGATTACTTCCTCGAGCACGCGCTGCCAGCTGATCTCGCGCAAGCCCGAACACGTCTGGCGGATGCGCAGACGAAACGCGACAGCTTTTATCAAAGCCTGCCTACCGTCATGGTCATGGAGGACATGCCCACACCGCGCGAGACGCACGTGTTGATCCGCGGGATGTATGACAGACCGGGTGAGATCGTGACCCCCCTGCTGCCAGCAGCGCTCGTGTCATCGCCGGCCGCGTATCCGCCCAACCGGCTGGGACTGGCGCAATGGCTGGTGGACTCGTCAAATCCTCTGACGGCGCGCGTGACGGTGAACCGCTTCTGGCAAATGTATTTCGGCGTCGGAGTCGTGAAGACCACGGAGGACTTCGGCTCGCAGGGAGAAGTGCCGTCGCATCCCGAGCTGCTCGATTGGCTGGCCACTGAGTTTGTACGAACCGGCTGGGACGTGAAAGCGCTCCAGAAGACGATTGCGATGAGCGCCACCTACCGGCAGGGCTCGCGCGTCAGCCCGGATATGCGAGCCAAGGATCCCGACAACCGCCTGCTCGCGCGCGGGCCGAGCGTGCGGCTGTCAGCAGACATCGTGCGCGATCAAGCGCTCTCGATCGCGGGACTGCTCGTGAACAGGATCGGCGGGCCCTCGGTGAAGCCGTATCAGCCCGAGGGGCTCTGGAATGAGATCGGCGGTGGCGGCACGTACGTGCAAGACCACGGAGACAATCTCTATCGCCGAAGTGTGTACACATTCTGGCGTCGGACGATCCCGCCGCCATCGATGGCCAACTTCGATGCCTCGGCGCGAGAAAGCCACATGGTCAGACCGGTGTTGACGAATACACCGCTGCAGGCGCTCGACCTGATGAACGACGTGACGTTCGTGGAAGCAGCGCGGGTGTTTGCGGAGCGCGTGATGAAGGAGGGCGGCGCGTCGCACCGCGAGCGGATCGCGTATGCCTTCCGCGCCGCGACAGCGCGCAGGCCGAACGCAAAGGAAGCCGCGCTGCTCGAAGACGCTTTGCTCGAGAACCTCGAGTTGTTCAAGTCGAAACCAGACGCCGCACTGAAGTATGTGAGCCACGGCGAACGTCCGCGTGATTCCAAGTTGAACGTCAGCGAGCTGGCGGCCTACACCAGCGTGACGAGTCTCATCCTCAATCTGAACGAAGTGGTGATGAAGGAGTGAGTATGGATCCGCGCCCCAAGGAACGCCGCCACGGCGTTCCGGCAGACCCCAAGGAACGCCGTCAAGGCGTTCCGGTAGACACTGCTCGGCGGCGGTTTCTCAACCAAGCCGGTATCGGCATCGGCATGGCGGCCTTGGCGGAACTGCTGCACGTCGACCTGTTCGGGCAGAGCACGACCACGAACGGATCCGGCAGCCTGCCTGGGCTACCGCATTTCGCACCCAAGGCCAAGCGCGTCATCTATCTATTCCAGAGCGGCGCGCCCTCGCAGCTGGATCTCTTCGATTACAAGCCGCAGCTCGCAAAGATGCAGGGCACCGACCTGCCCGACTCGGTTCGCCAGGGTCAGCGGTTGACGGCGATGACCGCCGCGCAAACGAGCTTCCCGATCGCGCAATCGATCTTCACGTTCGCCCAATACGGGCAATCGGGCGCGTGGCTCAGTGAACTGCTCCCGTACACCGCGAAGGTTGCGGACGAGGTGTGCTTCATCAAGTCATTGCACACCGAACAGATCAATCACGATCCGGCGGTCACGTTCGCGCAGACGGGATTTCAGCTTGCAGGCCGGCCGAGCCTCGGCGCCTGGGTCTCCTACGGGCTGGGGACGATGAACCAGGACCTGCCGGCGTTTGTGGTGATGATCACGGGGAACGGCCAGTCGTTGGCAGAGCGGCAATGGGGCACGGGGTTTCTTCCGAGCCGCTATCAGGGAGTCAAACTGCGTTCGGTCGGTGATCCGGTGCTCTATGTCTCGAACCCCGCCGGCTTCGAGACGTCGCAGAGGGCGCGGTTCATCCAGGATCTCGAGCAACTGAACAAGCTCGAGTTCGAGGCCACACAGAATCCAGAGATCGCGACGCGCATCGCGCAGTACGAAATGGCGTTCCGCATGCAGACCTCCGTGCCCGAGCTCACGGATCTCTCGAAGGAGCCGCAGCACACCTTCGATCTGTATGGCCCCGATTCGAAGAGGCCGGGAACGTACGCGGCCAATTGTCTGATGGCGCGGCGACTCGCCGAGCGCGGAGTGCGGTTCATTCAGGTGTATCACCGCGCGTGGGATCACCACTCGGGCCTGCCGAAGGCGATCCGGGCAACGTGTCAGCAGGTCGACCAGCCGAGCGCCGGGCTGATTCAGGACTTGAAGGAACGAGGTCTGCTGGACGACACGCTGGTCGTGTGGGCGGGCGAATTCGGACGGACCGTGTACTCCCAAGGCAAGCTCACGGCCGACGACTACGGCCGCGATCATCACCCGCGTGCGTTCACGATCTGGATGGCGGGAGGCGGCGTGAAGCCTGGCATCACGCTCGGCGAGACGGACGACTACGGCTACAACATCACCGCCGATCCGGTACACGTTCACGATCTCAATGCGACGATCCTGCGATGCTTGGGGATCGATCACACGCGGTTGACCTTCAAATACCAAGGGCGCAACTTCCGGTTGACCGATACCGCCGGGCGCGTGTTCCAGAAGGCGCTCGGCTTCAACGTCAGCGCTGGTGCGTAAGATGTCGGCCGAGCCGATCGATCTCGGCCGGCGCACGCTTCTGCGCAGCGCGCTGGCCGCGGGAGGCATCCTTGCGATGCCCGCTGCGTTGCCGATCAACGTGTTCGCTCGCCAACAACCCGGTGGCGGCGCACGCATCGCTCCGATCACCAGCGCACTGAGGCTCGCTCAGTTCCTGAACAAGACGAGATATAACGACCTGCCGCCGAAGGCGATCGAACACGCGAAGATGATCATCGCCAGCACATTGGCCAGTGCCGCGCCAGGGTCCCTCATCGGGTCTGCCCGCATCCTCCGCGATCTGGCGAAAGAGCATGGTGGAAGGCCGCAGTCGACCATCTGGTTCGACGGGACGAAGCTTCCTGCTCACGAGACCGCGCGCGTCAATGCCGCGCTCAGCGACGCGGCCGCGTCCGACGACAGTGATATTCGCAATACCGCGCATGAAGGCACCACTCTCGCAGCCGCGGGTCTGGCCATCGCCGAGCAGACCGGGGCCACCGGCCAGGACGTGCTCCTCGCGATGGTGATCGGTTACGAGGCTGCGGGGCGGATCGGTGACGCACGTCGCGGCGGCCGCGGTGGCGTCCATGCGTCACAGATCGTCGCGTTCGGCGGAGCCGTCGCTGCGGCGACGCTTCTGAAACTGACCGATGAGCAGATGGCACAGGCGTTGGGGATTACCGCCATCACGATGGGCGGGCTCGCGACAGGAACGGACAGTTGGGCGCGCGAATACATGGGCGCCAACGCCGCACTCTGTGCGGTCAACGCTGCCCTTGCTGCCGGCCGTGGATACACCGTCAACGAGGACATGCTGGACGGCCCGGGCGGCTTCGTCGACGTGTTTGGCGGCGGCAAACAAGCGGTCGACAGCCTCACCGCCGATCTCGGCAAAGAGTGGGACATCGTCGACTTCTACGCCGTCAAGCTGTGGCCGGGCTCCCATCCGTTGTCTGGCACGGTGGAAGCTGCCGTCAACGCGATCCGGCAAGCGAACGTCTCGACAGAAGAAGTGGCGAAGATTCTCGTCGCTGGTCCTAACCGCGCAACCGTCACCGGGAGCCGTCGCCCGAAAGATCTGGCCGAGGCGATACACAGCCTGCCCTACTTCGTCGCATCGGCTGTCGCCGACAGGGACTTCACGTGGGTCCATGCCACCGACGCGAAAATCTTCAACCCCGTCGTCACACGACTCATGGATCTGGTTGAAATCGATCCGGCACCACCGGCAGTTACATACAAGTGGAGCTGGGGCGGAACCGTGACGATCGTCACCAAATCGGGCGCGAGGTTTACTAGTACTGTCGACGCACCTCGCGGCTCCGCGCCGCGCGGCATCGCGTGGAGCGACGTCGATGCGAAGTATCGTGCGTTGATGCCCGACTCGAAGCTGCCGATGAAGCGCATCGAGGACGGCCTGAGTGTCATCCACGGCTTTGAGAAGGTGAAGAACGTGTCGGAGTTGATTCATCTGTTCGTTCCGACGAGCTGACATAGACCAGCTGGTGCTATGGACCGATGAGCCTGCGAGCCAGCCCGCCTCCGATCCCGCAATCAGATCGTAGACACTGCGGCGTTAGTCAGGACCAGCGTAGTCAGAGCAGGGCTGCTGGACCGCAACTTGTCTTGGCTACTGCGATCGGCCAGCTCCGTGCTGCTTGAGGATCGAAGTAATCCCCGCATGGTGCTGCCGTTCGGCCCACGCGATCGGTGTGGCCCACGGCTCGGCCCCGGCCTCGATCGGATCGGCCCCGCGCGCCAGCAGCAGTTCGACCAGCGCCACGCGTCCCCAGCGGCACGCCCACCCGAGCGGCGTGCTCTTGAGGAATTCATCGCGGATGTCGGTGCGCGCACCCGCATCCAGTAGCATGGTCGCCAGCGCCACGCCCACGCCATGGTCCCGCGCGATCACTTCGTGCAGCATCGTCTGGCCAGAATCCGGCGCCTGAAGATTGGGATCGCACCGATCGAGAATCAGCCGGAACGTCGCGCGGCTGTCGGCCTGTTCGACCTCGTCTAGGTCGCGATGCCCGGGTAGCGGACGCCAGAGCAGCCAGAACCATCGGGGGTTGTCCCGCGGCCAGTCGATCCCCTCGAGCGCCATGCGCACGATCTCGGCACTGCGGCCGCTGGCGCCGCCCCACAGGATCGCTTCTTCGACCGTGCCTGACTCCAGATGCGGGTCGACCTCGCCCTGAAGCATCCGGCGCGCCAGTTCTACGTTGCGCATGTAGCCGACGGAGCCGGCGTCGATCCAGCCACCGTGCTGCACCATCAAATCGATCATGGCCTGGTCGGGCGCGTGGGTAGGCGGGGAGCCGCCGTTATAGGCCGCAGCGGTGGCCGAGCCGGCGGTGAACACCGAGGCGTTCGGATCGGCGCCGTGCGCGAGCAGCAGGCGCGCCATGTCGATCCGTCCGGTGTTGACCGCCTCGAGCAGAGGGCCGCCCGACGAGAACGTCTGGTCTTCGAGCTGGCCTAACTGCATCCGCTCGCTCGGGTCGAGACCCCGTTCGAGCAATCGACGCAGCACGTCAGGACGATCGCCCCGCACGGCCGCCTGCAGCACCGCCTTTCCCTGCAGTGACTCGAGCGGACATGACGCGAGATATTCCCAGCGGCCGAGCGCAGCGGCTGCAAGCGGCGTCAGCTCGGCGCCACGTTCGACGAGTAGCGCGGCCATCGCCTCGCGGGCCGACCGGTCCGAATCCGCGGCATATTCCCATACGGCGAACTCCAGCGGCGTCCGTCCTTTCCACCGCCAGAAGTCAGGCTGCGACTGCTTGTTCACGTCGGCCCCGTGGTCGAGATGCCATTTCGCCACGCGCAGGAGGCCGTACTGCGCCGCACGGTGCAGCATCGTCACGCCGTCCGGTGGACACATGCCGGCAAGTGCGGGCTCGGACTCGAACACGGCGATCACCGCCTCCTCGCCGCCGGTCATCATGGCGTCGCGGAGACGACGCACGCCGTCGCCATGCGCGTTGACGCTGCGCGCGCCGTGCTTCTCTTCCTGCGCGGTCATCAGCGCGACGATCTCGTCGTACCCGCGCTCCTCGGCGATCGTGCGCGGGCTAGTCGCGTCGCGGTTGGGCCAGATGCCGTCGCGCGTGTCCGCTCCCGCTTCGAGCAGCAGTCGCGTCATCTCGACGTCCCGCGCCATGACGGCGATGTGGAGGGCGCGTATCTCGGAGCCGGACGGTCCCCCGGGCAGCAAATCGACGATTTCCGGCCTCCGCGCGAGCAGCGCACGCACCGCGCCGAGGTCGTTCTTCTTCACGGCTTCGTGCAGGCGCTTCGTCGTGACGCCCTCGACGCCGGCCTTCAGCTTGGGCCAGCTCTCGAAGCCGTACGAGCGCGCCAGGACGAATTGCGCGTCGTGCAGGGCGAAGGTGTCCAGCGTCGCCGTGCGATGGTAGGCGTCGACTTCGAGGACTGCATCTGGCGACTGCGCGCGATACGCTTCCAGCAGCGCCCTCGCCTGTCTCCTCAATTGATCGATGTCGGGGGTCTCGCGCATCGCGCGAGTGGGCGGGTGAGTCCGACGAACAGTCATGACGAGCTCCTCTCCCGGCCGTGCCTAGCGCACAGCCCTACGCGCCCGTTGTCCGCTCTCCCGGGCAGGAAAAGAGATCATCCTGAACGACGACAAGACCGATGTCGGGGTGGACGCAGTCCTTTCCGCGGACGTGGGTGACGCCCCGATGCGCCGGCGCCAGTATACAGCGCGGGTCGAGGCGCCTTCGGCGTAGAAGGCATGCGGTACACGAAACCACTTACCCGCGATAAGTCGCCGATGTCTACCGATACCGGTAGACTTGGTAGTGTCGGCGACGCGCGTCCCTGTCGAGCAATTCGCCACGACCACGTCGAGTCCGAGGTCACGGCCACGCGCCCAACAAGTGATGGGCATCAGCCGTTCAACTACTGCGGGACAAATCGCGACTCACAGATATTGTCAACTCGGTCCGGACCGAGTTGTGAGCCACAGGGCACCGTCGGCGCGCTCCCTCACCAAGGATGGATCTCCAGCGGCGACCGATTGGTCCGATTCGTACTGATTGTGGGCTCGACATCGGAGCTGAGTGTTCTCGACTGTGGCCGAGCGCTGCGGCGGTTGATCAGGCAAGGCTTCCAAAATGAGCCGGGCAACTCCACCGACCGAACGATGACGCGCGGGCTTGTGAGCTGTCGAAGCGCATAGTGATACGCTGAGACCGATGCTGCGAATGGCGCAGTTGGTCGAACAATCTGCGATCAGGAGAACGGCACATGGCGAAGATCAAGAAAGCTGCCGAGCAGGCTGTACGGCGCGCAAAGGCGGCTGGTGCGCAGGCGAGGCGTCAAGGCGGACAACTGGCAACCCGGCTGGCCAAGAAGACTGCTAGGCAGGCCGGGAAGACCATCGCGCGAGTGCGGACGCATGCAGCCGCAGCGGCTGCGACGGTCGCGGGGAAGATCACCGGGCGCACGCGGAAGCGGAAGCGGGCCAAGGTCGTGGCGACCGTTGTCGGCGCTGCCGCTGTGGCAGCAGCTGCCGTCGGGGCCGCGGCCAGCCGTCGCAAGCGGTAGAGTGCACTCTCGCTGCTCGGATTGCGTTGCACCGAACAGAAGGGTCGCGGACCAGAAATCGAGGACCGCAGGTTACGCTGTGGTGCCGCCGTTCCCGCATCAACATGGTCCGATCGTCCATTCAGAATGAATGGGGATCGGCAGGTTCGTCGGCGCACCAGCGGCGACCCCGCACGATCGTTGGATCCCCAGTGCCGAACCATTGCTCCGATTCGTACTGATTGTGCGCTCGACATCGGAGCTGAATGTTCTCAACTGTGGCCGAGCCCCCGTCAGCAAACGGGAGGATGTGGTGAAACTCGAGAAAGCCGCGCTCGGTGCATCGGCCTCGTGTGCCCGTAAATGCGCACTGCCCCTCGTCCCGTTCCCAGACGGCACGTCGAACTGTTGCCGGGATGTGCCGTGATCCCGCGGTCGCACCTCGCGGCTGGCGTGGTCGCGACACCTGAGCCAATTTCGCCCGCTCAAGATGTTCGAGCAACACGTCCAACGCCCGATCGAAGACCAAGCCAACATCGCCGTTTGAACATGTATGTCGCATCAGATCCTGCACGCGGCGCAACTTCTCGAACGTGCTTCGGGTCACGGTGCATTGCACCTTGTAGCGCTCGGCATCGAGCGATTTGACCACCGCCGGTTTGACCTCCCGCTCGGTCACGAGCGGATCGGCGAGTGAGACTGACATTGCCGGCAGCGGCGACGCAGCAGTAGCAATTGGTACGGCCGAATCAACGCGACGCGGAAGCGTCTCTGGCAGCTTGCGCACGATTGACGGCACGGGAGGTTGGGGACGAAGCGTGGCAACCAGATGCTCGATCTCGCGTTTGCTCTTGTGGCGTGAGAGGTCGATCAGATGTTGATGGTTGTCCGGCGTGAGATGCGGCGCCAACAAGCCGATCGCCGTGAGTGTCATGTCGCCTGCTTCGAGCCGCTCGAGCGGGACTGGATATCGACGCGCCGCACGGGCGGCCTCGATTCGGCCATAGGCCGCGTGCTCGGACAGGTGGAGCACCTTCGTGCAGTAGGTGAACAGCGAGGAATAGCCTTCAGCGAGATAGAGACGTCGTGCGTCGAGCTCAGCGAGTGAGGCAACGAACTGCGACGTCGCCTCGCGTTCAGCTGCCGCGAGATCGTGAACTGCGGCGATGAGATCGCGATCGGAGAGCTCACCGTACGGGAGGGAGTTCGTCGTCATTTCAGGTGTATACCACGCGATATTTCGCGGCTCTGAAACTGACGACATGCGACGATCTCTTCTGCGATCGATGTTCGCGCCGACCGGCGGCAGCAACGCTTCACAGAGGCGCTGGTGACCGTGGGACGCGGTATCTATAGTGGCGCGGCTGATCGCTCGCGTCGGCCACTCGTAAACCTGTCAAGTACTTTCTTTTCTCAAGCCGCATTTCACCGCGGTGGAACCGGAGTGGATGCCGGTCATGACGACGTCCGAAGTGCACTCTCAACCAAGCACAAGCCCCGGACTTGCGCATAAGGTCAACTCGGTCCGGACCGAGTCGTCACAGAAATCAGCGGGCCAGCGTGGCTTCCTTAGACACTGCGGGGTCACCCGTTGCGTATCGGGTCTCGCGACAGCGTCCCGTATAATCGCAGCCTCTTGCCGTGGCTCTGACCGCTGGCACTCGCCTCGGCCCGTACGAGATCACCGCTCTGATTGGCGAAGGCGGGATGGGCGAGGTCTATCGTGCGACGGATACGAACTTGAAGCGGACCGTCGCCATCAAGGTGCTCCCTGACGCCCTTGCGTCCGATGTCGAGCGGCTCGCTCGCTTGCAACGCGAAGCCGAAGTCCTCGCCTCACTCAATCATCCGCACATCGCGCAGATTCACGGTCTAGAAAGAACCGAGCGCACAACCGCGCTGGTGATGGAGTTGGTCGAGGGTCCGACGCTGGCGGATCGCATTGCACAAGGGTCGATTCCTCTCGACGAAGCATTGCCGATCGCACGACAGATCGCCGAAGCGCTCGAAGCCGCGCACGAGCAGGGGATCATCCATCGCGATCTCAAGCCTTCCAACATCAAGGTCAGGCCCGACGGCGTTGTGAAGGTCTTGGATTTCGGTCTGGCCAAGGCGATGGGCTCGACACATGCCGCGTCGCTCGGCACGTCACAGTCCCCAACGATTACAACGCCCGCGATGACGCAGGCGGGAGTGGTCTTCGGCACCGCGGCGTACATGAGTCCGGAGCAGGCACGCGGCAAACCCGTCGATAGGCGGGCTGACCTCTGGGCGTTCGGATGCGTTCTGTACGAAATGCTCACAGGCGCCCGGGCATTCTCTGGTGAGGATGTCGGCGAGGTCTTGGCCGCCGTCATCAAGACCGAGGTCGATTGGAATCGCCTCGCACATGTTGCACCGCCGCGCATCCTGATGATGTTGCGTCGGTGCCTACGGAAAGACCCGCGTCAGCGACTGGGTGACGCCGGCGCTGTTCGACTCGAGCTCGAAGACGTCCTTGAAGCGCCCGAAGACACGATGCGCTCCTCGCATCGGTGGAGCGTCGTGCCCTTACCGATCGCACTGATCGTCGGATCGATCGTCGTGGTCGCGTCGTCGGCCATCACGGCATGGCTTCGCACGCCCGTGGCTCCACAAACCGCGTCGAACGTCGCCCACATGACGCTCTCGGTCCCTGCCGGTACCGAGCTGACCGACGGCGTGTCGGTGGTCATCTCACCGGACGGCACGCAGGTCGCGTATGTCGCGAGTCGGGGTGGGATTCCCCAGTTGTACCTCCGTTCAATGAACGCCTTCGAGGCTCGTCCGCTCGCAGATACCCAGCGGGCAGTCGCTCCCTTTTTCTCGCCGGATGGGAAGTGGCTCGGGTTCTTCGCCGACGGCAAGCTCAAGAAGGTGTCAACCACCGGTGGCGTGGTGGTGGAACTCGCCGATGCGGGTCCACCGTATGGCCTCGCCGGAGCCTGGGGACCTGCCGACACGATCGTCTACCCGGGACCCATGGGTCTCGCGGAGATCGCCGCGTCTGGTGGGACGAGTCGCTCAATCCTTCCGCCAGAGCAGCGGGCTGGTGCGGCGAGTGGTCCGCTCTTCCCTGACTTCCTTCCTGGTGGGGACAGACTGTTCGTGTCCTCGTCCAGTGGTGGTGATGCTGCCGAGGACCGCTCAATCGATCTCTTGACGCTCAGCACGGGTGAACGGCGAGTCCTCGTGCAACGAGGCATCATGCCTCGGTATCTGGCCACGGGGCACCTGCTCTTCCTGCGCGGTGGAGCGTTGATGGCCGTACCGTTCGATGTAAAGCGGCTGGAGCCCGTCGGCGCGCCGGTCGAGGTCTTGACGGGTGTACGACAGGACAGTTTTGGAACCTTCAGTTGTTCCAATCACGGAAGCTGTGTGTACATCGCTGGGGGAGTGCCAAGAAGCCAGCGACGAGTGATACTCGTCGACCGCACGGGCACTGCTCGCCCGCTGCCACTGCCTGCGGGCAACTACGCGAACCCCCGGTTCTCTCCCTCGGGCGACAAGCTGTCGTTCTGGATGGTAGGCCGTCGCTGCGATGTCGACATCTACGACATCGCGCGTGGCACGACGACCCGGCTGACGTCGGAGAACGACAACCATTCCCCCGCGTGGGCGCCCGATGGACACAGGATTGCGTACGTCTCCTTACAGGGAGGTTCTTCGGGGTATCGAGTGGTCGCGCGGTCGGCCACTGGCGGCGTGGAAGAATGGTTGGGCCCGGCCGAGCTCACCGTCGGCCCCGTGACGCCGATCTCGTTGTCGCCTGACACCCTCGTCTTTGCCGACCGCGGAGATCTGTGGTCGCTGCCTCTTTCGCCGAACAGCCACCCCCGTCCCTTCGCGCCGTCGCGATTCAACGAATCAGCGCCCGCCTTCTCGCCGGACGGGCACTGGCTGGCCTACGTGTCGGACGAATCAGGCCGATTGGAAGTGTACGTGCGGCCGTTTCCAGGCCCGGGCGAGAAGCACTCCATCTCGGTTGGTGGTGGATCGGAGCCTGTGTGGGATCGCCATGGACGAGAGCTCTTCTTTCGCAACGGGGACCAGATGATGGTGGTTGCCGTGAGCACTCAGCCCACGTTCAGCGCCGGCCGGCCGCGGCTGCTGTTCACCGGACCCTTCGTTCGCTCCGCCGGTCGGATCAATTACGACATCTCGCCTGACGGCGAGAGCTTCGTGATGTTGGACTCGGGCGAGAAGAGTGGAGCCGCGACCGAGGTCAACGTCTTGCTCAACTGGTACGAAGAGCTGAAGCGCCTCGTACCCACGCCCAAATGAGCCTTCATTGCGGGCGTCGTCGTGGTCGCCGCGCTGTCGGCGGTGGAAGCGCAACAGGCATCGTTTCCAAAGCCGACCGAACTGCCCAACCCCTATCGACTCGTCGAGAGCTGGCCTATCTTGCCTGCGAGCATGAATGGCGGCAGGTGGGGAGAAGTCATTCGAGTGCAGCTGGCGCCGGATCACACCATCTGGGTCTTCCATCGCTGTTTCAACACGGTGCCCGCGGGCAGCGCCACATGCATCGGCCGCGGCAACGCTAACCCGCCGGTTCTGCAGTTCGACGCCTCGGGCAAGCTGCTCAGGAGCTTTGGTGCGGGACTGTTTGCCTACCCTCACGGTTTCACGATCGACGCGAAAGGAAACTTGTGGGCGAGCGACGTCAAATGACGAAGCGACCGTGTTGGGAATGTCAGCGAAGAACGCCGCCGGCATCGTCATGGGCCACGACGTGCTCAAGCTGAGCCCGTCTGACAACGTGCTGTTCACGCTTGGCAAACAAGGGGTTGCGGGCAACGGGCGCGACACGTTCGATCCGCCGACCGGTGCGATGGCGATGCAGACCTCAGGAACGCGCGCATTCAAGTGTTCGATCAGGCCGGCACGTTCATCGTCGCGTGGAAGCAGTTCGGCGAGCCGAGCTCCGTCTTCATCGGCAAGGACGACACGATCTATGTGGGCGCGGCGTTTCGGGATCCCAAAGCGAAGAAAGGTGAGCTGAGGGGGATCGTCGTCGGCAACGCCAAGGACGGGTCGCTCAAGGCGTTCATTCCCGATCCGTACGACCTGGACACGCTCGAGCGCGGATCGTCCGCATCCGGCATCGCCGCTGACGAGATGGGCACCATCTACGCGGCCGATGTCGCCGCACACAATTTGCGGAAATACGTCAGAGCCCGTTAGCGAAGGCGACGCCGCTCTGAAACACAGGCCACGGCGATGACTACGACCGAGAGGCCGTCGTGCGCGTGTCAGAGGTCTTCCTGAATGAATCGTGGGCCCATGTGGACATCCATTTGTACGAGGGGTCCGTCTCCCACGCATGTGAATTCGTGAACTTCGCCGGCTTTGATGACGAAGATGTCGCCGGCCTCTCCTTCGAATTCCTTGCCCTCCACCTTCCAGCGTCCTCGCCCCGCGCGTACGAACTGGATCTCGTCGTACGGGTGCCGATGCGGGCCCGGACCGGCTCCAGGCTCGGCACTCAGTAAGAACACCGATACGCCGACGTCGCCATGGTCGGCTCCGACGAACCGATGCGAGCTGCCCTTGAACGGGAGGTCCTGCTGACGAACGTGATACATGCTGTGCTCCTTCTCGTGAGGTGGTTAGTCCGTTTTCGTTTGTGCGTAGCGTCGGCTCCCCGGGCGAGCCTGGCGTCGGCTCCGGTTCGACGGCGTGGAAAATCGGGTCTTCCGGCGATGGTGCTCACGGTGCCGTCGTCGCCTTGGATGATCCGAAGGACAGCCAAACATCGTTCCTGCAACGAGCTCGCCCGTACGTCAGCGGCGAATCGCGGGCGACGCCGCTGGCTGCGCCTCCAGACCCGATTTAGTGCCTGCGCTGATCACGCCGCGAACAAGTCGCTCGCCGCCAGGCTCACCCGGGGAGCCGCCGCATGCATGGACAAGCGACGGCGGTGTGACTGGGGCGCGGCGACTGTTCGCGCCGCGACCGGCGAGAGCAGTAAAACCGCTCGGGAGCGATCCCCTCGGCGGCGGCCATGATTCGCCACTGATGGACGGCGCGGG
>Ga0075425_100000463_pt1 | contig 38058 bp, 35 predicted proteins | sample SoiMethybrSBSTD4_FD_75300 | JGI IMG/M metagenome (GOLD analysis project Ga0075425, IMG submission 75300) | Bulk soil microbial communities from a Populus tree surrounding site in Tennessee, USA - Soil MetaG P. TD hybrid SBSTD4 | ecosystem: Environmental > Terrestrial > Soil > Tree plantation... | reverse complement strand
CGGGGAGATCCTGCGCATGGAGGAGGAGCTAAAGGCGGGACCGCTCAATCCTCGCTTCGACCCGCCCTGGACCAGCACTCAGGTCACGCAGATCGCGGGTGGCACGGCCTCCAATGTCGTGCCGGTGCCCTGCTGGTTCGGCTGGGAGACCCGAGCGCTGCCGCAGTTCGATCCCTTCATCTTGCAGCGACGGCTCGAGAAATTCGCTGCCGAGGTGTGCCTGCCCGACATGCGTCGGGTGGCCCCAGAATCGCAGATTGCGATCCGCGCCGTGAACCACGTCTCGGCCTTTGCTGCCGATACGGTGTCTGGCATCGTGCCGCTGAGCCTCAAGCTCGCGGGGCAGAACGCCACGTTGGCCGTCTCCTATTGCACCGAGGCCGGCCTCTTTCAAGATGGCGGAGCGCCCGCCATCATCTGTGGTCCCGGCGACATCGCTCAGGCACATACCGCAAACGAGTTCATCCACGTTGAGGAACTCGAGAAGTGCCTGGCCTTCCTGACCCGTTTGGCGGATTGGGCCGAGGCTTAACGTCACGCGCGGCCCGTGAACTTTACCCCTCAATTTACCCACGCGCCTGCGCGCGGCAGTGCCAGTTGCACCAACGGGGGCTCTGCCGCCCGCGAGATGCGCGGGACAAGCCGGAGCAGGGCGGACTATGGTGGAGCGCCTGGCGGCAACCCCCCAGGAGCACAGCAGGTCCATGGAGGGCATTGCATCATGCTCGACCTCATCATTCGCGGCGGGGATGTGGTGACCCCACAGGGCGTCGCCAAGTGCGATGTCGCCATCAAGGGCGAGACCATCGCCGCCGTGGCGGCGCCCGGCGCCCTAGCTTACGGGGACGCAACCCGCGCGATCGACGCAACAGGCAAAATCGTCATGCCGGGCGGCATCGATCCGCATGTACACATGGCCCACCCCTTCATGACGCCCGATGGCAACACGCTTTACACCCAGGGGCCCGACCGGGTCGGCATGGCGGCGCTGTGGGGTGGCACCACCACGCTCATCGATTTTGCCTACGTCACCGCAGACCGCAGCGTGCAAAGAGGCATCGAGGCCCGCGATGCCCAATTCGCGCCCAAGAGCTGCTGCGACTGGGCCTATCACCTGATGCTGGCAAGCGAGCCGCCGAACACCCAGATGGGGGAGCTCGCCGAGGCCATCCAGGCCGGATACCCCACGATCAAGATCTTCACCACCAACATCTGGCCCCACCGTACCGGCCGCATGGTCGATTTCGGCGACATCTGGGAGGTGTTCAAAGTCCTTGCGCAGCAGGGCGGCCTCGGTGTCATCCACGCGGAAGACAACGATATCGTCATGCACATGTACGCCAAGCTCATTCGCGAGGGGCGCGTTGGCTATGAGAACCTAGCGGAGGTGCACAACACCCTGTCGGAGGATCTGAGCTTCCGTCGCATCATCAGACTGGCCGAGAGCGTGCCGGGAACGGCACTCTATATGATGCACGTCTCCGCCGCGACCGGTGTCGCCGCCATCCGTGAGGCGCGTGCAAAGGGTCTGCCCCTCTACGGCGAGAGCTTGCACCAGTACATGCTGCACACGGCCGAAGACTATAAATTGCCAAATGGACAGATCTACCACACTTATCCCTCGCTCAAGTCGGCGGAAGACCAGAAGGCGCTTTGGGACGGTACCCGCATGGGCGCCATCAACTGCGTGGCCACCGATGAGCTGTGCTGCACGTTGCGTGAAAAGACGATGGGTCGGCGCATCGACGACACCACAGGCGGCAATTCCGGGGTCGAGCCACGTCTGGGCGTGATGTACACCGAGATGGTGACGCGACGCGGATATGCGCTCTCGAGCTTCGTCGATCTGGTATCGACCAACGCCGCCAAGATCATGGGGCTCTACCCGCGCAAGGGCGCCATCGCGGCGGGCAGCGATGCCGACCTCACCATTCTCGACCCGGCCCGTCGCGGCAAGATCCGCGCCGAAGACCTGCACGAGACCGACTATACGCCCTGGGAGGGCCACGCCATCTTCGCCTGGCCCGTGGTGACAGTGCTGCGCGGCAAGGTGGTGGTCGAGAACGGCCGGTTCCTCGGACGCGACGGTGGGGGCCAGTACCTCAAGCGCAAGATCGCCTCCGAGATCATCGCCGGGCCGATGCTGTGAGCGGCGAGCTTGACGAGGCCGTGTGCGCGCTGCTCGAGCACAGCCTCAGGGCATGGCGGGTGCCCGGCAAGATCCACCGCGAGGCCGATGGAGCATGGCTGATCGCCGCTGCAAACAAGCGCGTGCGCATCGCGCGAGCTCCGGCGGATCTGCCGTTCCGGTGGACCGTGGCGGACGCAGAGCGCAGGCGCAGTGCCACCTCCGTGACCGGCGTCCTGCGCCACGTTCGGGCCGCACTCGATAGCAGCTATCGTTCGGTTTCCCTGCGCATCGCGCCCCTGCCGCCAGCGCCATGATCCCCGTCGTGGTCCTCACCGGGTTTCTTGGCAGCGGCAAGACCACGCTGCTGGGACGTCTGCTGCGGCACCCGGATTTTGCGCGTACGGCCGTAATCATCAACGAGTTTGGCGAGGTCGGCCTTGACCACGATCTGGTCGAGGCGAGCGAGGAGAGCTTCGTTGAGTTGCAGACCGGATGTCTGTGCTGCGCCGTGCGCGGCGACCTGGCGCTGACGCTCGCAAACTTGCTGCGTCGGCGCGATGCGGGCACGGTGCACCCGTTCGAGCGCATCGCCATCGAGACCAGCGGCCTTGCCGATCCGGCACCCATCCTGCACACGCTGATGAGCGACGCTCACCTTGCAAGGCGTCTGGCGCTCGCCGCAGTGGTGGCGACGGTCGATACCGTCAATGGGCTTGCCACACTTGAGCGCTACCCTCAGTCCGTCAAGCAGGTCGCGCTGGCGGACCGCTTGATCCTCACGAAGACCGACTTGGCGCAAGGCCAATGCGCTGATCTTGCTGCCCGTCTCGCCGCCCTCAATCCCGCGGCCAAGAGAGAGCAGGCCGCGTTCGGCGAAGTCGACCCGGCGCGCCTCTTCGACACGGGACACCCCGCCTCACTGCGCGCCCGCGACCTGTCGGCCTGGCTCGGGCTCGACGGGCGCGGCGATGCACCTGCAGCAGGCCACCACGCAGGGATCTCCTGTTTCGCGATCCTGCGCAATGAGCCCATCAAGGCCATTGCGCTCACGCTCTTCCTTGAGGCCCTCGCCGAGCACTGCGGCGCTGATCTGTTGCGACTGAAGGGCATCGTCAACATCGCGGAAAACCCCGACCACCCCGCGGTCATCCACGGCGTGCAGCACGTCTTCCACCCTCCGGTCTGGCTGGATCGCTGGCCCTCCCGTGACCGGCGCAGCCGGCTGGTGTGCATCGGGCGCGACATCCAGCACGCTTGGATTGAAGCCCTCATCCGGGCAATCGAGGCCGAAGTTGCCGAAGTGGAAGCCGTTGGAGCGTGAGCATGCCTGTCGCTGGTTGCGCGCCTCGCTTGCGCGCGGCCTTGTCGACCCGACGAGAGGCGTCCCCTGACCGAAGCTGTTGCACCCGAGCCCTTCGCCGCCCCTTCGACCGGGCCGGCTAATCGAGCCAGCGACCAACAACGGTTGACTGATCGCCCAAGCGCCGCCAAGCAAATCGCGCGAGGGATGGCGATCCGTGAAGGTTCTCTCGACCAGCGGAGGATCTGCCATTCCTTGGTCGCAGGACGCGGCCACCCTCGCATGCTGCGGCGAGTTTGCGGTCGTCTGGTCGATGTCGCTCCGCGGTCTGACCGGCTCGCCATGGGTGGTGCGGCGATGGCAAGGTCAGAGCGCTGGGGTCGCCACGGCGCGATGAGGGACGCATGATGCACCCGCTGCCATTGGCGAGGACGGGTGCGGGGAGGAGGACAGATGGCCACCAACGACGACATCCTGCTTCAGACGGCCGCGACTGTGGGGTTGATGAGGCTCAATGCGGCGCATTTGGAGCAGCTCAAGCGCGCCCTGGAATCGGCCCGCGAGCTCGGCGACAAATTGCCAAAGGATCTGCACTACAGCGAGGAGATTGCCGTCACGTTCCGCCTTTCGCCAGCCGGGGGCAGCAAGCCATGACAGACCTCGCGTATCTCGGCATCGTCGATGCGGCTGATCTGATCCGGTCGCGCAAGCTCTCCCCGGTGGAATACGTTACAGCGCTCCTCGACCGCACCGGCCGGCTCGACAGCCGCTATCACGCCTTTATCGGTTTGACCCCAGATCTCGCCCTGGCCGCGGCCCGTCAGGCGGAGCAGGACATCGCCGGCGGCAATTGGCGAGGGCCGCTGCACGGCATTCCCACGGGCCTTAAGGACATCATCGACTGCGCCGGCGTGCCCACCACGGCCCACTCCAAGGTGCTGGCGCAGAACGTGGCGACAAAGGACGCCGCGGTGACCCAGCGCCTCAAGTCCGCCGGCGCCATCCTGATGGGCAAACTCGCCACGCACGAGTTTGCCATCGGCGGGCCCTCCTTCGATCTGCCGTGGCCGCCTGCCGTGAACCCGTGGGGAGGCAACCATTTCCCCGGCGGCTCCTCCAGCGGCTGCGGGGTAGCGCTTGCAGCAGGTATGCTTCCTGCGGCGCTCGGCACCGACACCGGAGGCTCTGTGCGCAACCCAGCTTCCATGTGTGGGATCACGGGCATGAAACCAACCTATGGCCGCGTCAGCCGCCGGGGCGTCTTTCCGCTCGCCTACTCCCTTGACCATGTGGGGCCAATGACGCGGACCGTACGCGACAACGCGCTGCTGTTGCAGGCGCTGGCGGGCCACGACCCCGACGATCCCGGCAGCGCCGATGTACCGGTCCCGCAATTCGCCGCCGACCTCGAACGCGGGGTGAAGGGTTTGAAGCTCGGCCTCGTGCGCCACTTCTACGCCGAGGATATGCAGGCTCATCCCGAACAGGCACAGGCGATTGATCGCGCCGCGGAGCTGCTGCGTGGCCTCGGCGCCGAGGTGCGCGAGATCCGCCTAGCGCCGTTGCAGGACTACGCCACCTGTACCCGCATCATCATCCGTTGCGAGGCGTTTGCCATCCACCGTCGCTGGCTGGCGGAGCGACCGGACGACTACGGCCATCTCGCCCGCCAGCGCATTCTCGACGGGGCCGCCGTGAGCGCCGCCGACTACATCGACGCGCAACGGCTCAGGGGCAGGCTCACCCGCAGGACCCTTGAGACGTTCGCGGGCCTTGACGCAGCCCTGACGGCCTCTAGCCTCGACCCCACTTGCCGCATCGACGACACGGACGCCTGCGCCCGGCTTTATCCGCGCCAGGCGCGCCAGCCGTTCAATGTTACGGGGCAGCCGGCGATGGCCATTCCAGCAGGTTTTACGAAGGACGATCTGCCCCTGTCGCTGCAGCTCATCGGCCATCCCTGGCAGGAGGCCATGCTCTACCGCATCGCGCGGGCCTATGAGCGCGCCACCGGATGGACCGAGCGGCGCCCGCCTGATGTCTCCACCTGCTAGCTCGATGCAAGGGGCGTGGCCGCTGGAGCCCGTCTGTCGGCCGACTTAACCCGAGCTCGGCATCGAGATCACCGCCCGCAAGCTTGAACCGATAAGGAAAGGCGCGGAGCTGCAAACGGGATGGCGGGTTGCCTCCCCGCGAGTTTCAGAGGAGCTCAGGCACGACCCACAGCGGAGGTTCACCGCGCGCAACGCGCTCGACGTTATCGAAGGCGTTGCGGAAGCGAGCGACATGGTTGTCCCAGGTGGGCCCCGCGAAATGTGCCGTGAGCACCACATTGTCGAGCTTGAGCAGCGGATTGTCGGCGGACGGCGGCTCCTCGTTGAAGACGTCGAGACCGGCGCCGAAAAGCTTGCCGTCGGCAAGCGCGCGCACGAGGGCGGGCTCGTCGATCACAGGTCCGCGGCACGTGTTGATCAGGATGGCCGTCGGCTTCATGAGCGCCAGCTCCACCGCGCCGATCATGTGGCGACTCGACCGGTTGAGTGGCACGTTGAGCGACACCACGTCGGAGGTTTGCAACAGCTCGCGCAACAGGCGGAATTTCACACCTAGCGCGTCCTCGGCGTCCTCGCTGAGGCGTACGATGTCGTGATACGCAACGCGCATGCCGAAACCCCGCGCCAGTCGCGCCACTTTCTTGCCAATGGTGCCGAGGCCGATGATGCCAAGCGTCTTGCCGTGGAGCTCATACATGCGCGGTGCTGGACCATTGCCGCGCCAGCGCCCGGCCGAGACGTTGGCGTGCTGCCAGATCACCTTGCGTGCTACGGTGAGCATCAGCATGATAGCGTGCTCGGCGACGGAGATGGCATTGGCCCCGCCGTTGTTGGCGACCGGCACTTTGGCGCGGCGGGCCGCCTCGAGATCGACAGCATCATAGCCTGCGCTGAGGAGCTGCACGAGCCTCAGCCGCGGCGCCGCACGGTAGAAGGCTTCCGGCATTCTCACGTTCGGATAGCAGATCATATATTCGGCCGTGCCGAGCGCGGCTTCGAGTTCGGAGCCGTTGCGCGCCAGCACCAGCTCGAAGTTGGCCGGCGCCATCTCGCGGGCGATCTCGCCGGTTTCGGCCGACGTCGGAACGACGATGATCCTGGACCCCATGCCCTCCTCCATCCCTTGAGCATCAAGATAGGCCTCCCCTGCGGCAATCGACAATGCCGTAAGCTGCGCGTCGGCCACGGGGGTAGGGTTGCAAACAGCGCCTAGGCGGGCAGGAGCAGTGGGACTACCATCCCTGCTCGGACACTTGCCCAAAGAGGAACCCATCCATGGCAGACCCCGTCAAAGTGGGCAACATCACCATTCATCGCATCGTCGAGCAGGAAGGTCCCTTCTTCGAGATGCTGAAGTTCTTTCCGAAGCTCACCCAGGAGGTGCTGGAAGAGAACCGCGTATGGCTGCAACCCAAGTACATGAGCCCGAAGGACGAGCTCATGCTATGCATCCAGAGCTACCTGGTGCAGACACCGCACCACAACATTTTGATCGACACCTGCGTCGGCAACGACAAACCGCGTCCCGCCCGCCCCTTCTGGCACATGATGCGATCGGACCGCTTCGAAAAGGCGCTGGCGGCCACCGGTCTCGGCGTCGGGGACATCGACTTCGTCATGTGCACGCACCTGCACGTTGACCACGTCGGCTGGAATACGCGGCTGGAGAACGGCCGCTGGGTGCCTACTTTTCCCAAGGCCCGCTATGTCTTCGCCGACCGCGAACTGGAGTTCTGGACCAAGCGCAACAAGGACGACGCGGCCCAATACCCTTGGGTGACAGATTCTGTGCTGCCGATCGTGGCTGCCAACCGCGCCGACATCGTCAAGAGCCAGTACGCTTTCAACGACCTCATCACCCTCATTCCGACGCCCGGCCACACCATCGACCACTACTCTGTGCAGGTTGGCAGGCCGGGTGCCGATGCCGTCATCACCGGCGACATGATCCATTCGCCACTGCAAGCGCGCTATCCCGAGTTTGGCATGATGTCGGATTACGATTCCGCACAAGCGGGGCAGTCGCGGCGCGAACTGTTCGGGCGCCTCTGCGACAGCTCCACCATCATGTGCACGGCGCATTTCCCGTCGCCCTCTCGCGGGCGCTTCGTGCGCTGGAAGGATGCCTTCGAGTTCAAGCCGGCCTGACCCGAGCCGGCGTGGAGTGCTCGAGAAAAGTCGAGCTAGATGGCAAAGGTCGCAAAGCCTGGGTCCCCTGCGACGGCGCGCCCATCATCTCCACAGTCGTTTTCTGCCAAGGCGTCGGCCGCCCGCCCATCACGCCTTGTCCTTCACCCAAGCCATGAGGTGCTGAGCTACTGCGACAAGTTCACCCCTCTGGTTCACCACTTTGATATCGCCGCGCGACCGGCGCTTTCCCGGGTCGACCTCGATGATCGTGTAGGTAAGCGTGACGGTGTCACCGATGTAGACGGGACCGAGAAAGCGCACCCTGTCGTAGCCCAGCGAGACGGCCGTTTCGTCGCCGGCCGTGCCATGGCACTTGTCGATCATCATGCTCGAGCAGGTAGAGGCGAAGCCGATCAGAAGCGCGCCGTGGGCGATACGCTTGCCGTATTTGGAGCGCGCCATGTACTGTTCGTTGACGTGGTTGACAGCAAAGTCCCCGGTGATCCCGGCAAAAAGGTAGATGTCGGTCTCGCCGACCGTCTTGGCAAAAGTTACGCTGTCGCCGGGCTTGACGTAGAACTCGCTCATCGCAGGTTCGCTCCCTCGCTGGCTTGACCGGGCGCCCATGGCCACGTCTAACAGCATAGGAGGGCTTTTGGGGTCATGGCGAGCCGGTTCAAGGGCGACCCGCGCCCCGGCCGTCGGGCAGGTCCTGCAGCCCAAGCAGCAGGGTCGGTCCTTGGTCGCAATCGCCGATGGGGCGGGCGCTAAGAGAGCGACCGCGCCCGCACGCTTTTATGTGAACGAGGCACCCCATGTCCGATCCTTTGGCCGCACCCCATTACGTATTTGATGCCTACGGCACGCTCTTTGACGTGCATGCGGCAGCCCTGCGGCACAAGGAGGCGATCGGCCCCCTATGGCAGCAGCTCTCCCAGGTCTGGCGCACAAAGCACCTCGAATACAGCTGGGTTCACGCACTGAGCCGGCGGCCGGCGACGTTTTGGGACCTCGCACAGAGGAGCCTCGATCATGCCCTCGCCTCGATCGGCATCAGCATTGCTGGAGGCGTCCGCCAAGCCCTCTTGGCCGCCTACCGAACGATGGATCCCTATCCCGAGGTAGCGGGCGTGCTCTCAGCGCTGAAGGCCCGGGGTGCGCGTGTGGCCATCCTGTCGAACGGCGACCCGGACATGCTCGAGGACGCAGTGCGCACGGCCAAACTCGCGCAAAGCGTTGAGGCTGTGCTGTCGGTGAGCGCGGCCGGCACCTTCAAGCCGGCGCCTGAGGTCTATCGTCTCGCCACCCACTGGTTCGGCTGCACTGCGCCGGACATTTCGTTTCAGTCCTCCAATCGCTGGGATATCGCCGGCGCCAAGGCGTTCGGGTTCAGGTGCGTGTGGATCAACCGCATGGGTGCGGCGGACGAATATCCCGATCTCGGGCCCGACCGTGTGGTGGGGGACCTCACAGGACTGCTCTAGGGGGCCGGTCGCCGAGCTCGGCGGGCTCCAGCGAGGTCTCTCTGGAAACAACGCGACGCAGGTGCCACTGGAACCTCGGCAGATAGACCAGTGAGCGAACTGCGACCCTGCGCAAGTTGTGCTGTTGGGAGAGTACAACCCTCTAGGGGGAGCCGGCGGCCGGAGAAACCTCGAGCTGCGTGGGATTATTTCTCGCGCCGGGTGCCAAGGCCCATCTGCTTGGCAAGCTGCGATCGCGCCGCCGCGTAGTTTGGGGCCACCATCGGGTAATCGTGCGGTAGATTCCACTTTTCCCGGTACTCCTCGGGCGAAAGGTTGTAGTGCGTGCGCAGGTGGCGCTTCAAAGACTTGAACTTCTTTCCATCCTCCAGACATACGATGTAGTCGGGCGTCACCGATTTCTTGAGCGCAACTGCCGGGCGCAGTTCTTCGCGCTCGGTCTGGCCAATACGCTGCGAAGCTTTGCTCAGGGCTTCGTGCACGTCCCCAATGATCGCAGGAAGATCGGCTGCAACGACCGTGTTGTTGCTGACATAAGCCGATATGATTTCGGCGGTGAGCCCAACCAGATCAGTTTTACTGGCTTCGTCCATAATGTCTCTCCATCAGGATGGACATATCCGCGGGACGGCCAGCCAGGTGGCAGCAACGGCAGTTCACGGTACCCGCGGTTCCCCATGCGAACGCTTCCATCGATCGGACAAATACAATGGAGCAGCCAATAGAGTACAGCATCACTGGTTATGCGTCCAAGAAAAATCGTACATGTGGTCGGTATGCAATGCTAAGTATTTGATCTCGTCTCTGCCCACTCACGCTTTAGTCGGTACATTTGTCCAAAGGAAGTTGCCCTACACTGGCAAGACCTCCAACTGTCTCGCTTTCAAGCCCTCTGGGCACCGGTTCAGAGCCACACGAAGACTTGAAGGGAATCGCCTCTCGACCCACCGACCGATGCCGTCATAATGGGGCCGCCCGGCACCCCTAGGACACCGGCCCGACACCTGAAGGCCTTCCCCCCATGACCAATCCCGCTTGCGCAACCCGCACCGGCAAGATCGCAAAGACCGGGGCGCTTTGGCGCGCGCCGTTGCGGCCTGCACAGCCCTGCGTCACATGCACGGGTACGCCCGCCGGCACGCACTCCGCGCAGGGGGCAATGTCTGAGCTCGCGTGCACAATGCTGGGGAGCAATGTGCCGAGGAGCAAGAGACGAGGGAGCCAGAGACCAGGGAGCAAGAGACCAGGGAGCAAGAGACCAGGGAGCCTGTTTGCGTGCGTGGCTTGCAAAGAGCCGCTCTTTGCCTTGGATCAAGCCCATCTGACCCACGTCTTCGCGATGGGACGCGGCGAGACCACGGGGCTCCGGTGCGAAAGCAACGGGCCCGCGCTGCAATTCAAGCCCGGCGGCACCTGACGTCCCACATCAAAGCTGCTGATTGCCGAGATCTTGTTGCGCGCCGGCGCCGAGATCAAAGCGCCAGGACGCGCTGTTATTCGAGAGGGTTCACATGCACGGTCTCAATCGTCCAATCACACGCCAGCTGGCGCCCATCGCGCCGCGCCGGCCGACATTTTCCGTCCGTCACGGCATCGAGCTGGTGGATGAATATGCCTGGCTGCGCGCCGGCAATTGGCAGGACGTGATGCGCGATCCTGGGGTGCTGGATCAGACCATCCGCGACTATCTCGAGGGCGAAAACGCCTACACGGATGCGGCCCTCGCGGACACGGCTGGCCTCCAGGATGTGCTCTACGCCGAAATGAAGGCGCGCCTCAAGGAGGACGACAGCTCGGTGCCCGCACCAGACGGGCCCTACGAGTACTATGTCAGCTATGTGATCGGCGGCCAGTATCCCCTCTTGTGCCGCAAACCCCGTGGCGGCGGCGCGCAGGAGATTTTGCTCGATGGCAACAAGGAAGCCGAAGGCAAAGCCTATTGGCAGCTGGGCGCCACTGCTCACAGCCCCGACCATCGCTACCTTGCGTACGCCGTCGACAGGAAGGGATCCGAGCTCTTCACCATCAAGATCCGCGACCTCGCAACCGGCAAGGACCTGCGCGAGGCCATGCCGGACACCCGCAGCGCCATCATCTGGGGGGCCGACAGCAAGACCCTGTTCTACGTCCGGCTCGACGCCAACCAGCGACCCTTGTTCGTCTATCGCCACCGCCTGGGAACGCCCGGCAAATCGGATGTTCTCATTTATCAGGAGAAGGACATCGGCTTTTACGTCGGCGTTGGGCAGACCCAATCGTCACGTTACATCACCGTTGAGGCACACGATCACCAGACGAGCGAGGTCTATCTGATCGACGCCGATCGCCCGGAGAGCGATCCGCGCCTTGTGGTGGCCCGAGCGCATGGCCACGAATATGCCGTGGAGCACCAGGGCGACCGCCTGATCATCACCACGAACTCAGGCGGTGCCGAAGACTTTCGCATTTGCGAGGCCCCCATCTCGGCGCCCGAGCAGGCCAATTGGCGCGAGATCGTGCCCCACAAGCCGGGCCGGCTGATTTTGGAAACCGTCGCCTACAGGGATCACCTGGCCCGTCTTGAACGCGAGGACGGGCTGCCTCGCGTCGTGGTGCGGCGCTTCGCCGACGGTGCCGAGCACGCCGTCGACTTCGCCGAAGAGGCCTACTCGCTCGGCATGTCGGCGGGCTTAGAGTTCGACACGACAACGGTGCGCTTCACCTATTCGTCCATGACGACGCCGGCCCAGGTCTTCGACTACGACATGGAGGCGCGCACGCGCATCCTGCGCAAGACGCAGGAGGTGCCAAGCGGCCACGATCCAGCTCACTATGTCACGCGCCGCCTGCTGGCGCCGGCACCGGACGGCGAAACCGTGCCCGTATCGCTCCTCTACAAGAAGGACACCCCGCTCGACGGCTCGGCGCCGCTGTTCCTCTACGGCTATGGCGCCTACGGCATCTCCATTCCCGCGGCGTTCTCCACGAGCCGGCTTTCGCTCGTCGATCGCGGTTTCATCTTTGCCATCGCCCACATCCGCGGCGGCAAGGACAAGGGCTACCGCTGGTACACCGAAGGCAAGCGCGAGAAGAAGGTCAATACCTTTACTGATTTCATCGCCGCGGGCGAATTTCTCGTGCAGGAGGGCTACACGCGACGCGGCCACATCGTGGCCAACGGAGGCTCCGCCGGCGGAATGCTGATGGGCGTGGTAGCCAACATGGCGCCCGACCTCTTCCTCGGCATCATCGCCGACGTGCCCTTCGTCGACGTCCTCAACACCATGCTGGATCCGGACCTCCCGCTCACGCCGCCGGAGTGGCCGGAATGGGGCAATCCAATCGAGTCCAAAGCGGATTTTCAAATCATCCGCTCCTACTCGCCCTACGACAACGTCGCCGCCAAAGCCTACCCGCACATTTTCGCCTACGCGGGGCTTACCGACCCACGCGTGACCTATTGGGAACCGGCCAAGTGGATCGCGCGCCTGCGCCATCTCAATACCAGCCAGAACCTCATCCTGCTCAAGACCAACATGGAGGCAGGCCACGGCGGCGCGTCGGGCCGCTTCGAGGCGCTGAAGGAATTGGCGCTTGATTACGCCTTCGCGCTCAAGATTGCGGACAAAGCCGAGCTATCTCCCGGCAACGGCCGGACCGACCAGACTTGAACGTCGCGGCTCGCGCGGCCGTGCGCATCCCCTGATAACGGCCGCGCCTGGTGCCCTCGGGTCCCCAACCTCGTTCAGGGCTCACTCAGATTAGACATCGATTTCGCCACCATCGTCGCCGGAATCGAAAGCAGGATCATTGCCGTCGTCCTCATAGGCAGCCTGCTCGGTGCCGGGATCGTTGTCGCGATCGTCGACGTAGGTCTCTTCTTCGGAACTGTCGCTATCGTGCCGCGGGCCGGCATGCGCACCGCCACCCAGCATGTTGCGGAGACTGTCCGCCACCAGGACGCCACCTGCAACGCCGGCAGCGGTCGCGAGCGCCGAGCGCATGAAGCCGCCCGATGCGGCGGGTTGGGCCGGGGGGGCTTGTGGGGGAGGCGAGCTTTGCGACCAGGGTGCACGAGCCTCCTCACGGCTGCCGTAGGCCGTAGGCGTTGCGCGTGAACCGACCTGGGGGACGCTCGAACGGGCTTCCTGGCGACCGCCCCAATAGCCGCTGAGGAAGCCGCCCGAACGCGCCCCGCGCGATCTGTCACCTTCCTCCATGCTGCGGAGCTGTTCCTCAAGCTCCTGGACCCGTGCGTTGGTTGCCTCCAGCGCCTGATCCTGGACGAGCACGGATTGCACCAGCATGTAGACAGCGTCCGGATTGGCGCGCACAAGCTGGTTGATTAGCGCCTCGGCCTCGCGATCCTTCTCAGGCGTGCCGTAACTGCGCATGCGCTCGAAGAGCTGGGTGATGAGCTGGCGTTCATCGGCGTTCATGGCATCCCTCCTGGGTGCGTGATGGCCCACCATATCGGGTGGCGGCAGCGGCTTGGCAATGCCCAATGTTAATTGTATTTACTCCGCTCTGCGCGGGTCGTGCGAACGAAATCAGAACAAGGCCCCCCGTGCGGCAACGGGCCAGAGACTTTCGACGCTGGGCTCCGCCCCGCCAAGACCGCGCACGCCCACGTACCAATCGTGCAGATTGACGGTGGGATCACAGTGGCCTGGCACGAGCAGAACCTTGTCCCCCCGCCTTGGCCGCTCGCGCGAGGCCGTGGCGTCGATGATGCCGTGTTCATCTGAGGGACGGTGGTAGAGGGCGCCAGGCAAGCGCCAGGGCACGGGCATGCCGCTGTCGACGGCGAACGCCTTGAGCCCGGCATCGATGATGAGCCGTTCGGGCGCGGGCGCGCTCATGACGGTGGCATAGACGAACAGCGCGTGCTCGAACGTGTCGACGGGCTCGCCGTTGCCGCCTTTGTTATGGGCATAGTCGGCATCCATGAAGATGTAGGAACCCGCCTGCAGCTCGGTGTAGACCCCGCTCGCCGCCTCGTTCTCGTACGTGCCCGTGCCGGCGCCGGTGACAATCTCCGCCCGCATTCCGATCGCCCCCAATGCGGCCTGCGTTTCTCTGACGTGCGCGACGGCCTGGGCCACGCGCGCCTGCCGTTCACGCGCCTCGCGCACGTGTTGGGCCGAGCCGTAATAGGCCTGCAGCCCGGAAAAGCTCAGGTGAGGCGAGCGCGCGATGCGCTCGGCAAGGCGCGCCGCTGGCGCGCCCGGGGAGACGCCGCAGCGACGACCGCCCACATCAATCTCAACAAGCACGTGGAGCTTGGCATCCGCCTTCACTGCCGCCGCCTCGAGTTCGGCCACGCCATCGGGGTCGTCGACGCACACGGCGATGCGCGCCCGTCGCGCAAGCCTTGCAAGACGATCGAGCTTGGCGCTCCCCGCGACCTCGTTGGCGAGGAGCACGTCAGCGATGCCGCCATCCACCATCACCTCCGCCTCGGACACCTTCTGGCAGCACACACCCACCGCCCCGAGCGTCACCTGTTTGGCGGCAATGATGGGCGACTTATGCGTCTTGGAGTGGGGTCGCAACGCAATGCCGGCGGTGCGGGAAAACTCGGCCATGCGTCGTAGGTTGCGCTCGAAAGCGTCGAGATCGATCAGCAGTGCCGGCGTGTCGACGTGCGCGAGCGCCATGCCGACGGTGGCCGGTGACGGTAAGGGCATCGGAGATCTCCTGGCTGAGCATCGCGCCAGCATACCGCCATGGCGGCCGTCTTGCCCATTTCCTTGAGATGCGCATGCTTGTCGGTGCGCGTTTGGCTGGCGCACCATCTCCCAGCCCTGCGGGCCGACAATGCGAAAGGGCCGCACGGGGCGGCCCTCTTTGTTGGCGGGTTCTGTCAGCGGCTTAAGCTGCTCGCGAAAGCGGCGTCGGCACCTTCCTGTCCGTGCCGTCCTCCTCGCGCGCTGCCTCCGATCGCAGCGCGATGCCGAAGTAGCGCGTGCGCTTGCCAATCCGCTCCTTCTTCACGCCCAACTCACCAATCTCGCGTGTGACCCTGGGATGCGCGAACGGTTCTTTGTCGTTGTCCTCGCACCAGCGGCAATACTCCTCGTAGAGTTCCGTCGACGTGAGGCTCGAGCCTTCCATTGCGGCGACGACCCTCTCTCGATAGAAGCGTTGCACGTCGCTGTCGGGTACGCCGCGGGCAACGCGGTTGTCGTTGGCGCCGAGCCGCCGCGCCATCGCCGGCTCGGCGGCAACCTGCTCCTCTGTCCGCTCCGCGGTGGAGGGCATCAGCGCCCCCTCGGGCTCCGGGGCAACCGTTGCGGCCGGCGACAGCGAGGCGGAGCCGGGACCGGCGCCCGCCTCGAGCGACGCTGCAGCCTGCCTCGTCGTCGCGCGGTCGTTGATGCGCCAGTAGGCGAAGGCCACGTACATGCCAAAGCCCGACCCGATTTCAATCAACAAGGCAACGAAGATCGTCAGCGCTGTCTGCACTTTGTCGACGGCAAGGCCAGTTATCTTGGAGAGCACGCTCGCCTGCGGGTCGGCTTCGGCCATGACCGTGCCAGCGGCGGTATTGGCGAGCTTGGCGGCAATGTCGGCAATACGCGATTCAAGCTTCTGCGATTCCTGGGCAGAGGCGAACTCCGCATTGAGCTTGTAGAACTGCTGGCAGAACTCGCGGGCGGCCTTGCCCGAAACCTCCGCGCATTCGCGCGTTTGCAGCCAGTTTCGCTGCGCCTTTAGCACGTTGAGCTCTGCCGTAACGGTCTCGGCAGGCCGATGCGCTGGGATCCACGTCAGCTGCTCCTGGGCGCGCTTGGAGTCGGCGCGCAAATCCTTGTAGTGGGCCGCCTCCACGGCGCGCTGGCCGGTGGTGTCGAGGCGGTTGAGAGCAGCATGGCCCAGTGCCGAGGTCATGGAGTAGCCCGTGACGACGGCCCACACCACCCCAGCTGCCAGGGCCTGCGACCACATGCGGTTGCGGATTGCCGCGAACAAGAAGAACGGCACGAGCGCCTTGAAACAGTCCGCGGCTGCCGATGCGGCCCCATAGATCTGTCCATCCAGGGCCGTTTTTCCGAGACTGAAGCCGAAGCGGTAGTTCATGGCAGCGGACACGGCGAGCAGAATGCCCGCTGCGACCACCCCCAACACGCCCAAGGCATGCCTTGCCATTGACGCCCCCTTTTGTTTCGGCCGCACCTGTCGGCGGCCGAGTGCACGTTGCGAGGCGGTACGCCAGATTTGGAGCCACTGGGCCGGAAACCCTACCGGCGCGCCCTCGGGCGCGCCCCACTGCCCGCGACACGGGATAACGCCCGCGTCGGCGACAGCGATCGCACGCGTTCAAACCCATCCAGCCTGTGACTGAAGCTGCGGGGTGATCGAGTTTTGCACAGTGGCCACGCCTGCGTGGGCATCGCCTTATGCACAAGCCCCGAGACCCGAACACGCACGACGCAGCGTATGCTGACGCGACCCCCTCGAACCCCTAGGCTACGCGATTCGTAGCTTTTTGTTAACAGATTCAGTTGCGTATGCGCCCGACCCAGCATTTTGACCCAAGCCCGACCCCTGCGCGGGCTGCGATTCGGGCGATCGGCGCCGGCTCTCTGCGTCGCCGGCCATCCACGTGTTGTCCACCGGGTTGCCGGGCTTTTGCACCGCTCCGCTCGAGCGCCGGCGGTACAACCGAGCAGGGCCGAGAATCCATTTGCCGGCATGCTGCAATTGGGGGCACAATAGCCCGGATCTGGGTCCTCCGTGTCGGTCGCCGCTTCAGGGTTGGCGAGGATTGGGGCTGTCCGCCTCCATGAGACGGCCCAAGGCCCCGCCTTGAACAACAAACCCGTAGCCAACCCGAGACCCCGTGCGGACGGCAGGCGTAGGCGGCAAGCGCAGCAGGCTCGGGCGTGACGGCGAGGGCGTTCAGGAGCTCCCATGAGTAAAGCGGCTGGCGTCGTACTCATCTTGGGCGGGTTGGGGCTCGCAGCGTTCGCGACGTCCTCCGAGTATGCCATGAGGGGCTCAGGGGCCTCGAGGCAGGGGGAGCAAGCCAACATCGACCGCATGGAGGCAAAGGGCGTCGAGCCCGTGACGGTGCCACGGCCCCAACCGGTGCGTCGGACCGCCACTGCGCCACGCCCTGAGGCAGCCCCACCTGGTTCCGCGCCCGTGGTCGTGACGCTCGCACCGCGTTCCGGCGATGCGGCGCCGTCGCGGGCGGCGGCAATCCCCAGGGATCGTGACAGCCTCGCCCGCGAGCTGCAGAAGGAGCTGCGCCGCGTCGGCTGCTACGAGGGCGAACTCAACGGGGTGTGGACGCCCGCGACGCGGCGCGCCATGAAGACCTTCACCGATCGCGTCAACGCCACCTTGCCGGTCGATGAACCCGATGCGGTGCTGTATGTCATGGTGCAGAGCCAGCAAGAGCGGGTGTGCGGCAAGCCCTGCCCGGTCGATCAAGGGCTCAGCGTGGACGGCCGCTGCGTGCCCAACGCCATCCTCGCCAAGGCAGCAAGGTCGGCAGTTGCCATCCATGTGCCCGCGAGCGGCGGGTCCGCGAGCAAACCTCTTCCCGCGCGCCACTCGTCGGCGATGGTCACGGCGGCGCGGCCGACGCCGCCAGCAGTTGGCGCACCAGCAGCCCCGACGCCGCCACAGGCTCTTCCTGTCATTCAACCGGCTCCCGCCACGCCGCTCCCGACCGAAGGGCGGATGGCCTTGGCGGGACCGATCGGAGGGCAGGCGGCCATGGATCCTCGGTTGGCTGTCAAGCCCGCCGCACGATCAGGCAGCTCTCGGCGGATTAGAGCTCCGCAGCGCGAGCCCCATTTCGTCAGCGCGCCACGACCACGAGCATTTGTCAGCACCCTGCTTCGACGCATCGACTCTAGGCTCTGAGCTCGGTTCGGGCATTGCGAGTTCGCAGGCCGTGTACGACAAACGTCGGGACTGCCATCTTGCTCCCACGGCAGTTGCGCTGCAGTCTAGGACGCTGTACGCGGGCATTGCTGCGCGGCGACATCGCTGGATTCGGCATGCCGAGGCGGTGAGATTGAGTGGTTCGGGATTCGCGCTCAACCGGCCCCACACGCACACGAGAGAACGAAAGCCATGCCCATCCAAATCATGATGCCCGCCCTTTCGCCCACCATGGAGAAGGGCAAGCTCCTCAGGTGGCTGGTGTCGGAAGGTCAGATGGTGAACCCCGGCGATGCCGTGGCCGAAATCGAGACCGAAAAGGCAACCGTCGAGGTGGAGGCGGTCGATCAGGGTAAAGTGGCAAAGCTCCTGGTTCCGGAGGGCACGGAAGGCGTGAAGGTCAATACGCCGATTGCTCTGCTTGAAGGAGGTGCGCCAGGGGCGACGCTCAAGACCCATGTTCGCGCCCGGGCCGAGAGCGTCAAGATGACGACGGCGGGCTCGCCAGTGCACACTGAACCCCGCCCGATGTCAGGGCCCATCGCCGCCGATACGGCCCTGGGTGCCGGTGCAGTCATCGGCCGCTCACGCCTCGTTGGTGCGCATGGGCCGCCGCTGGCTAGACCCATGTCGGATCTTGCCCCCAGTGAGCGGGTTGATCAGCCCAAGACCCAATACATTCGCAGCGGCGCCATCGACGCAGACCCCGTGGCCGGTTGGCTCGTGGTTGTAAAGGGACCAGGACGCGGCGGCTACCGCCCGATTTTCGTCGGCATGAACTCAGTTGGCCGCGACGTCGGTCAGCGCATCAGCCTCAACTTCGGCGATGACATGATCTCACGCGAGGAGCATGCATTTATCGCTTACGACGAAGAGGCCCGCCGCTTCTACCTGCAGCATGGCGGCAAGGCCAATCTGGTGCGACTGGGCGGCCAGCCGGTGCTTAGCCCCACAGAGCTTCACGCCTACGATCTCATCCGCATCGGCAAGACCACGCTGCGGTTCATTCCCTTGTGCGGACCGGAGTTTGCCTGGAGCGACGAGTTAGGAGACGCCTGAACCATCTTCTCCGTGGCTTGGCCTCCATGCTTGCTGCCCACGGGCACTCTGGGTCCTCCCGGCGGGCACGCGGGGCAACTCAGCTCGGGGGGCCGTTGGGGTCGGTCGGGCCCGGCGTTGGCGGACCGGTATCGCGCGCATCAGGGCGATAGCTCGCGGCGCGTGGTAAGCGATTTGAAGTGCTCATCGGTTGAAGCGAGCTCGTCCGCAATGCAGCCGGTGCCGGGATCGGCGCGGCAGCATTGGCAAACGCCCCCGTTGCGAGTGCGCCACCCACCGGAGCCCAGATCGCTCCCAGCCAGATCGCTCCCGGCCAGATTGCTGCCAGCCAGATTGCTGCCAGAATGACAGTGCGGAACGCTTGCCTCTGCATGGCCAACCTCCGATGCGCCGCGCCGATGAGTGAAACGCCGCGAGCCCGGGCGGTGTTCCGAGAGCGCTCGTTGCGCCACTTTGATATGTGGGCTCGCCAACGCGGGAAAGAACCGGGCCTCACTAGCGTGTGATCGGCAGTGACCGACGCGCTCTGACGCAGGGCATCGCTGGGTGAGCCACAGTTGGGGATGCTCCGCGACGGCCCCTCGCCAAGTCCCCCGACCACCAACAATTTACCGCAATGGCGGCTGATAGCGCTGGTCTGAGGGGTTGGAGCCGGTCGTTCTCGCAATTTTTGAGGAGCAGTCCGATGGCCCACGTCTCCGTTCCGCCGCCGCCTGGTCCCGGCGGCACAATCTCCAAAGGTCTATTCGGCATCGCCGGGGGGCTCCTCGTTCTAGTTGCGTTGTTTGCTCTCTATCTCGTGTCTCCGTTTTTCACCGTGGGTGAGTACGAGCGCACCGTCGTCACCCGCTTCGGCCAATTCAGCTCCGTAGCCGGACCCGGCCTGCATTTCCGCATTCCGTTCGTCAACGGGCTCGAGGCGTTCCCGATTGGCATCCAGCGCATGCAAAAGGATCATCTGAACACGTACACGGTAGACAACCAGGAACTCGGATGCGCTCGTCACGCTCAACTACCGTATCGCCGAGGGTGATGTCCGGCGCATCTACACCACCAATCGGGACTACCGTGCCAACCGTGAGTCTTTCATGATCGACCGCTTCAAGCGCGAGATGGGCAAGATCAACATCACACAAGTGGCGGCGCACCGTGGCGATGTGGCGCTCGCTGTTGTTAAGAGCCTGCAGGTAGAGGCCCTTGAGCTGTACGGCGTCACGATCGTCGACTTTCAGATCAACGACATCCGCTATACCGACCAGTACCGCAAGGCGGTGGATGCGGCCGCCATCGCCAAGGCCAAGGTGGAGCAATCCGAGCAGGAGCGGCGCCAGGCGGAAGTCAACGCGCAGCGCCTCAAGATCCAGGCCGAGGGCGAGGCCAACGCGGTGCGCGAGCAGGCACGCGGCAAGGCCGACGGCGAGCTGCTGCTCGCCACGGCGCAGGCCAAGGGTAAGGAGCTGGTCGGCCTCGCAGAGGCGAAGGCGCTGGAGGCACAAGGCCAAGCGCTTCGCTCGAACGATGCGCTGATCCAGCTGGAATTTGCCAAGCGCTGGTCCGGCAACTTGCCCGTCAACATGTACGCGGGCGCCCCGCTCCCCTTCCTCAACCTCACACCCGCCGAGGTCCCTAAAGCCGGGCGCTGACGCGATGATTTCGCCTGCGTCCGAGGCTGACAGGAGAGCCTGCGGTGGCTCCACCTCGCGCGATGGCCGCCAAGCAGGTCAGCTTAGACGGGCGATCTCTTTGCGTTGGATCAAGTCCAAGTCGAACTGTGCACCAATGCCGGGAACCTCGGGGCAGTGGGCGAGGCCATCGCCACCAATCTCGATATCGTTGATCAGGCCGTACTTGTGCGCACCGTGCGGCAACAGCACCTCGAAGAAGGTCGTGTTTGCGATTGCGCAGGCGAAGTGCAACTGCGCCATGTTGTTGGCGGAGTTGCCACCATGATGCACTTCGTAGGTGGTGTGGAAGGCTTCGGCAAGGTGTGCGGTCTTCAGCATCGTGGTGAGCCCGCCCTTGTTGGGGATGTCTCCGCGTAAATAGTCCGTCGCCCGCTCCGTGAGCCACACCGCGTAGGTGCCAATGTCACCGGCCGGATACTCGGTGGCAAGGATGGGAATGTCGAGCTTCTGTCTGAGCGTCACATAGGCGTAGATGTCCTCTTCGTTGAGGGGATCCTCATACCACAGATAGCCCAGGCGCTCGATGGCGCGGCCGACGCGCAAGGCGTCGGGATAGCGGTAGCTCCAGGTGGAATCGAGCATCAAGGAGTAGCCGTCGCCTACGGCCTTGCGCACCGCTTCGCACACACGGATGTCCTCGCTTGCGGGATGCGGTGGGTGGATCTTGTAGGCCTTCCACCCCTGCGCTTTGAACTTCTGTGCTTCTTCAGCGTACGCCTGCGGGCTGTCCAGCACCTGGCTTGAGGCATAAGCGCCAATGGCCGATCGTCCCCCGCCCAGAAACTTGTAGAGCGGCATGCCGGCAGCCTTGGCGGCGATATCCCACAGGGCCGTGTCGCAGGCGCCGATCGTGCGCAATCCCATATTGCGCTGGCGTGAGCGCAGGGCGGCATGCAGGTCCTCGCGCGCCAGCGGATCCTTGCCCATCAGCACCGGCTTGAGAAAGCGGATCAACGCGCCAGCATCGGTCTCGGCCGGGTTGGTGGCGCCGCCGAGAAACGCGTTACCCTCGATGCCGGCGGTCGTCTTGATCGAGAGGAGCGCGAGGTTGCTCTTGCCCGACTGGTTCTGTGCGCCGGAGGTATACCGCGTTGGCGGGATGTCGTCCCAGGCGAACAGGGTGAGCTCGACGGCGTCAATCTTCATGGGCGTTCTCCCAAATACACGTCGTGAGTGCCGCTATCTGCGCTTCGGATAGACCGCGATCATGTCGAGCTCGACGCGCGCTCCCGGCGTGGAGAGCTGGTTGACGCACACGGTGGTGCTGGCAGGTGTCCAAACTCCGAAATATTCCGCAAGCACGGCCACCATGCCGTCCATGTCGCGCATATCGGTCAGGTACTTTGTCACCTTGACCACGTCGGTCCACGTCAAGCCCTCGTGGTCAAGGATGGTCTTGATGTTCTCCATGGCGAGCCGGGTCTGATCGGCGATGCCGATCGGGTGGGTGTGCTCGCTGAGCTCGTGGGGGTGCTTGTGGTAGAGCGGGGAGGGCGTGGCGCCCGAGATGAATAGCAGGTCCCCCGGCGCCTCGACGCGGATGGCCGGAGCGTAGGGCATGTCCTTGATGCGCTCCGGTCGGGTCTGAATTTCGCCGAGCGATGGATTGCTGGGTGAGGATCTGAAGGCTGGTGGGCGCACGGGCACGCTCCTGCTGCTGTGGCGGCTTCATTCTGGACGCTGGCTTGGCCGACCACAATCCGACACCGCCTAAATACGCCTCATGAAATGCGTTTGACGACCGCCATGCGGAGTGGAACCCTTGTCGACCCGACCGCAGGCCTGGAGAAACAGATGAGATTGCGCAAACTTCCAAGAGGTGCTCCGATCCGGCCTGCGGGCTCAATCTGGCAGCGTGGGGGTGTCCTTCGCCAACCGCGCCACCCACGACGTTCCTGCCGGGGCGAGGCCGGGCCTTGGGCGCCTTGCGGCCGGACCCCGGCGACTCGCGCTGATCGCCGAGGGTCACGCTTGAACCGGGGCGGCTTGCCGCTGAGCTGCGGGACCCTGACCGCGATCGGGATGTTACTTCTCTTGGTCTTGCCGGCCACGGGGCAGCAGAGGACGCTCATCGTCGCCGGCTATGGCGGCTCATTCGAACAGACCATGCGTAAGGAGGTATTCCCAGGCTTTGAGGCCCAACACGGCGTCAAGGTCGAATACGTTGCCGGCAACTCCACCGACACCATCGCCAAACTGCAGGCGCAGAAGGGCAACCAGCAGATCGACGTCGCCATCCTCGACGATGGGCCCATGTACCAGGCGATCCAGTTGGGCTTTTGCGGTAAGATCGCAGACCTGTCTGCCGCCGATCTCTTCGATGCCGCCCGTTTTAAGAACGATCAGGCAGTGGCAATCGGTCTCGTCGCCACCGGTCTCATGTACAACACCAAATACTTCGCGGACAAAGGCTGGACGGCGCCGACCTCCTGGAACGACCTCAAGGATCCCAAGTTCAAGAAGCTCATCGTCATCCCGCCTATCAATAACACCTACGGTCTCTACACCCTGATGATGTTCGCGCGCCTGAACGGGGGCGGGGAGAAAAGCATCGAACCGGGCTTCCAGGTGATGAAAGAGGCGGTCAATGCCAACGTGCTCGTGTACGAGCCCTCGCCTGGCAAGATGACCGAGCTCTTTCAGTCCGGTCAGGCAGTGCTCGCCGTATGGGGGTCGGGCCGCGTGCAGTCCTTCGCCAATACGGGCTTCCCGGTCGATTTCGTCTATCCAAAGGAAGGCGCCGTGACGCTGCTCGCCTCAGCCTGTCCGATCGAAAAGCCCCATGCGAGCGCGCTCGCTTCCCTATTCATCAAGGCCTTGCTGGAACCTTCCCTTCAGCTCGTTCTGCTCCGGGATTACGGCTACGGACCGGTCAACAAGAGGGTTGTGGTGCCGCCCGGCCTTGGCACGATGGCGCCGTTGGGTGAGCGGGCCGCAACGCTCATCAATCCGGATTGGGATGCCATCAACGCCAACCGTGAAGAGTGGACCAAGCGCTGGAACCGCGAGGTTGAGCGCTAGTTACCCGCCTGCCTAGGGCAGCCCCACGCTGGTGGTGTCGGTCGATGGCAGGCAATGGATTTCTGCGGCGGCGGCTCAGATGGCCGCCGCCCGCGCGTGGGATGGTATGCCCTTCCTGGAATTGGACAAGCTGACCAAACGTTTCGGCGATCTGCTCGCCGTTGACGCCCTGTCACTCGTCGTCGACAAGGGCGAGTTCGTGACCTTGCTGGGCCCGTCCGGTTGCGGCAAGACCACGACCCTGCAGATGATTGCTGGCTTCGCCGAGGCTACCTCCGGCGAGGTCAGACTGGAGGGGCACGACCTTCTGGCGGTGAAGCCCGCCCGACGCGGGCTCGGCATCGTGTTCCAGAGCTATGCGCTCTTCCCGCACATGACCGCCGGCGCCAATGTCGCCTTTGGCTTGGAGATGCAAGGGGTCGGGCGGGCGGAACGGGATACACGGGTGCGCGAGGCGCTCGCGCTGGTCGGCCTTGCGGGATTGGCGGAGCGCTATCCACGTCGCATGTCGGGAGGACAGCAGCAGCGTGTGGCCTTGGCGCGCGCGCTTGTCATTCGGCCGCGCATCCTTTTGCTCGACGAACCGCTCTCCAACCTCGACGCCAAGTTGCGAGAGGAGATGCAAATCGAGTTGCGGCAGATCCAACGCACCCTGGGTACGACCACCATCCTGGTCACTCACGATCAGGCCGAGGCCATGGCTCTGTCCGATCGCATCGTCGTGATGAATAGAGGGCGCGTCGAGCAAATCGCCACGCCACAACAAGCCTACGAACGGCCCGCTTCGCCGTTCGTGGCGCGCTTTCTGGGTAGGATGAACGAGCTCGAGGGCCGGGCCAACCTGGGCGTGGTGCAGATCGCCACGGGCAGTTGGGCCAAGCCCACGGCCCCTGCGGGTGAGGCGATGCTCGTGGTGCGACCCGAGAAGATTGCGCTTGTCTCGCCCGCGCCAGATCGGCTCAACGGCACGGTGCGCATGCGCGTCTTTCAGGGCAACCACTGGCTCTATCGCATCGAGACGCCGGTGGGTGTCGTGCTCGTGATCCGGCAGAACTCGGGGGAACCTGGTCCCGTAGAGGGGGACGCGGTTGGCCTTTCCTGGAGCAGCGACGATATGGTCGTCCGCCCTCAGAGCGAGGGGCCCCTGTGAACCCGACCAGCCCTCGGCGGCCGTTCCTGGGCGGCACCGCGGCGGCATGGCTGCTCAGCTTGCCAGCGCTGGCAATTTTTGTGGCTGTGGTCATGGTGCCCCTCGCCATGACGGCGCTGCTCTCCTTCTATGGTTGGGGCCAATACAAGGGCATTGAGCCCGTGGTGACCTTGAAAAACTGGCGCGAAGTGCTGACCGATCCATATTTCCGCGAGATGTTTGCGCGCACCTTCCGTATCGCGGCGCTGGTGACGCTCTTCACCGCGCTGTTGGGCGCCCCGGAGGCCTATATCCTCAACCGCATGCGCTCGCCCTGGCGTGGGATCTTCCTGCTCGTGATCCTCGGGCCGCTGCTCATCTCGGTGGTCGCGCGGACCTTGGGCTGGGCATTGTTGTTTGGCGGTAACAGCGGCGTCATCAATAAGGCCCTCATGAATGCCGGTTTGCTAGCGGCTCCACTGCCCTTCATGTTCACCGAGACGGGCGTCGTCGTGGCGCTCAGCCACGTGCTGCTGCCGTTTATGGTGCTCGCCGTGTGGGCAGCCTTGCAGCGCATCGACGTCCAAGTGGAGAATGCCGCAATCTCACTGGGCGCTGGCCATCTCACGGTGCTGCGGCGCATCGTGTTGCCGCAGGCGATGCCGGGCGTCCTGTCGGGCGCGATCATCGTGTTCGCCCTTGCCGCGAGCGCCTTCGCCACGCCCGCCATCATCGGCGGGCGGCGACTGAAGGTGGCAGCGACGCTGGCCTACGACGAGTTTCTTAACACGCTCAATTGGCCGCTGGGCGCGGCCGTCGCCGTGCTGCTGCTGCTGGCGCTGGTGGTGGTCACGCTGGGATGCAACGCACTCATTGAGCGGCGCTATGCGGAGGCCTTCCGATGAGCCGCAATGGGCCGCTCGCCATCGCTTTCCACAGCTGCATCGTGGCCTTCATGCTGGCGCCGATCGTCGTGGTGTGTCTTGTCGCCTTCACGCCGGAGGGCTACCTGTCGCTGCCGCTCCACGAATTCTCCCTACGCTGGTTCAGAGCAATCGCGCGCTACCCCGAGTTTGTCAGCGCATTCTGGACGAGCCTGTGGCTGGGTGCTTTCTCCTCGGCGCTGGCGCTGTTGGTTGCCGTCCCGGCAGCGCTCGCCCTCGCCCGGTACCGCTTCCGCGGTCGTGATCTGCTCGCTGGCCTGTTCCTCTCCCCGCTGATGATCCCACATGTGGTGCTGGGGGTCGCCTTTCTGCGCTTCTTCACCCAGATCGGGCTCGGTGGCAGGTTCGCCGGCCTCATTCTCGCCCATCTGGTGATCGTCTGCCCGTTCGCGTTGCGGCTAACCCTGGCATCGGCCACCGGCATGGACCGCGCGATCGAGCAGGCGGCGATCTCCCTCGGCGCATCCGATTGGGCGGTCTTTCGCAGGGTTACACTGCCCCTGATCGCTCCTGGCATGGTCAGTGGCTGGGCCCTGGCCTTCATTCAATCGTTCGACGAAGTAACCATGACGGTGTTCGTCGCAGCTCCCGGCACCGAGACGTTGCCTGTGCGCATGTTTCTCTACATCCAGGACAATATCGATCCGCTCGTGACGTCGGTGTCGGCGTGCGTCATCGCTGTCACCGTCGTCGCGCTCATCTGCCTCGATCGGCTCTACGGCCTCGACCGGCTGCTTGTGGGCCAAGGGCATGGCGATTCCTGAGAGAGACACATGCAGCGCGACTACGACGTTGCTGTGGTGGGTGGCGGTCTCGTGGGAGCCGCGTTGGCCTGGGGGTTGGCGCGGGAGGGACAGCGTGTCACCGTGCTCGACGAAGGCGACATGGCCAGGCGCGCATCGCGGGCAAATTTCGCGCTCGTGTGGGTGCAGAGCAAAGGGCTCGGCCTGGCCCAATACATGGGCTGGACCGTGCGCTCCTCGGATGCTTGGCGCCAGCTCGCCGACGACCTGCGCGCGCAAACGGGGTTGGATGTGTGCTTTGCGCGGCCCGGTGGGTTCCATCTGGCGCTTGGCGAGGCTGAACTTGCGGCTCGGGCCCAGCGCCTCAAGCGCCTGCACAATCAGCCCGGTGCGGCCGATACCGGAGCGGAAGTGCTCGATCGTACGGCCGTTGAGCGCTTGCTGCCCGGCATCGGTCCAGAGGTCGCAGGTGGGAGTTTCTGTCCGCTCGACGGCCACGTGAACTCGCTTCGCACCTTGCGCGCTTTTCACAAAGGCCTCTACCTTCTCGGCACCGACTACCGGCCCGCTCACACAGTGCGCACCGTCGTGCCCGCTCAGGACGGCTTTCGGCTCCTGACCTCACGCGGAGAAGTGGGTGCGAAAAAGGTCGTGCTCGCCGCGGGCAACGCCAACATGCGCTTGGCGCCGCTGGTGGGGCTCAAATCGCCGATGCAACCCAACCGGGGCCAGATCCTGGTCACCGAGCGCGCGGCACCGTTTCTGCCCTATCCCCTCGTCACCATTCGCCAGACCGACGAGGGCACCGTGATGATCGGCGACAGCCGCGAGGAGACGACCGATGAAACCAGGCTCGATCTCTCGATCGCAGCGGTCGAGGCGGACCGTGCGCGGCGCATGTTTCCGGCACTCGGCAAACTCAACGTGATCCGCACCTGGTCTGGCATCCGCGTCATGACACAGGACGGCTTTCCGATCTACGATCAATCCGAAACGTATCCCGGCGCGTTCGTCGTCGGCTGTCATTCCGGCGTCACGCTGGCCGCCAATCACGCCCTGGTGCTGGCGCCGATGATCGCGCGTGGTCGGCTCAATGCAGATCTGGTGGGCGCCTTCTCGGCGCGGAGGTTCGATGTTCAGAAGGTTGCTTGAGGACGCAGGCCAACGCGTCCGCGTGACCATCGACGGCAGGCCGGCGACAGCGCGCGCCGGCGACAGCGTGGCGGCCGCCATGCTCGCGTGCGGCCTCCCCTATTGCCGCACGACGCCCCTATCGGGTCAAAAGCGCGCGCCCTACTGCATGATGGGCGTGTGTTTCGAGTGCTTGGTAACGATTGATGGCGTCGACAACCGGCAAGGGTGCCTGATCGAGGTGAGCGAGGGCATGCGCATAGATACGCAGCTCGGCCGTCGGGCGGTGGAATGAGCGCCGGTGCGAACACCTATGATGTCGCCGTCGTGGGTGCGGGCCCGGCAGGCCTCGCCGCTGCCGCGATCACCGCTGGGGCCGATTTGACCACCCTGCTGCTCGACGAAAACCCCACTCCCGGCGGCCAGATCTACCGTGCCGTCACGACCACGCCCCTGAAGGAGCAGAGCCTTCTGGGCGAGGACTATTGGGCGGGGGCGGCGCTCGTCGCCGAGACGAAGGCAAGCGGCGCGGAAATCGTCCAGGGCGCCACCGTGTGGAGCCTCGATGCCACCCGGGAGCTCGCCGCGTCGTGGGCCGGCACCTCGCGCTTCATCAAGGTGCGCCGCGTCATCCTGGCCACCGGGGCGCTGGAGCGGCCGTTTCCCATTCCGGGGTGGACCCTGCCCGGCGTGATGACGGCCGGGGCCCTCCAGACGCTGCTCAAATGCTCAGGCCTTGTCCCCGCCGGTCGCCTGGTGTTGGCCGGCACCGGTCCGCTACTGTGGCTGCTCGCGGCACAATTGCTGCGCGCGGGCGTGCGCATCGTGGCGCTGCTCGACACGGCACCTTCGGCCAACTATCTGAGGGCGCTGCCCCATGTGCCCACCTTTGCCGTCTCGCGCTACCTCACCAAAGGCGTGGCGCTGCGGCGCGAGGTGGCGCAGCACGTTGAGGTGGTGCGCGGCGTCACCCGGCTGCGTGCCGAAGGACAAGGGGCGCTCGCCAGTATCGCCTTCAAGGCCGGTCCCGATGAGCGGCGCCTGGCGGCCGACGTGCTGGCCCTGCACCAGGGGGTCGTGCCCAACGTCAATCTGGCCATGGCCGCCGGCATCGCGCATCGTTGGCACCCCGTGCAGCTGTGCTGGGTGCCGGTGCTCGACGCCATGGGCAACAGCGGCATTGATGGGATTGCCATCGCCGGCGATGGCGCAGGCATCGGCGGAGCGCTTGCCGCGGAGGCACAAGGCCGGCTTGCCGGATTGGCTGCAGTCGCGGCTGTCGCACCGGAGCGCTTGGCGCGGCTACCCGACCGTCAGCTCCTCGAACAGGCGCTGGCGCGCTCCATGCGCGGCCGGGCGTTCCTTGATCAGCTGTTTGCCCCACCGCGCTGGTCTCGGTTACCCGAGGGCGACACCATCGTGTGCCGATGCGAAGAGGTCACGGCGGCGCAGCTCCTTGAGGCGGTCGGCATGGGAGCCATGGGCCCCAACCAGGCAAAAGCCTTTCTGCGCTGCGGCATGGGACCATGCCAGGGCCGGCTGTGCGGGCTCACCGTCACTGAATTGATCAGCAACACAAGGGGTGTCGCGCCTGCTGAGGTGGGCCATTTTCGCCTGCGGCCGCCGGTAAAGCCCATCACGCTCGCGGAGCTTGCCGCCATGGCGCACACGCAACGGGCGGTCGCCGCCGTGGTGCGCGAATGAGGCGAACCGCCGACGTCATCGTGATCGGCGGTGGCATCCACGGCTGCTCCACGGCGCTGCATTTGGCCATGCGCGGCCTCAGGCCGCTCGTCGTAGAGAAGGACTATGCCGGCCGGCACGCATCGGGCGTCAATGCCGGCGGTGTGCGGCAGCTGGCGCGGCACCTGGCCGAGGTGCCGCTGTCGGTTGCATCCATGGAGCTGTGGGAGCGCATCGACGACCTGCTCGGCGACGATTGCGCCTTTGAGAGCCATGGTCAGGTGCTGGTGGCGGAGAACGAGGCGGAGCTCGATCAGTTCCGCGCCCGCGTAACGGATCTGCGCCTGCGCGGCTATGCGCACGAGGAGCTGATCGACCGAGCCGAGCTCAAGCGGCTTGTCCCCGCCGTGTCCGACGCTTGCCCCGGTGGGATCGTTTCGCGGCGCGACGGGGCGGCCGATCCCTTTCGCACCACCCAGGCGTTTCGGCGCAAGGCCGTAGCGCTGGGGGCGACGGTGCTCGAGGGCGTCAGCATCACGGGGCTGCAGCGCCGAGCGGGTATTTGGCACCTGTCGAGCAGCGCCGGGCCATTCGAGGCGCCGGTCGTCGTCAACGCCGCCGGCGCCTGGGCCGACCGCATCGCCGCCAGCCTCGGCGAACCCGTACCGCTCGAGGTCATGGCACTCATGTTGATGATCACCAACCGCGTGCCGAGGTTCATCGCACCCGTGGTAATCCTCAGAGGCCGCAAGCTCTCCTTCAAGCAGCTCGCCAACGGCACCGTGCTGATTGGCGGCGGCCACCAGGGCCGGTCCGACCGCGATGCCAACATCACCGAGATCGACTGGCACAAGCTCGCGGAGAGCGCCCGCACCGTCTGGGAGTTGTTCCCCGCCATGCACCGCGCTTTTATCGTGCGCGCATGGGCCGGGATCGAGGCACGTATGCCCGACGACATCCCCGTCATCGGGCCGAGCGCGACGGCCGAGGGGGTCTATCATCAGTTTGGCTTCTGCGGGCACGGCTTCCAGCTCGGGCCCGGACTTGGCGCACTGATGGCAGAGCTGATCGCCACCGGCCGAACCAACCTTCCCATCGATCCCTTTAGCATCGCCCGGTTCGCGCCGGTGAGGGCGCCAAGGCCGCCAGCATGAGACAACGATAGCGAACTGCACTGGCATGAGCTGCAGCTGGACGGTGCGTAAGTTGCGCACCCGGCGGGCGTACCCGGGGCGGGGCAGGCAATCCCGGACCGGCGGCGCAAAGCTCGCCGCGTTGGCCCCAGGCCGCCCAGACGGGGCACCGACTAATGCCAAAACCATCGATAGCTGCTATGAGTCCCGTCGGAGGCATTCGGCCCGTCGCGCCGCTGCGCCGTTTACGCCGCGTGCCCCGAGCCAATGACCTGTCGCTATCCGGGCATGGGGCCTTGGGGGATTGCGATGCTGCACATGCCACGATGCGGACCGGGGGGTCGCGCCTTACTTGCTGCGCTGTTCGCCTGGGCATTGCTGGCGGGGTGGGGGCGGTTGGATGCCTGGGCCTTCGACGTCAAGAAGATCGAGGCCAGCGTTTATAAAATCTACACCATGCGCAAGAAGGGGATCGGGACCGGCACCGGCTTCCTGGTCAATGGCCGGCGCATTCTCGTGACCAACTACCACGTGGTGGCTGACGGGGAGAAGTACTTCGTCGGCTATCGGGACGGCGGCGACGGCAAGCTCGTGGAAGCGCGCGTGGTCGAGCGGCGCAGCAATGTCGATCTTGCCATCCTGGAAGCCTACGAGGACCTGCCCGGACGTGCCTTGGCCTTGGCGGATTTCGAGCCGGAGAAGCTCACCAACGTCGTCGCCGTGGGCTTTCCCGGTGCCGCAGACGTGAAACAGGACGCGGCCGTCCACAATCTTCCCGAGCTCTACGCGCGCATGCGTGAGCCGAGCGGGTTCGATTCGACCCTCACTCCCGGCATGGTGTCGCGCATCTACTCTGCGACCAACACGGCGTTGAGCGAAACCCAGATCATCAACGCGCGCACCGTCCAGCACAATGCTCCAATCAACCCCGGTAACAGCGGAGGGCCCCTGTTCGATGAGTGCGGCACGGTCGTGGGTGTCAACTCATTCTCGCCGAAGGGCGCCCAGGGGTTGTTCTTCTCCATTCACTCGGGCGAGGTCATTCGCTTCCTGCGCGAGCTCAACATCAGCTACACCGCGGTCGGCCATGCCTGCCTTGCGGCATCGCTCTCCAGCGCAGGCGGCATGGTGTTGCCGCTCATCATCGGCATGGCGGTTGCGCTGGCCGTGGTCGCCGTGGTGTTTGCTTGGCGCGGCGGTGCCGCGGTGGGAGCGGTCTCCCAATACGTGAGCCGTCGGCTGACGGGCCTGCGTCAGCGGGCTCCCGGACGAGCCGAACGCGACACCGTCCGGCAACCCGGGGGGCAAATCAATTTGGCCCAAACGGCAGCGCCTCTGTCGCTGCAACCGCTGGCAGGGGGGAGAAGCTTTGCGCTCGAGGCTGGGCGCACGGTCGTACTCGGCCGGGGTCGGCAATGTGAGCTCGTGCTGGCGGATGACACCGTCTCCTCCGGCCACGCGCGCCTTGAGACCAAGGAGCAGGGCGAGCGCGTCGCCGTCACCGATCTCAACTCATCCAACGGCACGTTTCTCAACGGGAAGCGCATCACCAGCGCCCTGGCGCAAGTGGGCGATGTGTTGCGCTTCGGCAACGCGGAATTCAAGCTGACGGTAGGAGGCGCGCGCCCGGCGTCGGTTCCAAACTTGGCTTGGATGCTGTCGGGATTTGACCCGTCAGGACGCGCGTTGCAGTTCGAGCTTCGGCCGCCGGCGCCAAACGGTAAGGCCCAAGACGCAGCAACCTGGACCATCGGCCGCGACCACAACCGCGCCCAGTTCGTCATCGATGATGACAGCGTCTCCGGGGCCCATGCGGAGATCACCTACGATGCGCGACAGGGGCTGATGCTGCGGGATCTGGGGTCCACCAACGGCACGCGAGTGGATGGCGCCGCGCTCGGCGCCGACGTTATCGCGCTCAGCGACGCCGCCGGCCAGGAGATCGCTTTCGGCGCCGCCAAGCTGCGCCTATCGCGGCTGATCCGGTAGCCCCCCAGCAGGCTTAGCCCAGCAGGCTTAGCCCCCAGCAGGCTCACCCCTTGCGCGCCTGATAGCGGTCGATGGCCGCCTGCACCGCGGCTTTGGACTGGGCGCCAGCGGTGGCGTACTTGGCTGCAGCGTCGCTGTAGCTCCACTCCCGCAGCTCATTGCCGTGGCGCTGAAAGTGGGGATGCACGTAGCGGGCCATCAGCTCGTAACTCTTTTTGGTGGCGCCCCAGTCGGCCCAGTTGTGCGCCAAGAGCAAGACCCCGCCAAATCCACCGTTGGAGCCCTGCCACAGGCGCTCGAAATGGCGAATGCACGCATCCGGCGTGCCGATGCAGGCGAGCCCCGAGCTCACGAGATACTCGGCCGGATCCCCGCTGACCTCGGGCGGAATGATGGGGAAGGTCGCAACCTCAGCGAAATAGCGCTTGTAGTCCTCAAGACCGAATTTGACGTCCTGGCGCGCCTGCTCGGTGGTCTCAGCCACGTGCGCAAAGGTGACGATGCGCCAATGCCGCCGATCGGGCGTCTTGCCGTTGGCTCTGGCGGCCTCCTCATAAACGCCCCAGTTGCTGGCGTGCGCCTTGAGCGCATCGTCGGATGTTCCGCCGATGGAGAGCATGCCAAGGCCATGCTTGCCAGCCATCAACGCCCCGGTCGGTGAGCGGGCCGAGGCCACTGCCATTTCCATCATGGGCTGGGAATAGCTCTTGAGCTGCAGGCGCGCCTGCCTGAGGTCAAACCAATCGGTCTTCCGGGTGACCATGCGGCCCTGCATTAACTCCACGACAACCTCAAGGGCTTCCTCGAGCCGATTGCGTTGGTCCTCAGCCCTGATGCCGATCTTGACGGCGTCGTAGACGAGCGCGCCGGGGCCTACGCCGAACATGGCACGTCCGCGCGTCATGTAGTCGAGCTGCATCATGCGGCCCGCGAGGGTGAAGGGGTTGTGATAGGGCAACGACACGACCCCGGTGCCGAGCCGGATGTGGCGCGTGCGCTCGGCGGCGGCGGCGATGAACATTTCTGGGCAGGCGATGATCTCGAACCCAGCCGAGTGGTGCTCGCCGATCCAAGCCTCGTGGTAGTTGAGCCGGTCGAGGTGAACGAGCAGCTCCATGTCGCGCTCGAGCGCCAGGAGCGGATTTTCCCGGACCGGATGGAAGGGAGCAAGAAAGATGCCGGTCTTCAGGAACCTATCGGGATCACTCATGGGGGCTTGGCCTTCGTGAGCTCAGGGGTTCCCCCGATCGTGCGGGCAGCTCGCAGATGAAGCAACCACTACATTTGTCGCTGCAGGGATGCGAAGGCGGCTAGTCCACCCCACCCACCCGGTTGCTGCCATCTGCGCAAAAGGTGAGGCCGATGCGGCAGAAGCCATAGTTGGTTTCGCACGTGGTCTTGGCGCTCGTCTTGGCTTCCTCCAGTGTAGCACCATTGGCGCCGCGCCAGTCAGCGGGGTTGCTCGGCACCTCGGCCAATGCCCAGCACTCCTTCTTGGAAAGTACGCTGATGACGCGGCATCCCCCCGCGCCCACCCTTTGGGCGCACAGGCTCATGGCGCCGTTCTCCGCCTCTTCCCGGCTCGGCTCGTTGACGCGCGCAAAGATACCGCCGTTCTTCTCCACCACCACGCCCCAGCACGAGGCGCTGGCGCCGCACGTGGCCACCGAGGAGGCCGAGCCGCCGAAGATCGCGAGCCTGATCGCCGTCACCGGGTTGAGCCGCAGACCGGGGGCAAACTGGTCAAGACCGACGCCAAGCAGCACCAAGAGGCCCAATCCACCGACGATCGCCCAGGTCGCGGAGCCGCGGTCGATCGCAACGCGCGGGGCCGACGGGGTGCTCAGGGGCTCGTAGGGGAGCAGGTCTTTGTCCTCCAGCACCCGCGTTCGGGCCGAGAGGACACGGGTCTTGGCCATCGGGACGGGTGCGCCGCCGCCCTGCAGCAGCTCCTTGCGCCAGTCGCGGATGGATTGCGGGCGGTCCTGCGGCGGCAGCTTCAGGCCCCAATCGATCGCCTTGAGGAAGCGGTCGCGATAGCGGCCCTTGCCCAGCACGCTCGCAGGTCGAAGCTCGTCGGTGAGCTGACGTGAAGTGGCCTCGACGGGCCGGGTGTTCGAAATGGCACGATAAAGCGTCGCGGCGAAGGCGTAGATGTCCGTCCAAGGTCCATACCGATCGGCGTTGGATGTATACTGCTCGGGTGCGGAGTAGCCGCTTTTGAAGATGAGGGCGGAGACGAGCTGGGAGTGTTGCTTGATCTCGAACCGGGAGGCACCGAAGTCGAGCAGGATGGGCGCCCCGTCGCTGGCGCGGATCATCACATTGTCGGGCGAGATGTCGAGGTGCCAGGCGCGGTTGGCATGCACCAGCTCGAGCGCGCTCAGCAGGGGCGTGGCGATCAGGTCCAGCTCCTCTTGCGTGGCGGGGGAGTCAAGCCCCTGCAGCCACTTCTCCAGCGTGCTGCCGCGCACAAAGTCGAGCAGCATATAGGCCGTGTTGTTCCGCTCAAACACGCGGCGGACGCTGACGATGTTGGCGTGGCTAAACTGGGCCAGCAAGCGCGCTTCGTCGTAGAACTTCTTGAGCCCCCAGCGGTAGTCGCTCTCGCTGTGGGGTTTGGCGGTGAAGCGGATGCCGGTGCCATCGCGCACGACGAGGTCCTCGGGGAAGAATTCTTTGAGCGCGAAATCCTTCTGCAGGGCCTCGTCATGAACCAGATAGGTGATGCCGAAGCCACCGCGGCCCAAAAGTCCCGAGACGACGTACTGGTCGACCTTCGTGCCGGGCGCCAGAATCGAGGGGTCCTGGTAGTCCATCGAGTTCGTTCCGAACCGGTTCTGTGCGGTCGACTGAGGTCGCCGCACCCGAGCAGCGACCCCGCCTCCCCGCCGCGGCAGAGCAGGCAGCGGCAACCTGAAATTCACGCTGTTTGTCGATATTCGCCTATTGCGCTGGGCGCCTCACGAAGAGCCCGGACCTCGGGTTGAACGCTGCGTTTTGCCAGCATAGTATGCAAGCGAATTCATGGGAATCGGGGACGTTGTTGATGGTTCGGGTCCGCCGGCATCGGCGTGTGGCAGGCACCATCGTGTTGCTGCTGGCCGGTCTGGCGCCAACTGGTGGGTTCGCGCAGGATGTAAAGCTGCTGGCCCAGTGCTCCCCCCCGCAGGTGACGGCGCCCGCTCAATCTCCCGGCGGTGCGGAGGACCGCGTGGCGTTCGCGTCGGGGGGCCTCACGACCGTGAGCTGCAACCTGTGGGCCACCGACACAGTCATCTTCAAGGGCGTCAAGGCCAGCGTCAAAGGCCGCGCCGATCGGCTCGATGTGCAATTCGAGCCGCGCAACCAGACGCTGGCGGTCATGTTTATGATCCAAATGATGGACCCCAGCCGCCGCTCGGTCATGACGCCGATGTTGGATGCCGTCGTCAGGATCGCCGATCCCAGGGACAGCAAGCACCGCTACGCCGCCTACACCGTCGCCAATGATCTCAACCTGGTGGCGGATTTCGCCAGCAGCAAAGGCGAATTCGACAAGCAGGTGCGGGCGGTGCGGGGGGCGGCACTGCCCACGCAGCTCTACAAGGGTGCCCTGGAGGCCGTTGCCAAGCTCGCCAAGGAGAAGGCGGAGCGAAAGGCGCTCGTCATCCTCGGCGACGGCAACTCCGATGACCAGAGCTATGAGCATGAGCAGGTGGTGAAGGCCGCCAAGGAAGCCGGCGTCATCATCCACGCCCTTGGCTTCACAGCAGAAGCCGCCGAACAACCCAAGTTTCAGAACATTCGTCGCCTGGCCGACGACACGGGCGGCTTCCGACGCGAGGTCAGGGTCGGAGCCACGCAAAAGTATACGATTGGGCCCCAGTTCGTCGCCGAGGCCCTGGAGAATGGCGGCACCGCAACCATCAGCCTGCGCGAGCCACCCGGTCCGGCGACGGTCACCATGACGGCCGATTTTGGCGGCGGCCGCTCGGAGAGCACGCACTACGCATTGACGGTGCCGGCAACGTCGGCCGCGCCGCAGCCCGCGGTTGCGGTCCAACTCGACCCAGCCAGCACGCCTGGTGCCTGGTATGAGAAGCTGTTCGCCTGGGCGCGCGAGAACAAGATGGTGGCCCTCATCAGCGGGGTCGCACTGGGCTTGGGAACGATCGGACTAGCCCTGTTCGGCTTCAGCAGCTATGCGGTGCGGAAGGGCCGGCTCGAAGCGGCGCTCGCCGAGCAACCCGTCTACGGCTGGCTCGACATGCTCGACGGCAATGCCTCCCGCTACCCACTGCAGACCACGAACGTGCGCATCGGTCGGCACCGCGATAACGACATTTGCTTGCTCAACGATTCGATCTCGCGGCGTCACGCGGTCCTGCATTTCGACGCCGAGAAGCGCACCTTCGTGATCACCGATCTCGGCGGCGGCAACGGCGTTGTCGTCAATAAGGTCAAGCAGCAATCGCATGACTTGAACGACGGAGACCTGGTGGAGCTGGGCGAAGTACGACTGCGGTTTCGTGCCAACGCGGAGGCAATGGGCTAAGGGCTTACCCGCCGGCCGGTAGCCGCAGTGATGCGTCCCCGTTTGGTGCGGTCCGAGCGCACGCGGTGTCATCAAGATCAGCACGAAGGGGTTCTTGCCATGAGCAGCGATCCAGGCAATGGTTATGGAGATTCCGGCGACGACGACCTGGAAGAGCGCAAGACGCGAGTTGTTCAGCGCTCTGACATCGTGGACCGCTCGGCGCCCGGAAAAGACGGCGCTACACCAGAGGCGACAACGGAGGAAGCGCGCCCGCAGGAGATTGCCCCCATCGCCGCGGGTACCATCATTGGCCGCACGCGTCTCATGAGCGGTCACGAACAATCACTAGCAGGAGGCGGTGTGCCGGGGTCCACGCCGACCATGAACATGACACAACCCAAGACACAATATGTCCATGGCGCGAGCGTCGACAGCGACCCCGTCGCGGGTTGGGTGGTGGTGGTAAAGGGTCCCGGCAGAGGCAATTTTCGCCCGGTGTTCGTCGGCATGAATTCGGTCGGCCGGGATGCCAGCCAGCGCGTCAGCCTGAGCTTTGGCGATGATTCGATATCGCGCGAGGAGCACGCGTTCATCACCTATGATGAGGAGCAGCGCTGCTTCTATCTGCAGCATGGTGGCAAGTCGAACCTGGTACGCCTCGGCGGACACCCGGTGCTTAGCCCCACCGAGCTCAAGGCCAACGACTTCATCCGGATCGGGCGTACCACACTGCTGTTCGTTCCCTGCTGCGGCCCCGATTTCTCGTGGACTGACGAGGTCCAGGAAGCATGACACTCCTGTTGGCGAGTGCCGCCCGCGCCACCGTGGGAGGGCGCTCGGGGCAGGAGGACGCGTTTCGCCTCTGGCCGGGCGAGGGTGTCGTCCCGCCCAAGGCCGAGAGCGGCGGGCTGCTGGCGGTCCTTGCGGATGGGATGGGAGGCCACACCGGGGGTGCGATCGCCGGCCAGACCGCCTGCAGGACATTCGCAGAGGTCTTTGCCAACTCGAACGCACCGCCAGAGGTGCGCCTGAAGGCCGCCCTG
>Ga0075425_100000461_pt1 | contig 38184 bp, 37 predicted proteins | sample SoiMethybrSBSTD4_FD_75300 | JGI IMG/M metagenome (GOLD analysis project Ga0075425, IMG submission 75300) | Bulk soil microbial communities from a Populus tree surrounding site in Tennessee, USA - Soil MetaG P. TD hybrid SBSTD4 | ecosystem: Environmental > Terrestrial > Soil > Tree plantation... | reverse complement strand
GAGCTCGACCTCTCCGTCCGCTCCGCGAACTGCCTCAAGAACGCGAACATCCGCACTCTTGGCGATCTCGTGCAGCGCACCGAGCGCGAGATGCTTTCGACGAAGAACTTCGGCCGCAAGTCGCTCGACGAGATCAAAGACGTGCTCGCGAGCCTCGGTCTGTCGTTCGGCATGACGCGCAGCGGCGCCAGCCGCGGCATGAGCATGAGCGAGTAAGAACAAGCGAGGAAAAGCAATGCGACATGGAATGGTGAATCGAAAGCTCGGACGGACGACGGGGCACCGCCTCGCCATGTTCCGCAACCAGCTCGCTTCGCTCATCGACAAAGAACGCATCATCACCACGCTTCCGAAAGCGAAAGAGCTGCGTCCGCAGGTCGAGCGCCTCATCACCCTCGGCCGGAATGACTCGGTGCACGCACGCCGTCAGGCCGCGCGCGTGATCGGCGACGAAGGCATCGTGGCCAAGTTGTTCGACACCGTCGGCCCTCGCTTCGGCGATCGTCCGGGCGGATACACGCGCATCATCAAGCTCGGACCGCGTCGCGGTGACGCCGCGGAGATGGCCATCCTCGAGCTCGTTGGCTACGAGCTGCCGAAGGAAGACGCAGCCGCGCCAGCCGCCGAGAAGAAGGCAAAGGCCAAGAAGGCCGAGCCGGCGCCGGAGAAGGAAGAGGCGTCAGCGGCCCCCGCCGAAGAAGAGAAGCCGAAAAAGAAAGCGGCTCCGAAGAAAGAAGCGGCCCCGAAGAAAAAAGAAAAAGAAAAAGAAGAGAAGCCGAAAAAGAAACCGGCTGCCAAGAAGAAATGACGATGAAGCCCGCGGCAACGCGGGCTTCACTGTTTTAGTCGCTATAGTTGCCTCATGCGGCTTCTCCTTGCGGTGCTCTTCGCGACGTCGGCGCTCGCGCAGGAAGTGCACGAGCATCACGACATCGGCGAGGTTCGGTTTCCGACGACGTGTGCGCCCGCATCCGCGAAGATCGTGGAGACCGGCGTCGCACTGCTTCACTCCTTCTGGTACGACGAGGCGGAGCGAAACTTTCGTCGCGCCATCGAGCTCGATCCACAGTGTGCAATGGCGTACTGGGGCGTCGCCATGAGTCAGTACTATCCACTCTGGCCGACGCCGCTCACGCCCGCGCGGCTGCGAACCGGCAGCGAGGCGATCGCGAAAGCGCGCACGTTGACGGGCGCATCGCCGCGCGAGCGCGCCTATGTCGACGCGCTTTCCGCGTTCTACGATCAACCTGCCGGAACTTCAGTGCACGATCGTGCAGTGAAATACGAGAGCGCGATGTCCGCTCTCGCCGCGCAATATCCTGATGATGACGAAGCGTCGATCTTCTACGCGCTCGCGCTCAACGGCGCGGCGCTGCCGACCGACAAGACGTACGCGCGGCAGAAACAGGCCGCGGCCATCTTGAACCGGCTGTTGCCGTCGCATCCGCATCATCCCGGAATCATTCACTATCTGATTCACAGTGACGACACGCCGGAATTGGCGTTGCTGGCGCTCGACGCCGCCCGCGTCTACGCGAAGATCGCTCCGTCGGTGCCGCACGCGCAGCACATGCCGTCGCACATCTTCACGCGCCTCGGCCTATGGAACGAGTCGGTCGCGTCGAATCTCCAGGCGGCGAAGGCGGCGCGCGAACAGCATGAAGTCGACGAAGAGCTCCACGCGATGGACTATCTCGAGTACGCGTATCTGCAACTCGGCCGGTTCGCCGATGCGAAACGCGTGATCGGCCATCTTCGCGCCATGCCGCGCCTCGAGCAGGTCGAGACGAAGACGACGTACGCCGTTGCAGCGATTCCGGCGCGATTCGCGCTCGAGCGGCATGACTGGCGCGCCGCGGCCGCTCTGACGTTCGCGAAGGACATCGATTGGAGCAATCCGCGCACGTCGGCGCTGACGCATTTTGCAATCGGTATCGGAGCGGCGCGATCGGGCGACGTCGACACCGCGAAACGCGCCGAGAGCGCGTTGACGAAATGCGTCGAAGCGCTGGCGCGCGACGGCGACGCGGTGTGGCGCTCGCAAGTCGCCGTGCAGCAGATGGCCGTCGCGGCGTGGCGTCAGTTCGCCGTGGGACATCGAGACGAGGCTCTGACGCTCATGCGATCGGCGGCGGACGAAGAAGACCGCTCGATCAAGCCTGCCGTCACGCCGGGTGCGCTGCTTCCCGCGCGCGAGCTGCTCGCGGACATGCTGCTGGAGATGAACCGCGCCTCTGATGCACTCATTGAATACAAGGCCGTTCTGGCGGTGGCTCCGAATCGGCGCAATGCACTCGAGGGCAGCAAGCGATGCGATCGACCACGCTAGTTCTACAGGACCGTGTGTCGGATCGTCATCGTGACGTCGCCGGAATCGCTGGTGCGCGCACTCGATGAATCGCGCACCGATTCGAGCGAATGCCCTTCCGGCGGCAGCGAGGCGGTGTAGTCCATTCCATAAACTTCGACTGGAGTCGATCTGCCGATGTCGACAACCGCTTCGGATCCGAAGACGAAGACGCGCGTCCATCCTGGCGCAACGAACGGACGGAATCGCGCGCTCTGCGGCGGCGGCATGATTCCGTTGACGCGAATCGACGGCAGCGTTGCGTGCACGACGAGCGACACGCGATCGGCGTTGCGCTGTGAGCGAACGCGAATCGAATTCGCCTCGCGCGTGATCGTCACCGGCGCGATCGGCAGCTTCGGCGCAGGCGCGAAGTAGTACATCGGCATCACCGAGCCGTACCACGGAAACAGCCGCTCGGGTTGACTGACGTTCGCGACGGGCGACGACGCCACCCACTGCGTTCGCATTTCATCGTCGATGTAGGTGAGCGTCACGCGGCGCGGCTGCTCGTTCGTGGCGACGGGAAGGACTCGCGTAACGATCACGCACACGACGACGATCGCGAGCGCGCCGATGCACAGCCCGCGCGCGCGAGAGAACAGCGACGCGAACGTCGTCGCAACGAGCGCGAGAATCAACGCGATCGCGACGATGCTCATGCGCCCGAGGACGTCGTACAGCACGACGCCGAACGGAAACCAGATGATCGCCGCGATGACCGCGCACATCGTCGCGAGAAGAGTCGCGTTGCCGTTGCCGGTTGCGCGCAGCATCGCTGCGATGGCGAGCGCGAGCCCCGGAATCAGGAACGCGTAGCTGGCGTCGACGAGCATGACCGTGACCGCAACTGCTGCGAGATTCCAGGCGATTGCGATGCCGGCGAACATCGCATCGACATTCGTGCGGCGCCGGGCCAGCGCGACGACCTCGATCGCGGCCGCGATTCCGATCGTCCATGCAGCCACGACGAGCGCTTGCGGATGTGCGATCCATTTATCGCGCGGTGTGAGAAGCATTGCGATCATTGCCAGCGCGGCGCTCGCGACGGCTGCCACGACGAACGCGCCGGTGCCGATCGAGATCTCGTACCACGTCGCCTGCGCTTCGCGTATCAGCACATACGCGGCGAGAAGCGCCAACACGAGAGTGGCGATTGCGCCGATCAGCGTCCACTTTGCCGGCCACGAGACGACGAAGAATCCGAGAACATCGAACCAAACGGAGTTGCTGGTGCTCGTGCGCCGCAGTTCCGTGTTGCCGAGCGCGCGCAGCGACGCCAGGGCGTTGTCGCCGTGATGCTGCAGGCTGTGCAGGTCGACGTGATCGATGTCGTCGAGCGGCGTGTGATACCAGACGACGTTTTTCAGGTACGCGAAGTTGACGCCGGTAAGTCCGGCGCGGCGAAACACCGTCATGTCCGTATCGTTTGGCAGCAGCTCGTACAAGCCATAGAAGAGCGACGTCGTGATCGGCCGCGGCAGCGCATTGGCGACGAGCGGCAGGAACCAGCGATTGTGCGAGCTCGTCTCGAAGAGCGCGCTCGGTCCGCTCGTGCCGCGCGCTTCGAGATTGATCACCGCCGCGACCGGATCGGCGACGCTGCGATCGGCGACGAAGCCCTCGGCGCCGAGGAGTCCTGCTTCTTCGCCGTCGTCGATGAGGAACGTGACCGCGTTGCGGAACTTCTCGCTGCGCACCGCGCGCGCGATCTCGAGAAGTGCCGCGACGCCGGTGCCATCGTCCGATGCGCCTGGTCCGGCGAACACCGAGTCATAGTGCGCGCACAGCAACACGGACGGTCCGCTCGGCTGTCCCGGCGTGTGCGCGATGATGTTCTCGACCGTGCCGCAGTTCGTGTGTGCGTTGCACGCGAACGTCCGCTGTATGTTGACGATGTATCCGAGGCTCTCGAGACGGGCGATGATGCGATCGCGCACCGCGTGATTCGCCGCTGAGCCGATCGGATGCGGCGTTCGTCCGCCGATCGTGGCGCGCTCCGCGTCGAGCGCGCGCACCGCCGAGAACTCGCCGCCCGGCGCGTTCGCCGGCTTCGGCTCCGGCCCGCGCATACGCCAGGAGATGACGCCAAGGATGAGGAGGAGCGCAGCGGTGACGGAGAGCGCGGCGCGTCGCTGATCGGGCATTGTTCGCATTCTACGCAACCCGGCGAGGCGGATTTCGTATCGAAGAATGAGCGGAGGCTTCGATGCGCAAACTGATCGTTACGATTTTCATCACTCTCGCCGCCACGGCGGCCGGCGCCGCCGAGTTGCACGAGACGATCGATCGCACGTACGACGTGCGCCCGAACGCGACGTTCTCGCTCGACAACGTCAACGGCCGCGTCACGATCAGCTCGTGGGACCAGCCGCGCATTCGCGTGATCGCCGACAAGAGCGCGACCGGCTGGGACAGCGACGACGTTCGCGCCGCGATGCGCGAGATACGCGTCGACATCCAGGCGCGCGGCGACGGCGTCATCGTGAAGACGATCGAGCCGGACAAGAACTTCGGCTTCCTCGATTTCCTCTTCGGCCATCACGTGAATCGCAACGTGAGATACGAGATCACCGTGCCGCGCACGACGAACCTCGACGTCGCCACCATCAACGGCAGCGTGCACATCGACGCCGTCAACGGCGTGCACAAGGTCGAGACGACCAACGGCAAGATCGAGATGGAGCGCTGCGGCGGAGCGATCGATGCATCGACGACGAACGGCGGCATTCGCGCCGAGCTGCTCAGCGTCACGCCCGGAAAGCCGATGGCGTTCGAGACGACGAACGGCCACATCACGGTCGTCGTGCCGCCGAGCTTCTCCGCCGACGTCGACGCGTCGACGACGAACGGCGGCATCTCCAGCGATCTCCCGGTGGCGACGCGCTCGATCGATCGCAACACGCTGAAGGGAACGATCAACGGAGGACGCGGAACGCTGCGGCTGCGCACGACGAACGGCGGGATCGACATCCGCACCACCGTGTCCCGTTGAGCTACGACGTCGCGTGACGCGCATCATGGCGTCCGTCGAGCGGCGGACGTATATTGCCCTCCGTTCAAACAAACAAATTCAGGAGGGCTCATGAAGAAGTTTCTCTCTCTTCTTCTTCTCGTTTCCCCAACGATCCTCGCGCAACCGTCCATCGAACAGGCACGCACGCTGGCGGCGAAGGAATTGCTCCTCGCGCGCGGCGCGCGCGTGACGCGCGCGGTCACGCAGACGACGCTGAAGACCGGTCCCGAGAACTGGATCTTCATCCCGGCAGCCGGCAGTCTTCCCGGCAACTTCGGCACGTTCTACAAATCCGATCTGATGCTCGCCAACTACCGAAACGTGTCGCAGCGCGTTCGCCTGCGCTGGATGCCGATCAGCGCGAGCGGATTCTCGACGACGACGACGTTCGTCACGTTGCCGGCGAACACCGCGGTCGCATTGACCGACGTCGTCGCGCAAACGATGCACTACTCCGGCCTCGGCGCCATCGAGATCGTCGCGCGCACAGCGAACGATTCGATCGATCTCAGCGCGCAGATCGACGCCTTCTCGCGCATCTGGACGCCGCAGCCGAACACGACGCTCGGTACCGTGTCGCAGAACTTCGGCGGCATGGGCATCTTCCACACCGAGGGAACCGGTCAAGCGTTCGCGCTCGGGTTGCAGCAGGATGCGAAGTTCCGCACGAACGTCGGCATCGTCAACATCGACTTCTTCAACGCGCATACATGGACGGTGCAGGTCGTCGGCACCGGCGGCTCGACGAGCTTCCCGGTCACAGTCCCCGCGTTCTCGATGGTGCAGACGAACATCCCGGGCGGCAACTTCGGATCGCTCTATGTCGTCTTCACGCCTGACAGCTCGATGAGCGGCGAGGACTGGAGCGCATACGCTGCGACGAGCGACAACGGCACGGGTGACGGTTGGGTGTCGACGGCGACGCAAATCGATCAGTAGCGTTACGCTGAGCGCGTGAAGAGCGCGCTCAGCATTCTCTTTCTCGCGACGTCCGCGTTCGCCGGTTTCGTCAATCGTGACGTCGAGCGTGAGGTGCGCGAGCACGGCTCCGCGCGCGTGATCGTGATGATGCGCGACGGCGCGATGCCGTCGCTCGCGACTGACGACTTCACGATGACGACGCGATGGCACGCCATCACCGGATTTGCAGGCGTCGCGCGCGAGCGAGCGCTCGAGAAACTGCAATCGGATCCGAACGTCGCGAGCGTCGAGCTCGATCTTCCCGGTGCCGGGCACCTCGCGCAGAGCGTGCCGATGATCGGCGGCGACGTCGTACACGCTGCCGGCTACACCGGCCAAGGCATCACCGTCGCCGTTCTCGACTCCGGCATCGACTACACGCATCCCGATCTCGCCGGCCGCGTCATCGATCAGCAGTGCTTCTGCAATACCGGCTGTTGTCCCAACGGACAATCGACACAAAGCGGAACGGGCGCCGCGCTCGACGAGAACGGGCACGGCACGAACGTCTCCGGCATCATCGCGTCGCAAGGAACGGTCGCATCGATCGGCGTCGCGCCTGGCGTGAAGATCGTCGCTGTCCGTGTGCTCGACAAAAACAACAGCTTCTCCGGACTGTCGCAGGTGATCGACGGTTTCCAGTGGGTCTACGACAATCACCCCGAAGTTCGCATCATCAACGCATCCCTCGGCACGTTCTCGCTTCTCGCCGGCTATTGCGACACGCAGTCGCCCGCGGTCGCGCAGATCATCGACAAGCTTCGTGCGCGCGGCACGATGGTGTTCGTGTCGAGCGGCAATCAGGCGTCGACGACGTCGATGGGCTCACCCGCGTGCGTGCAGAACAGCATCTCGGTCGGCGCGGTGTACGACGGCGACAACGGCAGCGTGACGTTCTCGGGCGTCTGCACCGATGCGACGACGACCGCCGATCAAGTCACTTGCTTCACGAACAGCAACAGCACGCTCGACCTCCTCGGGCCCGGCGCGGTCATCACGTCGACCGGACGTGGCGGCGGGCGATCGAGCTACATCGGCACTTCACAGGCGACGCCGCATTGCGCGGGCGCGGCGGCGATTCTGTTGCAGATCAATCCGGCGCTGACGCCCGACGACATCGAGTCAATTCTGAAGAGCAGCGGAAAGCCGATCGTCGATCCGCGCAACGCCGTCGTCGTTCCGCGCCTCAATTTGCTCGCCGCGGTGCAGACGCTGGTCCATCCCGGTCCGAAGCGGCGCGGCGCGCGCCACTGACTGGCGATTGAAAAACGCGGCGATGCGCATCGGCCGGCGCACGCCGACGTCGATCCAGAACGGCCCGGCCACGCGCGAGTCGTGCGAGAGCGAGGAGACGACCGCCTCGTTGTACGCGTTGAGTTGCGGCTGACCGTCGCGCGGATCGCCCCGAAAACCGGGGGCGGTGACGATGATGTCGGCGTCGCGCGCGTCTTTCGCGACGAGCATCACGCGCGCGTTGCGTCGAGCGCGCGTCCACGCGTAGACGATCGACGGCGGATTCATCTGGTATCCCTCGCCGATGATGGCGATGAGCGGATTGCGAATGCCCGCGCGATCGGACGCCGCGCGCAGCGGCGTCCAGTCCCACTGTTCGATCGGCGCCATGACTTCCGTTGCGCTGCGCCAGATGTACGAGCGTCGTTCATCACTCGCGCTCCACTCGCGCGGCATGGCAATCACGACGATTTGCGCGACGGCGAGAATGACGACGATCGCGCGTATCGCCGGCTTCGCGATCGTCGCCAGCGTCCCCGCGATCGCGGCGAGAAGAAACATCGTCGTGGCCACGAGACGCGGATTGTGATTCGCACTCGTGTACGTCGCGACAGGAATCAACACCGCGCCGCTGATGCAGAGAATGAGGATGCGCTTCACGCGAGCATCGCTCACGCGGGTCGTCGCCACGACGATCGCGATCGCCGCCAGCACGAGCCATCCGCTCACGCAGCGCGCGAATTCGAACGACCATCGCGCGAGCGTGACGAGCGACCAGGGCGATCCGAGCGAGTGGCGGCTGAATCCTCCCGATCCGACGCCGAAGCGCAGCGCGCTGGCGCCGTTCGGAATCCACCATGTCGCCGCGATCGCGGCGCCGAGCAGCGTTCCCTTCACGATGAACGCGCGCCGTTCGCGATCGATGATCAACGCGGCCGCGATCATCGGAACGGCGACGACGAAGAATGAGCTCTTCGCGAGACATCCGAGTCCGATGGCGATGCCGAGAAGCGACCAATGCGCGCGCCGGTGCGTGAGCGCGAGAAGCATGAGCGCGATGGCCAGCAGCAACGGCGGCTCGGTGCCGAACATTTTCGTCGCCAGCACCAGCACCGGCGAGGCGATGACGATCAGAAACGTGGTCGCCTCGCCGGTTGCAAATGCGAGCACGGCGGCGGCGGCGATGAAGCCGGCGATCGACACGACGCGCATCACGCTCAGCCTCGCGCCGAACAGCTTCGTGAACGGCAGTGCGAGGAGCCTATGCGCCGGCGGGCGCTGAGTGTCGCTGTTGTAGGCGGCTATGAATCCGGCGTCGTGATCGACGATCGCCTCGTTCGCGTACATCGCTTCGTCCCAGTACGACGGCAGCGGATTCGTGCGGATCCACGCGAGCGATGACGCGGCGATCGCGATCGCGCAGGCAACGGCGATGCTCCCGAGGAGCCGCGATGTCATTCCGGCGTAATGTACGCCGCGGTGATGCCGCCGTCGACGAGGAACGTCGATCCGTTGACGTAGGACGACTCGTCGCTCGCGAGAAACACGACTGCGTTCGCCATCTCCTCCGGCTTCGCGAACCGTCCCGGCGGAATGTGCACGAGACGGCGCTGGCGGCGCACCGGATCGGCGAGCAGCTCTTCGAGCAGCGGCGTTGACACAGGGCCGGGGCAAAGGGCGTTCGCGCGAATGTTCTTGCGCGCGAACTCGACGGCGATCTCGCGCGTCATCGACAACACGCCGCCCTTCGACGCCGTGTACGCGATCTGCGGCGCGGCCGCGCCGATCAGCGCGACGAATGACGCGGTGTTGATGATCGATCCGCCGCCCGCGCGGAGCAATGCGGGAATCGCGTACTTGCAGCCGAGGAAGACGCTCTTCAGGTTGACGTTCATGACGAGGTCCCAGGTCTCTTCGCTCGTCTCCGTCACCGATCCGTCCGCGTCGGGAAAGATCCCCGCGTTGTTGAAAATCACATTCAGTTTGCCGAATGTGTCTTCGGCGAACTTCACCATCGCCTCGACGTCTTTCGCTTTCGAGACATCTGCGCCGAACGCGGCGCCGCCGATCTCCTTCGCCGTTGCTTCAGCGGTGTCTTTCTTCAAGTCGACGACGACGACCTTCGCCCCTTCGCGCGCGAACGCAATGCACGACGCTTTGCCGATGCCGCTGCCGCCGCCGGTGATGATTGCGACTTTGTTCTCTAATCGCATAGATCCTCATAGCGTATCCAGTGGAGGATAGGCGCCTCGCCTGTCGGTTCCCGCGGACAGGCGAGGGCGCCTATCCTCCACTCATGCTTGTTCGAAGTACCTCCGGCGTTCCCAGTCGGTGACCGCAGCATCGAACTTCCGCTGTTCGGTGCGGAAGAAGTGCAGATAGTGATCGACGACGTCGTCGCCGAATGCGGCGCGCGCGAACGCGCTCGACTCGAGCGCGGCGATCGACTCATTCAACGTGCGCGGCACATGCGGCAGCTCTTGCGCCGCGTAGACGTCGCCTTCGAATGCGGGCGGTGGCTCGATCTTCTTCTCGATGCCGTCGAGCCCCGCGGCGAGCGTAGCGGCGAACGCGAGATAGGCATTGGCGTCGGCGCCGGCGGCGCGGCATTCGATGCGCAGCGACTTGCCGGAGCCGACGATGCGGAAACCGGCGGTGCGATTGTCGTGACTCCAGGCGATGCCGGTCGGCGCGAACGATCCGGCGACGTAGCGCTTGTATGACGAGGGATACGGCGCATAGAACGCGAAGAGCTCGCGAATGTGCGACATCCATCCGCCGAGAAAATGGCGGAAGGTTTCGGACTCGCCGGCGAAGAGCGGCTTCTTCCCCGCTTCGTCCCAAAGCGAAATGTGAATGTGGCAGCTCGATCCGGCGTAGCGCTCGTCCCACTTCGCCATGAACGTGATCGCTTTGCCCTGCTGCCATGCGATCTCTTTCGCTGCGTGCTTGTAGAGATGATGGCGATCGGCCATCTCGAGCAATTCCGCGTAGCGCAGTCCGATCTCCTGTTGTCCCGGTCCCCATTCGCCTTTCGACGACTCGACCGGGATGCCGCTGCGCTCGAGATGCGAGCGAATCGCGCCGATGAGGAACTCTTCCTTCGTGCTTTGCAGGATGTGGTAGTCCTCGATGATGCGTCCGATCGGCTCGAGGTTGATGTAGCCCTTGCGCGCGGCGCCTTCGAACGAGTCGTTGAAGACGTACAGCTCGAGCTCGGAGGCGCCGAACGCCGTAAATCCCATTTTCGCGGCGCGATCGATCTGATGCCGCAGAATGCTGCGCGGCGCGAGACGCACGGGCTCGTGCCCGTCGACTTCGCGCACGTCGCACAAGATGATCGCGCTCTTCGGCAGCCACGAGGCGATGCGCAGCGTCTCGAAGTCGGGCACGGGATGAAAGTCGCCGTAGCCTTTCGCCCACGACGTGAACGCGTAGCCGGGCACCGGATCCATGTCGACGTCGCACGCGAGGAGGTAATCGCAGGCGTGCATGCCGTGCTCCGACACTTCGTCGATAAAGTACGACGCCGTGATCCGCTTGCCGACCAGGCGGCCGTACATGTCGGGAAAGCAGACGACGATCGTTTCGATCGCGTCGTCGTTGACCATGCGCTTGAGCGTGTCGAAGTCGATTCGTCCTTGCATCGTTATCCCGCGCTGGACAGGCGAGGGGGCCTATCCTCCAATGGAATTGTCATGTCACATCCACGTACACCGTCTTCCATTCCGTGTAATTGTCGAGGACTTGCAGGCCGAGCTCGCGGCCGACGCCTGATTTTTTCACCCCTCCGAACGGCGCTTCCAGATGCACGCTACTGCCGGAGTTGATCGAGAGATTGCCGGTCTCGATGGCGCGCGCGACGCGAAAGGCACGGCCGATGTCGCGCGTCCAGATCGAGCCGGAGAGTCCGTACTCCGTGTCGTTCGCGATCGTGATCGCGTCGGCTTCATCGCGAAACGGCATCAGCGTGACGACGGGTCCGAAGATCTCTTCGCGCACGATGCGCATCTCGGGACGAACGTCGGTGAAGATCGCCGGCGAGAGGAAGCAGTGCTCGCCGCATGTCGCGCCGGTGGCGAGCGTCGCCCCTTCGCTCTTGCCGCTTTCGACGTAGTCGAGCACGCGCTTGCGATGTGACTCGGTGACGAGCGGTCCCATCTCCGTCGCATCGTCGAGCGGATCGCCGACTTTGACGTTCTCGAACGCGTCGACGAGCGCCTCGCTGAAGCGATCGTAGATCGACTGCTGCACGAGGATGCGGCTGCGCGCGCAGCAGTCTTGTCCGGCGTTGCCGAGCGACGATGACGTCGCCGATGCGACGGCGCGCCCGAAGTCGCAGTCTTCGAAGATCACGTTCGGCGATTTGCCGCCGAGCTCCAGACTCACGCGTTTGATGTCGTTTGCGGCGAGGCGCATGACGTTCGCGCCGACTTCCGTCGATCCGGTGAAGGCGATCTTGCGCACGAGCGGATGTTTGATGATCGCTTCGCCGATCTCGCTTCCCGATCCGGTGAGCACGGTGAAGACGTTTTCCGGAATGCCCGCTTCGAGTGCGAGCTCGGCGAGTCGCAGCGCCGTGAGCGGAGTCTGCTCGGCGGGCTTGAGCAGCACCGCGTTTCCCATCGCCAGCGCCGGCGCGACTTTCCACGACGTGATGGCGATCGGAAAGTTCCACGGCGTGATGACGCCGCAGACGCCGACCGGCTCGCGAAACGACATCAGCACTCCCGGCGCGCCGCCGGGGATGGTTTGTCCGCCGATCTTGTTCGTCGTGCCGGCGTAGAACTCGAAGCAGTCGGCGGCGAGATCGACTTCGTCGCGGGAGTCGCGAATCGGCTTGCCGACGTTGCGCGATTCGATGCGCGCGAGCTCGTCGCGATGATCGCGAATCAGACTCGCGAGACGCAGCAGCACGCGCCCGCGCTCGCGCGTGTTCATCGTGTGCCATGGGCCGGTCGTGAATGCGCGATGCGCGGCGCGCGCGGCGCGATCGACATCATCGATCGTCGCGCGCGGAATCGACGCGAGTCTCTCGCCCGTCGCCGGCTCGATCACTTCAAAATTGGACACGGCTGTACTGCGCTGCAAGAGCTAGTCCGGCGCGGGCAGCTCCGTCGCCGGCTCGCCGCGCAGTGTATGCCACGCGATCGCCGAGAGCACGACGATCCCTCCCGCGATCGCATAAGCGGATGGACGCTCCCCCAGAAAGAGCAGAACCCAGATCGGATTCGACACCGGCTCCATCATGCCGGTGAGCGAGGCCTGCGTCGCCGTCACATGCTCGAGACCGCGCACGAAGAGCACATACGCGAGCGCGATTTGAAAGACGCCGAGAAAGAGGAGAACGGCGAACGACTTCGGCGTGAGCGCGAGGTCGTGGCCGACGATCGGCAGCAGCGCCAGGGCGAGCAGCGCGTTGCCCCACGTGATCGACGACTCCGCCGCCGCATGCTCGCGACGCAGCGCGAGGATCAGTCCCGCGAAGAAAACGCTCGAGATCAGCGCCATGGCGTTGCCGGCCATGCCGCGCGCTTCGAAGCGGCCGACGAAGAAGAGCGCCATGCCGGCGATGGCGACGCAGATCGCGATCACATCGCGCGCGCGCATCGGCTCGTGCACCACGAACGGCGAGAGCAGCAACACCCACACGACGCCGGCGTACTGCAGGAAGATCGCGTTCGCCGCGGTCGTCCACTTCGTGGCTACGACGAACGTGGTGAGACAGATGCCGTAGCTCAGGATCGCAATCGCGAATGCCGCCGTCGATCGCCAGCGCCGCGCGAACACGCGCTTGCGAAACAGAAGCACGAGCGCGATGGCGGCAAAGAGCGAACGATAGAACGTGACTTTGAGCGGCGGATCGGCGATGGCCTTGATGCCGATCCCGCCCGTCGACCACAGCAGCGCGGCGAAAACAATCAACAGAAGGCCGCGGCTGCGGTCAGTCACGGGCGGGCATTGTATTAGTTAGCGAGGAACGATCCGCGGTCCAGCCTCTCGTGTCGGTCGCTCTCCGATTGCGGACACGGAAGCGGATTTTCCGGCGGCGGCACGATGAATGCGCATTCGCGCACCACCTCGGCCAGCGTGTCGATCTCCAGCGGTTTGTTCAGCACGGCCACTGCGTACCGCGGATCGATGTACGCGTCCACCTGCGGATTGCGAACGGCGATGACGAACGATGTCGCTTCGGGGCGTTTCTCGTTGAACTCGCGAAGGAACAGCTCGCTCTCGCCGTCGGGCAGATCCATATCGATGAGGATGAGTGCATAGTCGCAGCTCGTCACCTTCTCGATCGCTTCGGAGTGCGACCGGGCGGTGTCGACTGCCAGGGGTTGATGTCGAAGAATCGTGAAGAGCATGACGCGGAGAACGTCATTGTCCTCAATGATGAGTACTCTCGGTTGTTCGTCCAACATGGAGAAATAAATCTCAAAAGGCGTGCCACACCGCTTCAGTTCGTCGGGCGCGAAAGATCGCGCTCGCGGGTCGCGATCTCGCTGTCGGCGGCCGGGCAGCCGTCGTTCTGGGCGACGCCGCTACGCGTGGAAATACAGCCTGCGATCGTGTCCAGCAGCAGCTCGACGTCGAACGGTTTGCGGATCGTTCCGGCGACGACGTCGGGGGCGAGATTGCGGGGCTCGGTTCCGGCGGTGAGCACGATGATGATCGGCCGCTGGTCGCACGGCAGCTTCGACATGGCGTCGAGCACTTCGTAGCCGTTCATGTGCGGCATCATCAGGTCAAGGAGCATGACGGCGTAGTTGCAGCGCGCGCACCGCTCCATCGCTTCCAGACCGGTCCGCGCGCTGTCTACTTTGAATCCGCGCCTCCTCAGAATGGTGAAGAGCAGTGCGCGGATCGCATCGTCGTCATCGACCACGAGGATTCGTTTGTCGATCATCTCTCCGCCCGCACGCCCAATTTATTGTGCAAACGCTACGCCGCGTGTCATATGCGCGACTCGCGATTCTCCGCGCGTACATCCTTGGATCTAGAGGTTTCGACGAGGCAACGAACGATCTGTTCGTTGAATGCCGGCAGATCATCGGGCTTGCGGCTGCTCACCCAATTGCGATCGCGAATGACCTGTTCGTCGCGCCACGTCGCGCCGGCGTTGCGGATGTCGTCCTGCAGCGTCGGCCAGCTCGTCATCGTGTGTCCGCGCACGAGACCGCTCGATACCAGAATCCATCCGCCGTGGCAGATGACGAAGATCGGTTTGCCGGCGCGATCGATCTCCTGCACGAACTGCTGTGCCTTCTTATCGATGCGTAACGCGTCGCCGTTGATGACGCCGCCCGGCAGCAGCACCGCGTGGAAGTCGCTCGCACTCGCTTGCGCGACATTGAGATCGACTTTGATTTTGTCCGCTTTGTCGTGGTGCTTGAATCCCTGAATCTCGCCCTCTTTCGGCGAAACGATCACGCACTTTGCGCCCGCTTTCTCGAGCGCCTCGCGCGGACTCGTCAGCTCGATCTGCTCGAAGCCGTCGGTTGCGAGAATGGCCACACGTTTTCCTTTCAAGTCCATAGCAGCCTCCTTCGCGGAGAGGGAGTGCAATGTGCGAGCACTCAACCGTGTCGTTACACGACAACGTGCAGAGGCGTTTCGCCGCGAAGGAAGAGCCGCACATCCGTCGCCGCGATCCGCGCCATCGCCGCCCGCGTCTCCTCGGTCGCCGATCCGATGTGCGGCACGATCACGACGTTGTTCATCCGGATGAGCCGCGCGCTGACGTCCGGCTCGTGCTCGTACACGTCGAGCGCGGCGCCGCGGAGGTGCCCGCTCTCGAGCGCGTCGCAGAGCGCGTTCTCTTCGACGAGCGCGCCGCGCGACGTGTTCACGAAAAACGCGCCGCGTTTCATCTTCGCGAGCGTCGTCGAGTTGATGATGTGACGCGTCGCGGCGGACAGCGGAGTATGAATCGAGACGACGTCGCTCGTCGCAAGCAGCTCGTCGAGCGGCTCGCCGCTGCGCACGCCGATCACACTCATGCCGAACACGCGGGCGCGTTCCGCCACCGCACTGCCGATGCGACCCATGCCGATGATGCCGAGCCGTTTCCCTTGCAGGCTCGTGCCGAGGAGATGAAGCGGCTCCCAGACGCATTGTCCCGTCGTGCGCACTTCGCGATCGCCTTCGACGACGCGGCGCATCACGGCGAGGATCAGCGCCATCGTGAGATCCGCGGTCGCCTCGGTGAGAACGCCGGGCGTGTTCGTGATGCGGATGCCGAGGTCGCGCGCTGCGTCGACGTCGATGTTGTTGTAGCCGACCGCGTAGTTCGCGATCATGCGCAGATTCGGATTGGACGCGAGTACGCGACGCGTCAGCGGATCGCTGAGCAATGTGATCGCCGCGTCGGCTTCTTCGAGCAGCGTGATGACGTCGTCTTCGCTGCGCTGATGTTCGGTCGGATGCTCGATGACGTCGAACTCGCCGGCCAGGATCTCGCGTGCGACCGACGGATAGTCGGCGGTGAGGACGACCGTGTACTTCATCTCCGCTGTCGCGCCATCAGCCAGCCGACGAGAAAGAAGGCACCGCCGATGACGAGGAGCCGCACTTCGACGTCGATCTGATCTTTCATCAGGCCGTAGAGCAGTCCGATCGGGAGCAGGATCATTCCGATCAGTTGGAAGAAACGGCCGGCGAGGATGCTCATCGCGTCGGCGCCAGCAGCGCGATCAAATCATCCTCGAGCAGCCCGTGCGGTTTCTCCACGATGCGGCCGAGCTCCTGGTCGTTGCGGTAGACGATGAACGTCGCCACCTTCTCGATCGACTTGCCGGCGAGGAGCTCGTGCGGCGCCTGCTTCGAGCGATCGACGGCCACGAACGAAACGGCGAGATCCTTTCCGTACTTCGCCTTCAGCTCGTCGACGATCTTCAGGAACTTCGGCACTTCGCGCTGGCTGTCGCTGCACCACGTGCCGAGGAAGACTTCGACGCGATCGCCGGGAAAGATCTGCGTGGCCATGAAGTCGAGATCGCCGGCGTCGGGTTGATACGCCGCCTTGCGTTGCTCGTACTCGGGGACGATCGACAGTAATCGCGCTGCGGTCGTGCGTCCGATCTCCGTCGGCAGCGGCGTTTTCTGCGAAGACGTGACCTCGGCGGCGCTGACCGCTTTGCGCTCGTCGATCGCGATCGTGTCGACGCGGTCGCCACGCTCCGTCTGATCGACGACTCCGTTCATCCCGTCGACGACGCGGCCGAAGATCGTGTAGCCGCCGTCGAGGTGCGGCTGCGGCGAATGCGTGATGAAGAACTGCGAGCCGCCGGTGTCGGGGCCGGAGAGCGCCATGCCGACCGCCGCGCGCGTGTACTTTTGCAGGTTGATCTCGTCGCGAATCGCGTAGCCGGGGCCGCCGTTCATGTCGTTGCGCGGATCGCCGCCCTGGATGACGAAATTCGGAACGACGCGCATGAACGTCGTGCCGTCGAAGTAGTGTTTCTGCGCGAGCTGCGCGAAGTTCCACGTCGTGATCGGCGCGTCCTGCACGAGCAGCGTCATCTCGATGTTGCCGCGCGGCATGTGAATCGTCGCGGTATGCGGCGTCTTCGTCCACGCCACGATCGACGCGTAGTCGTTCGTGACCGGCAGCGGCGTGTATTGCGGCCGCGGCTTGTGCAGCTTCTCTTCGATCTGATCGGCGGCCACGCGGCGCACGACGGGATCCTTGTCGCCGAGCAATGATCGCAGGAATGCTTCGTCGGTGATCGACGTGATGGCGGCGAGGCGCGCGTCGTTCATCGCGTCTTTGCGTCCGCGTTCCTCGGCCGCGCGAAAGACGGCGACATCCGGTGATTTGATCTTCGAGTAACGATCGATGGCATTGGCGCGCACGATCACGTCGACGTCATCGAGCGCGTGGCGGATCACATCGATCTCCGCGTCGGCTTGATCGTCTTTGATCGCGCCGAGCGCGGCGGCGCGCACCATCGGATCGGGATCGCTCGTCAGCGCGCGGACGTAGCGCGAGTCGAGCACGCGCACTTTCTCCCAGTTCGTCAATGGATTTGACAGGGGCTTCGCGTCGTCGAAGTGCTTCGCCCACGCGCCGACGGCGAGCTCGCGATCCCAACGCGATCCGCTCGTCGTCATCTCGTTGAGCTTTTTCTTCGCGATCTCACTGTGCGTCGCGTACCAACCCAATGTATCGATCGCTGACGCGCGCGTGCCCGGATCGGGATCGTCGGTGAGGGCGATGACCGGCATCGGGTCCGACGGAATTGCTGTCGCGTCTTTCGTGAAAATGCGCGCGAGCGCGACCGGCGTGTTCGTGCGCATCCACGGATGCGGATCGCGAAGCGCTTCGATCAGCGCCGGCACGGAGTCTTTCGATGCGATGCGGCCGAGCGCTGACGCGGCATAGACGCGCGTCGGCACGTTCGAATCGCTTGTCAGGAGCTGTAGTCGTTCTCGCGCGGGTGCGTAAGCGCGGCGCGCGAGTGCGTACGTCGCGGCTTCGCGAACGGGAACATCGCTCGAGTCGAGCGCGGCAGCGGCGATCGCGCTCGCTTCATCGGAATTGAATCGGAAGAGGAAGCGCAGCGCGCGAACGCGCACGCCTTCGGGACGCGCGGCGTCGGCGAATGGCGAGTAGCGCGCGAGCGGCAGCTTCGGCGCGAGCTTCGACAGCGCCTCGACCGCTTCCGCGGCGACGCCGGCATCGGAGTCGTTCGCGAACTTCACGAGCGCGTCGGCGCCGGCTTGATCGCCGATCTCGCCGAGGGCGAAAACGGCGGTCTCGCGAACGGTGCGATCGGGATCGGTCGTGAGAGCAGCGAGGAGATCGACGCCGGCCTGATGCTCGTTCGCGTCGCGCTCGCCGTTGTTGTTCGCGTCGGCGAACGTCAGCGGACCGATGCGTCCGAGGGCGAGGGCCATGCGCTGGCGGTGAAGAGAGTTTGGATTCGCGAGCCACTGCTGTGCGAGCGCCGCGTCGAATTCGCGGCGATCTTCCAACGCGAGAATGCGCGTCTCCTCGTCAGTCGTGAGGCCGAACGGCGTCGCGGGAGCAGGTGGCGGCGATGGAGGAGTGGGCGCGGGTGCCGGCGGCGGAGAGACTGTGCAGCCCATCACAAATAGAAGTGATGCAGCGATTAAAGATCGCATTCGGTCATCATAGTAAGCTCGGACGCGATGGCAGCGATTGAAGTGGAAAACCTTGCGAGGCGCTACGGACGGCGCTGGGCGCTGGGCGGCGTGTCGTTCCGCGCGGAGCAGGGGACGGTGCTGATGGTCGCCGGCCGCAACGGCTCGGGAAAGACGACGCTGCTGCGCGTGCTGTCGACGGCCATCCGTCCCGACGCCGGAAAGGTACGCGTCGCCGGATTCGACGTCGTCGAGGAGCGCGAAGACGTCCGCAAGCAGACTGCGCTGCTCAGTCACGCCTCGTACCTTTACGACTCGTTGAGCGCTCGCGAGAACCTTCGAGTCCTCGGGCTCCAAGGCAACATCGACGCGCATCTCGATCGCGTCGGTCTCCTTGCGCGCGCGAACGACACGGTGTCGACGTTCTCCGCCGGCATGCGCAAGCGCTTGTCATTCGCGCGCATGCTGCTGCAGAAGGCGAGCGTCGTGATGCTCGACGAGCCGTATGGGCAACTCGATCCCGAGGGATTCGTTCTCGTCGATGAAGTCGTTCGCGAGTTGCGATCGAGTGGAGTGACGGTGGTCATCGCCACGCATCAGGTCGAGCACGTCACGAATCTCGCCGATCAAATCGTCACGCTCGAAGCGGGGCGCATCGTATGAAGGCAATCCAGTGGAGGATAGGCGCCTCGCCTGTCCCTCCGTGTGAAGAGCCGGACAGGCGAGGGCGCCGATCCTCCACTGGAGGACACAGCGCGTGTTAGTCGCCCTCCGCAAAGAATTTCTCCTCCAGTGGCGCTCGCGCGCGCAACTCATCGCCGTCTTCGTCTTCGGCGCTGCTGCGCTCCTTCTCTTCAGCTTCGCCATCGGCCCAAACGCCGAGGCGCTGAGACAGTTCTCGGCCGGATTTCTCTGGCTCGGTCTGCTTCTCTCATCGACGCTCACCCTCGCCGAAAGCTTTCACGCGGAGATGGAGAATCGCGCGCTCGAGGGGCTTTTGCTGCTCCCCGTCAGTCCGCGGATCATTTACTACGGAAAGGCGATCGCGAACTGGATGCAGCTCTCCATCATCGGCATCTCGCTCGTCCCGGTGATGGTCGTTCTCTACGACGCCGGCACGACGCGCATCCTCGCGCTCGTCGGCGTGATTCTCCTCGGCACCGCCGGATTGTCTGCTCCCGGAACGCTTTACGCGGCGATGACCGCGCAGATTCGATCAAAGCAGACTCTGCTTCCGCTGCTCCTTTTCCCCTTGATCGTTCCAGCGCTGCTGGCCTCGGTGAAAGCGACCTCGCTCGTCATTCTCGGCGATCCGATGGGCGAGGGACGCTCGTGGATCACGCTTCTCGTCGCCTTCGACGCAATTTATTGGTCGCTCTGCGGACTTTTGTTCGGGCGGGTGATTGATGAGTAGACGTCTCTTCCTTGCCGGCGGAGTTCTGTTCGCGCTGGCGTGCTACTGCGGACTCATTGTCACGTTCGCGGACGAGTACCTGCACGCCGACTGGTCGCTCGGACTGCCGGTCGTCGTGCGAACGCTCATCGCCTTTCTCGGCGCTCTCGCGGCGATGATCCTCTTCTTCGCCGCTGAAAAATTCGAGGACCTGACGCAGCCGCGCGCTCTCATCATCGCCGGCATCCTCTTCATGCTCGTGGGCTCGTACTTTGGTCTGTTCGTCGCGCCGCCCGAGCAGTACATGGGCGAGACGCAGCGCATCATGTACGTTCACGTTCCCACCGCGTGGTTCGCGCTGATGGCGCTGACGCTCGCATTCGTCTCCGCGATCGTCTTTCTTCTTCGCGGCGACTTCCGCTGGGACGCGCGGCTCGAAGGCTCGATCGAAGTCGGCATCGTGCTCTCGTTTCTCCTCTGCTGCCAGGGCTCGATCTGGGCGAAGCCGACGTGGGGCGTGTGGTGGGATTGGGATCCGCGACTGACCACGACCGCGGTGCTGCTCTTCGCGTTCATCGGCGTGCTGGCGCTGCGGCGCTTCGTCGACGATCCGCTGAAGCGCGCGATCTGGTCGAGCGTGGCGACGATCATCGCGTACGTCGACGTCCCGATCGTCTACTTCAGCGTGAAGTGGTGGAACTCGCTGCACCAACAACAATCGGCGCCGTCGACCGTATCCAAACCGTTCTGGATTCCGCTGCGCGCGAATGCGTTCGGAATCCTGCTGCTGATGACGGGATTCATCATGCTGCGCTCGCGCATCGCCGCGCTCCGGGTCGAGAACGAGCGCCCGCCGCTGATCGAGGAGGAAGCCGTATGAACGGAGGCGTAGTCACCGGCGGTTGGAACTTCGTCGTCGCGGCGTACTCGATCACCGTTGCCGTGCTGGCGATTTACGGAGTGACATTGATCACCAGACTCCGTGAGGAGCGACTCCGCGCATCGAAGGACGCGAACGCAAAATGACCATCGAGATGAGCGAAACCGCAAGAGTCCGTAAACAAACCCGTCTGTTCATGGTCGGCGCGATTCTCGTCGCGGCGATCGCGTTCGTCGTCATCGCCGCCGGCGGCATCAACAAGAACCTCGTCTACTACTGGACACCCACCGATCTCTACGCCAACGGCGACAAGGCCGTCGGCGCAACGATCCGCCTCGGCGGCATGGTGGCGCCCGGATCGATCCAAAACAAGGTCGGCGTGAGCGGCGTCGAGTTCGACGTCAAAGATGCGGGACGCATCGTCCACGTGAAGTCGAGCGGCGTTCCGCCGCAGATGTTCCGCGAGAACATCGGCGTCGTCGTCGAAGGGACGATGACCAAACAAGGCTACTTCCAGTGCCACCGTTTGATGGTGTCGCACAACAACGAGTACCGCGCACCGAAGGCGGGACACAAGATGTCGAAGGAAGAGCTCGAGAAGCTGATGAAAACTACTGAAGGGCTAAAGGATTAGTTGCCAAGTTGCCGCGTTGCCGGGTTGCCAATGCAACTCGGCAACCTGGCAACTCCGGCAACCTGGCAACCTATGACCGCATCTCTGGGACGCATTCTCATTCTCGCCTCGCTACTCGTGTCGACGGTCGGCGCGATCCTCGCCTACGCCGCGGGCGCGAAGAAGTCGCTCGACGGATTGAAGTGGGCGCGCCGGTTTGCCTTCGCGTTCGCCGGCTGCATGGCGCTGGCGACGTTCGTGATGGAGTACGCCCTTCTCACGCACGACTTCACGGTGAGCTACGTCGCGCAAGTCGGATCGCGCTCCGTGCCGACGTGGGTCACGATCGTCAGTCTCTGGTCCTCGCTCGAAGGCTCGATTCTCTTCTGGGGCTTCGTCCTCGGCATCTACATCGCCGGCGCGACGTGGCTCACGCGCAATGAGCACGTCGAGTACATGGCGTACGCGATCGGCACGTGGCTCGTTTGCGGAACGTTCTTCGGATTCCTCATCGCCGGTCCTGCCAGTCCGTTCGGAACCGTCGCGCAACCGCCGGCCGATGGTCCGGGACCGAATCCGCTTCTCCAGAATCATCTGTTGATGATCATCCATCCGCCGTTCCTCTACCTCGGCTACGTCGGCATGACGATCCCGTTCGGCTTCGCGACCGCCGCGTTGCTTCGCGGACGACTCGGACTGACGTTCCTCAAGCCGCTGCGCAACGCGCTGCTGCTTCCGTGGATCTTCCTCACCATCGCCATCATGCTCGGCGGCTGGTGGGCGTACGAAGTTCTCGGATGGGGCGGTTACTGGGCGTGGGATCCGGTCGAGAACGCGTCGCTGCTTCCGTGGCTCACCGCGACGGCCGCGCTGCACAGCGCGATCGTGATGGAGCGACGGGGCGTGCTGAAAGGATGGACGGTCACGCTCGTTCAGGCGAGCTTCCTCCTCACGATTCTCGGCACGTTCATGACGCGCTCCGGCGTGTTCAACTCCGTTCACTCGTTCACGCAGAGCTCGATCGGTCCGACGATCCTCGTCTTCCTCGCGTTCATTCTCGTCGCCTCGATCGTGTTGCTGGCGATGCGCATCGACTCGCTCGAAGCGGAAGGACGCATCGACGGCGCGCTGTCGCGTGAAGCGATGTTCCTCTTCAACAATCTGATCTTCGTTCTGATCACGTTCACGGTGTTGATCGGAACGTGCTTCCCGCTGATCGTCGAAGCGATCAAAGGGAAGCAGATGAGCGTCGGACGTCCGTACTTCGACTCGATGGTCGTTCCCGCCGGCGCCGCGCTCATCTTCCTTCTCGGCATCGGTCCCGCGCTTCCGTGGGGACGCGCGAACAAACAGCAGGCCATCCGCTCGCTCGTGCCGCCGCTCATCGGCGCGGTGATCGTCGCCGCGATCGGATTCGCAGTCGGCGCGCGCAACGGCTGGACGCTGGCGACGCTCGCATTCGGCGGTTATGCCGCGTGGGTGACGCTCGCCGAGATGTGGCGTCCCGTCGCGCAGCGGATGAAGAACGGTGAGTCGATTCTCAACGCCACGTCGCAAGCGCAATGGAAACGCGGACGCCGCCGCTTCGGCTCGTACGTCATCCACGCCGGCGCGGTCATCGTCATCATCTCCATCGCCGTGTCGAGCACGATGCGCACGTCGCACGAAGCGACGCTGCACAAAGGCGAGACCGCGACGATCAAAGGCTATACGCTCCGATTCCTCGGCACCGACGTTCGCAACGAAGTGAATCGCGTGGCGACGGTGGCGCGGTTCACGCTCATCAAAGATGGACGCGAGATCACGACCCTCGAGCCGCGCATGAATCAGTACACGATGATGCGCGAGCCGATCGGCACGCCAGCCGTGCACACGACGCTCGGCGGCGACGTCTACGTCTCGATCATGAACATCGACGCGTCGAGTGAGACTGTCGGCGTGCTGATGATCTACACGCCGATGGTCGGCTGGATTTGGTACGCAGTGCTGCTGATGGGACTCGGCGGCGTGATTGCGCTGATTCCCGTTCGGCGCGTGTACGCAGTTTCACCGGAGCCGATCGTCGTCGATGCGGAGAGTGCAACCGCGTCATGAACCGCACGGTTCTCATCGTCGGCTTCATCATGACCGCCGCGCTCGTCGGCGTTCTCTACTTCGCCCTCGGCAAAGATCCGCAGGCGATCGACTCGCCGCTCGTCGGCCACGCCGCTCCCGACTTCACGCTCAAGGCAGTCGGCACGGGACAGTCGCTGAACCTCGCGCAATATCGCGGCAAGCCGGTGGTGCTCAACTTCTGGGCAACGTGGTGCCGCCCGTGCTGGGAAGAACATCCGGTGCTCACCGAGACGTCGCAGGCGATGGGCGATCGCGTGCAGTTCGTCGGCGTCGTCTTTCAGGACGACGAGCGCAAGATCACCGACTTTTTGCAGCAGCGCGGCTGGGCTTATCCGACGCTCGTCGACGATCGCGGCAAGACTGCGATCGCGTACGGCGTCGGCGGCGTGCCGGAGACGTTCTTCTTGAACAAGAACGGAACGATCGTCGCGAAGTACACCGGACCGATGTCGGGCGACATCCTGCAGGAGTACATCCAAAAGGCGATGCGATGAGAAAGCTGATCCCGATCTTGTTGTTCGCGCTTGCAATCGCAATGGCTGCGAGCGCGCAACTCAAAGCGCCCGACGCGGAGCAGTTCGTCGGTCCGCCGGAAGGACTTCCCGTAACCGGCGATCAACTCGATCAGCGCGAGCACGAGATCGCATCGATGCTCCGCTGCCCGGTGTGTCAGGGACTCTCCATCGCCGACTCGCCCGCGGAGATGGCCATCAACATGAAGGGACAAGTGCGCGAGCTTCTCTCGCGCGGCTACACGCAGGAACAGATCCTGTCGTACTTCGAGCATTCGTACGGACAGTTCGTGCTGCTCAAGCCGAAATTCCGAGGAGTGAACTCGCTGGTGTGGACGCTGCCGATTCTGGCGCTGATCGCCGGCGCACTCCTCGTGATCGTGAAGCTCAACAAACTGCAAGACGATGTGGCTCCGCCGGCCGCGAAGGACGAAGACGAGTACATCGCGCGCGTTCGCGATCTCGTGAACAAATGACGACCGACTGGCTCAGCGCAATCGGCATTCTCCTCGCCGGCCTCGTCGTCGGCTTCATGTTCGTCTACGCGTCGATGCGGAAGAAGCAGGAAGCGCATGACGACTTGGATCGACGCGACCTCGAAGCGAAACGCGACGCGCTGATCGCGCAACTCCGCGCCGGCGATCTCGCCAGCGAAGAGCGCGCGAGAATCGAGCGCGAAGCCGCCGATGTGCTGCGCGCACTAGATAAGGCACAGCCAGCTCCCCTCGCCCCGCAAAGCGGGGAGAGGGTGCCCGAAGGGCGGGTGAGGGGCCAAAGCTCCTCCGCGCTCGCCGGCTTCCTCTGGGGCGCCGGCACCGTCGTCGCCCTCGTCTTCATCGGCTGGTTCGTCACCAAAAACGCCACGCCGAAAGACCAACCACCACAACAAGCTGCTCCGATGCAGCAACAGCAGCCCCAGGAAATCCAACAGCTCGAAGCGCAAGTCAAGAACAATCCCGACGACAACGACGCCCGCATCACTCTCGCGAAGGCGTACCTCGATCGCGAGAACCTCATGGGCGTCTTCGAGCAGACGAGCGCCGTCCTCGCGAAGAACCCGAACGAGCCGCGCGCGCAGACCTATCAAGCGATCGTTCGCATGTCGATGGGACAATCCGTCGAAGCGAAAAAGCTCCTCGACTCCGCCACGACGACCGATCCGAAGCTCACCGACGCGTGGGTGGCGCTGGCATGGCTGCGCTCGCAGCAGGGTGACAGCGAAGGGATGACGCAAGCGATCGAGTCGGCGATCCAACAGCATCCCGAGGAAGAGCAGCGCCTCCGCATGATCCTGCAGCAAATGCAGCAGCGGTCATCCAGTGGAGGACAGGCGCCCACGCCTGTCCAATCGAACGCGAGCCCGGCCGTCCACGTAACCATCGACCTCGCCGCGGGCGCACGGAACACCGGCGTCCTCTACGTCATGGCCCGTGACGCCGGCCAAACGGCAGGCCCGCCCGCCGCCGTGAAACGCGTCGAGGCCACATCGTTTCCGATCAACATCGACCTCACCGCTGCCGACTCGATGATGGGCACTCCGCTGCCGGCGAAGATGCGCATCGAAGCACGGCTCGACGGCGATGGCAACGTGATGACCAAAGACCCATCCGATCCGAAGGCGTCGCAAGACAACGTCGCCATCGGCGCCAACGTGACATTGAAACTCCAGTAGCGCTACACTCGCTCCGTCAGAGGCCTAGGGGTGGCCGCGAGAAAGCGGCCTGAGATCAAACCCTCGAACCTGATCCGGTTTGGACCGGCGTAGGGAAAGGCAAATATGATCGCATTCGCTTTTTTTCTTTTTCTCTTTTGTCCCCCGATCGATGAACCAGCAGCGCCACCACCGAAGCCGAAGCTCGAGGAAACGATCGTCGTCTCCGGCATACGTGCCGATGAAACGACGCCGGTGACGAAGTCGAACATCGAGCAGTCCGACATCGTGCGCGACTACCACCAGCAGGATGTGCCGCTGCTGATGACGCAGACGCCGTCGATCAACGCGTACACCGAGTCGGGCATCGGCAGCTCCGGCTACGCGTACATCACGTTGCGCGGCGTCAGTCCCACGCGACTCAACTTCACGCTCGATGGAGTGCCGCTCGCCGACTCCGAAGACATGGGCGTCTACTTCGCCGACTTTCCCGATCTCGCGCACTCGCTGCAGAGCATTCAGATTCAGCGCGGCGTCGGCACGTCGACGTTCGGATCGCCGTCGTTCGGCGGCTCGGTGAATCTCGAGAGCATCGATCTGACGCAGAAATCGTCGACCGATGCGCGCGTCTCCGCCGGCGCCTACGGACAGCGCTTCGCAACGGTCGGCTGGCAGAGCGGCATGACGCCGTCCGGCTTCGCGATGTACTCGCGTCTGTCCGTGAATCACACCGACGGATTCCGCGAGCACTCGGGCGTCGATCAGCACAATCTCTTCTTCAGCGGCGCGAAGTTCCTCGACAACGCGCAGCTCAAGCTCACCGGATTCACCGCGCACGAGCGGCAGCACATGTCCTTCGACGCCAGCGACGAAGAGACGCTGAAAACGAATCTGCGCGACAACCCGCTGGGACCGAACGACAACGACAGCTTCGGCTACGACCTCGCCAACCTGCAGTACATCCGCGCGCTGTCGCCGTCGGCCAACATGACCGCGTCCGCTTACTATCAGGCCGGCTACGGCTGGTACTCGCTCTCCGGAGATCGCTACAGTCTCGACGGCCGTCTCGTCGGCTCGCTGCTCACGATGAGCTGGAACCGCGGCGCGCTCACGGCGAACTACGGCATCACCGCCAATCACTTCAAGCGCACGCACACGCTCGACGACGCGAGCGGCGTGCGCGACTACTCGAACTTCGGCACGAAGGACGAGGCGAACGCGTTTGCCAAGCTGAGTGTCGACCGCGCGAAGTGGCACCTCTTCGGCGACGCGCAACTGCGCACGACGAACTTCCACTATCACGGTGACGTCGCCATCGATCCGATTCGATGGACGTTCTTCAATCCGAAGGTCGGCGCGCGCTATCAGGTGTCGCCGCGTTCGAGCGCGTATGCATCGTTCGGCATCTCCACGCGCGAGCCGACGCGCAACGATCTCTTTCAGGGCGAAGACAACGCCACGATTCCGCACGACCTGCACGCCGTCAGTCCCGAGCGCCTCTACGACTATGAAGCGGGCTGGAATCTGAATCTCCGCGCGCTCACGCTCAGCGCTGATGTCTACGCGATGGAGTTTCGCCACGAGATCGCCGCGACCGGCGAGCTGTCGGACATCGGCCTGGCCTTGCGCCGCAACGTCGATCGCAGCTTCCGTCGCGGCATCGAGCTCGATGCGCTGTGGCAGCCGTCGTCGTCGATTCGTCTGCGCACCGCGGCGAACTTCAGCCACAACCGCATCAACGAGTGGACGCAGTTCTACGACGTCTACGACGACGCCGGAAATATCGTCGCCAGCAAGCCGCTGGTCTTCCGCGACGTCAATCCGCTGCTCACGCCTTCGGTGCTGATCAGCGAAGATCTCACGTACGCGCCGGCGGCGAAGTGGAGCGCCGGCATCACCGGCCGCTACGCGTCGAAGTCGTACCTCGACAACACGAACAGCAGCGACTTCACCACGCCGTCGTTCACCACGTTCGACGCCTCGCTCGGGTACGCGGTCACCCCCGCGGCGCGCGTCACGCTCGTCGTCAACAACTTGACCAACAACAAGCGGATCTTCCCGAGCGGATACAGCTACCAGTTCATGGATCAGGTGGGGAACATCAGCGGCATTCGCTATTTCTATCCTCAGGCGACGCGAAATGCTGCGATCATGATCGACTTCAAAGAGTGAACTGGCCGTCACCGCTCGAAATCGCAGCAGCGCTCTTCATCCTCGCCAACGTCTGGCTGGCGACGAAGGAGAACATCTGGACATGGCCGACCGGCATCGTCGGCGTGATCCTCTACGGCATCGTCAACCTGAGGGCCGGCTTCTACGCGAACGCGGTGCTGCAGATCGTCTACCTCGTGCTGTCGATCCTCGGCTGGTATGAATGGCTGCACGGCGGTCCGAACAAGAGCGAGCTGCACGTGCGCTACACCACGAAGCGGCAGTGGATCGGATGCGCGATCGCGTCGGTCGTTCTCTGGATCGCTATCTTCAAAGTGCTGCTCTGGACGCACAACGCGCAGCAGTTGATGTTCGACTCCGGCACGACCGCGCTCAGCCTCGTCGGCCAGTGGATGATGAACGAGAAGCTGCTCGAGAACTGGTGGTTCTGGCTCATCGTCGACATCGCCTACGTGCCGATGTACTACAAGGCCGGCGACTGGGTGACGTCGTTGTTGTACGCGATCTTCTGCGTCCTCTGCATCAAAGGAATCGTCGATTGGAAACGCTCGGCCGCGGCCACCTCGCTCGCGTCTGCGTAATCGGCGCGGAGTGCACGGGAAAAACGACGCTCGCGCAGCGGCTCGCCGAGCACTTCGGCACCGTCTGGGTGCCGGAGTTCGCGCGCGAGTACGCGCTCGACGTCGCCCGTCCGCTGACGTTCGACGACGTCGACAAGATCGCGCGCGGCCAGATCGCCGGCGAAGATCAGCTCACGCTCGACGCGTCATCGATTCTGATCCTCGACACCGATCTCGTCTCCACCACGGTCTACAGCCACTACTACTACAAAGCGGTTCCGCAGTGGATCGCGGTCGAGGCGAAGCGCCGACTCGCCGACTTGTATCTGATGCTCGACACCGACGTCCCCTTCATCGCCGATCCGGCGCGCGACGCCGAGGAGCATCGCGCCGATCACGCCATGGCATTTCGCCGAGTGCTCGAAGAGCTCGGTGCAAAGACGATCGTGATCAATGGTGATTGGGAGGAACGATTCCGGCGCGCGGTCGAGGCGATTACGCCGCTTTGTAGTCCTCGTAATCCATCACCAGGAGAATGAGGCAGCCTTCTTCCGACGTGATCGTGTCGTGATGCGATCCCGCCTCGGTGTGGTGAAAGTCGCCGGGGAAGAACATCTCGTTGCCGATCTTGCAGCTTCCGCGTACGCAGAACGAGTCTTCGCTGTTCTTGTGATCGTGCGGCGGAAACTCGGAGCCGGGCTCCATCTCCATCAGCACGGTGACGGTGTTGCGCGACCGATCGGAAGAGAGCTTCTTCATCCTCACCCCTTCCGCGACCGGAAACCAACGGCCTTCGTGCGAGCGCACCGTACGCGACCGCACTTTGCTGAGGATGCGTTGCTTCATGTCGGCCGGCGGCGCGACCGGATCGAGCGACTCGGCGATCGCCACCAGCGCTTCGCGATAGGCCATCGCCTCGTCGCGCGCGTTGCGCTCGAGATAGGCGTCCTCTTCGTCGCTGAGAAATCCCAGTGCGCCGAGGGCTGCGAGATCGTCGATGTCCGTGCTCATCTTCTAATTCACCGGGGTGCCGTCACAAACTGCGTGCGTAACTCGGCCATTCCGTTGCACAAGCGGCGCCTGACTTCGGTTTCGTCCAACGCGTACATTTGCGACAGTTCCTTTGCCGTCATCCCGCCGAAGAAGGCTGCTTCGACGAGCGACCGCGCAGTGGCCTCACCAGCATGTACGTTTGAAACCGGCGATTGCGCTTCTCGCCGTTTCACGGCCACGTCGCGTGCCGCGCGAACCAGCCAGGCATCGAAGCTCCCGAGCCGCGGATCATGTGCAAGCGATCCGTTGCCGATCCGGACAAACAAGTCCTCGGTGATGTCCGCCGCCGCATCGCGATCACCAGTGATGCGAAGTGCGAGCGAGTACACGCGAGAGGCGTAGTTGTCGTACAGCATGGCGATGTCGGCGCTCCCGGCCATTGGTTGAGTCATTATCGTATCTCGGAAAGTGCTGAGGACTGAGGACTGAGTGCTGAGTTGGCAGACGCGCGAGCGTCCCTCAGCACTCAGCACTCAGTACTCAGCACTTTTGAAGGAGTAGCCATGAACTGGCTCGTCAAGAATTTCTTACGCGGACTCGTCATCATCGTTCCGGTGGCGGTGACGATCTGGGTGATTGTCCGCGCGTTCAACGCCGTCGACAGTCTCGTCGGTTTCAAATATCCGGGGCTCGGGTTCATCGTCATCGTCGGCGGAACGCTGCTCGTCGGCGTGCTGGCGTCGAATTTCATCGGGCGCAAGTTCGTCGCCCTCACGCATGCGATCTTCACGCGCGCGCCGCTCGTTCGAATCATCTACGCGTCGCTGAAGGATCTGCTCGAGGCGTTCGTCGGCGACAAGAAACGCTTCGATCGCCCCGTCGCTGTCTCGATTACCGACGACGTGATGACGCTCGGCTTCATGACGCAGGAGGACCTCGCCTTTCTCGCGCTTCCCGGCCGCGTTGCCGTGTACTTGCCGTTCTCCTACAGCATGTCGGGAACGGTCGTCGCCGTGTCGTCGTCGCGCATCACGCCGCTCGACGCGGACAGTGCCAGCGTCATGGCACTAATTGTGAGTGGCGGCGTGTCACGCGTTTCGGTATGAACGCTCACTCTTGCACGTGATGCGAATTTGAATATGATCGCGCACGCCGCAGCGCCCACTTCCCAATGCGCGGCGCACGGTTCCACGAGGAGCTGAAGCAGCAGTCAATGGCGCAAATCTTCCACAGAAGCGCAAACACGATCTCGCGCGTAACGATCTTCGGCGCGATCTTCATCGTCGGTTTCATCCTCTGGGTGATCGGCGGAATCATTCGCTCGCCGTTCTTCACGAACCAGGGAGTGGAGCGCGAGCAGCCGGTTCCGTTCAGCCATCAGCATCACGTCGCCGGCCTCGGCATCGACTGCCGCTACTGCCACACCTCGGTCGAGACCTCGAGCTTCGCCGGCATTCCGCCGACGCAGACCTGCATGAACTGCCACGCGCAGATCTGGACGAACGCCGCCATGCTCGAGCCGGTCCGCGCCAGCTTCGCCACGAACAAGCCGATCGTCTGGAGCCGCGTGCATCGGCTGCCGGACTTCGTCCACTTCTATCACTCCATTCACGTGAGCAAAGGAATCGGATGCGCCACCTGCCACGGCCGCATCGACAAGATGGCGCTCACGTATCAAGCCGCGCCGCTGACGATGCAATGGTGCATCGAGTGCCATCGCAATCCCGAGCTCTACGTCCGACCGAAGGATCAGGTCTTCAACATGTCGTACGTGGCGACGGATCAAGCGACGCTCGGACCGAAGCTCGTGAAGGAATACGGAATTCAGAAACTGACGGCATGCTCCACGTGCCACTACTGAGATGAGCGACAAGACACTCGACTTCAAGCAATTCCGCGAGCGCGTCGGCGACCTCCGCGGCCGCGAATACTGGCGATCGCTCGAAGAGCTTTCGCGCAGCGATGCGTTCGACGAATTCTTCCAGGAAGAGTTCCCGCGACAAGCGGTCGCTTTGAACAACGGTGTCGATCGCCGCAACTTCATCAAGCTGATGGGAGCGTCGGTCGCTGCCGCCGGACTTGCGGCATGCCGTCAGCCGGAGCAGTCGATCATCCCGTACGTCAGACAGCCGGAGAACCTCGTGCCCGGAAAGCCGATGTTCTTCGCCTCGGCGTTTACGCTCGGCGGCATCGCCACCGGCGTGCTCGTCGAGTCGCACGAGTTTCGTCCGACGAAGATCGAAGGCAATCCCGATCATCCGTCGTCGCTCGGCGCGAGCGATGCCTACATGCAGGCGTCGATTCTCAACCTCTACGACCCCGATCGCTCGCAAGTCGTGCGCAGACTCGGCGACACCTCGACGTGGAGCGAGTTCATCGCCGCATTGCAGCCGGTCCTCACCGCCGCGAAAACGAACGGCGCGGGACTCCGCCTCCTCACCCAGACGATCACATCGCCGACGCTCGGCGCGCAGATCCAGCAAGTGCTCGCGATGTATCCCGGAATGAAGTGGCATCAGTGGGAAGCGGTGAATCGCGACAACGCGCGCGAAGGCGCAAAGATGGCGTTCGGCAACTACGCGAACGTCATCTACGACTTCACCAAAGCGAACGTCGTCGTCGCCCTCGGCGCCAACTTCCTCGACGAAGGTCCCGGACATCTCCGCTACGCGCGCGACTTCGCATCGCGACGCCGCGTGCGCAAAGCTACGACGGCAATCAATCGGCTGTACGCGATCGAGTCGAGCTACACGTCGACCGGAACGCTCGCCGATCATCGTCTGCGCATCAAGCCGTCACAGATGGAGTCGATCGCGCGCGCGATCGCTGCAGGGAATGGGAGCGAGCACGCCGACTTCATCGCCGCCGCAGCGCGCGACCTCAAAGCGAACGCCGGCAAGAGCATCGTCATCGCCGGCGACGATCAGCCGGCAGTCGTGCACGCGATCGCGCACGCGATCAACTCGCAGCTCGGCAACATCGGATCGACGGTGCTCATCACCGACAGCATCGAAGTCGCGCCGGTGAATCAACTCGAGTCACTTCGCGAACTGACGACCGACATGCACAACGGCGCCGTCAAAGCGCTGATCATCCTCGGCTGCAATCCGATGTTCGACGCGCCCGCGGACTTTCGCTTCCATGAAGCGATGACGAAGGTCCCGTTCCGTGCGCACCTCGGCATGTACTACGACGAGACGGCCATGCTCTCGCACTGGCACGTCCCCGAAGTGCATTCGCTCGAGACGTGGAGCGACGCGCGCGCACACGACGGAACGATCTCGATCATCCAACCGCTCATCGCCCCGCTCTACAACGGCCGCTCGCCGCATGAAGTCATGGGCGCGCTCATCGGCGGACTCGATCAATCGCCGTACGACACCGTTCGCGCCTACTGGTTCTCCAAAGGTGGCAACGAAGACACGTGGAAGAAGTGGCTCCATGACGGCGTGATGGCGAATTCCGCATTGCCGACGAGAACCGCGAGCGCCGCTGCACCTCCGGCAACCGTGGAACCCGGCAACCTGGCAACCGGAATCGAGCTCGAAATCAAACACGACCCCACCATCTACGACGGCCGCTTCGCCAACAACGCCTGGCTGCAAGAGCTCCCGAAACCGCAGACGAAGATCGTCTGGGACAACGTCCTGCTTCTCTCGCCGAAAACCGCGGACAGGTTGAACGTCCGTCCCGACGACGGCGACGTCAACGAGAAGCGCACCTGGATCGTGAAGGTCGCGTATCGCGGCGTCGAGATCGAGTTGCCGGTGTGGGTCGTGCCGGGTCACGCCGACGATGTCGCCACCGTCTTCTTCGGCTACGGCCGCACGCATCAAGGGAAGATCGCGAACAACCTCGGCTTCAACGTCTATCCGTTCCGCTTCTCCGATGCGATGCACGGTGGCGCGGGCGTCGAGATCAAAAAGAGCGACAAGCCGATCTACCCGATCGCGTGCACGCAGGAACATCAGTCCATCGATCCCAAAATCGTGCGCGAGCGCGGCGTCATCATGGCCGGCACGATCGGCGAGTACGTCAAGAACCCCGGCTTCATTCACGAAGATCGCGGTGAGAAGGCGGCGGCCGAAGAAGAAAACGCCACGATGAATCCGCCGTATTCGTACGACCCGCCTGCGTATCGATGGGCGATGTCGATCGACACGAGCGTTTGTACCGGATGCAACGGCTGCGTGATCGCGTGCGTGTCCGAGAACAACATCGCCATGGTCGGCAAAGAAGAAGTGCATCGCGAGCGCGAGATGCACTGGCTGCGCATCGACCGCTACTACAAAGGCGACGTCGACAACCCCGAGGTGTATCACCAGCCGGTGCCGTGCATGCAGTGCGAGCAGGCGCCGTGCGAGCCGGTCTGCCCGGTCGGCGCGACGTCGCATTCCGGCGACGGCTTGAACGACATGACGTACAACCGCTGCGTCGGTACGCGCTACTGCTCGAACAACTGTCCGTACAAAGTGCGGCGCTTCAACTTCTTCCACTACGCCGACTACGACACGCCGTCGCTCAAGCCGATGCGCAATCCGCACGTCAGCGTGCGCACGCGCGGAGTGATGGAGAAGTGCACGTACTGCGTGCAGCGAATCACCGCGGCGAAAGTGACTTCGGAGCGCGAGAACCGCCGCATCAAAGACGGCGAAGTGACCACCGCGTGCGCGCAGGCGTGTCCGACCGAAGCGATCGTGTTCGGCGATCTCAATGATCCGAACAGCAACGTGTCGCAGCTCAAGCTCGAGCCGACCGACTACACGCTGCTGCCCGAATTGAACACCCGTCCGCGCACGACGTACCTGGCGACGATCAAGAACCCGAATCCGGAGATTCGCTCCTGATGTCTGACATCGACCAACAATCCCCCGTCCACGAAGTCCGCCCCACCACGCAGGCGGACAAGATCCCGGCGCGGTTCATTCCGCAGCCGGTGCTCGAGCCGGGGCACACGTTTGCCTCCGTCACCGACCACATCTCGTCGATCGTGCTGCGACGCAAGATGCCGATCGGATGGATGATCGGATTCGGCATCTCCTGCGTCCTTCTCATGGTCCTCGGCGCCACGATCACGAAGCTCATCTTCGTCGGCGTCGGCATCTGGGGCATCAACCATCCGGTCGGTTGGGGCTTCGACATTCTCAACTTCGTCTGGTGGATCGGCATCGGCCACGCCGGCACGCTGATCTCCGCGATTCTTCTCCTGCTGCGGCAGGAGTGGCGCACGTCGATCAACCGATTCGCCGAGGCGATGACGCTGTTCGCCGTTGCGTCGGCGGGCTTGTATCCGGCGCTGCATACCGGACGTCCCTGGTACGACTACTGGCTGTTCCCCTATCCGAACACGATGGGGATCTGGCCGCAGTTCCGCAGCCCGCTGATGTGGGACGTCTTCGCGGTGTCGACGTACGCAACCGTCTCGCTTCTCTTCTGGTACGTCGGACTCGTTCCCGATCTCGCCACGTTGCGCGACCGCTCGCGCAGCAAGGTCGGTCGCTTCATCTACGGCATGGGCTCCCTCGGCTGGCGCGGCTCCGCGAAGCACTGGCATCGCTACGAGCACGCCTACCTGCTGCTCGCGGGACTCTCGACGCCGCTCGTCCTGTCCGTGCACACGATCGTGTCGTTCGACTTCGCCGTGTCGCAGATTCCCGGATGGCACTCGACGTTCTTTCCGCCGTACTTCGTCGCCGGCGCGGTCTACGCCGGCTTCGCGATGGTGCTCACGCTGGCCATCCCCGCGCGAAAGATGTTCAAGCTCGAAGGCTTCATCACGATGAAGCATCTCGAGAACATGGGGAAGGTCATGCTCGCGACGGGGATGATCGTCTTCTATTCGTACATCACCGAGGTGTTCTACGCGTACTACTCGGGCAATCCGTTCGAGCGGTACATGATGATGGACCGCATCTTCGGACCGTACTGGAAGATGTATTGGATGCTGATCCTCTGCAACGGCCTTGCGCCGCAGCTGATGTGGATCAAGAAGTGCCGCTCGTCGGCGGGCTGGCTGCTGTTCACGGCGATGTTCGCGAACGTCGGCATGTGGCTCGAGCGCTTCGTCATCATCCCGGAGAGCCTGCATCGCGACTTCCTGCCGTCGTCGTGGGGCATGTATCACGGCACGGTGTGGGACTGGTCGATGTACATCGGATCGATCGGTCTCTTCTTCTTCCTGCTGTTCCTCTTCCTCCGATTCCTCCCGATGATCTCGATCTTCGAGATGCGCACGATGCTTCCTGAAGCGCAGGCGCACTCGGAGGAGGGAGGTCACTGATGGGGATCGGGAAACCGCGCGAAGGGACGTACGGCGTCATCGCGGAGTTCAACAACCCGCAGGAGCTCCTCGACGCCGCGAACGCGACGCGCGAAGCGGGCTACACGAGCTTCGATGCGTACTCGCCGTTTCCGATTCATGGATTGTCGGAGGCGGTCGGCTTTCCGTACACGCGTCTCTCCGCGATCGTCCTCGGCATGGGGATCATCGGCGGCGTCAGCGGATTCCTGATGTGCTGGTACGCGAACGTGATCAGCTATCCGCTGAACATCGGCGGCAAGGCGTACAACGCCTGGCCGGCGTGGATCCCGATCACGTTCGAATGCACGATTCTCCTCGCCGCATTCGGCGCCGTCTTCGGCATGCTCGCCCTCAACGGACTGCCGATGCCGTATCACCCGGTCTTCAACGTGAAGCGATTCGAGCAAGCGAGCCGCGATCGCTTCTTCCTCGTGATTCAGTCGCGCGATCCGAAATTCGAAGTCGATCAGGTCTTTCAGTTCCTGGAGTCATTGCATCCGAGGGAGGTCAATGATGTCCCTTGGTAGGGTGGCTCCCGAATGCAAAATGCAAAATGCAAAATGCAAAATTTTGCAGCGTCTCTTTTTTGCATTTTGCATTCTGCATTTTGCATTCGCGCTGACGTCATGTCAGCGCGTCGGCCCCGGCTGGCAAAAGATGGGTCGCCAGCCGCGCTACGATCCGCTCGAGCCGAGCGACTTCTTTGCCGACGGCATGTCGGCGCGTCCGCGCATCGCCGGAACGGTCGCGCGCGGTGAGCTGGTCACGAATCCATTTCTCGAAACGGGAAAGATCAACGGCGCCGACGGCGACGGCTTCCCCTTCCCGATCACCGAACAGGTTCTCAATCGCGGGCATGAACGATTCAACATCTATTGCTCGCCGTGTCACGGCCGCATCGGCGACGGCAACGGCATGATCCCTTCGCGCGGCTATCGGCATCCGCCGTCGTTTCACACGGACACGTTGCGCACGGCACCGACGGGACATTTCTTCGACGTAATGACGAACGGCTTCGGCGCGATGCCGCCGTACGCGCCGCAGGTCTCGGCGCAAGATCGCTGGGCGATCGTCGCGTACATCCGCGCCCTGCAGCTCAGTCAGAACGCAACGGTTGCGCAGGTGCCGCCGGATCAGCGCCCGAAACTCGATGAGGGAGCAACGCGATGAGCGCGGATCGCAATCAGGCGCGCATCACCGCCACCGGCGTCGCCGCATGGCAGACGCCCGCTCTCATCCTCGGCATCCTCGGCATCATCGCGTCGGGCATCGGTTGGTTCCTCGATGCGCCGCAGTTCTATCGCGCCTATCTCCCCGCGTACGTCTTCTGGTTCAGCATCGTTGCCGGCGCGCTCGGCGTGTTGATGCTGCAGTACACGACCGGCGGCGAGTGGGGCATCCTGCTGCGGCGTCCGCTCGGCGCTGCGGCGCGCACCGTGATCTGGATGGCGCTCTTCTTCGTCCCGATCGCGATCGGCGTCCCGTACATCTATCCGTGGGCCGATCCGAAGTACGTCGCGCACGAGCCGACGGTGCAACTGAAGCTCGGCTATCTGAACTGGGAGTGGTTCGTCATCCGCGCCGCGATCTACTTCGCGCTTTGGGCGTTGTGGGCGTGGCGGATTCGATTCCTGTCGCTGCGCTTCTACGAAGACCGCTCGCCGTACACGGAGCTGTCGCGCCGTCGCTGGGCGGGATCGGGACTGCCGATGATCGTGCTCTCGCTGACGTTCACCGGCATCGACTGGATGATGTCGACGGAGCCGAAGTGGACGTCGTCGATGTACGGCATCACGTTCCTCGTCGGCGCGGGACTCTCCGCGTACGCATTCGTCACGTTCTTTCTCACGCGGCTGGCCGACACGCCGGCGATGACGGACATCATCAAGCCGAGTCACTTCCGCGATCTCGGCAATCTCATGCTCGCCTTCGTGATGCTCTACGCCTACACCGCCTTCAGCGAGTACCTGCTGTCGTGGTACGCGAACCTGCATGAAGAGATTCCGCACTTCATCGTGCGCCAGTCGGGAGCGTGGGGCTTCGTGGCCATGTTCGTCGTCGTCTTCCACTTCTTCCTGCCGTTCTTCATGCTGTTGATGCGCGCGATCAAAGACCGTCCGGCGACGATCGGCATCGTGGCCATCATCATCCTGGTCGTTCGATTCTTCGCCATCTACTGGTTGACGCAGCCGTCGTTCAGCGGCGTGCATTTCTATTTCTCATGGATGACGCTCGCCGCGCTGGCCGGCATCGGTGGCATCTGGCTCTTCCTCTTCATCGGACAGTTGAAGGGGCAGACCATCATCCCGATTCACGAGACGTGGGTCGAAGA
>Ga0075425_100000459_pt1 | contig 38213 bp, 40 predicted proteins | sample SoiMethybrSBSTD4_FD_75300 | JGI IMG/M metagenome (GOLD analysis project Ga0075425, IMG submission 75300) | Bulk soil microbial communities from a Populus tree surrounding site in Tennessee, USA - Soil MetaG P. TD hybrid SBSTD4 | ecosystem: Environmental > Terrestrial > Soil > Tree plantation... | reverse complement strand
GCGAACCTGCGCTGCCAGCTCGACCGGGTCGAGCGGCTCCAGCCGGTCGAGCCGCACCCGGTGCGCGTAGGACTTGGCGAACGTGGCCAGCGGGCCATCGCTGACGTCCAGCTCGGCCAGGAGCGCCGTGATCAGCTCGGCGTCAGGGTCGCCGGGAGGGGTCGCAACGGGCGGTGCTGCCTCACTGCTCACGTTCGGTGATGCTACCAGCGTGCGCGCGGGCGCCCGCCAGGGCAGATCAGCCGAAGCGGCCCGTCACGTAGGCCTCGGTGCGGGGATCGCTGGGCCTGATGAACAGATCCGAGGTGGGGCCGTGCTCGACCAGCACCCCGCTGCGGGTGCCGTCGTCGCGCACGTCGACGCTGAAGAAGGCGGTGATGTCGGCCACCCGCGCAGACTGCTGCATGTTGTGGGTGACGATGATGATCGTGTACTCGGCCTTGAGCGATTCGACCAGGTCCTCCACGTGCTGGGTCGAGATCGGGTCGAGGGCGGAGGCCGGCTCGTCCATCAGCACGACGTCCGGCTCGATCGCAAGCGCGCGGGCGATGCAGAGCCGCTGCTGCTGGCCGCCGGACAGGGACAGGGCGCTGGCCTTGAGCCGGTCCTTGACCTCGTCCCACAGCCCGGCGTGCGTGAGCGCACGCTCGACGCGACCGTCCAGGTCGTCCTTCATGCCGTGCAGGCGCATCCCGTAGGCGACGTTGTCGTAGATCGACTTGGGGAAGGGGTTGGGCCGCTGGAACACCATCCCGATGCGACGGCGCAGCTCCACCGGATCGACGTTGGACCCGTACAGGTCGTGGCCGTGATAGCTGATGCGGCCGTCCACGGACGCGCCCGGGATCAGGTCGTTCATCCGGTTCAGGCTCCGCAACAGCGTCGTCTTGCCGCAGCCGGAGGGGCCGATGAAGGCCGTGACCAGGTTCCTGTGCACCGCCAGATCGACGTCGCAGATGGCGGGCTTGCCGGAGTAGGAGATGGTCACCTTGTCCAGCCGGAACACCGTCTCACGGCCCTCGGTGGGGTTGGACTCATGACCGGAGGCCAGCTCCGCCAGCCGCGCTGCCGGCTTGGCCGTCGTCACCTCCGGCGCGTCGCCGGGGTCGCTCGATTGCGTGTCCTGCTGGTCAGCCATGGATGGGTCGGGTGTCCGATCTCCGCGAATTGTGTCAGACATGTGCAACTCGTTGGGTGAAGAGGTGGTAAGGGATCATCGCATCTGCTCGATCTGCCGGCGTGTCCGCAGGGACAACAGGCGGCCGGTGATGCTGCCCAGCAGCACGAACGCCATCAGCAACAGCGCGGCCGCCCAGGCCACCTCCTGGTCGTGATGGCTGGGCGACTCCGAGTTGGTGAAGATCGCAAACGGCATCGAAGCCATCGGCTGGCTGGGGTCGGTCACGACCGCGTTCGCGAAGATCGACGAGGTGAACAGGATTGGCGCCGTTTCACCGGCGGCACGGGCGACGCCCACGATGGTGGCGGTGACGATGCCGCCGAAGGCGCTGGGCAGGATGACGGACACGACCGTGCGGGCGCGGGTGGCGCCCAGCGCCATGCTGCCCTCGCGCAGGGTGGACGGCACAAGCAGCAGCACCTCCTCGGTCGCGCGCGCGATCACCGGAAGGATGATGATGGCCAGCGCGATCGACGCCGCGAAGGCGCTCTGGCCGTTGCTGACCACCACCAGGCCGAAGATGAAGATGCCGATCACGATGGTGGGCACGCCGGCCAGCACGTTCAGGGTCATCCGGATCGCGACCGACACCTGCGGCGACGCGAACTCGGTGTCGAAGATGGCGAGCAGCACACCGATCGGCACCGCCATCGCCGTGGCCATCGCAGTCATGATCAGCGTCCCGATGATCGCGTTCTTGATGCCGCCGCCCTCGACTCCGAACGGAGCCGCTACCTGGGTGAACAGATTGGCGTTGACTGCCGGCAGCCCGCGCTTGGCCACCGAGAAGATCACGATCAGCAGCACCACGATCGCAACCAGCGCCGCGAAGCTCGCGAGCAGCTCCATCAGGCGCCCCTGCAGCTTGCGGCGGCGGGAACGGGGGCTGACGACGGTCAGCGGGTTGCGGTCGTCCTGCGCGCTCACGCCTCGCCTCCCAGCCGCCGCTGCAGCCTGCCCGAGATCAGCTGCGCCGCGATGTTTGTGATCAGGCTGATGATCAGGAGCAGCACCGCCAGGTATGCCAGCGACGAGCGCTGCAGCGAGGTCGCGGTGCCCGCGTACTGGGCGGCGATCCGGCTGGCCATCGTGTCACCGGGCGGGAACAGCGACCTCGAGATGGCATTGGCGCCGCCGATCACCTGGGTGACCGCGATCGCCTCGCCCACCGCGCGGCCGAAGCCGAGCATGGTCGAAGCCACCAGCCCGCCGCTGACGTAGGGGAGCATCACCGACCGCACCATCTCCCAGCGGGTGGCCCCCAGCGCCATCGCGCCCTGCTTGAGTTCGCTGGGCACGCTCAGGAACAGCTCGCGGCTGATGCTGGCCACGATCGGCACCACCATGATGCTGAGCACCACGCAGGCCGGCAGCACACCCTGGCTGGACGGATACCCCGAGAACAGCGGGATGAAGCCCAGGTGGTCGGACAGCCACGGCTCGACGTGCTCTGCCAGGAACGGGCCCATCACCAGGATGCCCCAGAGGCCCAGCACCACGCTGGGGATGGCAGCCAGCAGCTCCACCATCAGGCCCACCGGCGTACGCAGCACGCGTGGTGCGAGCTCGCTCAGGAACAGGCCGATCGCAATCGCCATCGGCACCGCGATCACCAGTGCCACGACTGACGTCAGCAGCGTCCCGATGATGAAGTTGAGGGCGCCGAACTGGGCGGTGACGACGTTCCACTGGTCGCTGGTGATGAAGCCGAGCCCGAACTCCTGGATGCTGGGCCAGGCCTGCCGGGCCGTCTCGTAGACCAGTAGGGCCATGATCGCGACCAGCAACAGGGCGGTGGCCGCGGTCAACGCGCGCAGGCCGGTCTCGCCGATCCGCGGGCGGCGGCGGGTTGGCAGAGGGATGCTGGAGGGATCGAGGTTTGTCGTCGTCATGTTGCAGAGAGGTTGTACAGACGCCAAGGCGCCGGTGCCACCCCTGAGGGAGACACCGGCGCCCAGGAATGTCAGCGTCAGGTGGTGATCTTCGCGATCACCGTCTTGCTGTGTGCGACGATCGCACTCGGCAGCGGCGGGAAGCCAAGGGCGGGCCCGAACGCCTGGCCGGTGGGGCCGATGGCGTAGGTCAGAAACGCCTTCAGCTGTTTGGCCTTGGGCGAGGTCTGCGGGATGATCGCGTAGCTGTAGGTGGACATCGGGTAGGCATCAGCTGCCGATGCCGGCGGGTTCACCAGCGGCACCGAGCCGTCGGGCTGGATCGTGGTGACCGCGTCGGCGGCGGCCGTGATCCCCTTCGTGGTCGGCTCCGGATAGTTGCCGGCCGCGTTCTGCAGCAGCGCCTCGTCCAGCGAATCGGCGGCGATGTACGACACGGCCACGTAGCCGATGGCACCGTCGGTCGCCTGCACGGCTGCCGCCACACCCGAGTTCTTCTCGGCGCCCTGGCCGGTCGGGAACGCGGGCTGGGTGGATGCACCGACCTTGCTCTTCCAGTCGGAGCTGACGGCCGACAGGTAGCTGGTGAACACGAAGCTGTCGCCCGATCCGTCGCTGCGGTAGATCGGGGTGATGTGGGTGGAGGGCAGGTTCACGCCCGGGTTCAGCGACGCGATCTGGGAGTCGTTCCAGCTCGTGATCGAGCCCGAGAAGATGGCCGCAAGCACCGGCCCCGTCAGCTTCAGCTTGTCGGGCACGCCCTTGACGTTGTAGGTCACGACCGTCGCTGCCAGTGCCCACGGGATCTGCAGGCAGCTCTTGCAGGCGGTGGCCTGGTCGCTGCTGAGCGGCGCGTCGCTGGCACCGAAGTCGACGGTGCGGTTGGTGATGGCGTCGATGCCGCCACCGGAGCCGATCGCTCCGTAGGTGATGGTGATGCCGGCGCTCTTGGCGTAATCCGGCTCCCACTGCGAGATCAGCGGCGCCACCAGCGTGCTGCCGGCGCCTGTCAAGACTGTGCTGGTGCTGCCACCGCCACCGGAGCTCGAGCCGCTGCTCCCGGACGATCCGCAGGCTGCGGCCAGCGCGACGACGGCAATGCCCATCGCCACCGCGGCGGTCTTCGTCACTCTCTGCATCCCATTCATCTCCATGTCGTTTGCCTCTGGCGGCAGGATCGGTCAACGCGTCTGCAGGCGGGGGTTCAGAATGGTGGCCGTTTGGTGAAGATACGGTGAACCGGGCTTGGGAAGGCCCATGCCGGGGAACGGTTCTGCCAGACTCCCTGCCATGGCAAGCACACGACAGTCCTTCCAGCAACAGCTCGACGCGGTCGAAGAGGAGCTGCAGAATCACGGCCGTCTGGTGCTGCGCGCGCTCGACCGCTCGGTGCAGGCGCTGCTGGCCGGGGACGAACAGCTGGCGGACATGGTGATCGCCGAGGACGACGACAACGATGCCTCCTACATGAACATCGAGGAGGAGGTGGAGCGGCTACTGGCGCTGCAGACGCCCGTGGCGACCGACCTGCGGCTGATCCTCGCGATCCTGCACGTCAACCTGCATCTCGAGCGCATGGGCGACCAGTGCGTCAACATCGCCAAGCTGACCAAGCTGACGCTGGGGCTGGTGATCGCATCGGAGCTGCTGGAGTCGTTCCGCAAGATGGGCGACCAGGCCGAGGCGATGACGACCGAGGCGATGGCGGCCTTTGCCGAACGCAACGTGGAGCGCGCTGAGCGGCTGGTGATCATGGACTCCGTGATCAACGCCGAGAACCGCGAGCTGTCGCGCCGGATCATGGCGCTGGGCGGTGACGAGCGGATGCGCGAGGCGGGCCTGCGCGCGATCCTGATCTCGCGCTGCATGGAGCGGATCGGGGACAACGCGGTGGACATCGGCGAGCGCGTGGCCTACCTGGCGTCGGGCGAGTTCCGCGAGTTCACGGACGCGTCACATCCTGGCGAATAGCCAGGCCAGGTCAGGGTCAGACAGGAGCCAGACCCGCTGCCGCCGCCTCATCCAGCAGCCACTCCGCGCCCTGCACCATTCCCGCCGGTAGCTGCTCCCCCGCGCTGATGCGCCGGATCGGGTCGGCCTTGGCCGCGCCGGCGACCAGGAACACGGTGCGCCTGGCCGCATCCAGCGCGGGTAGCGTCAGCGTCAGCCGCGACATGCCCTGCACCACGTCGGGCGGCGCGATCACCCAGCGCTCCGACTCCAAGAGCGACACCGAGCCGGGGAACAGCGAGGCCGTGTGCCCGTCGTCCCCCATCCCCAGCATCAGCAGGTCGAAGCGCGGCGCTTCGCCGAAGAACGCGCGCAGCAGTCCCTCGTACTGATCGGCATCGGTGAGGGGATGGATCTGGCCGGCCGGAATCGGCACGTGGTCGAGCAGCGACTGGCGCGCGTTGAAGTAGTTCGACCGGGGATCATCGAGCGGAACCCGCCGCTCGTCCCCCAGGAACACGTGCCAGCGCGACCAGTCGGCACGGCCCCGGTACTCGTCTGACGCCAGCAGCCGGTGCGTCGCCTGTGGCGTGGAACCACCCGTCAGGCAGATGGCAAAGCGCTCGCCGGCGGCGGCCTCGGCCTCCAGCACGAGCTCGGCCGAGGCTCGCGCCAGCGCTTCCGTGTCAGGCAGCACGCGCGCGTTCATGCCGCCTGCGCCTCCGCCAGCGCATCCTCGAACGGCCGCTCGGCGCCCAGACGGTCGAGCTCGCCCGCCAGCAGCAGCGCGACGGCGGAGCTGGGCAATGCCACCGTCCGCGGCGCAAGCCCCGGGCCGCTGGCGGTGCCGTGCTCGTTCCGGCCGGAGCGCTCGACCAGGAACGACTCGTCGCCGCAGATCAGCCGCACCCGGTTCACGCGCACGGCCCGCCGTGTCTCCAGCCCCACCTCCCGGCCCAGCCGCGAGCGCAGCCACCCGGCCAGCAGCGCCGACTGGTTGCGGGGCCCGCTCACCTCGACGGCGACCAGATGATCGAGCAGCTTCCGCTGGCTGCGTCCGTCGAACAGGGCCGCGATCGCCTCCCGCCAGGGCCCCGTGCGCACCCAGGCCAGGTCGACCAGCCCGGTCGCCATCGCGTCCACGCGGGCAACCGCGTCGATGCCGGCCTGATCGGAGTCGACGATCATCCGCGTAGTCATCTCGATCATCTCCTCGAGCACCGCGTCTCCCTCCGGGGGCAGCTCGCCCTGCCACCACAGGAACACCGGCAGGTCTGCCACCAGCAGCGACGTCACCGAGCTGGGCAGCGCGACCCGGTTGCCGCGCAGCTCGACCAGCTCGTTGAACACCCCGTGCCGCTGGTCGCTGCCGCTGTCGCTGGAGACGCGTGCGCGCGGAGTGCCCGTGGCCGGCATCACGATCATCGCGCGCAGCGGGCGGCTGGAGCCGATCCGGTCGAGCACGCGGTTGGCGATCTTGAGGTGCTCGGCGTTGCCGCAGCGCACGACCAGGTTGAGCGTGGTCGCCCGCACGCTGGGATGGCCTTCGCCTGCGCGGAGCGCTGCCAGCGCGCGCTCCACCTCGCTGACCTCGATCCACCCGCTCTGGTGCCTGCTCACGGCCGCCTCCAGCGCCGTCCGTCGCGTGCCAGCAGCTCGTCGGCGGCGTCCGGCCCCCACGAGCCCGACGCGTAGGCCTGCGGCTGGCCGGTCTGCCACTGCTCGATCAGCGGATCGCAGATCTCCCATGACCGCTCCACGCTGTCCTGCCGCGTGAACAGGGTGCTGTCGCCGCGGATCGCGTCCAGCAGCAGCGTCTCGTAGGCCTCGGGCACGTCGGCCAGGAACGAGGAGCCGTACTGGAAGTCCATGTTCACGCTGCGGATCGAGAGCGTCGGCGTCGGCGCCTTCGCTCCGAACCGCAGCGAGATGCCCTCGTCCGGCTGGATCCGCAGCACCAGCGAGTTGGCCTCGAGATGCTCCGCCGCCTCGCGCGAGAACGGCAGGTGCGGCGGCCGCTTGAACTGCACGGCCACCTCGGTCACGCGCTTGGCCAGGCGCTTTCCCGTGCGGATGTAGAAGGGCGTCCCGGCCCACCGCCAGTTGTCGATCTCGAGCTTGGCGGCGATGTACGTGGGCGTGTTCGAGTCGGCCGGCACGTTCGGCTCCTGGTGGTAGTCGAGCACCTCCTCGCCGGCCACGTAGCCGCTGCCGTACTGGCCGCGCACCGAGTCGGAGAACACCATCGGCCGCGTCGCGCGCAGCGCCTTGGCCTTCTCGTCGCGCACGGACTCGGGCTCGAAGGCGGCGGGCGGCTCCATCGCCACCAGCGCCATCACCTGCAGCAGGTGGTTCTGGACGATGTCGCGGACGACGCCGGTCTCCTCGTAGAAGGCGGCCCGGTGCTCGACGCCCAGTGACTCGGCCACCGTGATCTGCACGTGATCGACGTACGAGTTGCTCCAGATCGGCTCGAAGATGGCGTTGGCGAACCGGAACGCGTAGATGTTCTGGACGGTCTCCTTGCCCAGGTAGTGGTCGATCCGGTAGACCTGACGCTCGTGGAACGAGCGGTGCACGGTCTCGGCCAGATCGCGCGCGCTCTCCAGGTCGTGGCCGAACGGCTTCTCGATCACGACCCGGACGAGGTCGGTGGGCCGGTTCAGCTTGGCCGCTCCCAGGCCCTTTACGATCACGGGGAAGAAGCTGGAGGGCGTGGACAGGTAGAACACGCGGTGGGCGCCGCCGCCGATGTCCTCGTCCAGCCCCTCGATCGTGCCGGCCAGCGCGTGGAAGTGCGAGGCATCGTCGAAGCCGCCCGCGTGGTAGTGCAGCATCGAGGCGAACGCCGGCCAGAAGCGCTCGTCGATGGGCGTGCGCGAGTGGGCCTCGATCGCGGCCTTGGCGAAGCGGCGAAAGGCCGCCTCGCCCATGTCGGTGCGCGCGTAGCCGACCACCCCGAAGCGGGGTGGCAGCAGGCCCCGCTTGGCCAGGTTGTAGATGGCCGGCAGCAGCTTTCGCTGAGCCAGGTCGCCGGTCGCGCCGAAGATCGTGAACAGCGCCGGCTCGCTGGCTCCGCCGACCCGCAGGCCCTCACGCAGCGGGTTGTCCTCGGGCCGTGCGCGTGGGCTCACTCGCGCACCACTGCGTGGCCGCCGAACTGGTTGCGCAGCGCCGCGATCGCCTTCATCGCGAACGGATCGGGGTCACGGGACGTGAAGCGCGCCATCAACGCGATCGCGATGGCGGGGGCGGCCACGCCCTCGTTGATCGCCTCCATCACCGTCCATCGGCCCTCGCCGGAGTCGTCCACGTAGCCCTTGATGTGCTCCAGCTTGGGATCCTCGGCCAGCGCCCGCGTGAGCAGGTCGAGCAGCCACGACTGGATCACCGAGCTGTGCCGCCAGACCTCGGCGGTGGCCGGCAGGTCGAGGTCGAACTCGCTCTTCTCGAGGATCTCGAAGCCCTCGCCGTAGGCCTGCATCAGCCCGTACTCGATGCCGTTGTGCACCATCTTCGTGAAGTGTCCGGAGCCGACCGGCCCGGTGTGCAGCCAGCCGTCGGGCGGCGCCAGCGTCTCGAAGGCGGGCGCCAGCGCCGCCACCGCCGCGTCGCTTCCACCCATCATCAGGCAGTAGCCGTTGGCGTAGCCCCAGACGCCGCCGGAGGTGCCGCAGTCGATGAACTCGATGCCGTGCTCCGCCAGCGTCGCCGCGTGCTGCTGGGAGTCGCGGAAGTTCGAGTTGCCGCCATCGACAACTATGTCCCCCTGCTCCAGCAGGCCGGTCAGCTGCGTGACCGTGGCCGATGTCGGAGCACCCGCCGGGATCATCAGCCAGACCACCCGCGGGCGCTGCTCGAGGGCGGCCACGGCGTTCTCGAGCGTCCCCGCCCATGTGATCCCGTACTGCTTCTCCAGCGATTCGTCGCCGCTGCGCGTCCAGCCCACCACCGTGTGGCCGGCATCGGTTAGCCGGTGCGCCATGTTTCCGCCCATCCGGCCGAGGCCGATCATTGCCAGTTCCATGTCACCTTCCTTGGTATCGCACGTCGGCGGGCGCTCAGGCCGCGCCGCGGGCACCGATCCGGTCGAGTCGCTCCCGCAGCGTCCCCACCAGCGAGTCGAACGAGTCCGAGAACGACCTGACGCCGTCCAGTTCCAGCCGGCGGGTGACGTCGTCGAGATCGACGCCGGCCTGCTGCAGCCGCTCGAGCTCCCGGCGGGCCTGATCGACATCCTTGTCGACCGTGCGCTCCACCACCCCGTGGTCCATGAACGCGGCGATGGTCGGATCCGGCATCGTGTTCACGCACTCCGGCCCGATCAGATTGTCGATGTAGAGAACATCCGAGTAGGCCGGGTTCTTGGTGCCGGTGGAGGCCCACAGCGGCCGCTGCACGCGGGCGCCGTGTGCGGCCAGCGCCTGCCAGCGGTCGTCCGCCTTGATTTCGAGGTAGCGCTGGTAGGCGAGCTTGGCGTTGGCGATGGCCGCCTTTCCGCGCAGCGGCGATCCCTCGGGCAGAATCGCATCGACCGCCGTGTCCACCCGCGAGACGAAGAAGCTGGCCACCGAGTGCACGTCGTCGATCGGCTGACCCTGCTGCACCCGCCGCTCCAGCCCGCGGATGAAGGCCCAGTGGATGGCCTCGTAGTTGGCCAGCGAGAACAGCAGCGTCACGTTGACGTTGATGCCGGCGGCGATCGACTCCTCGATGGCGGGCACGCCCTCGGCCGTGCCCGGGATCTTGATGAAGATGTTGGGCCGGCCGATCCGCTCCCAGAACTCCGGCGTCGCCCTGGTCGAGGCGGCCGTGTCGTTGGCCATCGACGGCGGCAGCTCGAACGAGACGAAGCCGTCCAGGTGGCCGGTGGCGTCGTACACGCCGCGCAGCTGGTCGGCCGCCTCCTGGACGTCGGCGATCGCCAGCTCGAAGAACACGTCGCCGGCATCCTTGCCCGGCGCCGCGGCGGCCGCGAGCGCGTCGTCGTAGTCGTCGGAATCGGCGATCGCCTTCTGGAAGATGGTCGGGTTTGACGTGACGCCCACCACCCCGTCGTCCACCCACTGCCGGAAGGTGCCCGAGCTGAGCCAGCTCCGGCGGATGTTGTCGAGCCACGGGCTGGTGCCCGCGGCCGCGAGCTCATGCAGCCTGGTCATTGCGCAATGCCCCCTTCGCGGATCAGAGAAAGTACGCGCACGGCCTCGTCCGCGACGTGGCGTGGCGTGAAGCCGAGGTGATCGAGCACCTCCTGGCCGGGCGCGGAGGCGCCGAAGCGGTCGATCGCGACGATCGCGCCCCTCGGGCCGGCGAACCTGTCCCAGCCCAGCGACGCCCCGGCCTCGACGCAAACGCGGGCCTCGATGGCGGGCGGCAGCACCTCGTCGCGATAGGCCTGCGACTGCTCGTCGAACAGCTCCCACGACGGCAGCGACACCACCCGGCTGCTGACACCCTCGGCGGCCAGCAGCCCACGCGCCTCCTGAACGGTGTGCACCTCGGAGCCGGTCGCGATCAGGATCACGTCCGGGTCGTCGTCGCCCTCCAGCACGTAGCCGCCGCGAGCGGCGTCGGACACCGGCAGCGCGCTGGCATCCAGCACGGGCAGCGCCTGCCTGGTCAGGCACAGGGCGGTCGGGTTGCGGCGCTCCATCGCCACCCGCCATCCGATCGTGGTCTCGTTCGCGTCGGCCGGGCGAAAGACGGTCATGTTGGGCGTCGCCCGCAGGGTCGCCAGCTGCTCCACCGGCTGGTGGGTGGGTCCGTCCTCGCCGAGTCCGACCGAATCGTGGGTGTAGATCCAGATGGCCGGGATGTTCATCAGCGCGGACAGCCGCACGGCCGGCTTCATGTAATCGAGGAAGTTGAAGAAGGTGCCGCCGTAGGCGCGCAGGCGCGACACCACCAACCCGTTCACGATGCCGCCCATACCGTGCTCGCGGACGCCGAAGCGCAGGTAGCGGCCCTCGTGGCTGCCGGGCTGGAAGTCGGTCCAGTCGGGCGGCTTGGTGTTGTTGGACGGCGTCAGGTCGGCCGAACCGCCGACCAGCTCCGGCACCTGGGCCGCGATCTCGGCTATCACCTTGCCCGACGCGGCGCGGGTCGCCATCGGCCCGTCACCGGGCGCGAACCACGAGACGTCGAGCGAGTCCGGGCCGGTGCCGGCGAAGATCCGCTCCAGCTCGGCCCGCTGCGGGTGGGCGGCCATGCGCTCCTCCCACTCGCGCTGCAGCGTGGCGCCGGTCCCGAGCGCCTCGCGGTAGCGGGCCAGCGCAGCCTCGGGGATGACGAAGAACTGATCCGGATCGAAGCCCAGCGCGCGCTTGGTCTCGGCCTGCTGCTCGGCGCCGCGGGCGTCGGAGTGGGCACGCGAGGTGCCGGCGTCGCGCGAGCCGAAGCCGATGATGGTCTTGACCGAGATCAGGCTGGGCCGGCCGGCCTCGGCGAGCGCATCGTCGACCGCGGCCTCGATCGCGGCCATATCGTTGCCATCACTGACAACGGAGGTGTGCCAGCCGTATGCCTGGTAGCGCGCGTCCCGGTCCTCGGTGAACGCCATCTCGGTGTTGCCGTCGATGGTGACGTGGTTGTCGTCGTAGAGGAACACCAGGTTGTCCAGGCCGAGATGGCCCGCAAGCGACGATGCCTCGCTGCTGATGCCCTCCATCAGGTCGCCGTCGGTGACGATCGCGTACACCCGGAAGCCGGCGTCCGGCCCGTACACCGCCTCCAGATGCTTCGCGGCGATTGCCATGCCGATCGCATTCGCGGTGCCCTGGCCGAGCGGGCCGGTGGTGACCTCCACGCCCGGCGTGTGCCCGTACTCGGGGTGGCCGGGAGTGCGGCTGCCCCACTGACGGAACCGCTTCAGCTCCTCCAGCGGCAGGTCGTACCCGGTCAGGTGCAGCAGCGAGTAGAGCAGCATGCACCCGTGGCCACCGGAGAGCACGAACCGGTCGCGGCCGGGCCAGGCCGGATCGGCCGGGTTGAAGCGGAGGTGGCGCGTCCAGATCACGTGCGCCATCGGCGCCGCGCCCAGGGGCAGCCCCGGGTGGCCGGACTTGGCCTTCTCCACGGCATCCAGCGACAGCGTGCGGACGGTGTTCACGCAAAGCTGGTCGACGTCATCGAACGGTCGTGGCACGCGCACACTCCTCCGGAGGTCTCGAAATCGGCTGGCGATGAGACGTTATCACCGGCCCCCGCAACGGCTGCGCTGGGGTACCGGAGGCCAATCATCTAGATTGGTCGTACCCCGAAGGGAGTCCGCTTATGCCGTTGCGAGCGGGTGTCGACCTGGGCGGCACCAAGATCCAGTCCGTGGTGACCGACGACCAGCACGCCGTGCTGGGGCAGGCCCGCCACCCCACTCCCAAGGACGACGGGCCGCAGGGCGTCGCCGACGGCATCGTCGCGGCGATCCGTGAGGCGCTCGAGGGAGCCGGCGCCGACCCGAGCCGGCTCGAGGGCGTCGGCATCGGCTCGCCCGGCGTGGCCGATGACGAGGCCGGCACCGTCACCCAGGCCCGCAACGTCACCCCTGACTGGACGGGCAGCTTCCCGCTGGCAAACGCCGTCGGCGAGCCGCTGGGCGGGGTGCGGGTGCGGCTGGGCAACGATGTGGACGTGGCCACCATGGCGGAGGCGCGGCTGGGCGCTGGGCGCGGACACGCTTCGCTGTTGGGCGTGTTCTGGGGAACCGGTGTCGGCAGCGGCATCATCCTCAACCACGAGCCCTGGCTGGGACGGGGCGCTGCCGGCGAGTTCGGCCACACCGTCGTGAAGCTGAACGGCGCGCGCTGCACGTGCGGCCGAAACGGCTGCGTCGAGGCCTATGCGGGGCGCATGGCGATGGAGCTGCACGCCCGGGAGCTGCACGACAAGGGCCGGCACACCGACCTGTTCAAGATCATGGAGAAGCGCGAGCGCGACACGCTCTCGAGCGGCGTCTGGGCCCGTGCCCTGGAGCACAAGGACGCGATGGCCGAAGAGCTGATCGAGCGGGCCATCGCCGCCCTCGCCGCGGGCATCGCCTCGGCCGTCAACCTGATGGACTTCGAGGCCGTGGTGATCGGCGGCGGCCTCGGGTCACGGCTGGGCGAGCCCTACGTGGCGCGGATCCGCAAGCAGATGCTGCCGCACCTGTTCGTCGATGACCACCCGCCGCGGGTTGTGCTCGCGGAGCTTGGCGACCTCGGCGGCGCGATCGGCGCCGCCATGCAGGTGGACTCTCCTACGCCGGTGTAATCGACTCGTCCAGGTAGACGTCCTGGACCGTGTTCAGCAACGCGACGCCGTCCGCCAGCGGCCGCTGGAAGGCCTTGCGGCCGACGATCAGCCCCGCGCCTCCGGCGCGTTTGTTGATCACGGCCGTGCGCACTGCCTGCGCCAGGTCGGAGTCGCCTGCGGATTCGCCGCCGGAGTTGATCAGCGGCACCCGGCCCATGTAGGTGTTCACGACCTGCCAGCGCGTCATGTCGATCGGGTTGTCGGTGGTGAGCTTGTCGTAGACCAGCGGATCGGTCTTGCCGTAGCCCTTGAAGGCCAGGAAGCCGCCGTTTCGCTCCGGCTGCTTCTGCTTGATGATGTCGGCCTGGATGGTGACGCCGAGGTGGTTGGCCTGGCCGGTGAGATCGGCCGCCACGGCGTAGTCGCCGTTCTCGGTCTTGAATGCCGAGTTGCGCAGGTAACACCACAGCACCGTGAACATGCCAAGCGCGTGTGCCTCCTCGAAGGCCTCCGAGACCTCGATGATCTGCCGGCTGGACTGCTCCGAGCCGTAGTAGACCGTCGCGCCGACGCCGATCGCGCCCAGCTCGTAGGCCTGGCGCACCGAGCCGAACATGATCTGGTCGAACTCGTTGGGATAGGTCATCAGCTGGTTGTGGTTGAGCTTGACGATGAACGGGATCTTGTGCGCGTAGCGGCGCGCCTCCATGCCCAGCACGCCGAAGGTCGTGGCGATGGCGTTGCAGCCGGCTTCGAGCGCCAGCTCGACCAGGTTGCGAGGGTCGAAGTAGGCGGGGTTCTTGGCGAAGGAGGCCGCGGCCGAGTGCTCGATGCCCTGGTCGACGGGCAGGATCGAGAGGTAGCCGGTGCCGCCCAGGCGGCCGGTCGCGAACAGCTGGCCGAGGTTGCGGAGCACGGGCACCGGCCGGTCGGAGTCCATCCACACCCGGTCGATGAAGTCCGGCCCGGGCAGGTGCAGCTGGCCCTTGTCGATGCCGTGCGCCTCGTACGTCAGCAGCGCCTGCGCCTCGTCGCCCAGCAACTGCTCGATCTGCGAACCGCTTGTGACCGCCATCTGCGCACCCCCGCCTGGAATCAACCGTTTCTGGTATCACCATTGTAGTCGCGCCGGCCCGGTAGGCTTCTGATCGTGATCTTTCTGATCGTCGTCATCGTCGTGGTCGTGCTGGTGCTGGGGTGGCTTATGTACACCTACAACCGGCTGGTGCGGCTGCGCAACGAGACCGACCAGGGCTTCTCGGGGATCGACATCCAGCTGAAGCGGCGCGCCGACCTGATCCCCAACCTGGTGGAGTCGGTCAGGGCCTACGCGGCGCACGAGTCGGGCCTGTTCGAGGAGCTGGCCCAGGCTCGGGCCAGCACGCTGTCGGCCCAGGGAGTGGCCGGCGCGGCCGATGCCGCCGGCAAGACGGGGGCGGCGCTGGGCCGGCTGTTCGCCGTCGCAGAGAACTACCCGCAGCTGCGGGCCAGCGAGAACTTCAAGCGGCTGCAGGACGAGCTGACCGACACCGAGGACAAGATCGCGGCCGCGCGCCGGTACTACAACACCGTGGTGCAGGCCTACAACACCGGGCAGCAGACGTTCCCCGCCAGCGCGGTCGCCGGCACCTTCGGCTTCAGCCCGCGCGAGTTCTTCCGGCTCGAAGACGACGGCGATCGCGCCCCCGTCGCCGTCTCGGTGTGACGTGACCCTGCAGCAGCAGATCCGCGCGAACCGGGTGCGCACGACCTTCGTGCTGTTCGGGTTCGCGATCCTGGTGGGCATCTTCGTGGCCGCTGTCTACTTCGCCTACCAGCCCGGCGTTGCCGGGTTCATCGGCATCATCGCGATCGTCTACGGCATCGTCTCGTGGTTCGCGGCCGGTGCGATGATCGCCGCCGCATCCGGCGCCCACCCGGTTACCAAGGAGCAACAGCCCGAGCTGTATCGGGCGCTCGAGAACGTGGGCATCGCGGCCGGCCTGGCCAAGACCCCCGACCTGTACATGATCGACGACCCCTCCCCCAACGCGTTCGCGGCCGGACGCGATCCCGAGCACGCGTACGTCGCCGTCACCACCGGACTGGCCAAGATGATGGACAAGCGCGAGTTGGAGGGCGTGCTGGCCCACGAGGTGTCGCATATCCGAAACCGCGACGTGCGGCTGATGAGCCTGGCCGCGGTGCTGGTGGGCGTGATCGCGCTGGCGTCCGACCTGCTGATGCGGATCACCATCTTCGGCGGCGGGAACGACGAGCGCGAGGGCGGCCTGGGCGCGGTCGGCGTGATCGTGGGCCTGGTGGCCGCGGTGCTGGCACCGGTGGGCGCGACGCTGCTGCAGATGTCGCTGTCGCGCCGGCGCGAGTACCTGGCCGATGCCAGCGCCGTGGAGATCACGGGCGATGCCGAGGGCCTGGCGATGGCGCTGGCCGCCCTGCGCGACGACACCCAGCCGCTGCACACGGTCACGCGCGCCACCGCGCACCTGTACATCGAGTCGCCCCTGCGCGACCACAAGGGCCTGCGCTCGAGCCTGGGCGGGATGTTCGACACGCATCCCCCGCTGGAGGACCGGATCGCGGTGCTGGAGAAGCTGGGCGGATTCACGCTGCCGGCTCCGGCCTCACAGCCGGCCACCGCGCAGTAGCCTCGCCGCCAGCTCGGCGCCGGCCGCCTCGAGGTCGCCCTGCTCCAGGGTGTCCGCGCCCAGCTCGCCGAGCGCCGAGGCCGCATCCGGTTCGACGATGCCGCCCACGGCGATGCAGCGCACGCCGGCGCTGCGGCAGCGCTGCGCCACCGCCGACACCACCTTGCCCCGGAGCGTCTGGCCGTCGATCCTGCCCTCGCCGGTGATGCAGAGATCGGCCCCGGCCAGGGCTCGGTCGAAGCCGACCTCGTCCAGCACCAGCCGGGCTCCGGGCACCGCCTCGGCTCCCAGCTCCATCAGCATCGCGCCGATGCCGCCGCCGGCGCCGGCGCCGGGCCGTCCCGCCGATGCCAGCTGAAGGGCGGCCAGACGCCGCTCCAGCTCGACCACCTGCTGCGGGCTCGCGCCCTTCTGCGGCCCGTACACCGCGGCCGCGCCGGCCGCGCCCAGCAGCGGGTTGTCCACGTCCAGCGCCGCCACCAGCGACACGCCCTCCGGCACGATCCCCAGCGCCCGCCGCAGACCGGCGCCGCCGTCGGTGGTGGCGGTGCCGCCGACGCCGACCACGATCCGGGTGCCGCCGTCCGCGATCGCCCGGCCGATCAGCTCACCCGCGCCCAGCGACGTCGCCGCGAGCGGATCCGGCGCCAGGTCGGCGACCCGCCACATGCCGCAGGCCTCGGCCACGTCAATCGCCGCCTGGCCGGCGCCCAGATCCGCGTACCGGGCCTCGACCGGGCGACCGCGCGCGTCGTGCGCGGGGGCGGCTCGCCAGGTGCCGCCGCGCGCCGCCAGCAGGGCCGCGGCCGTGCCCTCACCGCCGTCGGCCAGCGGAACCATGTCCAGATCGTCCTGCCTGTGCGTGCTCCATCCCCGCGCCAAAGCCCGCGCCGCCTCATCGGCGGTGTAGGTGCCCCTCAGCTTGTCCGGCGCGATCACGACCCGCACCCGCGCGACCCTATCCGGTGGCGAGGATCCTGGTGCTGGTGGCCTTCCACGAGGCGATCACCCGCACCCCCGGCTGGAGCGCCAGCCGCTCGGCGGACTCGGGGGTGATCTCGGCGGCAATGCCGTCGATGGTGACGCGCACCCGGTTTCCCATCGGCACCACTCGCTCGATCGCCCCGGCGATGTGGTTCTGGGCCGAGTCGTCGACCGGGGCCAGCGAGAGCGTGATCTCCCACGGGGCGACCAGCACCGCCACCCGCCCGGATGCATCGCCGGCGATCCGCACCGAGCCGCCGCGGTCGAGATGCACCTGGCCGCCGGACGCCGTCCCCGGCAGGTAGTTGGTACCCGCGAACTCGGCGACGAACGAGGTCAGCGGCGCCTCCAGCAGCTCGCGTGGCGTGCCCTCCTGCACCACCCGCCCCTGCTCGATCACGGCCACCCGGCCGGCCAGCGACACCGCCTCGTCGTAGGCATGGGTGACGACGATCGCGGGCACCGCCGCATCCCGCAGCACCGCAGCCAGCTCCGCGGCAACCGCGCCGCGCGTGGCCGGATCGAGCGCCGACAGCGGCTCGTCCAGCAACAGCGCCTGCGGCTGCAGCGCGAGCGCCCGGGCCAGCGCCACCCGCTGCCGCTCGCCGCCCGACAGCCGCGGCGGCCGGGCCGCCGCCAGGTGCCTGATCCCGACCCGGTCGAGCAGCGGATCGATGTCCGTGCCGTCAGCGCCGTAGGCGACGTTCTGGCGCACCGTCATGTGCGGGAACAGTGCGTAGTCCTGGAACACGAACCCGCAGCGGCGCCGCTCCGGCGGCAGATCGCGCCCGTCGCCGAACCACAGGTCACCGTCGCACTCGATGCGGCCGCGCGAGGGCGCATCCAGCCCCGCGATCAGGCGCAGCAGCGTCGACTTGCCGGCACCGGAAGGCCCGACGACGGCCAGCACGCCGTCGACGTCGAGCTCCACGTGCAGCGTGAAGCTGCGCAGCTCACGTGTCACAGAGGCGTGAAGCGCCGTGCCCTCCCAACGCCGAGCAGCTTGACGGTCAGAAGCACGCCGCCGCTGGCGGCGATCAGCACCGCGGCGGTCGCCAGCCCGGCGTCCAGGTTGTCGGACAGGCCCAGGTAGATCTCGATCGGAGCCGTGCGCGTAACGCCCGTGAGGCTGCCGGCGAAGATGATGGTGGCGCCGAACTCGCCCACGGCGCGTGCCCATCCCAGCGCCATGCCGGCGCCCAGCCCGCTGCCCGCGAGCGGCAGCGCGACCCGCCGGAAGGTGCGGCCGCTGCCCGCGCCCAGCGTGCGGGACGCCTCCAGCAGCGTGCCGTCGACCGCCTCGAAGGCCGAGACGGCCTGACGGATGTAGAGCGGGGAGGCGACGAAGGTCATCGCCATCACCACCGCCAGCCGCGTGAACGGGATCGAGATGCCGGCCAGCGCCAGCTGGTGGCCGAGCAGGCCACGCCGCCCGAACGCCATCAACAGGCCGATGCCGGCCACAGCAGGAGGCAGCACCAGGGGCAGCTCGACGGCGGTCATCACCAGCGAGCGGCTCGGGAAGGAGCGGGTCGCCAGCAGGTAGGCGAGCGGCGTTCCGACCACCACCATCACCGCCAGCGACACCAGGCTCAGCTGCAGCGACAGCCACAGGGCGGCGCGCGCCTCCTCGGAGCGGATGCCGGCCGCGAGGTCGCCGTGCAGGAATATCGCGATCAGCGGCAGCAGCAGGAACGACAGCGTAAGGCCGGCCGCCAGCGCCCCGATCAGCTCGAAGGGGCCGGGCCGAATCCGTCGCTGACCAGTACCTGCTGCCCCTGCGGGCTCATCACCAGGTCGATCCACTGCTGCGCCGCCTTTGCGTTCTTCGAGCCCGTCACGATACCGATCGGATAGGTGGCGGTGGCCTGGGCGGAGGCCGGCAGCTTGAAGGACTTCAGCTTGTCGCCGGCGGTCTTGGCGTCGCTGGTGTAGATGAACCCGGCGTCCGCCTCGCCCAGCTCCAGCTTGGTGACGATGTCCGTGACCTTGGCCTCCTGGCTGACGATGTTCAGCGACGACGGCTTGATGCCGAGGTTGTCGAGCACGGTCAGCGTGTACGCCCCGATCGGCACGCTCGGATCACCCACCACCAGCTTGGCGTTTCCGATGGTGTTGACGGCGGTGATCCCGGCCGGGTTGTCGGCGGGCGTGGCCAGCACCAGCGTGTTGGTCGCGAAGTTGGTGGTCTTGCCGAGCAGGTTCTGGCTCTGCAGCTGCTCGGGGTACTTGGTGCTGGCCGCGGCGAAGACGTCCGCCGGGTCGCCCTGCTCGATCTGCGCGGCCAGCTGGTCGGATCCGAGGAACTCGAACTCCACCTTCCAGCCGGGATGCAGCTGCTGGTAGGTGGTCGCGATCTTGGGGAAGGCGTCGATCAGCGACGAGGCTGCGAACACCACCAGCTTGCCCCCCGCCGGAGCCGACGAGCCGCCGCTGGACGAGCCCGAGCCGCTGCCGCTGCCACAGCCCGCCGCCACCAGCAGCGCCAGCACCACCAGCAGCAGCCGCGACCTCACAGCCGCGCCACCATCACCGAGGTGGCCTTGACCGTGGCCACCGCCCGCACCCCCGGCACCAGGCCCAGCTCCTCGACGGCATCGCGGGTGATCACCGACACGATGTGGTTGCCACCGGATTCCATCTCGACCTGGGCGATCACCCCGGTCACCTCGACGCTGGTGATAACGCCCTCGAACCGGTTGCGCGCCGAGAACGACGTGTCCACCTTGTGGACGACGTGCCCGCCCAGCCGCGAGATCTCATCCTCGTCGACGACGCGCCGGTTGGCCGAATCACGCTCCGTCGCGATGCGGCCGCTCCGCTCCCAGCGCCGCAGCGTATCCACGCTGACGCCGAGCGCTCGCGCGGCATCACCGACGGGTAGCATCCGTCCCATAGAACCGCGCACGCTAGCACCTACGTATCACCTATGCAAAATGTGATCTGGACGCCTCCGGCGGAGGTGGTCGATCGCGCCCGGGTGACGGCATTCATGCGCGAGCACGGGATCGCCGACTGGCGTGAGCTGAGCCGCCGGGCACAGGACGACATCGGCTGGTTCTGGGATGCCGTGGTCGCGCATCTGGGGCTCGAGTTCGCGACGCCCTACACGCAGGTCTACGACCAAGTCGACGGGCCGATGTGGACGCGCTGGTTCGGCGGCGGCCGGATCAACCTGACGCACAACTGCGTCGACCGGCACGCCCGGGACAGCCCCGAGCGCACGGCCGTGATCTGGGAGAGCGAGGACGGCCAGGTGCGCGCGGTCAGCTACGGCGCGCTCGAGGCCGAGGTCAACCGCATCGGCAACGCGCTGCTGCAGCTGGGCGTCGAGCCCGGTCAGACGGTGGGCCTGTTCCTGCCGATGTCGGTCGAGGTGGTGGCGGGCTTCTACGCGATCTGCAAGATCGGCGCGATCGCGGTGCCGATCTTCTCCGGCTTCGGCGCGGCGGCCGTGGCCGCACGGCTGGGGGACGCGGGTGCGGTGGCGCTGCTGACCGCCGACGCCGTGCCGCGCCGTGGCAAGCCGGTCTCGATGAAGCAGGTCGCCGACGCCGCGCTCGAGCAGGCGCCGTCGGTGCGGCACGTCCTGGTATGGGACCGGCTGGGCACGCGGCCGGCCATGCGCAGCGGCCGCGACCATCACTGGCACGAGCTGGTGGCGAGCCAGCCGGCGGTGCTGCCCGCGCCGCCGCTCGACCCTGAGACGCCGATGATGGTGATCTACACGTCCGGCACGACGGGGCGGCCCAAGGGCGCGGTGCACGTTCACGGCGGATTCCTGGTCAAGATCGCCGAGGAGTGCGCGTTTCAGACCGACGTTGCCGCCGACGACCGGTTCATGTGGGTGACCGACATGGGCTGGATCATGGGCCCCTGGGAGGTGGTCGGCGCCGGCGCTCTTGGGGCGACGCTGGTGCTGTCAGAGGGCGCGCCCGACCACCCCGGCCCAGGCCGGCTGTGGCAGCTGGTGGAGCGGCACCGGATCTCGGTGCTGGGTGTCTCCCCCACGCTGATCCGGGCGCTCCGCGGCCACGGCGACGCGACGGTGCAGGAGCACGACCGCGGCTCGCTGCGGATCCTGGCATCCACCGGAGAGCCCTGGAATCCCGACCCCTACCGCTGGCTGTTCGAGGTGGTGGGCGAGCGTCGGTGCCCGATCATCAACCTGTCGGGCGGCACCGAGGTGGCGGCCTGCTTCCTGTCGCCGATGCCGGTGATGCCGCTCAAGGAGTGCACGCTGGGCATGCCGTCGCTGGGCATGGCGATGGACGTGCTGGGGCCCGACGGCGAGCCGGTGGCGCCCGGCGAGGTGGGTGAGCTGGTGTGCCGCAAGCCGTGGCCGTCCATGACCCGCGGCATCTGGGGTGATCGCCAGCGGTTCCTGGACGCCTACTGGTCGCGCTGGCCGGGGCTCTGGGTGCACGGCGACTGGGCGTCGGTCGACACGGACGGGTACTGGTATTTGCACGGGCGATCCGACGACACCCTCAACGTCGCGGGCAAGCGGATCGGGCCGGCCGAGTTCGAATCGGCGGCGGTGCGCTGCGCGGGCGTGGCCGAGGCCTGTGCGATCGGCGTGCCGCACGAGGTGAAGGGCGAGGTGGCATGGCTGTTCTGCGTGCCGCAGATCGGGGTCGAGCCGTCGGAGGCGCTGCGGGCGGCCGTGCGCGAGACGGTCGTTGCCGAGCTGGGCAAGGCCTTCGCCCCCGACCAGATCCGCTTCGTGAAGGCGCTGCCGAAGACCCGCAGCGCGAAGATCGTGCGGCGCGCCGTGCGCGCGGCCGTGCTGGGCGAGGATCCGGGCGACCTCTCGTCGCTCGAGGACCCGGATGTGCTCGCGCAGTTCGGGCCTTCGACCTGACGGCGGAACTCGTGGCCGCCGTGCTAGCGTCTGCGCGGTTTCCGAACCACGCGAAAGGAAGGTTGTGACCGAAGGCATCCTCGACGGCAAGCTGGCGCTCGTCGCCGGCGTCGCCAACAAGCGCTCGATCGCATGGGCCATCGCCCAGGCGCTGCACGGCGCCGGGGCGAGGCTGGCGTTCACCTACCAGGGCGACCGCTTGGAGGATTCGGTGCGCAAGCTGGCGGAGACCGTCGGCTCCGACGTGGTGGTGCCCTGCGACGTGTCCAGCGACGAGAGCATCGAGGCCGCGTTCGACCAGCTCGGCGAACGGCTGGGCGGGCTCGACATCCTCGCCCACTCGATCGCCTTCGCGCCGGCCGAGTCGTTCGAGGGCCGCTTCATCGACACCTCCCGACACGCCTTCGTGACCGCCCTTGAGATCTCGGCCTACTCGATGGTCGCGATGGCGCGATCGGCCGAGCCGCTGATGGCGCCGCGCGGCGGCGGCGCGATGGTGACGCTCACCTACATGGCCAGCGAGCGCGCATTCCCCAAGTACAACGTGATGGCGGCCGCGAAGGCGGCGCTGGAGTGCTCGGTGCGCTACCTGGCCTACGAGCTCGGCCCCGAGCAGATCCGGGTCAACGCCATCTCGGCCGGGCCGGTTCGCACGCTGGCGGCGAAGGGCATCCCCGGGTTCGACCAGATGGAGGCGGTGATCGAGGCCCGATCGCCCTTGCAGCGCAACATCGAGGCCGGCGACGTCGGCAACGCCGCCCTCTACCTGTGCAGCCCGCTGGCCTCGATGGTCACCGGCACCACGCTCTACGTCGACTCCGGCTACCACGCGATGGGGATGTAGGCGGTGCTGTCGTGGACAGTGCTCGGCGGTAGCCCGGCGTGGCCCAACCCGGGCCAGGCGGCCAGCGGGTACCTGCTCGAGTCCAACGAGCGGCGGATGCTGATCGACTGCGGATCGGGAATCGCCCAGGAGCTGCGCGCGGTCAACCCGCCGCCGCTGACCGACATCCTGATCACGCACTTCCACGCCGACCACTGGTTCGACCTGGTGCCGCTGCACTATGCTTTCCGCTACGGCAGCTGGCGTGACCGGCCCAAGCCACTGCTGCACCTGCCGCCCGGCGGCCGGGCGGTGCTGGACACCGTCGCCTCGGTCTGGGACGGGTCGGTGGAGACGTTCGAGGCGGCGTTCGACCTGATCGAGTACGACCCGCACGACGACCTGCGGCTGGGTGACCTGCACATCACGTTCGCCCCGTGCCTGCACTACACCACCTGCTACTCCGTGAAGATCGCGACACCGTCGGCCGTGATCGTGTTCTCGGCTGACACCGCGCCGACCGAGCGGCTGGCGCGCTTCGCCCACGGCGCCGACCTGTTCGTGTGCGAGGCGGCGCTGGGCGATGCCTCGAACGACTCCAGCGAACGCGGTCACATGGACGCGGCCGAGGCCGGGCGTGAGGCCCGCCGGGCCGGCGCCAAGCGGCTGCTGCTCACCCACATCCCCGAGGAGATCGGGTACGACTTCGTACGCGAGCGGGCCGGGGCGGAATACAAGGGGCCGATCGACCTGGCCATGCCGGGTCTGCGCATCGACGTGTAGCCGCGGCTCAGGAGGTGAGCGTCACCCGGGACACGCCCAGCATGCCCTCGGCCGCCTTCTCGGCGGTGCGCTGCAGGCTCTCCGACATCGACGGGTTGACGGCCGCGGTCTCGGCCAGCGCCTGCACGCCCAGCTTCGCGTGCACCGCCAGCGCCACCGTCGTGATCACCTCGGACGCGCGCAGGCCGACCATCGCACCGCCCAGCACGGTGCCGTCGTCGGGATCGGACAAAAGCTTGATGATGCCGTCGGTCTCGTTCTCCATCACCGCCCGCGGGTTTGCCCGGATCAGGTGCTTCGTGACGCTGACCGGGATGCCGTCGATGCGTGCCTGCCGCTCCGAGATGCCCGCCTTGGCGATCTCCGGCCGCGTGAACACGCACCAGGCAACGCCGGTGTAGCTGACGGCATCCACCGGCAGGCCGAGCGCATGCATCGCGGCCGTGCGGCCGTGCATGGCGGCGGTGTTGGCGAGCATGATCTGGCCGGTGACGTCGCCGCAGGCGTAGATGTTCTCGACGTTGGTGCGGCAGAACTCGTCGATCGGCAGCGTGCCGCGATCGCCGAACGTGACGCCGGCCGACTCCAGCCCCAGCTCCATCGTGTTCGGGCGCATCCCGATGCAGAGCAGCACATGCGAGCAGTCCAGCTCGCGGCCGTCCTCCAGCACCAGCCGCACGCACTCGCTGTCCTCGGTGTCGATGGCGGCCGCGCGGCCGTTCTTGACCACGTCCATGCCGCGCTTGAGGAACACCTCCTCCAGCACCTCGGCCAGATCCGGATCGTCGTTGGGCAGGATCTGGTCGCGCGCCGACACCAGCGTGACCCGGGAGCCGCAGCGCGAGAAGAAGTCCGCGAACTCACAGCCGGTAGGCCCCGCCCCCAGCACCACCAGGTGCTCAGGCAGGTGGCGCAGGTCGAACACCTGGCGCGTCGTCAGCACGCGGTGGCCGTCGGGACGCGCGAACGGCGGCACGAACGGCGAGGCGCCGGTGCAGACCAGCAGCGCGTCGAACTGCACCTCGATGTCCTGGTCGTCAACGAGCGTGCGCAGAGCGTCGGCAGACGTGACAACGCCGTGGCCGGGAAGTACGCGCACGTTCATGCCGTCCATGCGCTCGCGGACGCCACGGCTCTGGTGCAGCGCAACGGCGCGGGCGCGGGCCAGCGTGCGGCGCAGGTTGACCTCGGGGAAGCCGCGCGCGAAGTCGACGCCCTCCTCCTCCGCCTGGCTGATCTTCAGCATCGCGTCGGCCGTCGTCAGCAGCGTCTTGGACGGGATCGCGTCGGTCATCGTGCAGTTGCCGCCCAGCTGGTTGTCCTCGATCAGCGTGACCTCGGCGCCGAGGTGGGCGGCGGTGGCTGCGGCGGCGTACCCGGCCGGGCCGCCACCTAGGATGGCAAGTCGCATGCGGATCATCGTAGACTGTCGGCATCGGCGCCACAGCTGCCACCTTCGACGTCACCGCGATCCGGGCCCAGTTCCCGTCGTTGCGGTCCGGGCGCATCTATCTGGACAACCCCGGCGGCACGCAGGTGCACGCCTCGGTGATCGAGGCCGTGTCCAACTACTACCTGCACTCGAACGCCAACCTGGGCGGCCCGTTCGAGACGTCTCAGGCATCGGACGCGGTGCTGTCCGGCGCGCGCGCCGACCTGGCGGCGATGCTGGGCTGCGATGCCGGCGAGGTCGTCTTCGGCGCCAACATGACCACGCTCACCTTCCACGCCTCGCGGGCGCTGACGCGCGAACTGGGCGCCGGTGACGAGATCCTGGTCACCCGCGTTGACCACGACGGCAACGTGGCACCATGGTTGCTGGCTGCCAGGGACAGGGGCGTCACCGTGCGCCAGGTGGACATTGATCCCGACGCCTGCCTGATCGATCTCGACGACTTCGCCGACAAGTTGTCCGACCGCACTCGCGTCGCCGCGTTCAACTGGGCGTCGAACGGCGCCGGCACCATCTCCGACGCGGCGGCCATGTGCCGGATGGCGCGCGAGGCGGGCGCGCTCAGCTATGTGGACGCGGTCCAGTACGCGCCGCACGGGCCGATGGACGTGCACGCGCTGGGCTGCGATTTCCTGGTCTGCTCCGCCTACAAGTTCTACGGCCCCCACGTCGGCGTGCTGTACGGCCGCGCGGAGCTGCTGGAGCGGATCAAGCCCTACAAGGTGCGGCCGGCCCACGACGAGCCGCCCGGCTCCTGGGAGACCGGCACGGTCAACCTCGAGGGCATCGCCGGGACGGCCGCCGCGGCGCGCTACCTGGTGTCGATCGGCGCCGAGGCGATCACCGGCTACGAGCGGCTGCTGACCGAGCGGCTGATCGAGGGGCTCGACCGGATCGACGGGGCGCACCAGTACGGCACGCGAGACCTCGACCGGCGGGTGCCGACCGTGACGTTCACGGTCAAGGGCCGGACACCGGCCGCGGTGGCCGCCTCTCTGGGCGCACAGGGCATCTTCGTCTGGGACGGCAACTACTACGCGCTCGAGCTGATGGAGCGGCTGGGCCTCGAGCAGGACGGCGGCGCGGTGCGGGTGGGCGCCGCGCACTACACCACAGCCGAGGAGATCGATCGCTTCCTGGAAGCCGTCGCCGCGCTCTAGGCTCACTCGAAGAGCGTCAGCTCGGGCGCGACCTCGCCCTTGAGCACGCCGAAGTCGAGCTCGACGAAGCCAAAACCGCGGGCGTCGCACATCACCCGGGCCTGCGGCGCGATCTCGGGCGCGACCAGGATGCCCCGGCACGGCTTGTGCGCAGGGTCGCGATCGACCCGCTCGCAGTAGCGGGTCAGCTGCTCGACGTGCGCGGCCACCACCCGGGTGCGTTTCACCTCCACCACCACCGTGCGGCCGTCGGCGTCCCGGCAGAACAGGTCGATCGGGCCGGTGTCGGTGAAGCGCTCCCGCTCCAGCACCACCAGCCCCGCCTCGATCGCCTCAGGCGCCCGCTCCAGCAGCAGATGCCACTGGCGCTCGGCGCCGTCGTGCTCGAGCACCGCCTCGTCGACCAGCTCGCGGCGCTCGTCGGTCAGCACCTCGTGCAGCACGATCACCAGCGTCTCGTCGGACGCCGCCCGGTAGACGCGGATCACGTCTCCGTCCTCGGTCACTGAGGTGGGGCCGGCCATGTAGTTGAGCGGCTTGTATCCGCGGTCGGCATGCACGCACAGCGAGCCGTCGTCCTTGAACAGGATCACGCGGTCGCCGAGGGCAAGGCTCGTGGTGGCACGGCCGTGGTAGGCGATCTCGCAGCGGGCGACGAGCACTCTCACAAGGCCGGAACGATACCGGCCCGCCGGGCTAGTACTCGAGGGCGATGCGCCACTCGCTGCGCAGCACGGCGGCGTAGGCCTCGCCCGGGCCCGGCTGGCCGCCGACCGCGTCGGCGATCGCCTGGGCGCGGGCCTTGCGTGCTGTCAGCCCGGGCCGTCGCGCGGCCTCGCCGATCAACTGCCAGCGGTCCTCGCCGACCCTGCGGAACACGTAGAAGCCGGGAGCGGCGGTGGAGGGTCGTGCCTCGGGCATGGGCCAAGAACGTACCATCAGGCCGGCGGTGTCGAGAAACGGCCACCCCCTTCGTCTAGACACGACAATCCCACGAAGGAGGACACCTTGAAGTACATGCTCCTGATCCACCAGGGCACCACCCCCACGCCGAACTCGCCCGAGGACTGGGCGCGGTTGTCACAGGACGAGCAGCAGGCCGTCTATGCGGCGTACCAGAAGATCAACGAGAACCCGGGCGTGACCGCCGGCCTCGGTCTGGCGCCGCCGGAGACCGCCACCACGGTGCGCGTGCAGGACGGCCGCACGCTGACCACCGACGGCCCGTTCGTCGAGACCAAGGAGGCGCTGGGCGGGTACCTGATCTTCGAAGCGGACGATCTCGACGCCGCCATCGAGCTGGCGGCCAGCATCCCCGCAGCGTCCATGGGCGGAGCCATCGAAGTGCGACCGGTGGTTGAGTGGTAGCACCGCTGGAGCAGGCCTTCCGCGACCAGTGGGGGCGCGTGCTCGCCACGCTGATCGGCCTCCTCGGCGACTTCGACCTCGCCGAGGAGGCCGCCCAGGAGGCGTTCGCGATCGCCGCCAGGCGCTGGCCGGTGGACGGCACGCCGGATAACCCCGGTGCCTGGCTGATCGCGACCGGCCGGAACCGGGCAATCGACCGGATCCGGCGCGACCGCGCGCTGGCCGCAAAGACGCGACGGCTCCAGGCCCCCGAGGCCGCGGAGGTGGAGATGGACGACACGACCATATTTCCCGATGAGCGGCTGGAGCTGCTGTTCACCTGCTGCCATCCGGCGCTTGCCACCGAGGCGCAGGTGGCGCTGACGCTACGCGCGCTGGGCGGTCTCACAACCGCCGAGATCGCGCGCGCCTTCCTGGTGCCGGAGCCGACCATGGCCCAGCGGCTGGTGCGGGCAAAGCGCAAGATCGCGGCCGCCGGCATCCCGTTTCGGGTGCCGCCCGCCCACCTGCTGCCCGAGCGCCTGGACGCAGTGCTCGCGATCGTCTACCTGATCTTCAACGAGGGGTACTCGGGCCGCGGCCACCTCGCCGCTGAGGCGATCCGGCTGGGCCGTGCGCTGGCCGAGCTGATGCCGGATGAGCCCGAGGCGCAGGGGCTGCTGGCGCTGATGCTGCTGCTCGACGCCCGGCGCGAGGCCCGCTTTCGGGGCGACGACCTGGTGCTGCTGGACGACCAGGACCACACGCTCTGGGACGCGACCCAGATCGAGGACGGCCGCACGGTGCTCGACCGGGCGCTGGCGCTGCACGGGCACGGGCCCTACGTCGTTCAGGCTGCGATCGCGTCGCTGCACGCCGACCGGCCTCGCGACTGGCCCCAGATCGCTGCGCTCTACAGCGAGCTGTCACGACAGACCGGCTCGCCCGTGGTGGAGCTGAACCGGGCCGTCGCCGTGGCTGAGGTGGAAGGCCCGTCGGCCGGCCTAGCGATCGTCGATAGCATCGACCTCGACGACTACCGCTACCTGCACTCGACCCGCGGCGAGATGCTGCGGCAGCTGGGCCGCACGGACGAGGCTCGCGACGCCTACCGGCGGGCGCTGGACCTGGTGCACGACGACGCTGAGCGGCGCCTGCTGAAGCGCAAGCTGGCGGAGCTGGCCGGCTAGGGCTGAAGCACGCGGCCGAACAGCTCCAACAGGCGCGACCAGTGCCGCTCGGTGGCGGCCTCGTCGTAGACCTGCGCGTCGGTCTGCGTCCAGCCGTGCAGCGCACCCACGTACAGCTCCGCCGTGTGGCGCACGTGGGCCTCGGCCAGCGCCTCGGTCAGGCGGCCCATCTGCTGCGGATCCATCCCGCGGTCGTTGTCCGCGTGGCCAATGTAGAGCTCGCCTTTCGCGTGCACGGCGGCCAAGTGCGGGCTGTCGGGCTGGTCGGTGGCCATGCCGGCGCCGTGGAAGCTGGCGGCAGCCGCCACCGCCGAGGGGAACTCACCGGCCATGCGCAGGCTGAAGCGCCCTCCCATGCAGTAGCCGACCGTGCCGATCGGGCCATCGCGCACCTCACGCCGGTCGCGCAGGAACCCCAGCCATGCGTCGGCGTCGGCGTTTGCCGCCTCCGGCGTGAGCGACTCGATCTTGGGGCGGAGCTGCGCGAACAGCGCCGAGCGGTCCTCCGACTGCATCAGCCGCTCGAGGTCCTCGAGCACCGGCGAGCGGCCGTTCCGGTAGAACAGGTTTGGCACCAGCACGCAGTAGCCACCCGCGGCCAGCCGTGCCGCATGCGCCTCCAGCGCCGGGCGGATCCCGTAGGCATCCATGTACAGCAGCACGCCCGGATGCGGCCCTTCCGACGCCGGCCGCACAAAGATCGCATCCGCCGTGCCATCGGCCGCGGCGATGTCGACGGACTCGGCTGTCGCCTCCGCGCTCATCACGGCGAGTGTCGCACACGACGGGGCGTAATCGTCATCACGGCGCCACCGGGTGTAACACTTTCGGCGTCCAATGACAGGTAGCAGCATGACCCACACCGACACCCAGGCCGAGAGCGCCGAGGCCCGCTTCGCCGGCGTCTTCCAGAACCTCGGCTCGATCGTGCGTTACGCAGCCGCGCGGGGCAGCAGCGACCCGGAGGGCATCGCCGCCGAGGTGATGACCATCGCCTGGCGCAGGCTGCCGTCGCTTCCGGCCGACGACCCCAGGCCGTGGCTGTTCGTCACGGCCCGCAACCTGCTGATGGCCGAGCGCCGCCGCACAGGGCGCCAGGCACCGTTCGACGAGCAGCACGCCGAGACGCCCGCGCCGGAGGCCGAGAGCGGCGACCCGGCCGTCACCGCCGCCCTGATGCAGCTCCGCCCTGCCGACCGCGACGCACTGCTGCTCGTGAGCTGGGATGACCTGACGCCGGCCCAGGCGGCCAGGGTGGCGGGCATCAGCCCGGTCGCCTTCCGCGTCCGTCTGTACCGCGCGCGGCGCCGCTTCGAGCAGGCGCTGTCGGCACAGCTGGCCGGCACCAACGGATCTCACACCGTCGAAATGGAGTCGACATGAGCCGCACCATGGATCGTCTTTTCAGGGCCCGGCCCGACGTCACCGACGCGATCGACCGCGATGCGCTGTTCGCGCGGATCGTGGCGACTCCCCAGGACCAGGAGCAGCCGCAGCTCAGCCGCTCCGGCCGGCGGCGGCTGCTGATCGGTTGCATCGCGCTGGCCGCGCTGTGCCTGACCGCAGGCACCGCCTTCGCCGTGACGGGGTTCAACCTGTTCGGCTGGCACACGGACACCACCATCGTCAAGAGCCCCCGCGAGTGGCAGCGGCTGTATTACGACGCCACCCGCCAGCTGACGCTGCCCCCGGGCGAGCACTGGCCGGACCGCACGCTCCCGCCCAACACGGTCACGTCGCGCACCCAGCCCGGGGGCGAAGCCGTGGCGATCGCGCGGACGGCGTGGGAGTGCTACTGGGTGGACGCCATCCACCACGCGGACGCGGCGGCGGGGCGGCAGGCCAGCGCGGCGCTCGACGACCTGCTGGCGCACCACGTCGTGGTGGCACCCCCGGGCTCGCCGGAGAACGTGGCACCGCCCGCCGGCACGCAGCCACCGTTCGCGATCTTCGCCTCCGACGGCGGCATCCAGTACATCCGCAAGATGTACCGCGACGCGGCCGACGGTCATCCCGCCACGCTGATCCAGAGCTGCCGGGCGAACGGCCCGGTCGGCACCCGCTGAGGCTCACCGGCATCGGCGCGCAGGGCCGTCTACGATAGCGGCCATGTTCACCAAATCCGTTCTTCCCAACGGCCTGCGCGTCGTCACCCACCCCATGACCGGCGCCAAGTCGGTGGCTGTGATGGTGATGCTCGCCGCGGGCAGCCGCTACGAGAACCGCGAGAACAACGGCATCGCCCACTTCGCCGAGCACATGTTCTTCAAGGGCACCGAGAAGCGACCCACCGCCAAGGACATCTCGGCCGAGGTGGACGGCATCGGCGGTGAGTTCAACGCGTTCACCGGCAAGGAGTACACCGGCTACTACATCAAGTGCGCGGCCGAGCACCGCGCGCTGGCCCTGGACGTGCTGGCCGACCAGCTGCTCTCGTCACGCTTCGACGCGGAGGAGATCGAGCGCGAGAAGGGCGTGATCATCGAGGAGCTGAACATGTACGTGGACACGCCCCGCGACCGGATCGACTCGGTCTACGAGACGCTCCTATTCGGCGACCAGCCGTTGGGCTGGGACATCATCGGCACCAAGGAGACGATCCGGGCGGCCAACCGGCAGACGTTCGTCGACTACCTGCACGACTGGTACACGCCGCGGCGGATGGTAGTGGGTGCTGCCGGAGCGGTCGACGGCGACTTCCTGGCCGAGGTGGAGGCCCAGTTCGGTCACCTCGACGACCGGCCCAGCGGCGACTGGAGCCCGGTCGAGTTCGTCCAGACCGAGCCGCGGGTGCTGCTCGAGACCCGCGACTCCGACCAGGCCCACCTGCGGCTCGGTGTCCGCGGCATCCAGACCACCAGCCCCGACCGCTACGCGATGCAGGTGCTGACCGCGGTGCTGGGCGGCGGCATGTCCTCGCGCCTGTTCATCGAGGTGCGCGAGCGGCTCGGTCTCGCCTACTACGTCTTCGGCTACCACCAGAGCTACCACGACACCGGCACGCTGTTCGCACAGGCGGGCGTCGACACCGAGCGGATCGACCAGGCGGTGGCCACCATCGTCGCGCAGTTCCGCAAGATCGCCGACGAACCGATCGCCGACGACGAGCTGCGCCGCTGCAAGAACTACCTGAAGGGTCGCATGGTGCTGCAGCTCGAGGATCCCAAGGGCCTGCTCATGTTCGGGCTGCGCCGCGAGGTGCTCGAGGACCGGGTGGCCGAGATCGACGAGGTGCTGGACGGCGTCGAGGCCGTGACGGTCGAGGACATCCAGCGGGTGGCCCGGCAGGTGGTCGTCGACGACGGCCTCAACTTCAGCCTGGTCGGCCCATTCGAAGACGAGCAGCGGTTCTTCGACATCCTGACGGCCCGAGCCGCGACCTAGGGGCGGATCTCGAGCTCGTAGTCGAACTGCGTCAGCACGTCCGGCTCGCCGCCGGTGACGACCACCAGGTCCTCGAGCCGCACGCCGCCGAAGTCCTTGCGGTAGACGCCGGGCTCGACCGTGACCACGTCGCCTGACGCCAGCGGCTCCTTGCAGCCGAGGCCCATGTACGGCGCCTCGTGCACCTCGATCCCGACCCCGTGCCCGAGGCCGTGGAAGAAGTCCTCGCCCAGGCTCTCGCCTTCGGCCAGCCCGCGCTGGGTGCGGAAGCCTCCCGCCTCAATCGCGTCGCAGGCCACCTCCCAGGGCACGGTCCCGGCGACGCCGTCGGTGATCGCCTCGGTGCTGCGCCTGAGCGCGTCGAGCACGGTGGCATGCATCACGCGCAGCCGCTCCGGCGCCTCGCCGAAGCAGAACGTGCGGGTCATGTCGGCGCAGTACCTGCTGGCCGCGTGGCGCGGGAAGATGTCCACGATCACCGGCTCGCCGGCGTGAATCGGGCCGCTGCCGAGATCGTGCACAAGCGCACCACGAGGGCCGGCGCCGACCAGCGGCGGCTCGCCCTCACAGCCGTGCTCGCGCAGGGTGCCCACGATCGCGTCGCGGACGCGTTCACACGTGACCTGCTCGCCGTCCTCCATCAGCACACCCGACTCCTGTGGTGTTGCCGAGCCGAGCAACTCCCGCACCGAGCGGAAGGCCTGCTCGGTGGCACGCTGGGCGACGTTGATCGCTGCCAGCTGGGCGGCGTCCTTGCTGCGCCGCCGCCGCTCGAACAGGTCGCGGTCGGGAGTGACGGTGTGGCCCTTTCCGCGCAGGTAGTCGGCCAGGCTGACCGGGAAGGAGGGCGGGACGACGACGGCCTGGGCGCCGGCCTTCTCGAGCACCCGCCGCACGACCTCCATCTCGGCGTCGTGGTAGCTCCAGCCCTTTGCCATCAGATCGCGGCCGCCAAACTCGTCGTCTGTCCAGACATCGCTGGCACGTGAGTCGCGGCGGATCACGTCGGCCTCGAGCACGCTCGCCACGATCACGCGCTGTCCGTCCAGCTCGAGGTAGGTGAAGGGGTCGACCACGGCCACTCCGGTGGCGACGAACATGTCCGCGTCACGATGGGAATCCGCATGAATAAGCAGGTTGTCAGTCATGGCGGCAACCTACCACGCAGGCTACGGTTGGCCGGTGGACGACGAACCCCGCGAGACGATCGCCGCCGTGGTTCTGGCCGCGGGCGAGGGCCGGCGCTTCGGCGGCCCCAAGCAGCTGCACGTGATCGACGGCATCACCATGCTGGAGCGGGTGCTGATAGCGGTCGAGCGGTCCGGCATCAACACCCGGCTGGTGGTGCTCGGCGCGCACGCCGAGCAGATCACGGCAGACGTGCCCCTGCACGGTGCGATCGCCGTCGTGTCACCGCGCTGGGGGGACGGGCAGGCGGCTTCGCTGAGAGCCGCCCTGGAGATGCTGCCGGAACCGATCGAGGAGGCGCTGGTGGTGCTGGGCGACGGCCCCGGGCTCGACCCGCGGGCGATCCGGCGCACGGCGGCTGCCGGGTACGGCGTTCGCGCAGCGGACTACGGCCGCGGCCGCTCGCACCCGGTCGTGCTGCCCCGCGCCTGCTGGGTGGCGCTGCCCACGGCCGGCGACACACCTGGACGCGAGCTCGAAGCGAGGCTGATCGACTGTCGCGGGCTGCCCGAGCCCGGGGACGTGGATTACGCGGCGCCCTGACCGCGGCAGTGCAGCCGCACCCGCTCGACCAGGCCCTCCGGCACCGGATCGCCGCAGCAGACCGTCTTCACTGTGTCGCGCAGCTGGGCCTCGAAGTGGTAGCGCTCGCGGCAGTAGGCGCAGGTGCCGAGGTGCTGCTCGATCATCGATACCTCATCCGGCGTCAGCTGCCGGTCGAGGTAGGGCTGCAGCTGGCTCTCGACGCCCAGACACGGATCAAGGCTCATGACGCGTCCTCCGATGCTCTGCTTGCCAACGCCTGCTTGAGGGCACGGCGTCCGCGATGCAGCCGCGACATGACCGTCCCGATCGGAATGCCGAGGATGTCCGCGGCGTCCTGGTAGCTGAAATCCCCGATGTCGACCAGCACCACCACCTCGCGGAACATGGGTGGGATGTCGCCCAGCGATTCTGCGATGGCGCCGCCCGACAGGCGGTTCAGCACCGCCTCCTGCGGCTCGGCGCCGGCCTCGGAGAGGTGGTTGTAGAGGTAGTACTCGGACGTGTCCTCGAATGACTCCTGGGCCGGGCGCCGGCTCTGCTTGCGGGCCTCGTCGAGGAACACGTTGCGCAGGATGGTCGCCAGCCAGGCTGCGAGGTTGCTGCCCGGCCGGTATCCGCGCCAGCCGCGGAACGCGCGCAGGTAGGTCTCCTGCACCAGCTCCTCGGCGGTCTGCTGCGAGCCGCTCAGCCGCAGGGCGATCCGGTACAGCTGGTCGGCGTGCTCGAGCGCCTCCTCCTCGAAGTGGACGCGATCGCGCGCCTCCGCCGCCCGTTCGGCGGCGGCCGTCGGCTCCGCCTGATCGGAAGGAGGATCGGCCACGAGTCCCACGCTATCAGCAACCAGCAACATCCGAATCGGTCAACGTCGCCGACCCCCGTATATTCCCCACGGCAAGTTTTAGTCACTTGAGCTAATATGCGCTGGCCGTGATCCGAGACGACCATCACACGGTCGACCTGCTCGTCGCCGGCGCCGGCCTGGCGGGCCTCTACGCGGCTCTGCAAGCGGCCGAGTTGGGTGCACGCGTGACCCTGGTCAGCAAGGGATCGCTGCGGTCGTCGAACTCGTTCTACGCCCAGGGCGGCGTCGCGGCCGCGATCGGGCCCGATGACGACCCGTCACAGCACATGGCCGACACGATGCTGGTGGGACGCGGGCTCTGCGACCCGCGCGCAGTCGAGCTGCTGGTATCAGATGCCCCGGCCCGGATGGCCGACCTGGAGCGCATTGGCGTCCCGTTCGACCGCGACGGCGACGGCCACCTGGCGCTGGGCCGCGAGGGCGGCCACGGCCGCCGGCGGATCCTGCACGCGGGCGGCAGCGCCACCGGCCAGCACATCGCCGAGGTGCTGATCGCCCGCGTCCGCTCCCAGCCGTTGATCAGCGTGCTCGAGCACACCGCGATGCTGGAGCTGATCGCTGAGGGCGGCGTCTGTGCCGGGGCCTGGGTGATCGGCCACGACGAGCTGCGACCGCTGCGATCGCGGATGACGCTGATCGCCACCGGCGGCGCCGGCGCACTCTATGCCCGCACCACCAACCCGCCGGGAGCGCTCGGCGACGGCATCGCGGTCGCACGCCGGGCCGGGGCGACCATCTCGGACATGGAGTTCGTGCAGTTCCACCCCACAGCGCTGGCGGTTGGCGACCGCGCCTTCCTGATCTCCGAGGCCGTGCGCGGTGAGGGCGCCCACCTGGTCGACGACGGCGGCCGGCGATTCATGCTGGACGTGCACCCCGACGGCGAGCTGGCGCCTCGCGATGTCGTGGCCCGGGAGATCCAGAACCGCCTGACCGGCGGAGAGGTCAGCTACCTGACCCTGGGCCACCTGGACGCAGCCGCCGTGCGCGATCGGTTCCCGAACCTGGTCGAAGGCGCCGCCCGGGCCGGCCTCGACCTGACCCGCGACCGGCTGCCGGTATCGCCGGCGGCGCACTACCTGATGGGCGGGATCGCCACCGGCCTGGACGGCGCCAGCGACATCGCCGGCCTCTACGCCGTGGGCGAGTGCGCGTCCAGCGGCGTGCACGGCGCGAACCGGCTGGCGTCGAACTCGCTGCTCGAGTGCTTCGTCTTCTCCCACCGCGCGGTCGCCGCCGGGCTGGACGCCGCGCCGGTTCCGGTGGAGAGCGACCCGCCACAGCATCCGCTGGCCCGCGCGACGCTGGCCGAGCTGCGGCGCCGGATGTGGAGCGATGCCGGCCCGCTACGCGAGGCCGCCGGGCTGGAGCGGATGCTGGAGTGGCTGGCCGACCAGCCGGCATCCAACCCACGTGACGTCGCCCAGCTGATTGCGGCCGCCGCGCTCCGGCGTCACGAGAGCCGTGGCGCACACGTGCGGCTCGATTTCCCCGCCGAAGACCCCGCCCTCGCCCACAGGATGCCGTGCCCGGCTCAGTCCCAGACAGTGTGATCGCCCGCGCCCTGGCCGAGGACGTCGGCAGCGGCGACGTCACCACCGACGCGATCGTGCCCCCCAATCTGCGCGGCAGCGCCGACGTGGTGGTGCGCGAGGCCGGCGTCATCTGCGGGCTCGACCAGGCGTTCGCCGTGCTGCTCGAGCTCGACCCGACCGCTCGCATCGAGCTGCTCGCCCAGGACGGCGATCGCATCGAGCACCCGCCGCAGGTGGTGGCCCGGCTGCACGCGTCACTGCGGGCGCTGCTGACGGGCGAGCGCACCGCGCTCAACCTGCTGCAGCGGATGTCCGGCATCGCCACCACCACACGGCGCTACGCCGACCTGGTTGCCGGAACCGGCGTGCAGCTGCTGGACACGCGCAAGACGGCCCCCGGACTGCGGGCGCTGGACAAGCACGCCGTGGCCTGCGGCGGCGGCACCAACCACCGCGCCGGGCTGCACGACGCCGTGCTGATCAAGGACAACCACGTGGCCGTCGCGGGCGGCGTGCCGGCAGCGGTCGAGCGCGTCCGCCTGGGCCATCCGGGACGCCCGGTCGAGGTCGAGGTCGACACGCTCGACCAACTGCAGCAGGCGCTCGCCGCCGGCGCGGACGTGATCCTGCTCGACAACATGCCGCCCGCGCAGCTGCGCCGGGCGGTGGCAACGACGGCCGGCCGGGCACGCCTGGAGGCGTCCGGCGGCATCACCACAGACACCATCCGCGAGGTGGCCGAGACCGGGGTCGACGCGATCTCGGTGGGAGCGCTCACGCACTCGGTGCGCGCGCTCGACATCGCACTGGAGGTTCCACCATCAGCATCCTGACCGAACCCGATATTGAGACGATGCAGGACGAGGTACGCGCGCTTGCACGCGAGCGCAATGCCGTGATCCTGGCCCACAACTACCAGGTCGCCGAGGTGCAGGACGTGGCCGACTACGTCGGCGACTCGCTGGGCCTATCACAACAGGCGGCCGCCACCGACGCCGACGTGATCGTGTTCGCCGGCGTGCACTTCATGGCCGAGACGGCCGCCATCCTGGCACCCGAACGCACCGTGCTGATCCCCGACCTGGAGGCGGGGTGCTCGCTGGCGGCCAGCATCGACGCCGACGCGCTCGAGCGCTGGAAGCAGGAGAACCCGGGCGCGATCGTTGTCAGCTACGTCAACACCACCGCGGAGGTGAAGGCGCTGTCTGACTACTGCTGCACGTCGGGCAACGCGCGCGCCATCATCGAGGCGGTGCCCGAAGACCGCGACATCCTGTTCCTGCCGGACATGTTCCTCGGCGCCTACCTGGAGCGGCTGACCGGCCGGCGCATGAAGATCTGGCCGGGCGAATGCCACGTCCACGCCGGCATCCGACCCCAGGACGTCAGCCGCATGATGGAAGAGCGGCCCGAGACCGACCTGCTGATCCACCCGGAGTGCGGCTGCGCCAGCCAGTGCCTGTACGCGGCTGCACACGATGCCAAGCTGGCCGAGACCACCCACGTGCTGTCGACCGAGGGAATGGTGCGCCACGCGACATCCTCGAAGCGCAGCGAGTTCGTGGTCGCAACCGAGACCGGCATCCTGCACCGGCTGCGCAAGGAGGCGCCCGACAAGCGGTTCTACGCGATGTCGGAACGGGCTGTGTGCCGCTACATGAAGCAGATCACCCTGCCCAAGCTGCGGGACAGCCTGCGGGAGATGCAGTACCCGGTGACCGTCCCCGACGACGTCGCCGCACGGGCACGCGGCGCGATCGAGCGGATGGTGGAGATCGTGTGAGCAGGGCGCCCGTCACGCTCGTGCTCGTCCCGACCGAGCTCGAGGCGCGGCGGCTGGCGCTCCGGCACGCACCGCTGGAGCTGTGCGGGTTCGGCCTGGCCCGGGCCGGCGTGGGCGCGATGCACGCGATCGCCCGGCACCGGCCGCAGCGGGTGGTGCTGGCCGGTGTGGCCGGGAGCTACGACGCCGACCTGGCCCCGATCGGCGCGGTGCTGGCCCCCGGGCTGGTGCGCTGCCACGGCGTCGGCGTCGGCAACCGGACGCCCGCCGACCTGGGGTTTGCCGACAGCGACGAGGCCGCGCTCGACGGGCAGGACGGGCTGGCGCTTTCGGTGGCACGCGCATCGGGGTCGCTCGACCAGGCACGATCGCGCCGCGCGGCGGAGCCTCGGGCCGTGCTCGAGGAGATGGA
>Ga0075425_100000458_pt1 | contig 38214 bp, 36 predicted proteins | sample SoiMethybrSBSTD4_FD_75300 | JGI IMG/M metagenome (GOLD analysis project Ga0075425, IMG submission 75300) | Bulk soil microbial communities from a Populus tree surrounding site in Tennessee, USA - Soil MetaG P. TD hybrid SBSTD4 | ecosystem: Environmental > Terrestrial > Soil > Tree plantation... | reverse complement strand
CTTTGTGCACGTAGACGTCGGGCTCGACGTAGATGGCGCGCTCGTTCGAGTACTTGCGTCCCGGCTTCGGATCGAGATGCTTGATGACCTCGACGATGCCTTCGAGCGTCTTCATGTCGATCGACAGCGCCTTCGAGATCTGCACGAACTTGCGCTGCATGAACTCGTCCCAGTGATCGCGGACGATCTCTTCGACGTACGGCACGTCGATCTCGAGGAACTGCAGTTGGAGCAGAAGGCACTCGCGCAAGTCGCGCGCGCCGACACCGATCGGATCGAGCGACTGAATGACGCCGACCGCCTTCTCGACGTCCTCCATGTTGAAGTTGCCGGACGATGCGATCTCTTCGTTCGTGGCGCGGAGGTAGCCGTCTTCGTCGATGTTGCCGATGATGAACGTGCCGATCTCTTTGACGAGCGGAGAGGCGTCGCTCATCGAGAGCTGCCACGTCAGGTGATCGGTGAGATTGGGCGGACGGGTGAGCGTGTTCTCGATGGGGAACTCGTCGTGCTCCTCCCCCATCCCGCGCGGGTTGTAGCCGTACTCGATGTAGTCCTGGAAGTAGGCGTCGTAGTCGATCTCGTCGAAGGAGTCCTTCTTCTCCTCCTCGGTCTTCGCTTCTTCTTTCTTCGGCGGCTCTTCGGTCTCGCTCTTCGCTTCCGCGCTCTCGGCTTCGGCCTCTTCCTGTTTGACCTCTTCGGCTGATTCTTCGAGGAGCGGATTTTCGAGGAGCTCCTGATTGAGGACTTCCTGGAGCTCGAGCTTCGAGAGCTGCAGCAGCTTGATCGCCTGCTGCAGCGATGGAGTCATGATCAGCTTTTGGCTGAGTTTGAGATGTAGTTTTTGTTCTAGTGCCATGGTCCAGTTGCCGACACGATACCGCTAACTGAGGTTGAAAGATTCTCCGAGGTAAATTCTGCGGACCTCAGCGTCGGCGGAGAGCATTTCGGGGACTCCCTGTCGAAAGATCTCTCCCTCTTTGATGATGTAAGCCCTGTCGGTGATCTTCAATGTTTCGCGCACGTTGTGATCGGTGATCAGGATTCCGATCCCGCGGGCTCGCAACTGTGAAACGATTCGTTGTATCTCGAACACAGCGATTGGATCGATTCCTGCAAATGGCTCATCTAGCAAGATGAATGCCGGGTTGATCGCGAGGCTTCTTGCGATCTCGACGCGGCGCCGCTCCCCTCCCGACAACGAGTACGCACGATTGCGCGCGATGTGCGTGACACCGAATTCCTCGAGCAGCACGCGCGTGCGCCGCTCGCGCTCCGCGAGTGGAAGATTCATCGTTTCGAATACGGAGAGCAGATTTTCCTCGACGGTGAGCTTTCGAAAGACCGAAGGCTCCTGCGGCAGATAGCTGATCCCCTGCTGCGCGCGGAGATACATCGGCAGCTCGGTGATGTCCTCGCTGCCCAGCGTGACCGATCCGCCGTCGGGACGAACGAGTCCGACGATCATGTAGAACGTCGTCGTCTTCCCCGCGCCGTTGGGACCGAGCAACCCGACGATCTCCCCCTGCCGGATGTCGACCGAGACATCGCGCACGACGCGGCGGCCTTTGTAGACCTTGACGAGATGCACCGCGGATAAACGCAAGTTGCCGTCGGTGCGTTCAACGGGGGCGTCGGTCGTCATCGGCGGGCAAGTATACGTTTGAAAGGACTGAGGACTGAGGACTGAGGACTGAGTTGGGGGAACCGCTTCACCTCAGTCCTCAGTCCTCAGTCCTTTCCGTTACGGTTGCGGCTTATAACTCCCCTTGCTCGCACTCACGACCGTGACTTTGTTCGTCACGGTATCGACGTTGATGTGCTCTCCGGAGAAGTTGCCGTTGGGCGCGGTGACGGACGCGGGCTTGCCGAAGACATCGGCTATTTTCTTCGCGACGTAGTAGAGCATCTTGTCGCCGACGGCTTTGCGGCCGGTGGCGGGCTCGGTCATCACGACCTTCGTCTCACATTCGACGTGCTCGATCTTCTTGTTCGCGTCGAAGAAGAACCACGCTTTCTCCGACGTCAGCGAGCGGCCTTCGTCGTCGATCTTCACGTTGCCGGTCATCTCGATGCGGCGCTCCGCTTTGCGCGCGATCAGTTGATCGGCGCGCGACGTCATCGCCGTCTGCCGCTGCACGCCGTTCGTGTTGTAGAGCACCGTGCGCACGTTGCCGCGCGCCGTGATGGAGTCGCCGGAGCCCTGCACCTGCAGCTCCTGCGCGAAGAGCGTGTTGATCTCCTGCCACGCGCGCACGTTGCCGGTGAACACCGCCACGCGATTGGCCTGGCGCATCGTCACCATGTCCGCGTTCACGAAGACCGGTCTTCCGGCGGGGAATACATTCGTCGAGTCGGCGGAGGTGTTTCCTTTCGACACAAGCTGCGCGATCACTTCGCCGGTGGCCTTCGCCGTCTGCGCCTTCGGCGAGAACTCGATCTGTTTCGCCTTGAGCGTGTTGCCGTCGGCGCTCGTCACCGTCGGATCGAATCCGGGTGACGCAGTCATCACCACGCGATCGCCGATGATGTCGTAGTTCGCGCGCACGGCCGTCGCCTGCGTCTGCGGATCGTGATACTTCACGCCGCCGTCGAGGAAGGCCGACGCGGCGCGGTGTGTGGCCGGATCGAACGCGATCGTGACCTGATCGGCGTCGACCTCGCGCGTCACTTCGGCGAGCTCCTTCATCACCACGGCGAACTCGCAGCGCAGTTGCGTGATCACTTTGTTCGCTACCGCGGCGCGGAAATTCTTCGCCACGATGTCGCGCTTCGGCGGCCCGTCGATGACCGCATGCGCTGGCGCGGTCTCGCCGATGGCGTTGATCGCCGTGATGACGCCGCCCGGTCCGATGTCAGTGTAGAAGTGATCGCAGTTGATGTCTTTCTTGCCGCCGAGGTTCTCGCCGGCGGAGGGGTTGGACGACATCGAGATGAAGACGTGGCCGCGTCCGTCGAAGCCTTGCAGCGTGTGGCGATCCTGCGTGAACGTCCCCACCATGATGTCCGCCTTGAACTGATCGGCGAGCCGATTCATCTGCACGCCTTGATTGAACGAGACGTCGTTTTGCTGGCGGCGGAAGACTCCTTCAGGACTCTTGAGCGTCATCGGCGCTTCGGCCGGCGTCTCCGGATTCAGCGTCGCGGTGAGTTGATCGAACAGTCGAACCGTCTCCTGTTCGACGTCCATGTCGAGCGCGCCGCCGCTTCCCGTCCAGCGATCGATCTTGAACTGCACGGGGATGTGATTGGTGAGGCGATTGCCGTCGAAGCTGATCTCGGCGGTCTTGATCTCGACGCCGTCGCTCGACGTGAGCAGGATGCCGCCGCGCGCGTCGGCGTGCTTCGTCTGGCTGTTGAACTCCGCTTGTGGGCAGTGGAGGTCGTACGTGAGTCCGGTGGGACGATAGATCGTCAGCTCGACGTCTTCGAGCGTGTTCCAGCTCGACGTGTACGTGACGAGGCGCTTGGCGCGGATGCGCGAGACGACGCGGCCGCCGATCGTCTGCGTGTCTTCGAAGCCTTTCGCCTCGCCTTGCGGCTTTTCGTTGAGACGAGACGTCGCCACCGGCTGGGTGACCGCCTTGTCCTGCTTCGCCGTATTGCGCCGCCAACTGAAAACGATGACTGCGATGAACGCGAAGAAAAGCACCGGCAGCGCGATGCGAAGCGTTCTTATGGTTCGCTGCATGAACTCGCCATCCGCAACTGTTGACGTTGCGAGAGCTATTCCGATCTACGCGCGTCGGCGACGATGAGTTTCGCGCCGTGCGCTGCCCACGCGTCCGGTTCGATCGTGAAGAGCAAGTCGACGGTGCCGTGTTTGACGATCTCGTCGCCGAGCTGTTTGACGTTCGGCCAGAGCACGGCGGGAGCGCGCGCGCCGTCGCACTCCATCGTCAGCTCGCAGCAGTCCTCGGCGAACGAGCGCGTGCCGGCGACCGTCGCGCGCTTCGTCATGAACAGTGGTTGCGGATTCGCGGCGCCGAACGGCTCCAGCATCTCGTGGGCCATCACGAACTCTTCATCAATCTCCTTCAGCGTCAATTCAGCATCCACTCTCGCGGCGCGAACGAAGAGCGAGTCATCGAGCTCGTCGAACACCGCGGCGAGCCGCTCGCGCAACTCTTCGATGCGACTCGTGGGCAGCGAGAAACCGCACGCGAACTCGTGGCCGCCGAAATGGGTGAAGCAGTCGGCAACGCGCTCGAGCTGCGCGTGGAGGTTGATCGTGGCAATGCTGCGCGCCGATCCGACGCAGCGTCCGTTCTCGATCGACATCGCCAGCGTCGGGCGGTAGTACTTCTGCGCGATGCGGCCGGCGGTGAGCCCGAGGACGCCTTTGTGCCAGTCGGTGCCGGCGAGGATGAGGACGCGGTTCGTCGCGCGAACCTGCTCCTCCGCTTTCTCGCGCACTTCGGCTTCCACCTGCTGCCGCTCCGCGTTCATCCGATCGAGCTCCGCGCAGAGCTGCCACGCGGCGTCGTCATCGGTCGCGGCGAAGAGATCGATCGCCGTGTTCGCGGATGCGAGTCGTCCCGCGGCGTTGATGCGCGGCCCGAGCTTGAAGCCGACGTCGCTTGCGCGCAGCGTGCGTCCGTAGACGCCGGTGCGGCGAAGCAGCGCGCGCAGTCCGGCGTTGCGCACGTCGGCGAGTCCGCGAAGGCCGAGCCACGCGATGGTCCGGTTCTCGCCGACGAGCGGCGCGACGTCGGCAATCGTTCCGATCGCGGCGATCTTCAGCAGCGAGTCGATGGAGATCTTCTTGTTGTTGCGTCGAATCAGCTCGCAGCACAACTTGAACGCCACGCCGACGCCCGCGAGATCCTTGAACGGATACTCGCAGCCGGGCTGCTTCGGATTGAGCACCGCCGCGGCTTCGGGAAGGACGCCGGGCGGCAGATGGTGATCGGTGATGATGACGTCGATGCCCCGCTCGATCGCGCGCTGCACCGGCTCGACGCTGGTGATGCCGCAGTCGACGGTGATGACGAGCTTGACGTTGCGGTCGACGAGCACGCGCTCGAGCACTTCGATCTTCAGGCCGTAACCGTCGACGAGACGATGCGGGACGACGAACGTGACATCGGCGCCGAGAGACTTCAAGACCGTTTGCAGAAGAACGATCGACGTGACGCCATCAACGTCGTAGTCCCCGTAGATGACGATCGCTTCGCGATCGCGAACGGCGCGCTCGATGCGCTCGCACGCGTAGGGCATGCCGTGAATCGTCGATGGATCGTGAAGATCGGCGGATGTCGGTGCGACGAAGCGGCGGAAGGAGTCGTCGTCGACGATGCCGCGTCGCGCGAAAATCGATCTCAGAGCGGGGTGAACAATCGGAATTTGCGCGTCGTGTGCTTCGGCGAGCTCCCACTTTTCGTAGATCGGCACCGTGTCGATAGTACCTCCGGAACGGCGGACGCCCTCGTCCGCCAACCGCGCCGGCAGGCGCGGCTCGACGCCGCGCCATGGCGGACGGGGGCGTCCGCCACTCCGATGTCTACTGGGTGTGGAGCGTGCAATTCACGTCAGTCGAAAGGAGGACGTTTTGTGAGAACAAGACTGCTTTTCGTATCGCTCGTCGCGCTACTCGTCATCGTGCCGGCAGCGTTCGCGCAGACCATCGTCCGCTGCGAGACCGGCGAGTGCGCCTTCAACGGCAACGCCGTCGTTTCGCTGTCGCATCAACTGAGTGATGCCAACTGCATCGAGGGAAGAACGTGGGGCGTTCGGGGGAACCAGATCTGGGTCCGCAACGGATGCCGCGCCGACTTCGTCATCACGCCGCGTGACTACGGCACACCGATGTCGGGAACGATGCTTCGCTGCGAGTCCGGCGGCGGCCGCAATCTCTGCGCGGCCGACACGCACTACGGCGTGCAACTCGTGCATCAGCTCAGCAAATCGGGATGCATCGAAGGGAAGTCGTGGGGCTACAACAACAAAGGCATCTGGGTGAATCACGGATGCCGCGCCGACTTCGTGCTGTCCGGTCCGGCCTACAGCGCGTCATCGGTGAATTCGGACGTCATCACGTGCGAGTCGGTCAACAACACGCGTCATCGTTGCTCCACCGACACGCACCTCGGCGTTCAACTGTTTCGCACCCTGAGCAGCAACGCCTGCGAGTTCGGACGCTCGTGGGGCTACGACAACAAAGGCATCTGGGTCGATCGCGGATGCCGCGCCGAATTCAGCGTAGGTAGGTAACGGCGATAGACTGTTGGGGATTGGAGTCCAACTTCAGTCCCCAACAGGAGGATCGTCGTGAAACGCACCGTAGTCATTCTCGCGGCTCTTTCGCTCTGCGGCATCGTCGCTCCGCTCGTCGCGCGCGAACATGGAACGGTCGTCTGCGAGTCGAGTGACGGACATCGCGAGTTCTGCCGGGCGTACACCGCCGACGGAGTTCATCTCCGCCGCCAGCTCAGCCGCACCAACTGCGTCGAAGGACGGAACTGGGGCTACAACGACCGCGGCATCTGGGTCGACGACGGCTGCCGCGCCGAGTTCGAGCTCGGAAGCCGCGGCGGCGACAGCTATCGCGAGCGCGAACGCGATCGATGGGAAACGCTCGTCTGCGAGTCCGATTACGGTAAGACCCATCGTTGCTCGATCGAGCGGCACCGCGAGGTCCGCCTGCGCCGTCAGCTCAGCCGCACCGATTGCGTGTTCGAGAGAACGTGGGGCTACAACAGCCGCGAGATCTGGGTGCGCGATGGTTGCCGGGCCGAATTCAGTATCGAGCGGGATCGGTAGTCGACCCGCGGCTACACTTTTTCGAAAACGCCCATCTTCCGGAACTTCTTGTAGCGCTCGTCGATCAGCGCGCTGCCTTTGAGCTTCTGGACGTCTTTGAGCGCGCGCTCGAGGTACGGCGCGAGAAGATCGGCGGCTGCTTGCGGATCGCTGTGCGCGCCGCCCGGCGGCTCGGGGACGATCTCGTCGATGATGGCGAGCTTCTTCAAGTCCTGCGCGGTGATCTTCATCGCCGCCGCCGCCTCGGGCGCCGCCGATGCGCTCTTCCACAAAATCGCGGCGCAGCCTTCCGCGGAGATGACCGAGTAAACCGCGTGCTCGAGCATGAGAACGCGATCGCCGACGCCGAGGGCGAGTGCGCCGCCGCTGCCGCCTTCGCCGATCACCGCGACGATGAACGGCGTCTTCAGCGCCGCCATCTCGCGCAGATTCACGGCGATCGCTTCCGCTTGTCCGCGCTCTTCCGCGCCGACGCCGGGATAAGCGCCCTGCGTGTCGACGAATGAAAAGATCGGCAGCTTGAACTTTTCCGCGAGCTTCATCACCCGCAGCGCTTTGCGGAATCCCTCGGGGCGCGGCTGGCCGAAGTTGCGAAGGATCTTCTCCTTCGTGTTTCTCCCCTTCTGATGTCCGATCACCACGCACGGCTGTCCTTTGAATCTCGCGAATCCGGCGACGACCGCCGCATCGTCCGCAAATTTTCGATCGCCGTGCACTTCGGTGAAGTCCTCGAAGAGCGCGGCGATGAAGTCGAGCGTGTACGGCCGCTGCGGATGCCGCGCGACGAGCGTTTTCTGCCACGGCGTCAGCTTCGAATAGATTTCGTGGGAGACTTTGGTAAGCTTCTGCCGCAGTTCGTCGATCTCGGCTTGACGCGCCGGCTCCGCTTCCAATGCGGAGAGCTCATCGATGCGGCGGCGAAGTTGAAGGATTGGCTCCTCGAACTGCGAGACGTCAGAACTCACGAGGGCGGACGCTAACATCGACACCGACACGCTGGCAACTGAACCGACGACCGAGCTGGAGAGCAAGCCGGTCGCGAAGCCGTCACTCGAAGAACAGTCGACGAACGAGCTCATGCGGCATATCCCGCCGATCGGCTGGATCTCCGAAAAGCTCGACGGCGATCTACGCCGGCGCGTCGAGAAACTCTGCGTCGCACTCGAAGGCCGCATGACGCCGGAAGCAGAGAACGAGCTGCGCGCGTTGTGCCGCGCCCTCGACCGCGTCGCCGACGCCGGGAAGCACATCCGATCGAACGGCCACGGTCCGAACGACGCGCTGCAGAAAGTGCGGTGGTCGATGAATCACGCCGTCTCGTGCGTGCGGCTCGTCGACTCCGCCACGTTCGGCCGGCGCGCCGCGTTCCATCACTTCGAGAAATCGAAGGCCGAGGGGCTCTACGGAGCGTTCCTCATCGTCATCGATCGGATCCATCGTTTAACCGATGTGTTGCGCACCATCGACCCGGCAATCGACGAACATCTGTGCGAAGGACTCGTGCGGCTGACCGAACCGCTGCGCGAGGAGCCGATCGCATGAAACGTTTGCTGTCACTGACTGCCGCATTTCTCTTTCTCGCCTCCTGCGCCGACAACGCCTCATCGCTTCGCTCGAAGATCGCCAGCGCGACGTCGGCGTTGGAACAGGAAACCGGCGATGCGACGAAGACGATCGCCTACGCGCCGACGTCGAAGCCGTACACGATCATCTTCTTCCCCGAGCGCCGCGTCTTCGAGTCGGAGCTGATCGCGCGCGGCGTCGATGCCGGAATCGCCAAGCGCGTCTTCCAGGACCTGTCGCGATTCGGCGTCGGCGAGAAAGAGCGGCCGATGGTGGTCGTCGCGGAGCCGGGAAAGAAGCCGGCATTCACGAGCTACTACGGACGCGAGATCGTCTACATCGACGATCTGATCGTCGTGAATCGCCCGAACGGCGGCGAAGTGCAGATGACCCTGCAGAAGCGCGGCGACACGTACTACCTCACGGAAGTGCATTGACGATCGACGAATGACCATCGATGAAGTGATGGCCGAGATGTACGACGCCGTCTCGTTCGAGCCCGGCACGCGTCCCGACTGGAGCCGGCAGGACAAGATCTTCGCGCCCGGCGCGCGGCTCGTGCGCGTGAACGACGACGGCGTGTTCGAGTTCGATCTCGATTCGTATCGCACGAACTTCGAATCGATGATCGACGCCGGCACGATGACGAGCTTCTGGGAAGCGGAGATCTGGCGCGAGACGCGCGAGTTCGGCGACGTCGCGCACGTGCTCAGCGCGTACGAAGCGTTCCGCTCGCGCGGCGGCGAGTTTCTTCACCGCGGCGTGAACAGCATTCAGATGTTCCGGCGCGATGGGAGCTGGTGGATCAGCGCCATGATCTGGCGGCGGAACGGGCGAGCGGTTGTCATTCCGAGCGTCAGCGAGGAATCTGGGCGGAGGGGCGGCGCGAACACATAGCTTGCTCCGCCACACATCCCCCAGATCCCTCGCTACCGCTCGGGATGACAGTCCTACAAAATATTGATCGGATCGACGTCGATCGCCACCTCCGCCCCTTTCCACTTCCGCGGCAGCATCACCGCTTCCACGGCGCGCCGTAACGCGACGCGCTGCGGCGATCGCAGCAGAATCTGAAAGCGCCACACTCCTTTGATCCGCGCGAGCGGCGCCGGCGCGGGACCTTGAATGCGCGATCCCGTCAGTGGCTGCAGCGCTTCTTCGAGCATGCGTCCGCACGCCGTGGCGGCGCGCTCGACGTCCGGCAGATTCGCGCCGCGAAAGAGGATGGCGATCATCGACGTCACCGGCGGATAGTGAAACGTCTTGCGGAACTGAATCTCCGCTTCGTAGAACGCTTCGTAGTCATGATGCATGGCGTGCTGGATCGCGTAATGCGTCGGAAATGCGCTCTGAATCAACACCCGTCCGCGCAGTTCCCCGCGTCCCGATCGCCCCGCCACTTGCGTGAGGAGATAGAACGTCTTCTCCGCGGAGCGGAAGTCGGGATAGCCGAGGATGGAGTCGGCATTGAGGACGGCGGTGAGCGTGACGTTCGGGAAGTGATGTCCCTTGCTCAACATTTGCGTGCCGATCAGCGCCTGCGTCTCGCCGCGACGAAAGCGGTCGAGGATTTTCACGAGCGCCCCTTTCTTGCGCGTCGAGTCGCGATCGAGAACATCGCTGGAAATGTCCGGAAAATCGCGGTGAAATCGCTCCTCGACTTTCTCGGTGCCGAAGCCGATCGGCTGCAGCACTTCGCCATTGCAGAGCGGACACTTCGACGGAATCGGCTTGCGCAGTCCGCAGTAGTGACAGATGAGGAGTCCGGCGCGGCGATGGACGGTCAGCGTCACGCTGCAGTCGCGGCAGCGAAACTCGTGACCGCATTCGCGGCACAGCAGATACGGCGCGTATCCGCGTCGATTGATCAGGATGATCACCTGTTCGCCCGACGCGAACGTCTTCCGCATCTCCTCGCGCAGCGGCGCGCTGAAGATCACGAAGCCTTTGTCTTCCTTCTCCGCGCGCTCCTTGCGCAAGTCAATCACTTCTACTTCGGGTAGCGGCCGTGCTTCGACGCGCTTCTGCATGCGCAGCAACGTGTACTTGCCGCGCGCGGCGTTTTCGCGCGACTCGAGCGACGGCGTCGCGGATCCGAGAACGACCGGAATGTTGCGGAGCTGCGCGCGCACGACGGCGAGGTCGCGCGCGTTGTAGCGCGGCGTCTCTTCCTGTTTGTATGCGCTGTCGCCTTCTTCGTCCACGACGATGATGCCGAGCGCAGGAAACGGCGTGAAGAGCGCGGAGCGCGGACCGATGGCGACGTCGACTTCGCCGCGCCGCGCGCGCCACCATTGGTCATAGCGCTCGCTCGCGGAGAGGCTGCTGTGCAGGATGGCGATGCGCTCGCCGAAGCGCTCTTTCAGTCGCGACGCGAACACCGGCGTGAGCGCAATCTCCGGCACGAGCAACAGCGCCTGCTCCCCTCGCCTCACCACCTCCCGCATCACCTCGATGTAAACCTCGGTCTTCCCGCTGCCGGTCACCCCTTCGAGCAGAAACGGAGCGAAGGTGCCGAGCCCGTTCTTCACCGCATCGATCACCGTCGTTTGTTCCGATGAGTGGCGAAGCTCGCCGGTGTCCGCGGTATCGAGTCCCGCGAGAAACGCATCGAGTGTGTGGCGTCTAGCGCGACGTTCGATGCGGATCACCTTCTTCTTCGCGAGCGCCGAGAGAATCGCGGCGCTGACGCCGGCGTGATCGAGCGCCGCCACCGACATCTCGCCGCCGCGCGCCTGCAGCAGGTCGACGGCGCTCTGCTGCTTCTCCGTGAGCGCGCCGCCCGTCGTTTCCAGGACGACGAAGCGATCGTAGCGAACGCCTTTGGCATCCGTCAGACGATCGCGCGTGATGATGATTCCGGCAGCGCGCAATCGGTCGACTGACGATCGCGGCAACATCGAGAGCGGCAGTGGGCGCTTTCGCAGCTCTTCTACGATCTCGAGATCGGCGTCGAGGAGACCGGATGACGCGGGTGCTCCATCGACGAGCAACGCCTCGCGCTTTCCGCGCATGGCCATGTTGGCAGGCAGCGCCACGCGCAGCATCTCGCCGAGTGGAGCGATGTAATACTCGGCGCCCCATCGGCAGAGATCGATGATCTCGCGCGTGAGCGCCGGCTCGTCTTCATCGAGTAGAGATTTGATCGGCTTGACTTTCGCGGTGTCAACGGACGGCTCGTCGATCAATGCGACGACGAAACCTGTCGACAGTGTCGAGCCGAGCGGTACCTCGACACGCGCGCCCAACCGCACGCCGTCGCGCAGCGATTCCGGGATCGCGTACGTGAACGTGCCGTGCACGGCCACCGGAAGCGCGATCTCTGCAAATGACGAGATTCCCTGGGCCACGCTACCTTCTGTAGACCGCTGCGGCGATGATGACGGCGCAGGCGACGATGACGTACGCGACGATCTCGCCGATCGGCATTCGTACGCGCGGCTCGTTGACGTAGCTCATCTCGTATGCGTTGCCGTCCTGACTGTCGCGCGCAATTTGAGTTCCGGCGAAGATGATGCGGCCGTTGCCGTTCATGCCCCGCACGCGCGCGATGGCGTGATCGACTCTGAGGTTCGGGAACTCGTCGCCGACGTCGATCGAGCGCTCCTCGAACGCGGTGATGTAGAACGCCTTCTGCGCGACGGTGTTGCCGTTCGCATCGACGATTGCGAGCGAGTACGTCAGCGGTTGTCCCGCCGTCTCGACGACGTACAAACGATTGCGCTCTGCTGCGGGATCGAGCGTCACGCCCTGCGCGATCGCGGTTTGTCCGTTACCGATGGCGAAGCGCGCCGGAATGGCGTTGAACGTGGTGGCCACCGCGCGCGATCGCGGCTCCGATTCGACGCGTGTGAAGGCGCGCACCGCGGCGAGGAGTGCTTGATCGGAGCGGATGCGGATCGCGCCGACGCCTTCGTCGATGCCGAGGAGGTCGCGGCTGATGGGATCGAAGACGCGCGTGGCCGATGGTGCGAGCGTGAACGTCGTCGTGTGCGGCGATGGATTCGACTGCATGGCGCGAAGGAACTGCAGCGTGACGTGCGCAGGTGTGTTGCCGCTGTTCGTGATCCACAGCGTCGTGTCGAAGACGCGGCCGCCGGCCTGCCGCCCGTGTCCTGCAACTGGTACGAAAAGATCTATATCGCTCGACGCGGCAGAGATCGGCGACGCGAGCGAAAGAAACAATGTGGCGACGAGAACAAAACGCACGGGCCACGAGATTACAATGAGTCGCAGTCCCCACAATCTTTGGATATGTTCGCGGCCCTTCTTTATCTGCTTGCGGCAGGCGGCATCGTTGCGTTGCTGCGCCGCATCGAGCGCGTCCCGTCGACGGTCGCGGTGGCGCTCGTGTTGCTGCCGCTGTTCGTGACCGGGCGCGCGCTGCTCACCGGCCGCGTCTACGCGCCGCTCGATATTTCCTTTGCGAACGAGCCGCTGACTTCCGTTGCCGATCGAGCCGGCGTCACTCACGCGAGCGACCCGTCGTGGACCGACGTCTACACGCAGTTCATCCCGTGGCACGCGGCGACGCGTTATGCGATCGCGCACGGGCAGTGGCCGTTGTGGAATCCGTTCGAGAACGCGGGTGGCCCGCTCGCCGGCGCTTCGCAATCGGCTCCCTATCATCCGATTCACATCCTCGCGTTGCTGCTTCCCCTCGGAAGCGCGCTGACGTTCGTCGCCACGATGCTGTTCTTCATCGCCGCCGTGTCGGCGTTCCTCTTCATGCGCGATCTCGTTCGCTACGATCACGCGGCGCTGTTCGGCGCCGCAGCGTGGATGTTCTCGCGCCATCTCGTCTCGTTCGCAGGAACGGCTCACGGACTGGCGCTGGCGTCGATGCCGTTCGTGCTCTTCGCGGCGCGCCGCGTCGTGCGCGCGCCGAACGTGCGCACGGCATCGCTGCTCACCGGAGCGCTGGCGTTGCTCGTGCTGGCGGGACATCCGGAGACGACGCTGCACGTCGTGGCGCTGTCGATCGCCTACTTCGCGTTCGAGCTGTCGCGCGCGCGATTCGCGCATTGGCAGCGCGCGGCGATCGCAGGCGTCGCCGCCGGCGTCGGAGCGCTGCTGCTCACCGCGATCGCCACCGTCCCGCTGCTCGACGCCATTCCGCAGACCGAGCAATTTCGTTTTCGCGCGCAGTCGTTGGCGCCGCCCGCGCTGACCTTCGAGCGCACGCTGCATTTGATGCGCGCGGAGCTGCTGCCGTTGGTCGACGGAACGGCCGGCGTCGAAGTGGCGTCGCATCCGAAGTCGATCGCGCACGCGTCGCTCGGATCGGGCTACTGCGGCAGTCTGCTCTTCGCGCTCGCGGCGTACGCGCTGCTGCGCACGCGCGGACGCCGGGCGCGATTCTTCATCGCACTCTTTGCGTACGGCCTGCTCGCCGGCGCGAGCGTGTTCAGCAAGCCGTTCGCGCACGTGCCGCTTTTCTCCATCGCGATCAACGAGCGGATGATCTGGAGCGCGGCATTCGCGATGTCAGTGCTCGCCGCGCTGGCCATCGATGCCGCGGCGCGCGCGCAGTGGACGCCGCGGCGCGATCTCCTTCCGCTGATCTTCGCCATCACCGGCGGCGCGGTGATGATCGCCGTCATCGCCGGCTACGGCGGCTTCGTGCAAAGCGGGCTATCGCCGGCGTTCATCCGCGTCAACGCGATGCGCGCGCTGCTGCCGCTTCTTCTCGCCGCCGCGGCGACGGCATCGATCCGCAATTCGCGCGTCGTCGGCGCGATGCTCATCGTGCTGCTCATCACGCAGCGCAGCGCCGACACGAGCCATCTCCGTCCGTCGCTGCCGCAGCAAGCATTGGCTGCGCGCTTCGCGGGACTGGAGACGATGACCGCGAATGAGCCGTTCCGCATCGTCGGTCAGGGCTCGATGCTCACGCCGAACATCGCCACGGAGTACGAGCTCGAGGACGTGCGCGGCTATCAGGCCATGACGCTGGCGCGACTCGAGGACACTTACGCGATGTGGAGCGTCAAGCAGCCGGTGTGGTCGAACCGCGTCGACGATTTGTCGTCGCCGATGCTGTCGTTGATGAACGTTCGCTTCGCGGTCACTCCGCCGCGCGCGCCGCTGCCGTCCGGCTGGATCTCGCGCGCGACGTTCCCCGGATATCGCATTGCCGAAAACACGCGCGCCCTCCCCCGCGCTTTCGTCCCCACCCTCGCCCACCTCGGCGTCACGTCTGCTGAATCGCTGCGCGCGATGCAGGCCGCGACGAACTTCGTCGATGACGCGTGGATCGAGAGCGGCAAGCGCGAAACGATTGCGAACGGTCCCGGCATCGTGCAGGTCGAGCGTCGCGGCACCGATCTCGTGCTGCACGCATCGATGGCCGGCGGCGGTTGGGTGCTCGCGTCGGAGCCGGCCTGGCGCGGCTGGCGCGCGATGGAAAACGATCGCGAGCTCCGCGTGCGCAACGCGGACGGGACGTTCATCGCGTTCTACCTGCCGCAAGGCGAGCACACGATTCGGCTCGACTATCTGCCGCACGCTTTCGTGATCGGAAGAGCGATCACGCTGGCGACGCTTGCCCTGATCTTCGCCGCGATGATCGCGCGCATCCGCTTCGCGCGCGCGGCGCGTCGCTCGACGATCCTCGTGCCTGTGCCTGTCGCAGCAACGAACTAGAAGGCGATCCCGAGCTCGGTCATCACCTTCTTCATGTCCTGCCAGACTTCTTTCTTCGCGGCGGGATTTCGCAGCAGGTACGCGGGGTGATAGGTCGGCATGACCTTGACGCCGTTGTAATCGAGCCATGAGCCGCGGGCGGCGGTGATCGAAAACCCTTTCTCCATGAGGCTCTGCAGCGCGAAGCGGCCGAGGGTGACGATGACTTTCGGTTCGATCATCTCGATCTGGCGGCGGATGAAGGGACGGCATGCGTCGAGCTCGTCGGGCTCGGGATTGCGATTCTCCGGCGGGCGGCACTTGATGACGTTGGCGATGTAGACGTCGTCGCGCGTCAGCTTCATCGCTTTGATGATGTCGGTGAGCAGCGCGCCGGCGCGGCCGACGAAGGGCTTGCCTTGCAGGTCTTCATCGCGGCCGGGCGCTTCGCCGATGAACATCAAGTCCGCTTTCGGATTGCCGACGCCGTAGACGACTTGCGTGCGCGTCTTTGCGAGACGGCATTTCGTGCAGGCGGTGGCGATGCGCTGCAGCTCAGTCCAGTCGTCTGTCGCGCTGCCGTCTGTGGCGTCGCCGCCCTCGGCGGCGGATTCTGAGCTCAGATCCAAGTGCGTGTATCCAAACTCCCGAAGGAGCGCCAGCTCGTGTGCAAGGTCGTCGGTCATGGCGTACTATTTTTTCATGAAACGCATCGTCATCCTCGCCGTCGCTTCGCTGCTGTTCGTATTCGCCGCGCACAAGAAGGCGACAATCAAGATCGTCAACAACTCGAAGTGGGAGATTCATCATCTCTACCTCTCGCCGACGGGCGACGACCAGTGGGGAACCGATCAACTCGGAGACGAGGTGATCGAGGCGAACGGCGGCTCGTTCAAGCTCACGAACATCGACTGCGACAAGTACGACATCAAGGTCGTCGACGAGGATGGCGACGAGTGCGTGGTGGAGAAGGTCTCGCTCTGTGAAGACGCGACGGAGTGGAAGATCACCGACAAGACGCTGCTCAAGTGTGAGAACGAGCACTGAGCCGCGCCACCACCAGGTCGAGAATCCGGTTCGCCACGACGAGCTTCGGCGCACGATCGATCTTCGTCGATGATCCGTCGCGCGCGATGACCGTGACCTCGTTCTGATCGGAATCGAATCCGATCGATGAATCCGAGACGTCGTTCGCGACGATGAGGTCGGCGTTCTTCTTCTGCAGTTTCTCGCGCGCGTTCGACTCGACGGCGTCGGTTTCCGCGGCGAAGGCGACAATGAAGGGCGCCGGCTTCGCGCTGCCGATCGACGCGAGGATGTCGGGATTCTTCTTCAGCGACAGCGCGAGCTCGCCGCTCTTGATCTTCGTGGCCGCGACTTCCGACGGCGCGTAGTCGCCGACCGCGGCGGCGCCGACGACGATCTGATGCGACGGCAGCGCGCGCATCACCGCATCGTGCATCTGAGCGGCCGTCGTCACGCGCGTGACGTTCACGCCGGCGGGCTCGTTGAGAGACGTCGGTCCTGTAACGAGTGTTACATTCGCGCCGCGCCGTTTCGCCGCTTCGGCGATCGCGTAGCCCATCTTTCCGGACGAGCGGTTGGAGATGAAGCGCACCGGATCGATCGGCTCGCGCGTCGGGCCGGCGGTGACGAGCACCGACTTCCCTTCGAGATCGCGCGGCACGAAGTGCCGTTTCACGCGCTCGACGAGCAGCGGCGGATCGGGCATGCGTCCGGCGCCTTCGTCGCCGCAGGCGAGCAGTCCCCAATCGGGCTCGATGACGTCGACGCCGCGCGCGCGCAGCGTCGCGAGATTCGCGGCGACCGTCGGATGCTGCAACATGAACGTGTTCATCGCCGGAGCGACGATGACGTCGCCGCGATGCGCGAGCGCGTACGTGGAGAGCGCGTCGTCGGCGATGCCGGTGGCGAGCTTGGCGAGGATGTTCGCGGTCGCAGGGGCGATCAGGAGAACGTCGGCCCATCGTGCGAGCTCGACGTGATCGACGCCGCCTTTGTCGACGTCGCCCCACTGCTCGACGATCACGCCGTGATTCGAGACCGTGGCGAGGGAGAGAGGAGAAACGAATCGCGCCGCGTTAGGAGTGAGGATGACGCGAACGTCGGCGCCTGCGTCCTGCAACCGGCGCACGAGCTCCGGGGCTTTGTATGCCGCGATTCCGCCGGAAACGCCGAGGACAACTCTCATAGGACTGAGGACTGAGTGCTGAGGACTGAGGTCGATGCTTGGCCCTCAGTCCTCAGTCCTCAGTCCTTATTTTTTACTCTGAAATCGCCGTCGGCTCTTCGGCCGGCGGCTCGAGCTGCCACTTCAGGACGTTGGCCGCGACTTCGTCCATCGCCACGCGGGTCGGCTTGGCGTGACGCGCTCTCACTTTCGGCTGCGCTCCCTGAATGAGCTGCTCGGCGCGCTTCGACACGAGCAGAACGTACCGGAAGCGGCTGTCAACGCCTTCTGGCAATCCTTCCATTGCGATGTTCCTCCTTGAAGCGCTGGGCCATCGAGGCGATCGCTTCCAGCGCCGTTTTCGTCTGCAGTTTCTTGGCGATGATCGCGGCCTTCAAACACTCCGTCGCTTCATCGAGATCATCGTTGATGATGATGTACTTGTAGAACTCTTTGCCGGCGTCGATCTCGTCGATCGCCTTCCTGAGTCGCGTTTCGATCTCATCATCCGTGTTCAGTCCGCGGTCACGAAGCCGCTGTTCCAGCGCCTCGAGAGTCGGCGGAAAGATGAACACGTTCAAAGAGCGCGAGTTGAGCTCCGGGTCTTCGGCAATCTGTCGCGCGCCCTGGTAGTCGATATCGAGGATGACGTCGATGCCGCGATTCAGGCGCTCGATGACTTCCTGGCGTGAAGTACCGTACCGGTGACGATGAACGTAAGCGCATTCGAGAAATTCCCCGCGCGTGGCCATCTCCTCGAACTCCGCGGGAGACACGTAGTAGTAGTGCTTGCCGTGCTCTTCGCCCGCGCGCGGCTCTCGCGTCGTGTGCGATACGGAGAAATACAAGGAGATGCCGAGAGGCTCCACCTGTTTGCGGACGCGATTGATGAGGGTGGTTTTTCCCGCGCCGGACGGCCCGGAGACGATGAACAACGTGCCGTCTGGGTGGAAGTTACTCGACATTCTGGACCTGCTCGCGGATGCGCTCGACTTCGGTCTTCAATTCTACGACGAGCGTTCGGATCGCCGCGGAGCGCGACTTCGATCCCATGGTGTTGATCTCGCGCAGCATCTCCTGCGAGAGAAAGTCGAGCTTCTTGCCGGCCGGCTCGCGCGCCTCGATGGCCTGCTCCATCTGCTCCACGTGATGGGAGAGCCGCGTGAGCTCTTCGGCGATGTCGCCGCGCTCGACCATCATGACCGTTTCTTGTGCAACGCGCTCTTCCGGGACCTGCACACCCGCTTGTGCAGCGATCTCCTGCACGCGCTGTTGATACGACGCCAGCAGCTCGCTGCGAATCTCTTCGCGATGGGAGGCCAGGCGCTCCTGCAGTTTGCGGATCGTCGCGGCGCGCAGCGAGATGTCGGCTTTCAGCGACTCCCCTTCGCGCCTGCGCATCTCGATCATCTGCGCGAAGGCATCACGAAGGAGACGCGCGAGGACTTCGCGCTCTTCGTCGACGATCTCGCTGTCGATCGCTTCGACCTGCAGCAGGTCGGGAACGCGCAGCAGGTCGCTGCCGCTGAAGGTGGAGCCGAGTCCGAGCTCTTCGGAGAGGGAGCGGAGCTGCGGGACGATCGTGTTCGCGATCTGCGCGTTGATGCGGACGTTGTAGTCCGGCTGCTGCGTGCGCGTGACGCGCACGGAGATGTCGATCTTGCCGCGCGAGAACGTGTCGGAGGCGACGGCGCGGACGCCCGGCTCGAGCTCCCAGAAAAACTCGGGCAGGCGCACGGAGACTTCGAGGAAGCGGTGGTTCACGCTCTTCGTGGTGATGGCGACGAAGAAGCGATCGGAGAGCGCGCCGGCGGCGCGGCCGAAACCTGTCATCGAGTGGATCATTTCGCGAAGCTCGTTTCCGCCTCAGCAGCCAGTTGATTCATGCTCTCTTCCAACTTCAACGCCCACTCCTCGACTTCGGCATCGCGCGGCACGCTCATCGGCGCGCCGTACAAATAGAGCACGCGCGACAACGGCAGCGGCACGATCATGCGGTCCCACGATCGCAATCGTTTTTGATGCGACGCAGCGAACGCGATCGGGACGATCGGCAGCCCGCTGAGCTTCGCGGCCAGGATCACGCCCTCTTTCACTTTTCGCGGCGGACCTTTCGGACCATCGGGCGTGAAGACGAGGTTCGATCCGTTTCGCGCGCGGCGGACGAACTCGCGCAGCGCCGCGCCGCCGCCGCGCGTCGACGAGCCGCGCACGGCGTCGACGCCGTACGTGTTGTACACGGTCACGGCCAGATCGCCGTCGCGCGAGGCCGACGACATCACCGTGATCGGCTTCCGAAATCGGGAGTGCAGCATCAGGATCATGTGCTCGTGCCAGAAGGCCAGGATGTATTGCGGCGTGCGCTCGATGTTCTCGACGTGGACGTGTTTCGCGCGAACCGTGGCGCGAAGGAGCCGGATGAAGATCGCGGCCGCGAAAGCGACGAGTCTCATGCAAGGACGCGTTCCTCTTCGAGGAACTGAAGATCGTACAGCTTCCGGTAGACGCCGCGGTTGGCGAGAAGCTCTTCGTGGCGTCCGCTCTCGACGATCTCCCCCTGATCGAGCACGACGATCTTGTCGGCGTTACGAATGGTAGAGAGGCGATGCGCGATGACGAGCGTCGTGCGGCCGCGCATCAGATTGTTGAGCGCCTGCTGCACGAGGCGCTCGGACTCGGTGTCGAGCGCCGACGTCGCTTCGTCGAGCAGGAGAATCGGCGGATCTTTGAAGAGCGCGCGCGCGATGGCGATGCGCTGGCGCTGCCCTCCGCTGAGCAGCACGCCGGACTCGCCGATCACCGTGTCGTAGCCTTGCGGCAGCACGCTGATGAAGTCGTGTGCGTTCGCCGCCTTCGCCGCTTCGATCACGCGCGCGTCGTCGGCGTCGCTGCGTCCGTACGCGATGTTGTTGCGCACGGTGTCGTTGAAGAGGATCACTTCCTGCGTCACGTAGCCCATGAGGCTGCGCAATGACTGCATCGTGACGTCGCGAACGTCGGTGCCGTCGATCGTGATGCGCCCGCGCGTGACGTCGTAGAAGCGCGGCAGCAGATTCACGAACGTCGACTTCCCTGCCCCGCTGCCGCCGACCAGCGCCACCACTTCGCCGGGATGCACGTGAAGGTGGACGTCGCGCAGCACGGGCTCGTCTTCGCGATAGGCGAACTCGACGTGCTCGTAGCGAATGCCGCTGCCGACGCTGCGCAGTTCCGCGGCGTTCGGCTTCTCCTTCACTTCGTTGTCGATGTCGAGCATGCGGAAGACGCGCTCGGCCGCGGACAGCGCCGTGTTGACCGACAGGTTCACCTTGTTCAGCTTCTTGATCGGCGCGTACATCATCGCCAGCGCGGCGAGAAACGCGGTGAATTGTCCGAACGTGAGCGAGCCGCCGGCGATGCGGCGATGCGCGTACTGGAACAGCGCGATCATGCAGATCCCGGCCAGCAGCTCCATCACCGGCGACGTCATCGCCTGCACGCGCTGCGCGCGCAGGTTCCAGCGAAGGTGGTGGCGCGTGGCCTCGCGAAAACGGCCGATCTCGAACTTCTCCATCGTGAACGCCTTCACGATGCGCACGCCGCGAATCGTCTCTTCGAGCAGCGTGGCGATGTCCGCCATCCGTTCCTGCGAGCGATGCGTAGTGCGGCGCAGCCGCTTTCCGAACTGCACGACCGGCACGACGATGATCGGCGCGACGACGAACGAGATCAGCGCCAGCTCCGCGTTCGAGATGAAGACGAACACGATCAATCCGAAGAGCGTGATCGACTCCTGGAAGAGATCGCCCATCCGCGTCGAGACGGCGGCCTGAATCGCGTCCGCATCGGACACGACGCGGCTCACCATCTCCCCTGTCGATCGGTCGGCGAAGAAGCGGTGGCTCTGATAGATGATCCGCTCGTACAACTCGTTGCGCAGGTCGCGCACGGTCGAGAGTCCCACTTTCTGAAACGCGTACTCGGAGAAGAACGACGTGAACGCGCGAATCAGAAAGACCACGAGAAGGGCGGCCAGGACTTTGCGCCACTTCTCGGCGGGATTGCGGTTCCACCAGTCACTGAATTGCTTTTGCGTGCTGTCGAAGTGATTGATCAGCCAACCGCGCTGCCCTTCCGGCTTGTCGCGGTTGAGCACCGTCGCCAGCACCGTGTTCTTGATCTTGTCTTCGCGGGACTCGTGCGTCCGCTCGACCTTCGCGTTGGGCGGCGCGAGCACGTCATCGATCAGCGGGCGGATCAACGCCACCAGCAGCGCCTGCGTCAACGCAAACACGACCATCGAGCCGAAGGCGAGCACCGCCCACGCTTTGTAGTTGTGCAGATATCGATAGAGACGGCGAAGAATTTTCATCGTCGAACGACGCTCATCAGAGCCTCGGCGGCGCGGCGGGCCGCGCCGGCGTCGCCGAGTTTACCGCGCACGGTCGCGAGCTCCGCGACCACACGCGCGTAATTCGCCGGCTCGAGCAGATTGCGCGTCTCCTCGGCGATGCGCTTCGGGTTCACGTTGTGCTGAATCAACTCCGGGACAACTTCCTTTCCAGCGACGATGTTGACGAGGCTGAAGTGAGGAATCTTCACGACGGCTTTGCCGAGGAGATAGTTCGCCCGTGAGAGCTTGTACATGACGACGACCGGCGTGCCGAGGACTGCGCATTCGAGTGTGGCGGTGCCGGAAGACGAGAGCGCGACGTCGGCGGTGGCGATCTCTTCATGCGGCGCGATGCGCACGTTCTTTCCTTTGATGTAGTGATCGAGGACATCGCGCGGGATCGTCGGCGCTTGCACGACGAAGGCGTCGACGTCGCGTTCGCGCGAAAGGAGCTCGACGGCGCCGAGCATCGATGGCAGCAGCGACGCGACTTCGGCTTTTCGCGATCCTGGGAGCAATGCGATGCGCGGGACATGTGGCGCCGCCGCCCCCGGCGGCGCAAGGTGACTCCGCGCCGCCGAGGGCGGCGGCGCCACATTTCTGAGCTCTTCGATGATCGGGTGTCCGACATAGGTCGCGTCGACGCCGTGCGCGCGATAGAACTCCTCTTCGAACGGGAAGATGACGATCATCCGATCGACGTACTTTGCGACCTGCTTCACGCGTCCGCGCCGCCACGCCCAGAGCTGCGGCGAGATGTAGTAGACGACGCGCAATCCCATCTCTTTGCACTTGCGCGCGAGGCGGAGATTGAAGCCCGGATAGTCGACGAGGAGCACGGCGTCGGGACGCTCGCGCGCCATGGCCTCGACGGTGTCGTTGAAGATGCGCTTGAACATCCGGTAGTGCAGGAGGACGTTGAAGAATCCGACGATGCCCATCTCGCGCGCGTGATGCAGCAAACGCATGCCGTGCGACGCGAGGAGATCGCCACCGATGCCGAAGGCGTCGAGCTGCGGATCGATCTTCTTCAGCTCGCGCAGCACTTCGGCGGCATGCAAGTCGCCGGATGCTTCGCCGGCCACGATGGCAATCTTCATTTGAATGGGGCGGGATACATGACCCAGCCGAGAAGAATTCCGCCGAGCATCAGCGAGAGGAAGACGATGATGAAGAAGCGGATGCGCTCGCGCGTCTCGCTGCGCCACAGGAGCGCGAAGAAGAGTCCCGTGGCAACGGCGTAGAGGAACATGAGGACGATGTGGTTGCGCAGTACTGTCACCACTAATCCTTCCGCCCCTCGGCGATGTCGTACGAGTCGAGGATCAGAAGAAGATTCATCAGTCCCGCGGTGAGCGTGAACGCGGTTCCGTACTCGAACGTGATCGACGTGATGTCGCCGGCCGGACCGATGGCGCGTCCGATGACATAGAGCGCGCCGGCGCCCATCGACGCGATCGTGGCCAGCACGCTCAGCACATTGCCCGGCTGCACGGTGTACAAGCGGCCGTCGATGGCGAGTCCGATCACGAACAGGAAGACGATGATCGCGAAGTAAGCGATGCCGCGGGCGCGGCGCCCGAGGTAAAGGTGGCCCGCGCCGGGAACGAGGAACGCGAGGACCATCGCCGTTGCAGTGCGCCGGTTCATCGAATCTCGCTGAAGTGCGGGCGGAGCTTGTCGTACGTGACGTCGAGGTCTTCCGGCACGAGGCGCGTTCGGGCGGTGACGGTCATGAAATTCGAGTCGCCGCCCCACCGCGGCACGACGTGCATGTGGTAGTGATCGGCGACGCCCGCGCCGGCGACCGTGCCGAAGTTCATGCCGACGTTGAATCCATCGGGACGGTACACATCCGACAGAATCCTCTGCGCCTCGGCGGTCAGTCGAATGAGCGCGGCGAGCGAGTCGTCGCTGCTGTCGAAGAGCCGCGCCTCGTGCGCGATCGGCGCGACCATCAGATGTCCGTTCGTATACGGATAGCGATTGAGCATGACGAGCGCGCGTTCGTTGCGGAACAGCGTGAGCGTTTGCCGCGTGTCTTCGTGAATGGCAGCCGTGCAGAAGATGCACGGCGAGGACGTTTCAGTTTTGGGTGCCGTCAAGTAGGCGTATCTCCAGGGCGTGAAGAGGATGTTCATTGAAATGCAGAATGCAAAATGCAGAGTGCAGAATTACGCTGCGCGTCGTCCTCCATTTTGCATTCTGCATTTTGCATTCTGCATTCGTTTACTCCGCGGCTGCCGCTTCGTCCGCGCTCTCCTCTTCGGCGATCAAGGTTCCTTCCGCGATGGCGCGATTGATCAGCTCTTTCAGCTCCTTGCCCGGCTTGAAATACGGGATCTTCTTCGACGGCACTTCGACTTTCTCGCCGGTCTTCGGGTTACGTCCGGTGCGCGACTTGCGGTTGCGGAGGCGGAAGCTGCCGAATCCGCGCAACTCGATTTTCTGTCCCGAGCGCAGCGACTCGACGATCGAGTCGAACACGATGTTGACGATGGTCTCGGCCTGCTTCTTGGTGAGTTGGACGACGCGCGCGACTTCGTCGACGAGCTCCGCCTTCGTCATCACGCCCGCTTTGTGATCGCCCTCGGACGCCTGGATGTCATCATCACGCTCCACCACAGAAACCTCCTCCGCTGCGTCAGCTCTGCGTCTTGGTCTCCGGCGTGGTCTCTGCTTCCGGCGCCGGAGTCTCGTGCTCTTCGTGCGTGGTCGATGCGCCGGCGTACTGCGCGCGCTCTTCGTCGGTGAGCGGCGGCACGTCGCGCGTGGTCAGTCCGATCTTTCGTTCACCCGGATCGATCTTGATGATGCGCGCTCGAATGGGATCGCCGGGCTGATAGAGACGATCGAGCTTCGTCTTTCCTTCGCGCGGAATCTCGGAGATATGCGCGAGCGCTTCCACCCCATCGGCGAGCCGCACGAAGAGACCGAAGTCGGTGATCTTGGAGACGATGCCGACGACGTCGTCGCCGATGTGATGCGTCTTCGCGAACTCGTCCCAATCGTTCGGCAGGAACTCGCGCACGGAGAGAGAGAGACGCTGATTCTCGGCGTCGACGTTGACGACGCGCGCCTGCACGGTGTCGCCCTTCTTCAGCACTTCGCTCGGATGTTTGATCCGGCGGTTCCACGACATGTCGCTGATGTGAATCAGTCCGTCGATACCTTCTTCCACTTCGACGAACGCGCCGAAGTCGGTGAGGTTGCGAACGCGGCCGGTGATCACGCTGCCGGCGGGATAACGCTCGGCGACGGTCTCCCACGGATTCTGTTCGAGCGCGCGCAGCGAGAGCGAGATGCGGCGGTTGGCGACGTTGACGTCGGCGACGACCGCTTCGACTTCGCTTCCAACGCTGAGCAGCTTCGACGGATTGCGAATCTTCTTCGTCCACGACATCTCGCTGACGTGGATCAAACCTTCGACGCCTTCTTCGAGCTCGACGAACGCGCCGTAGTCGGTGAGCGAGACGACGCGGCCATGCACTTTGACGCCGAGCGGATAGCGAACGGCAACGTCCGACCAGGGATCGGGCGACTTCTGTTTGTAGCCGAGCGACACGCGCTCCGCCGCCGGATCGAACTTCAGGACGACGACTTCGATCTCATCGCTGACCTTGAAGTACTCCGACGGATGATTGACACGGCCCCACGAGATGTCGGTGATGTGCAGCAGACCATCGACGCCGCCGAGGTCGACGAAGACGCCGTAGTCGGTGATGTTCTTGACGATGCCGTGCGTCAGCTTCCCTTCTTCAAGGCGGCCGAACGTCTGCTGCTTCGCCTCGGCTTGCTCGACTTCGACGATGGCGCGGCGCGACAACACGACGTTGCTCCGCTTCTTGTCGAAGGAGACGATCTTGAATTTGTAATCGTGTCCGCGAAGCGAGTCGAGATTCTTGATCGGCTTCGTGTCGACGAGCGATCCGGGAAGGAACGCTTTCACGCCGCCGACGTCGACGGACAATCCGCCTTTCACGCGCTCGACGACGCGGCCGCCGATCGGTTGATCCGCTTTGAAGGCCGCTTCGATGTCGTCCCACACGCGCATGCGCGCGGCTTTCTCGCGCGACAGGATCACGTAGCCCGACGGATCTTCGAGACGCTCGATGAAGACTTCGATGTCGTCGCCGCGCTTGACGCGGACTTGGCCGTCGTAGCCGGTCACTTCTCCTACAGGCAGTAGACCTTCGGATTTGTATCCGACGTCGACGACGACGTCGGTCGGGGTCACTTTGAGAACGCGTCCGGTGACGATCTCGCCTTCAGCGATGGTCGACTTGTCGTAGCCAAGGCTGAGCAACTCGTCCATGCCGAGGCTGTCGAGGTTCCTGGCGTCTCCCTGACGGGGCGGAGCGGGATTCTTTTTCGGTTCGTCATTCGACGCCATGTTTCTGGGGATCCTCCGATCAGGCCCGCGAAAGTACCACTCGCGGACGGCTTCCACACGCGTGAGAAATCAACGCTAAGTTGTTGTAAAGCGTTGAGATCGGGAGTTTAAGGGGTGGATGGAGGGAACGTCAAGGAACGACGGTTTTCACGATCGCCGCAACGACCTGATCTACCGTCAGATCGCTCGTGTCGATCAGGGTGTAGGAGTCGTCGAACGTCAGGGGGGAATCGGCGCGGCTGGAGTCCTGCTGATCGCGCTGGATGGTCTCGGCGAGCACGGTGGCGTAGTCGGCCGTCTCCCCTTTCGCCTGCAGCTCGCGAGTGCGGCGCTCGGCGCGGACTTCGGGACGCGCGGTGAGGAAAAACTTGTGCGGCGTCTCGGGAAAGACTTTCGTTCCGATGTCGCGTCCTTCGAGGACGCCGCCGTTTTTGCGGCCGAGTTGTTGCTGCAAACGCACGAGCACGCGACGCACGGCGGGGACAGCGGAGACGTTGCTGGCGGCCATGCTGATCTCGGGCGTGCGGATGAGCGAGGTGACGTCTTCGCCGTCGAGCATGACGCGGGCGACGTCGCCGGGGATGAACTCGATGTCGATCTCGTTGGCGAGCTTCTCGAGCGCCGCTTCGTCGCGCGTTCCGATGTTGCGGCGCAACGCTGCCAGTCCGATGGCGCGGTACATGGCGCCGGTGTCGATGTGCGGAATGCCGAGGGCGCGTGCGACGAGCTTGCTCGTCGTGCTCTTTCCGACACCCGACGGGCCGTCGATCGCAACGATGGTGGGCATCGTCAGCGCGTGCGGGCGGAGGAGGACGTGGCGCGACGTTTCGGTTTCGCGGTGGTCGCCGCTTTCTTCTTCGGAGTCGTCCGCGTCGTCTTCGCCGCACGCTTCGCAGCGACGCGGCGCTTCGGCTCCTTCTTCGGCTCCATCACGGTGGCGAGCAACTTCACTTCATGCTTCGACAGCTCGCGCCACTCGCCGGCGGTGAGCTTCGGATCGGAGATCGGACCGATGGCGACGCGCTTCAGTTTGGCGACCGGATGTCCGACCGCCTGAAACATCTTGCGAATCTGCTGCGTGCGTCCTTCGCGCAACTTTACTTCGAACCAACTGTTGCCTTCGTCGTTGCGCGCGGTCGTGCGCAATCGCGTGATCTCGCACGGCAGCGTGCGCTTCCCTTCGAGGGTGATGCCGCGCTGCAGTTTGTCGATCAGTCGCTCTTCGGGAACGCCGCGCACCTTGACGTGATAGGTCTTCACCGAGCCATGCGTCGGATGTGAGACCTTGAAGGCCAGATCGCCGTCGTTCGTCAGGAGAATCAAACCTTCCGAATGAAAGTCGAGACGGCCGACGGGATAGATGCGCTCGCGCACTCCGCGAATGAGGTCGATGACGGTGCGGCGTCCCTGCGGATCGACGACCGTGGTCATCACTTCCTTCGGTTTGTACAGGAGGATGTAGCGATGCGGCTCCGCGCTGCTGATCAGTTTTCCATCGACTTTGATGTGATCGCGCGCGGCGTTCGCTTTCGTTCCGAGCTCGGTGACGACACGGCCGTTCACCGTGACCCGTCCCTGCCGGATCATCGCCTCCGCCTCGCGGCGCGACGCAACGCCGGCGTGGGCGATGATTTTCTGCAATCGCTCGAGCTGCATCGAACGAATCGATTCTACTCTGTCACGTTGTGGTTTTCTGCACTCAACTCGGCGAGTGCTTCCGCTTCCGCTCGTTCGCGCTCGTCCGCATTCGTGATCTCCTGAATCTCCGATGCAGGCGTCGGCTCTGCGGAACTGATCGCGGCGACGAGATCGTCGCTCATCGATTCGCCGATCAAGTCGCCGAACTCTTCGAGCCGCGGCAGATCGCGAATGTCGTTGAGTCCGAAGTGCACGAGGAACTCTTTCGTCGTGCGATAGAGGAACGGACTGCCGACGACGTTCTTGCGTCCGGCCACGCGAATCATTCTTCGCTCCAGCAGCGTGCGGATCGAGCTCGTCGAGTTCACGCCGCGAATGTCGGAGATCTCCGGCGCAGTCATCGGCTGCCGGTACGCGATGATGGCCAGCGTTTCCAATCCGGCGATGGAGAGACGGTTCTCCCCTTTCTTCGCGAAGTACTTTTTCAGAATCGAATCGTGCTCCGCGCGCGTGGCCAGTCGCCAGCCGCCGGCGGTCTGCTCGAGGACGAATCCGCCGACATGCTCGTCGAAGTTTTTCTTGATCTCGTCGAGCTGGGCGACGATGGCCTCGCGTCCTTCGTCGGCGAAAGCTTCAGTGAGGTCCTCGATTTTCACCGGCTCGGTGGCGATGAAGAGGATGGCTTCGATGGCGGAACGTAACTCAGATGCTTCCATGTAGTTCCTTTGGACATTGAATTTCGAAGTTCGAATTTCGAATGAAGAATTCTGAATTCTTACTTCTTCATTCGAACTTCGAAATTCAATCTCTACGTTTCGTCGAACAGCGCAAACGTCGCCTGATCGATCTCGTTTTCGGTCTTCGTGATGTTGATCTCGCCGAAGATCTCGCTCTGCTTGAGTGACACGCCGCCGAGGCGTACGAGCTCGAGCGTGGCGAGAAAGACGGCGATCAGCTCTTCGCGGCCGCGGCCTTCGATGAACCACTGCAGGCGGATCTGCGATTTCTCGCGCACCATTTGATAGAGCTCGGTCATCTTGTCCGAGACTTTGTAGACGATGCGCTGCAGCTCGATCGACTGCGGATGCGCTTCCTTGTATCGATTGAGCGCGGAGCGGAACGCGTCGATGAGATCGAAGAGCGAGACTTCGCTCATGTCCACTTCTTCCGGCTCCGCGCCGGGAATCGGCACGGCCGGACGCGACCACATGGCCATGCGCACGACGTCGGTCTCGGCGAATGTCTCCGCGACCGCTTTGAAACGCTGGTACTCGATGAGGCGATCGACGAGCTCCTTGCGCGGATCTTCGATCGCCTCTCCTTCCTCGTGCGGAAGGAGCATGCGCGACTTGATGTGAATGAGCAGCGCCGCCATGTAGATGTAGTCGGCGGCGATGTCGAGATCGAGCTGCTCCATCGCTTCGAGATACGCGTTGTACTGCTCGGTCACGAGCGCGATGGGGATGTCATAGATGTCGATCTCGTGCTTCTTGATCAGATGCAGCAGGAGATCGAGCGGGCCGTGAAAGCTCGGCAGCGCGATCTCGTAGGCATCGGATGGTTCTTCGTCTTGAAATTCGTCGGCCATGGTCGTCGCGGTCATCGAAGCTCTCGGTAGTCGATCTTCATCGCGCTGCGCACGAGCTCCATCGTCTCCTGCGCCCGTTCGCGGGCGCGGCGGTTGCCGTCGCGCAGCGCGTCCCACACGATCGACGGATCGCGCGCGATCTCTTCGCGGCGCTCGCGGATCGGCCGCAGCTTCTCGATCATGATCTCGGCGAGCAGCTTCTTGTCGTCGACGCATCCGATCTGCGCGGCGCGGCATTCCCGATCGACGCGCTCGATCGTGGCGTCGTCGGAGAAGAGCCGGTGGAACTGGAAGAGATTGCAGATGTCGGGATTGCCCGGGTCCTTGCGGCGCACGCGATTGGGATCGGTGAACATCGTCGACACAAGCGTGCGGATCTCGTCCGCGCTCGCGGTGAGTGGAATGGTGTTGCCGTACGACTTCGACATCTTCTGTCCGTCGAGGCCGGGTACCTTCGGCGTGGGCGTGAAGAGCGCCTGCGGCTCGGGGAAAACGTCGCCGTAGAAGTTGTTGAAGCGCCGCACGATCTCGCGCGAGATCTCGAGATGCGCGGCCTGATCGACGCCGATCGGAACGTAAGCGGCGCGATAGACGACGATGTCCGCGGTCTGCAGCAGCGGATAGCCGAGAAAGCCGTACGTGTCGAGCGTGTCGTCGTCTTTCGCTTGCGCGTCTTTCACCGTCGGCACGCGCTCGAGCCACGGCATCGGCGTGATCATCGACAGCAGGAGATGCAGCTCGGCGTGCTCTTTCACTTCCGACTGCACGAAGATGACGGTGCGCTTCGGATCCATCCCCGCCGCGATGAAGTCGGCGACGGCGTCGAACGTCCACTGGCGAACGTCGGACGGATCGGCGTAGTTCGCCGTGAGCGCGTGCCAGTCGGCGATGAAGTAATAGCAGGGATATTGATCCTGCAGCTCGACCCAGTTCTTTACCGCGCCGAAGTAGTTGCCGAGGTGAACGCGGCCGGTCGGTTTGAGGCCGCTGAGGACGTATTTGTCGGGTGCCATTTGAAAACGCGAGAGTGTAACCGAATCAGTCTCTCGCCGCTTCCGCCAATCGCACGCCGAGAAGCGCTTCGACGAATGACGTTGCCGCGGGCAAACCGTCGCGCTCGATGACGTCGATGGCGGCGTCGCGGGCCTGCTCCATCAGCGCGTGATCGCGCAGGATGTTGCCGAAGCGGAAGCGCGGCACGCCGCTCTGTTTCGTCCCGAGAAACTCGCCGGGACCGCGGAGATGCAGATCACGCTCCGCCACTTCGAAGCCGTCGCGCGTCGCTTCGAAAATCTTCAGCCGCTCGATCGACTCGGCGCTCGCTTCTTCGTCGTGCACGAGCACGCAGTACGACTTCCGCTCCCCTCTTCCGACGCGGCCGCGCAGTTGGTGAAGTTGCGAGAGGCCGAAGCGATCGGCGTCGATGATGAGCATGATCGACGCGTTCGGAACGTCGATGCCGACTTCGATGACGGTGGTGCTGACGAGGATATCGATCTCGCCGCGCTTGAAGCGATCCATCGTCTCTTCTTTGTCGCTCGCGCTCATGCGGCCGTGCATCATGGCCACACGCCGTTTCGGAAAACGCTTCTGCATCGTCTCGACGCCGGTGGTGAGCGGCTTGAGGTTGAGCTTCTCCGATTCTTCGATGATCGGATGGACGACGTAGATCTGCGCGCCGCTGTCGATCTCCTTGTCCATGAACTCGTAGACGCGCTCGAGCTGCCTGCTCGATCGGACGGCGGTGTGGATGCGCTTGCGGCCGGGCGGCAATTCGTCGATGACGGAGAGCTCGAGATCGCCGTACATCGCCAGTGCCAGCGATCGCGGGATCGGCGTGGCGGTCATGACGAGGATGTCCGGCGCATCGGCTTTGGCGAAAAGTCTTTGCCGCTGTTCGACGCCGAAGCGATGCTGCTCGTCGACGACGGCGAGCCCAAGGGATTTGAACTTGACGCGCTCTTCGAGGATGGCGTGCGTACCGATGACGAGCTGGATGTAGCCGTCGCGCAATCCCGCGGTGAGCTGGCGCCGCTCGGGGGCGCTCATCGAGCCGGTCGCTTTCGCGGTCACGACCGAATGGTCAAGTAGTTGACGAATGCGCTGGAAATGCTGCTCGGCGAGGATCTCCGTCGGGGCGAGGAGCGCGACCTGATGTCCGTTGCGGATCACGATCATCGCGGCGATGAGAGCCACGATGGTCTTGCCGCTGCCGACGTCGCCTTGCAGCAGGCGGTACATCGGGCGATCGGATCGGAGATCGTCGGCGATCTCGCGTAGCACACGTTTTTGTGCAGTCGTCAGCTTGAACGGAAGGACGCGGCGCACTTCGTCCCGCAGCCGATCGGTGGTCTCGATGCGGCGATCCTTGCGCTTCACCTCCTCGGTGGCGCGGCGGACGCGCAGCGCGAGCTGAAACGTGAAGAACTCCTGCAGGATGATACGGCGATGCGCCGGCGAACGAAGGGCGAGGAACTCCGGCGTCAACTCCGGCGGATGATGAAGCGCGACGAGCGCGTCGCGCAGCGGAATCACGCCTAGCTTCTCGCGCAGCTTCGGCGGCAGCGGATCGTCGATCGTGTCGAACGATTGTTCGAGCGCGGCGTCGATGATCTTGCGCAGCGCCTTCGGCGGAATGTTCGGGACTTTGGAGTAGATCGGAACGATCGTTCCTTCTTCGTCCGCGCCCCCTTCGAATTTCTCCCAGTCGGGGCTCTCGATCTGAATGCGTCCGCCGAATGCTTTCGGGACGCCGAAGACGGAGAGGTTGTCGCCGCGCGCGATCTGCTCGGCGAGATAGGGCTGGTTGAACCAGACGAGCTTCGCGCCGCCGCTGCCGTCCTCGATCAGCACTTCGAAGATCTTCATCCGCTTGACCGGCGACACATGCGCGCGCGCAGATATGACGCGGCCGCGCAGGAGCACCGGCGTGTCGAGATGGCGGCCGATGTCGGCGATGCGCAGCGGGTGCCGGCGGTCTTCGTAACGGAAGGGAAAGAACCAGAGGAGATCGCGAACGCTCTCGATTCCGTGTGCGGCAAGCGCCTTCGCGCGTCCGGGACCGACGCCTGTGAGTCCTTCGATCACTCGGCTCGATTGTGCAACAGGATGCGGGTTCTACGCTGAGTAGAGCGCTACTCGAACACGGCCTTCATCGCGATCAGCCCGATCTTCACCAGATCGCCGTTGTGGATCGTCACCGGCACTCCGGTCGGGATCTTCTGGTCGTTGACGTAGGTTCCGTTGACCGTTCCGACTTCCTCGAGCACGTGATACTCGTTGCCGGTCTTGATGATCTTGGCGTGGCGGCGCGAGACGGAGCGGTTGTTGTCGACCGGCGTGAGATCGATGTCGGGAAGGATGCCGGTGACCGGATCGGCGCGGCCGATCGTGGTCTCGTCGCCTGACGACAGATAGAACGGAGATCCCGTCGCCACATCCACCAGGCGATGCTGGTCGGCTTTCTTCACCGGCGCGATGTTCGTGGCGTCGAGCGCGACGTGATCGGCGTCGACTTCGCGTCCGACGAGCCGCTCCAACAAGGCGTTCGCTTCGCGGAGTCGCTTCGAATATTTGCGAATGATGCGAACGGCAATCTCGGGATCCTTGTGCAGCATCTCGTCGAAGCGCGATCCGTTGATGACGAGCGCTTTGACTTCGTTCCTCGCGACGGCGTCGGCGGTGCGCGGCACATTCTCGAGGATGGCCATCTCGCCGAAGAAGTCGCCCTTCTCGAGGCTGGAGAGGACATGGGACTCGTGATTGATGTTCTTCACGATGTCGACGTCGCCCTCGAGGATGATGTACATCTCGGTGCCGAGGTCGCCCTGGGCGAAGATTTTTTCTCCGGGGTTGTAGGTGGCGACGGAGTCTTTCATCGGATCTTTTCCGGCGCCTCCCGTAGTCTTGAATACAGCCTTCATTCGCGAAGCCTCATCGCCGCTCGACTGCCGGACTGGTGATGGTGAAAGTGCCTTCGGGCGTGCTGAGACGCGCCTTTGCGCCGATCGGCATTAGAAGATTATCCCCGTAATGCCCGAATGGCAGGTCGCGAACGACCGGAATCGAGCGAGACCCGAAGAATTCGCGCAGGAGAAGATCGATTTCTTCCTCTGCGCCGCAGTCCTTCAGTTTGCCGACAACCACACCACGGATTTTTTCGAATCTACCAGACAGCCTCAGGTGGGTCAACATACGGTCGATGCGATACGGAGACTCGCTCACTTCCTCCCAAAACCAGATTCCATCGTCGATCCAGTAATCGTACGTTGTACCGATCAAACTCGCTGTGAGCGATAAACAACCTCCAAACAAAATCCCCTCGGCATCCCCTTCTATGACGGCCGTCGCGTTGCCGAGCGGCCAGGTTGCCGGCGCGTCGCCATTGAGGATGGACCAGAACCACTGTTCGCGATCGGGCGAGAGCCCATCGTGAAAGTCGCTGTTGAGCATCGGACCGTGAAACGAGGCGAGGTTCGCGCGCGTGGCCATGGCCTGATGAATGGCGGTGACGTCGCTGAATCCGATGACGGGACGCGGATTGCGGGCGAGCGCGCCGTAGTCGATGCGATCGAGAATGCGCATCGCGCCGTATCCGCCGCGCGCAAAGAAGAACGCATCGAATTCGGAAGAGTTGAGAAATTGGTTGAGGATTTCGATCCGCTCATCGTCGCTACCGGCGAGATAGCCGTGCGAGCCGGAGTGATCGATGTTCGGCGCCAGCGTAACGCGCAATCCGATCGACTCGAGATTCTTCTTCGCTTGAAGAATGCGCGGCAAATCGGAGGGAGACGAGGCGGCGAGGACGGCGATGTGGCTCGTGCGAGTGAGTGGGCGGGGTTTGATCAATGAAGGACTGAGGACTGAGGACTGAGGACTGAGTGTCATTGCGGGCGACATTGTCGCACTCAGTCCTCAGCACTCAGTCCTCAGTCCTAGAAAAGTGGAGTGGCTCTCTAAGCCGAATTCTGTCCTCGTCGCCGAGTGAGGATCATTCATCTGCCACTCGCGTTGCCGCGGTGGTCGAGCAACCTACCCGGAAGCTTTCAACGGAAACGGGCGGTTCCACTGCTTCCCTATTTGGTCTTGCTCCGCAGGGGGTTTACCGTGCCGGAGCCGCTCACGCGGTCCGCGGTGCGCTCTTACCGCACCGTTTCACCCTTGCCTCCTTCCGTCGGCTTGCGCCTTCGGACGATCGGCGGTCTATTCTCTGTTGCACTTTCCGTCGCGTCGCCGCGCCTGGATGTTGTCCAGCCTGCTGCCCGTGGGAGTTCGGACTTTCCTCCGCATTCGCGGCGATCCTCCGAGCCACTCCACTCGACGATCCTAACAGAGCGCCGACAGACAAAAATCCTGATGCTAAATGATTGCTGTTTAAAGCACTTGGATTTGATGTCGGCGCGCCGACATCAAAATTTCTCGCGGTTTTTCGGATCGGAAAAGTAAGCCTCCCAATCCTCGCTGACCATTTCTTGTGCACTCCGGATGCTCCGCAGGTCCTGCACAAATTCTTGTGCAGTCACGATTCGCACCTTTCGCCGCGCCACGCGCGTCTGCAGCTCTCGATCGGCGGTCACCACCGTCATCTGCGCGGCGCTCTCCTCGACGCGCTGCACGATCATCTCGTCCGCCGTGCGCGCGCCGCTGAAGACGATCGTCGTATTGCCGAGATGACGCGCGAACGCAGGAGGCTCGTTGCCGTCGAAGTAACACGTCACGCGCGTTCGCTTCGCGCGCGCGAATGCGGCGCAGAGTCGCGCCAGCTCGCGCTTCGCATCCACCGACTGCCGATCGAGCCGCAGCGTGCCGAGGACGTTGCTGCCGTCGATCAGCCACGCCATGGCGCGTTTTACGACTTCGGCACTTTGACGACCGCGGAGCCGGAGCTGCGCAACGACATCGGGATTTCCGACGCTGCGCGCTTCGCCTCGTCCTGCGTCGTGTAGTGACCCCAGAAGACGCGATAGCAGCCGCGATTGCGATACGAGACCGGCACGAACCAGACGGCGCTGCCGCCGCCCTGGATGGCCTTCGTCAGCGACGATGTCTCGCAGACCAGCTCGAACTGCACGGTGTAATTGCCGGTCGCGTTCGCGGCGAAGGTCTTCGCCATTTCGTCGTAATGCGATTTCGTGGCGTCGGAGGCATTCGAGATCACCTTCATGCCGGCGGCGCTTTGGGTGACTGTGGTGGTCGATGGAGTTGCCTTCGGTGTGACCGTTGGGAGCGGTTTCACGACCATCGGCTGGACAGGCGCGGGCGCCTGTCCTCCACTGGATGACGTCGTCGCCACGGTTGTCGTTGCGACTGTCGTCGTCGGTGCCGGAGGCGGCGCGACGACGACCGGTGGCGTCACGCGCGGCTTCGGAGTCACATGCGCGACGACCGGCGTCGGCGCCGGCGGCGCGTTCTTCTGCTGGTACCACTGCCACGCCGCGAATCCGCCGTACGTGAGACCAACGATCACCACGGCGACAAACAGCAGCGTGATCCAACGATTCGGCTTCGACGCTTTCTCCACGACTTCCATCGCCGTCGGCCTCTCCTCTTCTGCTCTCACTGCGCGGCGCGACGTTTCGAGCTGCGCGTCATCGAATCCCCATTGCGGCTCCTGCGCGACCGCCGTCGGAATCGGCGGCGGCGCGACGCGAACCGTCGGAGCCGGCTCGGGCTCGATCTCCGGCTCCGGAATCGCTGCGAAATCGGGCTCCGTCATTTCGACCGGCGGCGGCGTGAATGCCGGCATGTCGACGGTGTGGATCTCGTCATCGTCATCGAACGCCGACTTCATCGGCGGCGCCGGAGTGGCCGGCTCCTGTTCGCCCCACACATCCGACGCATCCGCAACTGCCTCTGCCGCATATCCGAGATCGGGCGCAGCGGCGGAGTCGCCACGCCTGAGCAATCCCAGAAGCGATAGCGCGTGAAGGAGCTTGTAGACGTTGAACGCGTCCTTGCCCGAAAGCGACGCCACTTCGGCCGCCGAGTGTGTGCCGTCGATCCACGCCGCGATCTCGTCGGCGTCCTGATTGAGCCCGAGGCGCGCCCAGGCGAAGTCGAAGTCGTCAGATTTCGCGAAGACCGCGTTACCGCCGTCGAGCGCGCGATCGAACTTCGCGCGATCCTGATCGGTGACGACGACTTCGACGAGGATCTGCTGCAGCGCGAACTGTGTCCCCTCTTCACGCTTCGGCAGATAGTCGGGAACGATCTGGAACGAGCCCGCGGGCCAGAGCGTGATCGAGCGAATGACGCCGATCACCTGGACGCGGCGCGCCCACGTCAGCTCTTTGCGCGTGATGAATCCGAGGGAGAGCAACGCGTCGCCGAGCGTCTCGTTCTCTTTGCGGCGCGCGAGCGCCTGCTTGACGTGATCGCGCGACACTTTGCCGGCACGCAGCAGGATCTCGTCGACGCTGTCGACACGATCGTTCGTGCTCGCCGACAGAATGTCGCCGCCTTTGAAGTAGATGATCTTGATGATGCCGTCGTTCTCGAACCGGACGGCTCCGGTGAAGCGCTCCCGCCCCAGTTCGACGAGACGTTCGAGCAGATCGATCTCGCCGATTTCACCTTCCAGCTTCATCCCAACCTCTTTGTGCGAAGTACCGGACAGGTTGGTGATTATCGCACGGCGGCATGAAGCTCGTCGTACACGAGTTGCCCGACTTTGCGTCCGAGCACGTTCATCAGATCCTGCGCCGATGCTTGCTTCACCGCCGACAAGCTCCCGAAACGCTCGATGAGAAGGCGTCGCCGCTTCTCGCCGATGCCCGGAAGATCATCGAGCTCGCTGTGCAGCACGCGCTTCGATCGCCTCCTGCGATGCGATGAGACAGCGAAGCGATGCGTCTCGTCGCGCACCATCTGCAGGAGCTGCAGCGCGGGCTCGTGGCGATCGAGCCGGATCGGCTCCTCGCGATCGGGGACGTAGATCTCTTCTTCGCGTTTCGCCAATCCTGCGATGGTGATCTCTTCGATGCCGAGCTTCTTCAGCGCAGTGAGCGCGGCGTTGAGCTGTCCCCGTCCGCCGTCGATGAGAATCAGATCCGGCAACAGCTTCCCCTCTTCGAGCACTCGCCGATAACGGCGATCGACCGCCTCCGCCATCGATCGGAAGTCGTCCGCCCCCGCCACCGTGCGGATGTTGAAGACGCGGTACTGGTTCTTGTCGAACTTTCCGCGATCGAGAACGACCATGCCGGCGACGGAGTCGGAGCCCTGGATGTTGGAGATGTCGAACGACTCGATGCGCTGGATCTCGCCGATCGAGCCGAGGACTTGGCCGAGGCGCGACGCGGCGATCTGCAATCGATCCTGCTGCGACTTGCGGAAGCGCGACTCGTGCGAGAGCCGCGCGTTGCGATTCGCGAGCTCGATGCGGTCGACGCCTCTTCCGCGCTGCGGCGCGCGCAGCGCGACTCTGTGATTCGCGTTCGACGTGAGCCACTCCGCGAGCAGCTCTTCTTCTTCGATGTCGAACGGGACGAGGATCTCCGGCGGGATGAAGAGGTTGTCCTGGTAGTAGCGCTGAAGGACTTCGCTGAGGAAGTGCGAGGGTTGATAGTCCTCGACTTTCTCCCAGAACAGCTCGCGGCGATCGACGATGTTGCCGTCGCGCAAGACGAAGAGCTGCACCGCGACGTCGTTCCCTTCCTCGTACAAGCCCCAGACGTCGACGTCTTCCTCGCCTGCCGACGCCACTTGTTGCTCCGCCTGAATGCGCTCGACGGTGCGAATGAGATCGCGGTAGTACGTCGCCAGCTCGAAGCTCTCAGTTTCCGCGGCCGTGTGCATGCGCGCGCTGAGTCGCTGCTGCAGCTCTTTCGACTTGCCGCTGAGGAAGAGCACGACATCGTCGACCATCTCCTGGTACTCGTCGCGCGTCGTCAGACCGACGACGCACGGGCCGAGGCATTGGTGCATGTCGTAGTAGAGACATGGACGCGTGAGCGCGCTCTTGCCCTCGGTGATGTCGAGATCGCAGCTTCGCAACTTGAACTGATCGGCGATCAGCTTGAGGATGCGGCGCGCGGTGCCGGCGAAAAACGGACCGAAGAAGAGATCGCCCTTCTTGCGATCGA
>Ga0075425_100000457_pt1 | contig 38242 bp, 34 predicted proteins | sample SoiMethybrSBSTD4_FD_75300 | JGI IMG/M metagenome (GOLD analysis project Ga0075425, IMG submission 75300) | Bulk soil microbial communities from a Populus tree surrounding site in Tennessee, USA - Soil MetaG P. TD hybrid SBSTD4 | ecosystem: Environmental > Terrestrial > Soil > Tree plantation... | reverse complement strand
GGCGGGTCTGCAAAAGAGAAGTGGGTAAACGAGTTGGATAAATACTTCGATCGCGAACAGATAGGTTTGATACCTGACGAACTTCATCACTGGTGAGAATAAACAGGAAGTCAACCTATTCCTTTATTAATTAATTCTACATTTTTTGTTATTATTTAACTTCTAACGTCAGACTAATTACTAAGTATTTACAATCAAAGCGGCAATTGTGATTTTTCAGGCTAAATGGTAATTGAATAGAATACTTCTATAAATGAGCGAAGATGCTCTATTTTGTAATTTTGAACCAATTATGCTGCTTAATGAAATTTCATCTAAGTTGAAAAGCGCATGCCAAGTTCTTCTGGCCACCTCGGTTTATTCTCAGTAAACGAACAGTAAAAAATCCTATGTGAAAAAAATCATCTTACTTGTAATTATGTTAAGACTACAGGAATAAATGAAAATAAAAATGGAGGTTAAAATAAAAGGGGGGGCTTAGATTACTTGCCACGGCCTAGTCGCGAAGGTAATTCCTAGTCCTGCACCAATAAGGATAACTTGGTAAGCAACATTACCCCATGGAACAGGCTTGAATATGGGTTGACCAGTAACTTGTACTGTTTGACCTGGACCTAATCCAGGACCTATGTGTTCGATATTCAGCTGAGTATGCACGTGGTAGATTCCAGGCTCAAGTGCTTTTGCGGTAATACTATACGGAACTGTGCCCTGAGGAGGGATGTCAAAGATATTTCCTGGTGGATCCCTTGAAACAAACTCCCATCTGTTGCCCGCGTTTGTTGACTCTGAAAATAGAGAAAGCCAACCTCTTAACGGTCTGTTAACGAGACTTTGAAGTGTTCCTGAAACCGTTATAGTATCGCCAGTGCTTACAGTTTGCGCCGAAAATGTCTCATCTTGTATTCTAACGAATCTGCTCTGAAGTTGTGCTTGCACACCATGTCCCTCAACTCGAGGGGCGATTGATGCGACCGTCGATAGGACAATGACTGCCCCTATTAACACAATTATTGCCATTTTACTTCCTGTCGTAGCTCTACACCTACGCTTACCAGACAAAACAAAGATATATGCTTTGCTGTTACCAGTGCTGTCACTCTAACGTCCGATAAGCAAGTGAGAGCAGGACCACGTTTTCCACGTAACCTACTCCCTTGGCAGTTTTCCCTAATGGCCGTATGAGGCTCTTCAGTATTTCGTTCTAATAATTTTCGTTTATTCTCTGATAGCTTTTAGATGACCTGTAGGGGCCGATAAGAATACCGTTTAGCTCGCCAGAAAAAGCTTACCAAATTAATACCAAGATCCCAACGCTAGTTTGCGTTTCAACACAATGCATCGAATAACTTCTAACGAGGAAAATTAATAGTATGATTTAAACCGAATCAGGGTAACTTCAAATTATCAGGACAATACCTATGAACGGAACATACAGGCTGAGTGTTGCTCCATATAAGTACAACCACCAGACGCAAAATTTAAAAAGGCAACCCACGCTGGTATAACCAATGACTTTACCAAAGGGATACGGTGAGGGTGGCGGCGGAGGCCGAGTTAGCAGCAGTGGTCGAGATGACGTAGAGAAAATGATAGGTCGCCGAGTGGAGAATATGAAGGGAATATTTATCATGGGCTTTGTTCTTTGTTGGGCTGCTACCGCAGGCGGAGTTTATGTTGGAGTTACAGTCTATCCTTGGGCTTATCCGTTGCCTAGTGGGATGTATGCATTATCAGTACTGACTGTAATTGAAGCACTGGGACTATTCTGGATTCTTAAGATCGTCGGTGAAAGACAAATCCGAGCTTAAGAAAACAAATCATTTACTTTTTTGTCTATAATTTTTCTGAAACATTAAATTATTGAGCATTAGAGGTTATTCCCATCAGGGCAAGTGTTTAGAATCCTTCGATAGATGCTAAGAAAAAACCCATCTCATTTAGGACCAATTTTTTGAGTTGCTTACCTCTCTTTATTGAAGAAAACCCCAGGATAAAATTTTATATAGCACCTATAGGAGAAGGTTGTTAATGGTCTGGCTTAGACGGACGACACACTACTTGTTTATAGTAGTAGTTGCTGTTAATAGCACCTTACTTACTATCAACGCAGGAGACTACATTTTCTACACTGACTGGGCATGGACATCATTCGTAGTATTTTCAATATCCCAATCAACTATGCTCGTAGTGGGTGCAATATACTATATGCTGTTCACAGGTGTTCCAGGAACTGCAACATATTACGCTACAATCATGACAATCTACACTTGGGTGGCAAAGGGTGCATGGTTTGCTTTGGGTTATCCATACGACTTCATCGTAACTCCAGTTTGGATACCTTCGGCTATGCTCTTAGATCTAACTTACTGGGCCACGAGAAGAAACAAACACGCGGCGATAATCATTGGAGGAACATTGGTTGGACTTTCATTGCCTATCTTCAACATGATCAATCTGTTGTTAGTCAGAGATCCACTGGAGATGGCATTCAAGTATCCAAGACCTACATTGCCGCCTTATATGACGCCAATAGAGCCCCAGGTGGGTAAGTTCTACAATAGTCCCGTAGCGTTAGGTTCAGGTGCAGGAGCAGTACTTAGCGTACCTATTGCAGCATTAGGTGCAAAACTCAACACTTGGACATACAGATGGATGGCCTCGTGGAGCAAATGGGACTAAATCTCAAACCCTTTCTTTTTGTTTTTAAATATTTGAAGTAGAATTTTCGAGATAAATTAAATAACATAGTTCAATATAAACAAATTAGCTAAATTACCCGCGCTGAGTTTTATATCATGTGAGTTAATTTTGATCCTGCAAAGTATAAGTTCAAGCACTCATTAACAGTAATTTGATTCAGGTATCATGTCTATTAATAGCGGCAAACCCGAAATAAAGGAAGAAGGAACGAATTGTGAATTTTGTGGACTAGCTCTGGATGCATGCATGTGTGCATGTCCGTATTGTGGGGAAAGAGATTCATGCGAATGCTGCCTGTATGATGCTGCGACTGGAGGTTAACTTCAAGGATTTCATTATATATATCGTTGATGGTATTATATCTAATAAGGCACGAAATTGACCGATTCGTTAGTAAAAAATTCACTTTCATGGGTAATAGGTGGTCCGCAAGGAAGTGGTGTAGATTCTGCGGCCAATATTTTTTCCAGAGCTTGCGCATTAGCAGGACTCCACCTTTATGGAAAAAGAGAATACTACTCAAATATCAAGGGTGAGCATAGTTACTTCACAGTTAGACTTGCTGAAACCCCCATTCATTCACACGTTGACGACATTAATGTTCTTGTATCATTTGACGCAGAGACTGTATTCAGACATGGTCACAATGTAACAAAGGGCGGGGCACTAATTTATGATTCTTCACTTGTAGGAACTTCTCTTGACGAAGTTCCTACAATCGATGAACATTCGGCAACTAGAATTTCTGATATGCTTAAGAGATCAGGACTCCAGACGAATCTACAGGCGGTATTGGATCTAGCTAAATCCAATGGATGCATGATTTATGGCCTTCCCTACTTCGAAATGATTGAAAAATTGGCTCGTCAAGTCAATGATCCGGCCTTGAGTAAGTTGACAAGAATGGTCAATGTTATTGCTCTTGCTTCATCTTTTGCACTGCTAAAATTTGAGAAAGAACAATTGATAAGAGCGATTCAAAATGTATTTCGCGCAAAACCAAAAATACTAGACAATAACATCGCAGCGGCCAATCTTGCATATGATTATATGGAAAAGAAATTTGATTCATCAGGCTTTCGATATATTCTGAAATTGAGACCTCCCTTAACTAATTACTTACTTGTTCAGGGAAACCAGGCCTCGGCTATGGGAAAAATCGTTGGTGGCTGCAGATTCCAAACTTATTATCCCATTACACCCGCAAGTGACGACAGTGAGTTTTTGGAGGCAAATCAAATATTTGATCTGACAAATGAGCGCAAGGGGTCTATTGTTGTAGTGCAAACGGAAGATGAAATAGCAGCCGTCACAATGGCAATCGGAGGGGCATTAACAGGGGCAAGGTCTGCGACCGCTACTTCGGGTCCAGGGTTCTCGCTAATGGTGGAAGCATTAGGATGGGCGGGTATGAATGAAGTACCCATTGTAGTAACGTTATATCAGAGAGCAGGTCCTGCTACAGGACTACCAACAAGGCACGAACAGGGTGACCTTCTGTTTGCTATACATGCTGGCCATGGTGAGTTTCCAAGAATTGTTCTTGCTTCGGGAGATATAGAAGAAGCATTCTATGATTCTATCAAGGCATTTAATTTTGCGGAGAAATACCAGATGCCTGTTATTCATATGCTTGATAAGGCTATTGCCAACAGCATAAAGACTTGTAAGCAGTTCGATAGTACTTTAGTTAAAATTGAAAGGGGGAGTTTAGTAGAAAAGGTCTACCCAGGTACACAAACTGGGAGTGCAGGCCATTATATGAGATTTAGACTGATGAATGATCCTATCTCTCCCCGAGTGCCGCTCGGAACTGAAAATGCCATATTTTGGAATACTGGTGATGAACATACAGAAGAAGGACATATCACAGAGGATCCTGACATTCGTGTAAAAATGGTCACCAAACGGATGACAAAGTTAGAACTAGCGCTTTCTGAGATAAAGTTAGCTGACAAAATCTCACAATTCGATATCGGAGACTCTTCTGGAGAGATAACGATAGTCAGCTGGGGATCAACAAAAGGAGCCATTTTAGACGCCCTGGATATGTTAGCCAAACAAGGTAAGAAAATTAGATTTCTTCAGATTAGATTATTGCATCCATTTCCGGTGAAGGAGTTTGCAAAACTGATATCTGATGCTCGACTCCTTATTGATGTCGAAATGAATTACACCTCTCAGCTTGGATCATTGATAAGACAACATACTGGAAGAGATGTTGATTACAAAATAGTAAAATTTAATGGTAGACCCATGTCAGGTAGTGAGGTTTATTATGCCTTGTCTGCTATATTAGAAGGTAGTTCAGAAAGGAGAATCGTATTAGAGCATGGCACTTAAACTGGCTGATTATAAGACGTCGGTTCATAATGACTGGTGTCCCGGGTGTGGTGATTTTGGGATCCTAAATGCCATTCAGATGGCATTATTCGAATTGCAAATTCCTAATCATAAAGCCATTATTTTTTCTGGAATAGGTTGTTCAGGGAAAACCCCCCATTTCATAAACACTTACGGAATACATACGCTACATGGCAGGGTGCTCCCATTTGCTCAAGGAGCAAAGCTAGCTAATCCGGATTTGGAGATAATTGCAGTAGGTGGAGATGGAGATGGACTTGGAATAGGGGCAGGTCATTTTGTTGGTGCAGGAAGAAGAAATGTAGACATGCCTTACATAATCTTCAACAATGCTGTATATGGATTGACAAAGGGACAAGCCTCTCCGACTTTAAAACTTGGCATGAAGACAAAATCGTTGACTCAACCGAATTCAAATAATTCTGTTAATCCAATTTCATTAGCTCTCGTGGCAGGCTTTACTTTTATTTCCCGTTCTTACTCTTATGATGTGAGACATCTCAGAGACGTACTTAAGAAGGCAATATCCCATAAAGGGCTAGCATTTATCGATGTTCTTCAACCTTGTCCGACGTATAATGACATCAACACTCGTGAATGGTTTCAAGGTCAAGACAACCTTGATCCGGAGTCCGGCCATCAGTCGCCGAGAGTATACAAGATAGAAGATAAAGGATACGATGGTATAGTACATCAAAGCGATCAAACTGCTGATAAAATGGCTCAGGTATTATCGATAGCTAACGAATGGGGAAACAAGATCCCGATAGGTATTTTTTATCAGAATGAATTTGTTCCCACTTATCAGGAACGCATAGCTCAAAGAATTCCTAATTATCCTTTAGAACCACCCGCAACTGAACCTATATGTACGCAAGATGGTGTTCCCATTGCTGACATAACTCAATTGTTAAATCCACTAAAGCTAGAAAGCTGAGTCAAAAATACGCAGAAGCATATCATTCTCATTCGTTAAGTTTTAACTGCAGAACTAGATGGATATATTGATCAAAAGTGAAAGTTTGCGCATTATTTTTCTACCGAAATAGGATAACATTTATTACAATATTTTCATAATTATTTTTATCCCATATTAATGTGAGTAAAATAACCTTGAACAAAGTAGAATCTACATCCGAACTCGTGTCGTCAGTATATGAGAAATTAAGAAAAAATATTTCAGAATTTAAGCGAAATATAAGCAGACCCTTAACACTTACTGAAAAGATATTGATTGGACACTTTGTTCAGAACGAACAGCCCGAGCCTCAACCAGGAATGAGCTACGTGTTTCTACAACCGGATCGGGTGGCATTGCAAGATGTTACTGGACAAATGACTATTCTACAATTTATGCAGGCTGGTCTTCAACAAACTGTCCTTCCAACAACTGTCCACTGTGACCACCTAATACAGGCAAGAGTAGAAGGCAAGTCAGATACAGAGGCCGCGATATACGAAAATAATGAAGTTTATCGCTTTTTGGAATCAGCATCAAGCAAATTTGGTATTGGATTTTGGAAACCCGGGGCAGGGATAATTCATCAAGTTGTTCTTGAAAATTATGCATTTCCTGGAGGTCTAATGATTGGCACCGACTCTCATACCCCAAATGCAGGCGGATTGGGAATGATAGCTATCGGTGTCGGAGGACTCGATGCAGCTGAGACTATGGCTGGTCTACCATGGGAGCTTCTATACCCTAAGCGCATAGGTGTACATTTGACAGGGAGACTTTCAGGTTGGACATCTCCGAAAGATGTTATTCTATATGTTGCTTCCAGGCTAACTGTATCAGGGGGGACAAATGCGATAATAGAGTATTTTGGGCCTGGGGCTGAATCAATCAGCTGTACAGGAAAAGCCACTATTACAAATATGGGCGCAGAGATTGGTGCAACTTCATCAGTTTTTCCGTATGATAAAAGAATGGAAACATACCTAGAAGCTACTGGACGTATGAAGATTTCAGAGTTGGCCAATCAGAACTTGGACCTCTTGACATCTGATCCTGAAATTGAGGAAAATCCTTCTCTTTACTTTGATCAGATTATTGAAATCGATCTCTCTAAATTGGAACCCCATATTGTCGGACCTCATACACCAGATCTAGCTAGGCCCATTTCAAAAATGGGATTGGATGTAAAAAATAACAATTATCTTGATACCATATCTGTGGCATTAATAGGTAGTTGTACAAACTCTTCCTACGAAGATATGTCAAGGTCGGCTAGCGTGGCTGCTCAAGCTAGATCTAAGGGTTTAAAGATCAAAACTTCACTGCTTGTAACTCCTGGTTCTGAGATGGTTAGGGCAACAATTGACCGCGACGGTCAAATTGGAAGGCTTGAGTCCATCGGTGCCGTAGTACTCGCAAATGCTTGTGGGCCATGTATTGGCCAGTGGAGTAGGCCGGAATTAAAGTCAGGGGAATTGAACACTATTGTAACTTCATATAATAGAAATTTTCCCGGACGAAATGACGGTAGAAGGGAAACTATGAACTTCATTACTAGTCCGGAAATGGTAATAGCACTTGCACTTTCTGGAAGACTATCATTCAATCCATTGGTAGACCAACTTGAGGCAGAGGATGGGTCGATGGTAAAACTGGACCCCCCTGAATTGGCCCCGGAAGTCCCAGAGCACGGATTTAGTCGAGTGAAAGATACCTATCTCGCTCCGTCATCCGAACCTGACAAGGTCAATATTATAATAGAGAGTAACAGCAATAGGCTTCAGAAACTTAAGCCATTCCCCGCGTGGGACGGCGAGGATTTTCATGATTTGCCGGTATTGGTTAAAGTTAAGGGAAAATGTACTACAGATCATATCTCTCCTGCCGGACCGTGGTTGATGTACAGAGGACATCTTGATCGTATTAGTGACAATTTACTCCTTGGTGCTGTTAATGCATTTACAGGGAATGTAGGTACTGGCAAAAATGTTTTGAGTGGTGCTATCGAACCATTTCCACAAATTGCAAGAGAGTACAAATCAAATGGCGTCAAGTGGGTCATAATTGGAGACGAAAATTATGGAGAGGGAAGTAGTAGAGAACACGCGGCAATGACACCTCGCTATTTAGGGTGTGCAGTCATTATAGCGAAGAGTTTTGCTCGAATACATGAAACGAACCTCAAGAAACAAGGAATCCTAGCATTACGGTTTAGCCGCATCAATGATTATGATAAAGTTAAGGAAAGTGACAGAATTAGCATTATTAACCTCGGGAAACTTGAAGAGGGAAGGCCAATAACGTGTGTGCTTAAACATTTGGACGGAACGGTCGATGAAATGGAGCTGAACCATTCTTACAGCAATTCACAGATTGATTGGTTTCATGCTGGCTCTGCCTTGAATATAATTCACAGAACACCAAAGAATAAATGATGAACAAATTGGAATTTCTCGTAGACAATAAACTTTTGAAGATTCCTTGGAACAAGGTTATTTTTAGAGCTCGCCAGCCGTGCACAAAAACTGAACAAATTAAAAGGATTTGATTCATTTGTATTCTTTATTACAATCTTCCTACTCATATTCAGTCCAATATATCAGGATTATCGTTGATACATCTTCTCAGATAGGGACGTTTCCCTCTCGACAAAACTAATACCTAAATATCTCATTTTTGAATTGAGAAATGTGACCATATCTCTTATTCCAACGTCGGAATCTGCAAAGGGGACAAAAGACATGACCGTCGGTGCTAATAAATTCACCAAGGGTACTCAGCTCGTAAAGCGTGGGTTTGCCCATATGCAAAAACATGGAGTAGTGATGGATGTGACTTCTGTGGAACATGCATGCATCGCTGAAGATGCTGGAGCCGTGGCCGTAATGGTCTTGGATAAGTTACCATTTGATGTTAGAAGAGCTGGCGGAGTAGCGAGAACTGCCAGCATCAAGGTGATTGAAGATGTGCTAGATTCTGTAAGTATTCCGGTCATGGCTAAATGTAGAATAGGGCATGTTGCTGAAGCTCATATTTTGCAAGAGTCGGGAGTTGATATGATAGATGAAAGTGAAGTTCTAACTCCCGCGGATGAGCAACGCCACATTTGGAAGTGGAGTTATACTACTCCATTTGTTAACGGTGCTAAAAACCTAGGAGAGGCTCTACGAAGAATAGAGGAAGGAGCAGCTATGATTAGGACAAAAGGAGAACCAGGTACAGGTAACGTTGCTGAGGCGGTTACTCATATACGGAGTGTAAATAACGACATTCGAAAGATTCGCAGCATCTATGAAGATGGAGACCATCAGGAATTGATAAAAATGGCGAGGGAATTAAACGCCTCATTTGAATTGGTCCATGAAACCGCCAGGCTAGGACGTTTACCGGTAGTAAATTTCGCTGCGGGTGGTATAGCGACTCCTGCGGACGCGGCAATGCTAATGAATTTAGGATGCGATGGTATCTTTGTAGGATCTGGCATTTTTATAGCAGATGACCCTCTTGAACGCGCAAAGGCCGTCGTAATATCTACTACCTACTTCGATGACCCAAAAATTGTCATGGAAGCGCAAAAGATGGTAAATGAAAAGAAATCGATGCTCGGCCTAGATACCAAAAACTTGGAACTTAAGATGCAAGAACGGGGTCCAACGTTGTAATGGATGACCTAAAGATAGGGATACTTGCACTTCAAGGAGATATAGAAGAGAATATAGATGCAACTAGCAAAGCACTAACTTATTTGTCTTGCAAAGGTAAGGCCGTGGAAGTGCGATACCCAGACGAAATTGAAACTATAGATGGTATTATTCTACCTGGGGGTGAAAGCACAGTTATCGGAAATATCTTATCCCGAAATGCTGATTTGTGGCGTTCAGTGAGGAGAAAATTATCGAATGGTATGCCTGCATTGGGCACATGTGCGGGAATGATAATTATGGCAACTAAAGCTTACAATATATCTGGAGAGGAAATGAGTCAACAACTTTTAGGGGTTTTTGACATAGAAGTAGAGAGGAACTCATTTGGAAGACAGATCGAGTCCTTCGAGACTGACCTTCAGATAAATCTTTTGGGTGAAGATAAATTTAGGGGCGTATTTATTAGAGCGCCTTCAGTCAAAAGAGTTGGACCGAACGTCAAAATACTAGGTCGGCTTGACAATAAAATAGTCGCAGTGCAACAGGGAAACATGATTGGAACTTCATTCCATCCTGAGTTGTCCGGAGATAATCGATTTCACACACGTTTAGTTCAACTAATAACTGACCACAGAATTAATTAATAAACACACTTTAGGTGCGGGGGGTGGGATTTGAACCCACGAACCTCTTAAGGACGGGATCCCTCCTAGTTAAGATCTTAAGTCCCGCGTCTCCAAATCTGGTTATTTGGCCAGGCTCTACAACCCCCGCAAAAAGCCAGCCAATTTAATAAATCTTTGATAAATAAATGTTGCAGGACGAAAGATAACTTAATGAAACCCTCTCCTATTGTTCATATCTTAAAAAGTGCCTTGGTAGCTCAGCCTGGTAGAGCGTTGCCTTGGTAAGGCAAAGGTCCCGGGTCCAAATCCCGGCCAAGGCTAATTCTAACTTGTCTCGAACTAACGTGACAAAGAAAATATGTTGCAAATCCACTCTAAATCTACAGGTTTGGAGAATGGAAAATGATATGCAACAAAGCTAAACATGAGACGTTTGTTAGTAGAAGAAAACAGAACCTATTCTTGAAAAAGTAATACTTAATTGTATGCAGGCTCCGAGCATTCATGATAGAGCAAAATAAATTTATTTTTGACCGCCTTATTTGACCCTAAAAATGTATGGCACCTACTTTGTAATTATGGAGTAATATCATTCTATAACCATCTTAGACAATTATATTCAGATATGTTATTTGAGTTGAGGTCTTCTATCTAGTCTACGCCTTACCTTTGAGTAGCTATCTTTTTATCAAGCATTGTCCCCCAAATAAGCTATCAAAGAGAAGAGGCTTGGATAACTTTTATGGGATTTAGAATGCGCTATTTGGATCTCAAGAGGAAAGTCAGAGACGTTCGAATGTTAGCAATTGAAGGTATCGCGGAAGCAGGGTCAGGACACCCCGGAGCCTCATTCTCCTCAGCTGAAATCATGGGTGCACTTTATTTTCACAAAATGAAGCATGACCCCAATCATCCTGAATGGGAGGACCGAGACTACTTCATAAATTCCAAGGCCCATTCGGCACCGGGTTTTTATGCTATAATGGCTATAGCTGGCTATATTGAATCTGATGAAGTTAAAACGCTACGAAAAATGGGATCGCGTTTACAAGGTCATCCAGTGAGATTTTCTAAATATCAGCAACAACACAGCTTTCCTGGAATCGAATATTCTGGCGGATCTGAAGGAATCGGATTATCCGTCTCCATTGGAATAGCACTTGCAAAAAAATACGACGGTAAGAGTAATCGTATCTTTACCCTAATTGGAGATGGTGAATCCAATGAAGGACAGGTTTGGGAAGCTGCGATGTCAGCTCCGAAATTTAGGCTAGACAATCTTGTTGCCATATTAGACAGAAACAAAATACAGCAAGATGGATTCACAGAAGAGATAATGCCTCTGGACCCGGTTCGTGATAAATGGATGGCATTTAATTGGAATGTAGTGGAAGTGGATGGTCATAAGATTGAGCAGTTGATTGACGCATTGAATAGAGTGGAACGAATGGAAGATAAACCATCAATTATTATAGCAAATACTATTAAGGGTAACGGTATCAAACACATGGCAAACAATCCACAATGGCACGGAAAGGCGCCCCCTCGTAAACATATCCCCATCCTTATTGAAGAACTTCAAAGCGAGGTCATGATCGCCCCGTCAATAATTGCAGGTGAAAGGGAGAATTACGAAGAAAAAGTAAGAAAGGCTGAAAGAGGCGGGGCTGATTTAATTCACTTGGATGTTATGGACGGACTTTTCGTACCTAACAAGACATTTTTTTCGGACACGATAAGAAATCTTCGAAAGATTACTAGTCTTCCATTTGATGCTCATTTGATGATTGAAGATCCTATAATCCATGTGCAAGATTATATCGATGCCCGCTGTGACATTATAACCGTTCATTCAGAAGTCTGCAAAGAATCTGAATTTATAGAAATAAATGAGAAACTTCTAAAAGCGGGGATTAGCCCTGGGATTGCAATAAATCCTGATACACCTGTTCCATCATGGATTTATGAGCATCTCGATACGATAGATGTTGTAATTATTATGTCTGTTAATCCTGGATTTGCAGGGCAAAAATTCATTCCTGAAACTTTGAGCAAAATGATTGGTGCAACTAGGTCATTGCGTCAGCATGGCTATCGAGGTTATATTGAAGCGGATGGCGGTATTGATGCCACAAATCTTCAGCAAGTATTTGATGCAGGGGCCAGGATTATGGTAGCTGGAAATGCAGTCTATGGTTCTGCAGATATTAACTTAAATATGATTCAGTTAAGGCATAAGGCTAACGTTTCACTGGAAAGAAAACTATTGGAACTGGCAACAGCAAAGGGAATTCGCGACGACTGGATGAAAACACGTAAACATATATTGATTCCATTAGCAAATGAATTGAGGATAGAGGACGAGCTCCATGCAATTAAGTAATGAAAGAAAGGTGTCTGACATGAGGAGTGCATACGGTGATGCGTTGGTGCAACTAGGATTGTTGGATCCAAATTTGGTATGTGTTGGAGCGGATACAACCGAGTCCCTTAAAACAAAAAAATTTGGCGATAAATTCCCAAAGAGATTATATAATGTGGGTATAGCAGAAGCTAATCTTGTATCCATAGCTGCTGGTCTTGCAATAGCAGGAAAGACAGTGTTTGCAAGTACATACGCTGCTTTTTTACCTGGCCGATGTCTTGATCAGATCAGAAATACCATTTGCTATCCGTTCCTCAATGTTAAGCTGATAGTTTCCCATGCCGGGCTCACTGTGGGCCCCGACGGGGCTTCGCATCAACAAATTGAAGATCTTTCAGTGATGAGAACAATACCAAATATGAGAGTACTTGTTCCTAGCGACGCTTTGTCTGTAAAATTCTTGATACCACTTATTGCGTCAGCTGAAGGCCCTTTTTATATGCGATTGGCAAGACCAGCAAGTGATGAAGTATATAATGAGAATGTAAACCATTTTGAAATTGGCAAAGGGAGCATTCTGCGTGAGGGCTCCGACACTACAATAGTCGCATGTGGCCTTATGGTTTCTCAAGCATTGAAGGCTGCAGAAGCGCTTATGGCCGAGCATGGAATTTCTTGTCGTGTGATCGATATGTACTCAATTAAACCGATAGACTCGCAATTAATTTACAAGGCTGCAGTCGACACAGGACTTTTGGTCACGATAGAAGAACACAATATTATAGGTGGACTTGGCAGTGCAGTTTCAGAAGTCGTATCGGAAAATCATCCTGTTTACGTAAAAAGGATTGGTATCAGTGATACCTTTGGAGAGTCAGCCAGGGATGAAGAACTGGACTCTCTCCTAGATGAATATGGGTTGTCTTTTAGGCAAATAATGGATGTTGTTATGAAGACAAGGAGAAAAATAAAAAAATGAAAATCTTCCTCGATACAGCAAATTTGGAATCGATAAGAAAATATAATGATATGGGTTTGGTCGATGGAATTACTACTAATCCCACCCTCTTATCTAAGGAAAATGATCATCCATCTGAGATTATGAGGGAGATTGTTAAGATAATCAGCGGCCCAGTGAATCTCGAGGTCATAGGGACGGAGGCTGGTGGTATGATAGAAGAAGCTCATCGCTTAATAAAATTCGGTCCTAACGTGATTGTAAAAATCCCAATGATCCCAGAAGGACTAAAAGCAGTCAGAAGATTATATGCTGAAGGTATTAAAACGAATGTTACATTAGTTTTCTCTAGCAACCAGGCGATTTTAGCAGCTAAAGCAGGTGCTTCATTTGTAAGTCCATTCATAGGAAGAATTGACGATGCGGGCCATGATGGTATGGTTATAATCAAGGAGATAGTTCAGATATTTCATAACTACAAATTTGATACCGAGATACTTGTTGCAAGTATTAGACATCCAGTTCATGTGGTGGAAGCGGCCAAAATAGGAGCGCACATTGTAACCTTGCCCCCAGATATATTGGGTAAGATGATGTCCCACCCTCTTACCGATAAAGGGCTAAATTCATTCTTGAAGGATTGGGACAAAATTACGAAGCAGTACCAGGTTACTTTTTGATCAAATGCTAAACATACGGTTTCTCATGTAAGCCGTCAAATTTGTAGGAGAGATAACACTTTACGCGGTATATCCTGCAGTCTACTTAATGCCAAAATCCTTTCAAAATCTAATCCTTTAAGATTGTGCCCAATATTCACGGCACTGCCAATATCCTTCGCCAACCCAATAGCAACCATATGTATTCCGATCATCTTGTAAATGCTCACAATAGAACGAACCGCGTCATAATCAGAGGGTTCACCATCTGTCAGCGTTATCATCAAGTCTGGCTTGAATGCTCTCATTATTGGAAATAGCATATTATAAATTTCTGCGAGGGGTGTTCCTCCACTAGCCTTTATCTGGACTAGATTCCGGGCGTTGATTGGAGACCATTTTTCTTCAGGTCGTTTTATTACCCAACATTTTACCTTCCTTTCCTTGGTACTAAAGGCATAAACAGCAAATGTTATTCCAAGGAATTTTAGAGTCTCACACAATGCAATAGTTGTTTTTTTGTATTCTATCTCTTCATCCTCTATACTACTCGAGTGATCTAGGAGTAACGTTATTTTTGTTTTTATTGAAATCTTATTGTCAGTAAAAAATGGTTTAGCATGCAATTCTAAAAGTGCGTCGGTATCGATTTCATCACCCTTTTCATCGTGGATTTCGATCCAACCTATTTTCCAGTTTCTAACCGCTGCCTTCAGTTTGGTTATAAGGTCATTATCATATATGATCCTTTCATCTACCCCTAGACCATTCGGTACTGATAGGCCTAATTCATCCAGACTTGCATAACCTTTAATCTCTGAACGCTTACTTTCTCTTACTAAAGTTTCGTATTCCTTAACCAACTGCGTTCCATTAACTATGGAATTCATAACTTCTCGGTTCTGATCCCTATTTTCCCGTTTTGTTATCCTTTCGATTTGCCTGATCAATTCAGCCTGAGTAATAGCAAGGCCAAGTCTGGATTTGGGCGCAAGTAAAGGGATAGTTATCAATGGATTAATTTGAAGTAATTTTATAATTTGAGGAACATGTTGTTCTATCCAATCAGTACCTAATTTATTTTCTAACGCCTCCCCGATGATCTCATTGCTAAAACTAACAGCATTGTTCACTCTTTCCAATTCGCCACCAAACAATTCACCTTTCATATACCCTGTCAGCAGAGATTGTGAAAAAGCTTCAACAATTTTTTGTTTTCCGTACAATGAATTCAATAGAGGTCTAGATAATAGAGAAATTCCCTCATTAAATATTACCTCATTTTCCATTCCCTTCCATTCTTTCAATCCCAGATACTCGACCCTTTTACTCTCCATGGTGTTGAGTATATGGCCAAAGGCGAGATCGTAACTCAAGACTTTGGCAGAATATGCCAACCTCATTGATTCATACCAAAGAGATACTCTCCATTGTCTATATTTTTGAAATTCGGTGCCTGCATAATAGTTGAGTGGGGGTATGGAAATAATACTCTTCCCTATATTAGTAACAGGGACTTTTCCATCCACAATTACTATGGCAGTTCTGGGATTTCCAGACCATCGTCTAGCCAAAAAAGTGCCTAAATTTATAAGGACGTCACTACGCACAGTAACATTTCGTGAATAATTTATTGACAACCTAGGCAAAAATAGACGTAATCATTTCCATAACCTTTCTATATTCTACGTCACCCCATTGTTCATAAACGTTTGCATAAACAACCTGAGCGGCCTGTTTAGCAGGAACACTTTTCTTGATCATTTTTGCAAAAGCAATCGATTCTCTGATACTCGGGCTGTAAAAAAGCTCTTCTAAGGCAGCTGCTTCTCTGAGGCTATTAGCTAACTTAAATGCATGTCCCATCTCTCTTTCTTCGTCACTGCTGAGACTGACATGACGTTTCACAATTTGTATTTCAATTTCAGGAGGTGGATACTCGAGTTTTAGTCTTACAGGGAAGCGACTTAGGAGTTGGGGAGGAAGTTCTTTTGTACCCGCGTGAGACAAGGGGTTTATTGTTGCAATAACAAACCACTTATCTGAAGCCCTTATAGTCTGTCCCTCCGCTTCCTTTAAAATAATCTGCCGTCTATCATCGAGGGCTTCATCAAGACGCAATAGAACATCAGCCTCCGCGGCGTTTACTTCATCCAAATATAGAACAGTTCCCTTCTTCATAGATTTAATAAGAATCCCTTCGACAAAGCTAATCTCCCCCATGTTCATAGTCTTAGTACCAACCAAGTGGGACTCCCGCGTCCGAAGACTGAAGTTAATGGAATGCAATTCACTTTGAATATCTGCGGCAAATTTTCTCACTAGACTGGTTTTTCCTGTTCCCTTCGGTCCAATTATAAGCACAAATATGGAAGCCTGATGAGCTTTGCTTAAGATGTCAAGAGAATTATTCCAATCAAGATAATCCATATCCGTGTCGGCAATCATTATTAGTTACAATAATATATTGTAAATAAAAACTAATGGTTCTTTTATTTAGTATGGGATGATAGAGTAGTTCGTTTGTTATTCAAGTAATCTGATAAAAGAACTTTATCAATTTCTGCAGGATTGATATAGTAAGAACGACCCTTAACTAACTTTTCTAATTCGTTAACATAACCTAGAAGAGAATCTTCTTCACTAATCATGATCGTGTCAACTTCGATTCCCATAGATCTGCACTTTTTGGCCTCTTGTATAGTCTTCTCGCCTATATACTGGTCCACTTGTCTATATCGATAGCATAGATATACTATCTTACCAGAAGCCAAATCTAGTTCCAAATCAAGGCTTTTCTTCATCCTATCAATAGTATGTTTTTCAGGAGAATAGAACTGGGAGTATGGTCTCTGCGATAGTATTCTTTCTTTTTCGTCATTAGAATCAACAAAGCAGGCACTAGGGTGTCCATCAGTTATCAAAACTATTCGCCTGTTCATGGAATTGTCCTTTTGCAGTATTCGTCGCGCTAACCTAAACGCAGCCTGATAGTTAGTATAATGCAAGAAATCAGAGCCAGGCTCAAATGTTCTCAAATAAGGAATATCGTAAGCAGAAACCCTTGAGGCCAATGCACCAAAGCCTATGACATGAACAAAATCCGATGAAAAGTACTTCTGATTAAGCAAATACAGGCTCCATAATGCACGTTTTGCTGCTTCGATCCTACTCATGTCTCCATACATTGTAGAATATCTCATAGTAGAACTCAAGTCTATACAATAGACTACTGACATCCTAACATCTTGCTTGGTTTCATACTCTTCTAGATCATCCACAATGATATTTATTGGAATTTTCATTTTTTGTTTAGATTTGGATATTCTTTCCACAGCATTCAAAATGCTTCTTGAGACATTGATAAGTCTGATGTCATTACCAACCTCATATTTATGTGAGCTATCCAGTATCACAGAACCGCTCCCTATATGCATCGTTTCATGAATTCCAATATCGCCCTTATCTAAAGCCTTCATTACATCGTGGAGTAACCTTTCGCCTACAGCTAGAAATCCCTTCTTGCTCAACCATCTGCTAGAATCTTTCAAGTATCCTTTTCTCTCCAATTCAGCGATTATCGTAAAAGCTTGAGAATTTGTGTGGCCTGATCCCTCAACGTTATGCCGACTAGTTTTATTTTCAAGCTGGGATAATGGTAGGTCCTCTCTTCTAATTTGCAACTTTTTTTCAATTTCAGTAAGCGAAGGGATTTCTTCCCGCACTATTTCCCTACCAATAATTTCAAGATATTTGTTAAGCAAGGCTTCAGGTATGGATCTGCCGGTTTCACTATTTTTTTCCTCATCGCCTCTCATTAACATGTCAGGTGGATATTTGATACCCATATAGGTAAATTTTTTAATGCTTTTATCGGGGCTAATTGTTACTGCTGGCATAGAGTCCATCCTTTCTGTCAATTAACGGAGGTTCTATAAATCGCAGACCTTCTAAAACTAATTCAGTTACGGAAGCTAAAAATTCCGGGTCGATTTTCTTGGCTGTGGAGATATGGTCCACCTGAATTCCACGCCTGTTAGCATCATCCTCAAATCGTTTCTGCTCTTTAAGGATTTTTCTTGACATTACTTCTACTGTTTGCTTTAACACTGGAAATTTTTCGATCTGTAAAGAGTAGCTATTAACGGAATTAACATTCGAGCCAGGCAAATCTTGGGAAACCAAAAAAGTTTTGTCGCCGGAGAATTCTAACTTCAATTGTGAAATGCTGGCAATGGGAATATTGGAAAGGTGAATTGTGGAAATCTTTTTCACCGCCTGGGATATGATAGAATCAAGCACTCTCTTTCTATTCCCAAAATTATCCTCAAGCTCACTGAGCTCAAATTTTGCGGTTTGGTGGATACAGTGAAGGTCGCTGAATCTTGGAATTACCATTTTATGGTAAAGAATGCCCCTTGTCCTTTCAGCTTCGGAAATGACTAGTTCTAGGGAATGGATGGACATTCGTACACTCACACCTTTATCTTGATTTATTTCATTGTGAGAACGAGCAATTTGCGTAATTTCTGCAATGGTTTGTAAAATAAATAATGGAACAAAAACCATGTTAGAATCAAATATCCTTGACTCTTGAGCCATTATTAGCATCTCTTCGAAAGGACTTTCCGGGTAATGTGTAGTAATGTGACTACGCAATCTGTCGTATAACGGTTCAATAACCCTCCCAGAATGTGTATAATCTACCGGATTTGCAGTAGCAATTATTTTTGTATCCGGCCTAAAAACTACAGGATATGATCCAGTCGTAAATTTACCTTCCTGCAAGACACTTAGCAATGCCACTTGTTTTCTCGGATCTAATACTGGGAGTTCATCAATACATAATATCCCATGTCTAGCTTGGAGTAACTGACCAGGAGAATAAGATTCTATGTTATAGATTTCTATTCCTTTTTTGGCAATCTTAATGGCGTCAATCTGTCCAACAAGGTCTTTAACTGAAATATCTGGTGTAGCTAAAATATATTTAAATCTGGCGCTACCCTCTATCCATTCGAGACTAGTATCTAATCTGTTATCTCTAATCTTATTTTCGCATTCGCTTGAAACGGTAAATTCAGGGTCTGGGCGGACTACATCTTGGTCATTGAGTAAAGCCAACAATTCAGATTCAGGAATCAATGTAGGAATATCGTTGGTAATAGTTCCTCTAACTATCGGAATAGGCGACAATAGATGTTCTGCAATAGCTTGAGCTATTTTCGTTTTTGCCTGGCCTATCTGTCCTACTAGTAGGATATCATGTCCTGATAATATTGCTCTATTAATGGAAGGTATTACATCAGCATCATATCCAATTATTCCTTTATATGGGAACTCTCTATTCCGAAGCTTATTTATCAGATTACTTCGCAGCTGTCGACTAACAGACAAATACTTATAGTTAATTGATAGTAATTCACCAAGAGTTTTAATATTCCGAAAATTCTTGGGTAATCCGGGACTTGATTCATTATACTTGCCCTTAGAAGAGTAACTAGTATGAACGATCCTTTGATAATCGTCAGAACCCAACTATGCAACTCGTGCATCTTTCAAATTTAAAGCTTTCAGGTTCGTTTCTAAGGGCATGATTTTTTAATCCACATATACATGAAAAGGAAATATCCGAGGTAGTAACATTATATTTTACGAGCATATATAGGGCCATCAAATTAGAAACTTATGGTGTCAGATGCGGGATCGAATTAATTTACAAAGCAACAATATCATTTTTCTAATAATTAAGTCAAAAGAGTTAGGTCCAGCATGGTTTTTATTGCCGACCGTTAAACTACTGGTCCATTGTCAGTAGGAGAATACAGACATATCCTAAGAATAGCAGGCAAGGATATCGAAGGGAGTAAAAAGGTAATTGTTGCATTAAGTCAAGTTAAAGGTCTGGGGTACAACCTTTCCCAGGTAATCCTCCAGTCACTTAACGTTAATCCAAATTTGAGGGTTGGCTTTTTAACTGAATCAGAGTTGTCTGAAATCGAGAAGGCCATTAGGAATCCCTCGCAAATCGGTATCCCTGCGTTTTACCTCAATAGACGAAAAGATAAGGAAACAGGACTAGATAATCATCTTCTTACTTCCGATCTTGATTTCACTATTTCAAACGATATAGAACGAGAGAAAACCGTATTTAGTTGGAGAGGTTACCGTCACATGTTTGGCTTGAAGGTCAGAGGACAATGTACGCGAACAACAGGACGAAAGGGCGGCGCCGTTGGAGTGAAAAAATTGGCTCGGCCCGTTACTGGAGGAGCCCCAGGAGCACCTGCAAAGGAAGCAACAGCAACATCGACAACTACTGCTGCAACAAGCCCAGCCCAGACCGAAGCTGCGCCTAGCGGATCGTCAAAATAGAGGTGTTATAAAATGGGCGATCCTAAGAAACCAAAAAAGAGCTATAGACGACCACGACGAATATGGACCGCAGATCAACTTAGCTCTGAGCTTTACGTCATTGGCTCATATGGATTGCGGAATAAAAGAGAGCTCTGGAAAGCCCAGACTAAGGTGGCGAATTTTAGAAACCAGGCCAGGACTCTGCTAGCTCTGACCACTGAAGATAGACATGAGAAAGAGTCGAGATTGCTATCTTCATTAAACCGTCTCGGACTGGTAAAAGATTCGGCCAGCCTGGACGATATTTTAAATTTAAAAATTGAGGATGTATTAGAACGAAGGTTGCAGACCTTAATTATGAAAAAAATGGGTATAAAATCGCCTCTGCAAGCTAGACAAGTCGTGGTACATGGACTTGTTTCTATCGGAAACCGAAAAGTTAACCTACCCGGATACATAGTTAAACGTGAAGAAGAATCTCAAATTCTTGTCCATATCGAAGCACCTCAGATTACTAAGGAATAAGAAAACACGATTTTTTAATTTCCTATTAATTATCTGGGAGTATTCTACGAAGATGAAACTTCATCAATAATATCTACATTATCAATTTTCCCGTCGGAATCCATATCGAAACCCTGAACTACCATCGCCCAATTTTCATCCTTTTTGTAATTTTTCAGAATAAAATCGGCATGATTGGTAAGAGCTATAATTGAAGACTTTGTCCCTACTGATCTTACTCCGGCTAGTACCACGACACTAATTTTATTATTAAACGGATTTCTTATTTTTGCCAAGAGTCCATGATTGTCAAGATTATAATTTTTTCCACTGGGGTTGACCAAGCCAGACCAAAAGTTATTTTGGTTGAAATGAATTGGAAGGTATCTGTTAAATTCTGCAGTTATTATATTGGTGCCTGGTCCTCCTATTGTTATGATATTCTCTATTGTAGTAACTTTCTCCGCCTTGGCATCTGCATCTAATTTAACAGGAAAATTGCGCGGGATGCCACAATAAGTCCCCAGTAGAAATGCTAAGTGAATTGCATAATGACCATCTCTAGAAGAAGATCGGTATGGGCCATGAGGATCCGGAGCACCTACTACTATTAGCCCATTAAACCAACCATCGTTAATAAAATCGTCAAAAAATAATTGACCCTTATCAGGCTTGGTTTTCTTTGTTGTTCCTTCAATTCGTTTTTCCCCTCCTTCCATTTCAATTCCGAATGCCGGACAGGACGTTCTGTAAAACTTGGCGGTGCCACCTCCGACCATTGATGTTTGGACATGAGAGATCGCACCTATAGAAAGTAATTTTCTGATATAATAATAAGCACTTTGTTCATAGATATTAAGCTCCTTAGCTATTTGGGAAGGATATAGCGGCCGTTTGGAAAGTAACTCAACTATTTTCCAGGCAACGGGATTAGAAAGTACTCTCATCTCATCTGCTCGTGGAAAGACGCCGATTTCCTTTACAGTCGTTTCCATCCCGTTCTCGTGGACGAGATTCTTTCTGATCATCCTGGTGAATTATCAAAGCATTATATATGTATCTTGTCCAGTATAAGTTGTTTTATAATATTGACCAATAATGTTTACACAATTATAATGGTTGATTCTATTTATCGTTATATTAGAACTTGCAGTGGTCATAATCCATATTAATAATTCTTTTTAAGGCGAATTAAGCCCTGTGCTATATGTGTTCTATAATAGGATATACAGGCAAATCAGATGCGGCTTCTGTGCTAGTACAAGGACTGAGCAAAATGGAATACAGAGGTTACGACAGTGTTGGTATCTCAACAGTAGACGCTGGAAAGTTGCTCATTAAGAAGGGAGTAGGGAAAGTCTCTGAAGTGACCAAGACACTTGGATTGAAATTTATGTCTGGTCATCAGGGTATTGGGCACACTCGATGGGCAACTCACGGTGAAATAATTGATCATAACGCTCATCCACATTCAGCATGTAATTCAAGTATTGTGGTCGTTCACAATGGTGTAATTGAAAATTATAGCGAATTAAAGGAAGAATTATCGAACTCTGGTCACGTTTTTAAGAGTCAAACTGACAGTGAGGTTATAGCGCATTTATTAGAGCACTATTTTTCCCAAAACAATGATGCTAGGTCGTCAGTGATGAATACATGTAATCGATTGAAAGGCACGTTTGCATTCCTAGCCCTTTTCGATGACTCCACCATATGCGGCGCAAGGTACGATGAACCACTCATTGTTGGAATATCTCAAGATGGCTATTTTATTTCAAGTGATGTGCTGGGTTTTTTGAAGTATACAGATAATGCTGTATTTTTGGAAAATAGAGATATAGTCTTAGTGGAAGGTGGTAATCTTTCCTTAATCAACTTTGATGGTGAAAAAGTAGAGCGTCTTCCTACAAAAGTTGCGTGGGAACTTGGGGACTCTGATAAGGGAAAATATACACACTTTACACTCAAAGAGATTTATGAACAGAACCATTCCGTTTTTAAAAGTATTCATCAAAAGAGAGGAACGGTAGAGGCATTTTGTAGCATCCTTAATGATGCCGATAATGTATTCATAACGGGTAGCGGAACTAGTTATCATGCAGCACTCTTAGCCAAACAAATTCTTTCTAAATATTCAAAAATTCGAGCGGAAGCAATTTTGTCAAGTGAATTTCAATATTCATCCGATTTGCTAGATGAAAATTCTGTACTCATTGCTATATCTCAAAGTGGGGAAACTGCAGATGTCCTCCAGGCAGTAAAGATAGCGAAGGACAAAAAGGCAAAAGTAGTTTCAATAGTGAACGTACCAACATCTTCCCTTGCCCGATTGAGTAATTGCTTCTTGGAAGTAAAATGTGGTCCAGAAGTAGGTGTAGCTGCTACCAAAAGCTTTACAGGACAGCTGTCTATTATTTACTGGATAGCAGACACCCTAAGCGGTAACAGCACAGGCATTTCAACAAATGGCCACGAACTTTCTGATGCCATAGAAAAGACTCTGCTTTTAGAAACAAATATTGCAGACATTGCAAGACAGGTAAAGGATGCTAAAGATATATACATACTAGGGCGGTCTCTACATTTCCCAATTTGTCTTGAAGGGGCATTAAAAATAAAGGAACTTGCGTATATTCATGCGGAGGGGATGGCTGCTGGTGAACTTAAACATGGACCATTGGCATTAATAGACAAAAATAGCCTCGTCATAGTCTTGCATCCTAACGATTCGACTTATGTTGATACTTGTTCAAATGTTCATGTGATTAAATCAAGGGGCGCTAAAATAATAGGGATTTCAAACAAAGATGATCCGATTTATGATTATTCTATAATTATACCAAATATTCACGAGTCATTGTTGCCGTTTTTAGAAATCATACCACTTCAGTTTTTGGCATATCATCTTGCACTTTACAATAATGCGAACCCGGATTATCCACGTAATTTAGCCAAGTCAGTGACTGTGAAGTAGTAACTCTTCTTTTAGACTTGGTGGAGGTAAGGAAGTTTAGTTTATTTTGTTAATTAACAGGCACTGCGACTGCAGGTAACATACATACTATTCAAATAAACAATCTCATGGGTCGGAAAGCTCCTCTTAAGATGAACAATAATCCGATCAACTAATTTTAGCGTGTTTTTTTTGTTTCTCTATGGTGTTCTCATATTCTTTTTCAATGGAATGAAGTAACGAAGTTGAGTCATGACTTTTAACTGATTTTAATGTAGCAGCGATAGCGGCGCCACCTGCACCTACTCCTTCCTTTGCGATACCTGTATTATATTTCTTTAACCCTTCCTTATCGGATGATTGTAAATTTAAATTGATAGACAATATAGGAACCGAGCTGCATATTGATTTAGTGAGATAATGTATATCCGACGATTTATCATCTTCTATGTAAGATGTGGTCCCTATGCAAATCTTTTCTAATGACACCTTTAATGCCTTTAACAAACATAACACGGCTGTCATTTGCGTACCGCCGGCAAGTATAACTTTAACACCTTTAGACATTGCACCGCTAGCAATGCCTGCTACAGACGGTATCATAGGATCGCCAATCCTAGATACACAATCAATAGGGTCTCTACAGAGTCGAGAGACATCTTTTAATCTATCTAAGGCAATAGACACTACTTTGTTTTTCAGCGTATGGGGATTGTTCGGCATACTACTACTAACTTTGTATTTGGCATCAATCCCAAACGCGGTTAAAACCGCTAATGCTGTTGTTGTTCCACCTGGTATGGTCTCCCCAACTACTATCATATCACTAACCATACCGAGCTGAATGCCAAGTATTTTTCCGTACTCGAACCCCCTTTCAGCATCAGCACGGGCCATTGCCCTTTCCTTCATTATATTTTTGCCATGTCTGATCCCAAATGAGATAGCCGGAACAAGAGGTTTGATTTTGGAACCTGCGTCCACGATTAGGTTTGGAATTTGAGATTTCATCAAAGCCGAGCGAGTGATGAGAGCAGGCGTGGGTATGCCATCAGGAGTCGCGGGAACACCAGTTATGGACTTGCATCTGCCGTAGCATAAAAATTCGGCATCAGCGGCAGGAGTGAAAGCAATAAGCTCGGAATCCGCTCCTGCTATAGTAATGCCGGGAATTTTGCTTGTTTCAGTATATGACGTAACACAAACAAAGATTGGGTTATTGCTAGTATATCGAGCTATAGTTTCCTTGTTGCCGTCCGAGCTCTTTATTCTGCTACGCAACAATGGTTAAACATTCTCTATCCAGTCAGATACTTTAAAAATGAATCTCTTGATTTAAATTTTAACACAGGATTATTAATTTTCTCGTTATAGATAGTAGATGTGGGAGTAGGACCGTAATCATGTCCGGGATATACAATCATGGAGTCATCCAAGCTCATTATTTTGTTATACAGACTATCATACAATTGTGCTGGGTTGCCGCCTTGAAGATCTGTCCTTCCGCAATTTCCCACAAATATGGTATCTCCAGTGAAAATCACTTCATTATTTATCGTCAAACAAATGCTATCGTTGGAATGACCAGGAGTGTACATAACTTTGACATGAACGTCTCCAATCTTAATGACTTCGCCATCATTAACTGCTATATCTTTAAAGGTATCGGATTTTTCATGTTGCACTATTTTTGCTCCTGTAACCTCTGCTACTTGCTCATTTCCAAGTACATGATCAAAATGCGAATGTGTATTAATTATATATTTAGCCTTCCAATTATTTGTCTTTAGAGCAGAGTAAACGAGTTCTAAATTCCAGGATGGATCTATAATTCCTGCCTCCATCGATTTTTCGTCGGCTACTATGTAAGAAAAATTAGCCATTTGTCCCACTAACATTTGACTTACTTTGGCGATTCCTTTTCGAAGTGTCAAAGAACTCCCTCTTCCGCCTCAATTGGTATTCCGATTCTTTCGAGAAATATCTTTCCGGTGTAATCCTGTTTACCAACAAGGCCTTTTTTGATTCTGTGAAATGTAACTGTCGAATTTGCCCTGACGCACTTATCGTGGGTAGCACCAGTATCGGGGTCTAGGCCTGAGGGAATATCTACGGATACAATGTAGCCATTAGAGGAATTAATGATTTCAATGGCTGAAGAATGTGGATCTCGTATATTGCCTTTAATGCCGGTACCAAAAATTCCGTCTATTATGATATTTCCTTTCGAAATTTGTTCCCCAGCTTTTTCCAATGCCTTGTCTCCGTAAAAAAGCCTTATAGATTTCATTCGTTTTATTATGTTAAAATTTGTTCTGGCTTCTTCAGTTTTGATATCCGTAATTTCTCCAAGGATGATTACAGTTACATTGGCTCCATAATATCCAGATAAATGTCTTGATGCAACCATTGCATCCCCACCATTATTTCCAGTTCCGCAAAATGAAACAATTTCCTTTTTTCCTAAAGAAGATTTCATTTCTGACAGAATGTAATCTGCCAATCCATGTCCAGCATTTTCCATCATTAGGACCTTTTTCATTTCAAAGACGGCTTCGCCATTATTCTCAATTCTGTACATCTGCCCTGATGAAATTAGTGTTGTATCCGGTTCCAATATAGGGAGTAACTGAAAGGAGAATCCAAAATAAAGGTTGTGAGTGTATGACTATTTTGGCCATAAAATTTTATTGAAAAGGCATATGGTAATTTTCAAGATGACACATCTTTGGTTTACTCCCTCCAATTTCATAAGTTTTCCCATCATAGGTGCACCTAATATTAGGCAGCCCTTTTCTGTTCCCATACTTATCTGCTATTTTGTAGTATTCCAACAATTTCCGCTTCGTATATATTTTTTCTCCGTTGAGTTGGGCTCTTTTCTTCCTCATAAACTTAAACGCCAGAACAGCATGGGTTGTTTTGTATGCTCCGAACATTTTCTTTACTTGAATGCATCTCTCTATTTGATCAGCAGGCACATATAGGTTGTCGCCAGTACCCGCTTTTGCTTCAATAGACAATAATGTTGATTGAAAGTTGTTTACTGCTATAATGTCTGGGAGATTAGTACTAGATCCGCCTAGGCGACGTGCATGCCACTTTGTCTTGATTAACCTCTGAACTAATGTGTGCTCAAAGCTATAGCCCCTGCTGCGCCGAATGTTTCCCAACAAATCGAATTTTGTGACCCCCATTTTAAGGCTTTATTTATAATTATTTTCGCTCAATTAGTCAATTATGATATGTCTTAGCTTAACTTACTCAGCAGTTATATCGAAGTTACGTATTATGAATTGTCAAGGTGTCAGTCCTAAATTCTGATTTGGAAAGAATTGATTCAGTATTAAAAGATCTTGAGACGAGGCGAGAGACTCTAATCAAAGGCACCAGGGAGATAGTAATCTTATGCTCTAAAGCAATAGTATGCATACATAAAGGGGATGATTCGGGAGCTGAAAAAATTCTATCAGAGGCAAAGAAGTTATTGGAAAGTTTCAAGGAGATTGCAGGAATAGATTTAGATAGATATTTGTCAGTTCCGGAACAAGAACTCACGGAGGGTTCTGCACTATTATCAATAGTAAAGCATTTGAAGATTCCGAGTATGAGTGAAATGGGAGTGACCGGACCCTCATATGTACTCGGCCTATTAGATTGTATAGGCGAAATCAAACGTATTATTTATGATAGCCTTAGGAAAGGTGAAGCTGAAAGAATTGATCTCCTTTTCAAAATAATGAATGATGTATATGGGTCTATCTATCCACTTGCTGGATATGACAATTTAGTACCCGGCCTTAGGAAAAAACTAGATGTTTCAAAACACCTCATTGAGGATGTCAGAGCAGTCATAACCGACGAAGCAAGACGGAAAGTCATATTAAATAGAATGGATTTATTCGAAAAGACCACAAGCCAAATTTTTGAAGACAAAAAACGGATCTCGAATTAAATCTAATGATTAATGGCGTCCTAAATGGAGAAATGCATCCTCCATATATTTAAGGAGTTTTTTTTGCCACTCCAAAAACTTCTCAGGGCGATCTGGATAGTTGTTATAATGTTCAACCAATTTTTTATTTACCTCAGCGGTGTGTTTCAGATCATCTGCTAAGCTTTTGTTAATTGCTCCTCGAATGAAAATGCTAAATTTGTCTAACATGCTAAATTCGGGGTGTTCCCCATCTGTGATCTTGTCAATATCAAATCTAGATAGAAAGTGCTTCATACCATAATTAATTTGATCATTGCTTAATCCTTGGAGCATTCTCCTAAAGACTTCAAGTCCAGCCGTTTTGTAACCGTAGCAATCAATGAATTCACTGTTATAACTCCATAGAGATGTTTCTGAGTAATCTACGGCTTCTACTGCATTTACAGCATGTTTTCCCGCAATTGTGGCAGCAACTATTGCGGGGCCAATCCCACCGGCATCCAAAGGCTTAGGCATCCATGCAGAGTCACCGACTAACATGTACCCATTAGCCACCATACAATCATTCTGTCTTCTAACTGAAACCTGCCAAGTACCCCATCCGTTACCACTATCTGATTCCGAATCAGAAATCTGAGGGCATTTAAGAACAGGATTTACTCGAACATAATCGTCTATAAGAGTTCTAAGATCCTTGTGATTGCCAGTATTTTTGTTAAAATTATCCAAAGCCCGCTGTTGAACTCCAAGTCCAATGTTTACCTTGTTTTCACCCTTGGGAAAAACCCAAGCATATCCACCTGGAGCAACTGTCTGATCAAGATGAATCAGACAATAGTCAGAGTCAAAAAAGGTTTGGTCTTCTGCTCCACGCTCAAAGGAGTAAATGTACCTCCCCGTTGCTTCTAAATCATCTCTGTCGATCCTCTTCTGTATATAAGATTTGATTGGAAGATTAGTCCTAAGTACGGAAGTCACCCCAGTGCAATCAATGACCAATTTTGATGTCTTCTTAATTGGGGATTTTGTTTGCAAATCTTCTCCCTCTATCCCAACGACACTCCCATTTTCAGTCAAAACATTTCGTAACGCGATATCATACATTAGTTCGACCCCCATTTCGAGTGCATCCTTCAGCTGTTTTTGAGGCAATAGTTTCCTATTCAAAATATATCCTTCTCCATCAAAAGAAACGGAAGTTTTATGGTCCGGAGAATAGGCTATTACTCCCTTTACTGGATGTTCTATTTCGGGATGATCCCACTTGATCCCTATTCTGGACGTCATAAAATCTACGCTTTTTTTACCAACTGCATCTCCACAAATCCAGCCGGAAATGGTCTTTTTCCCCAGCTCTGGAGACGAGTTTCTGTCAACTACAAGTATTCGCAATTTCTGTTTAGAATATCGTGCGGCCGAACTCGCGACAATCATGCCTGCAAGCCCTCCACCCGCAACTATAATGTCGTAGTCTGGAATTTTCTTACCCATTGTGGCAAACTCAAGTCAGAAGAGATTTTTTTGTTATTTAAAGCTAAGTCATGACTAAATGAATAACTTCGTGACAGAATATTGAACAAAAGTTATAACAAAATTTCAAGAAAAATTGGACCACTCAAATTGCCTATTTCTCAAATGTTTTTGAGCCAAAGGAATTAACGAAGCCTGCTCCTAAAAATAACAAAAAATCTTAAGTGCGATGAGCTTTTTGGACTATGCATGTCAGGTACTGGAATGACCGGTAGTGGGAGCTACCAAACAAGGAAAATAGAATTACATTATGACAGGAGTGATTCGGAAGAATTAACAAAATGCTTTAAAGTGGAAGTTTCACAACTTATTTTGTCCCAATTGTCCATCATGCAATATTTCCGCAGATCGTGATCGCATTACCATGCCCCCAATCTTAGGTATGAAGATTTGGATTGTTTGAATTAGTAGTTCTAAATCAGACAAATTCCTTACTTAGCAAAACATTCGGATCAAATCCAAACTTCTTGGTTCAGGATTTTGCAGTAATTATGATAGTTGCAGCTGTAATGCTTTATGTTACTTACAAACTCAAACAACCAATGGTGATAGGCTATATTCTTGCCGGAATGGTAATTGGGCCTTATACCCCACCTTTTAGATTAATTCATGATATTAATGCGTTAAACATACTCGCTGAATTGGGAATAATTATGTTGATGTTCGTAATAGGTACCGAATTCCCTATTGCTAAGCTTAGGTCAGTCGGAAGAACTTCTGTAATTGTAGCACTCGCAGAATCGTTGGGGACTCTTACTATAGTATTCTTTGCAGCACGAACCCTTGGGTTTTCGCAATATGATTCTATGTTTCTTGCCCTAGCCATGTCAGTAACAAGCACTGTGGTAACTGTGCGAGTTCTCGAAGAACTCAATATGGTAAGGGAAAAATCAACCGTACTATTGTTGGGAATTTCAATAGTAGAAGACATAGTAGTCATAACGGCGCTAGGCATCTTGCAATCGATTGCCTCTACTAGCGATATCTCGTTTTTACAAGTATCCATTTCTTTGGGTATAGTAGCGGCATTTATCGGCGGCGTTCTAGTCCTTGGTTCACGATTTTTACCTAAAATTATAGACACAATAGCAAAGACCAATGATTATTCTGTACTTTTAATTGTGATTCTTGGGTTAGCTTTTGGGCTTTCTTTCGTTAGCATGGAATTAGGCTTGTCGGTAGTTATAGGTGCCTTTTTGGCAGGCGTTCTTGTGGCAGAGTCCGGAAGCGCAGCTATTGCCCGAGTGATAACTGTGCCGCTGCGGGACGTCTTTGCTGCATTATTTTTTGTATCCGTTGGAGCTCTTATGGATGTATCGAAAATACCCTTGTTTATACTCCCTGCCCTCATTCTTATCGTTACATCCTTTGTATCGAAATTATTGATAATTTACCTGATCCTTGTCAAATCAGGATACGATAGTACTACAGCACTTAGAACAGGACTCGGAATGTCTTCAGCACGTGGAGAGCTTTCTCTTGTAGTAGCTAAGGGCGGTCAAGATGTCGGTGCAGTTTCGCCATTTATATTTCCGATATTGGGAGTAGTAACGGTAGTGACTACTTTTATCACACCTTACGTATTGAGGCTTGGCAGCAGGTTGAAGATTGCTTCGAAAAATGCTGACAGTGTGAGTTGACATATTCAAAGTCAATGAGCTTTAAGTGAATATTTGAGAAATGAAACTGCCATCTGCCAAAATATTAGCACTCGTCTGAGAACTGGGCATAAAAATTTCAAATAAGTGAGTTGGGTACTTCCTAGTGGTTAGCAACAGTCTTTATTACAACGTCTAGCATAACACTTAGGGTTAGAATCAATTTCCTTATCTAAGCTAAGATTGTTCATTCTATACGAAAAGTGGAGGGAGTGGGATTTGAACCCACGAACCCCTTAGGGACGGGATTTCACTTAGCTTAGAAAAAAATACGATCTTGAGTCCTGCGCGGTTGGCCATGCTTCGCTATCCCTCCTCCCTGTTGGTATAAGTTTTTACATTATTTCTCCGTTTCTAAAATGCTATTTTGGTTAGCGTTTGTAAACCTGATTTTCGGACCTTCAATGCGTGATCCTTTAAACTCTTTGCACTCTGTTGTCGCAGAATTTTTATTATAGACAATTATAGTCCATCATGAGAATGAACATTAGTGAATTGAGAGCAGGAATGAGAAATGTTAATGTAACAGGTAGGGTAGAATCTATGGGAGAACCTCGTACCGTAAACCTTAGGACAGGAGGAACAGCTCAAGTAGCAGACGTTTTCCTTTCGGATGAAACAGGTAAGATTAAACTTTCATTGTGGGATGATCAGATAAACATGGTTTCTGAAGGGGATGTAATATCGATTGAGAACGGTTATACACAAGCATTTCGGGGGGAAAATAGCCTGAACATCGGTCGATATGGTAAATTAACAAAATCACAAGAATGAAACCTCTAACACCGAATATCCAGGATATATCGAATAATTAACTAATATAAGCAGTATCCGATTCTCTTTTTGAGGCGACCTGTCCTCCAACATCACCGGGCGAAGCCATTTTGGTGGCAATTTGTTGTTCTATAGTCTTAATCAACATTTCTGTATCCTTAGCTCTATTTTCTATATTCTGCATATTCACTTTCAAGTCTGTTATTTCCATCAACGTATTTAGAACGCTCCTAGAGGCAATCGCATCCATAACATAGCCTGAAGTTTCGCCTAACAGGCATATGCCCTGCATTTTAAATAGTTTAGCAATTCCCAAAATGAGGCCATTCATACCTGTGACTGTTCCATCGTTAAGTTGGATAATGCTTTTACCCACGAATGACTGAAAGGCTTCTCGATGAGTCGCGGCGCAATATACTTTGGGCTTTTCAGAAAAGGTACCTGTTATATATGCTCCTAAGGTAACGACCCGGGCAGTCTGAAATTGCTTCACAATGTTCAGAATTTCTTCGGCCAAATAATATTCTGACTCTGGGTTAATTGGTTGTGCATCTCCAGTTACAAAAATAAAGTCTTTCCTGTGAGAGTCACTTTGTTTTGAATAGTATACGGAATTCCTAGTGAGATCCACAACCCCTTCAGGTCCAATAATTACCCTGGGAGGGAATGATGTGCAAAATATATCTGCCAGGTGTACCGCCCTCAATTCAGTTATCAAATGGTCTACCGCCATCTTGCCTACATATCCAGTTCCAGGAAAACCGCAGATTAAAGAGGGTGACTGCAAAACAGGAATTTTACTGAGAAACTCATACTTTATCCCCGACCTGAAATAAGACACGTTGTACAGTTGCATCAAGGACTTTAAAATGTTCCTGTATCATTTTTATTATTCAAGTATTAATTTATCCTTTCGATCCAAAATCCTAATATCACTGAAAACTAAAAATGGCTACGGCCACTTATCTGAAATAATCGTAGATCTGAGAAATACGCTAACTTGAAGGTACAGAACTACTCGAATTACCAAGATTGACGATAGTGCCTCTTAATTCGCCCAGCGGGAATTTCGTAGTGTTAATGTTGACGTACGTTTCATTTTGATTCATCAGACCTACCATATCTATTATCCTCTTTCCTTCTAAAGGCCCTTGGAGAGAGGAATTTGTGATTGTGCCATTTATTACCATTTCTTGATTAAGACCTTTTGGAATTTTGGAGTTAGATAGGTTCACAAGGATATCGCCGTTTTCAGTCTCTTCACCTTTATTTATACTGATAGCTGTTATGTTTTCAATTCCCGTAGCGTTAATTTGGTAATTTAAAATAGTATCATTACCCTCTATTTTCGCAATCCCCGTTCCCTGACTGAAAATTTGAGGCACTTCTGAAAATCCTGATAAATCTGCCGAATACTTTAGTTCAGCATTTGTAAAACCATTAGAAAATACCATCGTAACAACAACTAATTCCAACAAAAAGGCATAAATTCCAACACTCATTATCGATAAGATGTTCATCATACTTTTATAAAAGACTTATGTAAATTGATTGCCGATACCGTACATCTATTTTCTACGAACCTATTGATCCTGAGAAGCAATAGTGGTGTAAGAAGTACGAAGGGAGTCAAGTACCAATACTAAGTAACGTCACTAATTTTTAGCCAAGACATGGGCTGGTGTGAACTAGATTAAGCTTGATGTTTCCCTTTTTTCAAAATGCAGTTTATAGAGTCTACCAAACCATCAGCATATCCAACTGACAAGATAGCAAGCTCATTTTTCCCCTGGGCTTGAAAGTTAATCGCATCATCAATGTAATATTCCGCATTATCTAAAATCTCTGAAAATACTCTACCAGATTCTCTAAGAGAAGGATTTGAACGCCTCAGCTTGCTTATTTCGTCTTGAATCATAGGTAAATATTTCCTCATCATTCGGTTAGAGATATTGTTAGGATCCGTAGAGTTACCGGTTGGGTAGTCAAGATTGAAGGTTAATTTTTCCAAGGCCTTTTCTTCTGTAAAATGTAATCTAGCTGGAAAAATTAAGGTATGGGGTCCAGTTTCGAAATCAATATTCAAAAGAGAGTTCATCTTACCGCTTATAATTTTCTGATATTCAGTACCTATGCGAGATGCAACTATGAAAAATGAATCGTCGTTCAAAATCTCAAATTTAAGATCTTTTTCTGTTTCTTTAAGCATTTTCATAATGGCCTTAGGTTCCAGATAGAAGTAAGTATTATCTTCGTTGTATCTATACTCACTCAAAATTAAAGTATGACAATTAAATTGTAGATTACTATAAATTGTATTGTAAACACTAATAGCAGAATTCTTTTCCTCCATCATAGTAACAATCCTGCCCATTTTATAAATCTGGAGTCCACATTCCCCAATTGAGGAAGTTATGCCTGATATACCATAAATGACGGAAACGTTGATGCCGCGATCCATTGCCCTTAATCTTAATTCTATAAGTGTGGTCGCTATCAGAGGATCCCCATAACTGAGTAATGTCACATTTTTATCTTTTGACTCTTCAATCAATTGCCTTCCATCTTCTACGAACCATCTTTGAACGGTAACAATTTTTTTATTAATTAACTGAGGTAAGGACGCTAGGGTTTTTATATCGTCATCGGAGATTAGGGAGGTGAATCTTTCCACATATATTACATCAGAGTTTCCCAATACTTTTGTCGCCTTTTGACTAAGACCAGAAATTCCGTAGATCCCAATACCTACTAAGCATAACATGAGATTTCTTTCTAATTAACTATTTTCGGTTTGTTAACCTTTTGCTTCTTAAAATGATGCAACCTAGACAAATGTGATAATGCCCTGCCAATTACGTCAATACTTGAGATGTAATTCGCAATCTCAATTTTTTCATCTTTTGAATGTGAAACGTGCGACTCACCGGGCCCATATGTCACAACCGGGATTTTTAAAGAATTGCCCAGTATGTTCATATCTCCGGTTCCAGTTTTTCTTAACAAGACAGGACGGGTTTTACATACATCCAATATCGCCAATGAAAGGGCCCTTACGATAGGCGAAGAATGATCCGCTTCAAATGGCTCAGTCATGTCCTCAACTCTATAGGTTACTTTTACTTCCCGCTTTTTAGCAGCTGCCACGAGATGGCTATCGATCATCCTCAAGACTTCAGTACAGGACCTTGTAGTAGGTATTCTTACGTCTATTGTCATCTTGCATTTTTGAGGAGTAACGTTGTGACTTGCGCCGCCAGAAATTTCTGTTAAGCTACAACTTATGGCAGCACTCTTAGTCTTAATACCGACGTTACCATTATCTATAACATCCTTGATATCTTTCCAAATAAAATGCGTCTCTTCGATTGCATTTTTCGTAAGCCAAGGTGCACTAGCATGCGCACTACTCCCAACATCACAAATCACGCGTAAAGCCACCCTGCCCTTATAAGAGATAGTTATGTTATTGAGCCCACTTGGTTCTCCGAAAATTGCGTAATCTGGAGTTATCTTGCTTTTCACGAGCTCCTTTACGCCAGTTGCATTTCCCTCTTCGTCTACTACACCAACAAATATTATGGTCCCCTTCTGCTTAAATTCAGATGCAGCCAATAGCATTGAGACTAGGGGCCCTTTTGCATCTGACGCGCCTCTACCATAAATGAATCCTGAATCAATTCTAATTGGAATTTGACCTGGAACAGTATCCATGTGACCACAAAGAAGAATTTGGGGATCTCCAATGCCTTTAGTTGCAATTATATTTCCAACACTATCAATTGTGACGTGTTCAAACCCTAAATCGCTCATACACCTCTCTTTAATCAAACTTGCCAACGCACTTTCCGATCTGGAAGGTGAATAAATCATCAAGCAGTTCCTGAGTAATTCTAATGCGTAGGCTGGAGAAACCAATTTGATGGCTTAACGCTTCATTAGCTTAACACAGTGGTCTACGATTAATGACGGTATGTCGACCCCCGTCACGCGCACAGTGTTCTTGAATTCAGTAGTATTATTAACTTCATGTACAAGGAGCCCCTTGTCTGCACTTTCCATTAGATCCACGCCTACTATTTCTCCATGTACTGCCCTGGCAGCAGATAAGCAAATACTTTCTAGCTCATCAGTTACTTCGCATGGTTCGGCTGTACCCCCCAAGGCCATATTCGTCTTCCAGGATCCATTTTCTGAATACCGATAAATTGCAGCCGCCACACTATCTCCAACAACTATTGCCCTTATGTCACGAGGAGGTCTTTTGATATAGTCTTCAAAATAATATATATGGTATAAGGGGTACATATGCTCCCTGTCTTCTATCACCGCTTCTGCACCTTCTTTGTCTTTCAAAAGTGCTATCAATCTTCCCCAACTTCCTACAACAGGTTTTATAACTTTTGGGTATCCGTAGCTATTTAGTCCCGCTAGGGCAGACTCGCGAGAAAAAGCACAAAATGCTTTTGGAACTTGGACTCTTGCCTTCTGCAATTCCATATGTGAAAATAACTTGTTTCCACAAACCACGGCAGTCTTTAGAGGATTGATCACAGTAGCGCCAAGACCTTCTACCGCCGCTGTGGAATGGACGTTGTTAAAATAGCCAACGCATCGTTGCAGGATGATTCTATCGGAATATTGGGTATCTTTCTCCAGATCTATGACTGCGTCTCTACAATTAATGGCCTTAACATCAACTCCTTTTTTCTTTCCGGAGTCTATAATTGACTTTTCTTCCCAGCGGAGTTGGTCATAAAGGATAAAAAGAGAAGATTGAATCTTCTCTAAACTCACTGCCCCCAATCCTCTCCAACTGATTGTGCTGGTCTTATATCAAATGATGACCCTGATTTTATAAGCTCATAGCTTGCTCCACAATCTGGACAAGTCACGATTTCACCTTCGATGGCGTCTTCAACAATTTTCAATTCTGCGTCACATTCTGGACACTTGGTCATTTCTCTACGATTCTATGTTAGTATTGGCATCATTAAGAATTTTACTTTCTAGCCTGTCATCCAGATAAAGTTCCAAAATGTCGCCCATCCTTAGGTCTTTCAACCCCTTGGCCATTTTTTCCGCTTCCCTTTTTGAAGTTTCTAATCCTAGTAGGGACAATAAGTAAGCTGCGCCATTTTTACCGGCAAGTTCACCAAAGACTATCTTTCGTCTGTTTCCTACTGATTGCGGGTCCAGAATTTCATATGCGGCAGGATTTCTAAGTATAGCCGCTAAATGAGTACCTGCTTTATGTTTATACGCACTGTCACCAACTATTGGTTTTGATTCCGGACTTGGCAAACCTGTGTAATCAGAAACGGTCTTAGAAAGATCTCTTAAGAGATGAAGTCTAAAGTCATTAGGTATCTTATAAATTAGGGTAAGTGCTACAGACGTTTCAGCAAGTGAAGGTATGCCGGTCCTTTCTCCCAATCCATCTATGGTAGTATGGATCTGATTTGCACCAGCTTCGCATCCTGCTAGAGCGTTCGCAATGGCAAGTCCTAAATCATTATGGCAATGAACGTCTATGGATGATCTTGTCAAATCAATATTTTCAGAGACCAATCTCACTAAATTATACATGCCTTGAGGTCGCATAATACCCACTGTATCTGGAATACTAATACGTTCAATCTTTCTCGAATTCATTTCCTTACACATCTCAACCAGAAAAGTAGGATCTGTTCTACTTGCATCCTCCATTGTAAAGCGTGATTTCAACCCATGAGATTTGATGTAATCCGCAACTTCCAACGCGCGGATCTTTGCTTCTTCACGTGAAATCTTTAATTTAGCGGAAAGATGAATGTCCGAAATTCCCAAATATGTTGCTACCCATGTTGCACCACAGTCTATGGCAACGTCGACATCCCCCTTCACTGCTCTAACGTGGGCTAGGATATCTGCCTTCAGATCTTGCTTAATAATCGCCTTAGTTGCTTGAAAATGATCTTGAGATACTACTGGACTAATCTCTATTTGATCAACGCCGAATGAATCAAGCATCCAGGCAATTTGTATTCTTTGTTTAATAGTGAAAGCCACGCCAGGGTGCTGTTCACCTTCTCTGAGTGTAGAATCCAGTATACCTATTCTTTTGCCATGCAACTGACAATCATTATATTTGTGCGCAAAATGATTAGGATCGTCTGATTTTAGTGACATTTAAGCGATTAAATAATATATTTCGAACAAAATATAAATGTTCTCGGCCCTAAAATACGGCAAAAGTCCGAACCAATCATA
>Ga0075425_100000456_pt1 | contig 38263 bp, 39 predicted proteins | sample SoiMethybrSBSTD4_FD_75300 | JGI IMG/M metagenome (GOLD analysis project Ga0075425, IMG submission 75300) | Bulk soil microbial communities from a Populus tree surrounding site in Tennessee, USA - Soil MetaG P. TD hybrid SBSTD4 | ecosystem: Environmental > Terrestrial > Soil > Tree plantation... | reverse complement strand
CTTGTGGCCAAGCTGCTCCGACACGACAGCCAGCGAGCGGCTCAGCTCCTGGAGCGGACGGGGCACGCGCACGGCCCAGCCGCGGTCACGGAAGAGGTGCATGATCTCGCCCTCGATCGTGCGGGCGGCGTACGCCTGAAGCGGCACGCCTCGGGCGGGGTCGTACCGGTCGACGGCCTGGATCAGGCCCAGGTAGCCGCTCTGGAGCACGTCGTCGTGTGCCATGCCGCGCCGTGCGAACCGGCGGGCGATCGCACGAGCCAACCCCGAGTAGCGCAGAATCAGTGCCTCTCTGGCCGAGTCGTCGCCCTTCTCACGGTGGGCCACGACTAGCTCGAGGTCGGTTCGGGGATCGTTGGTCGGCATCGCTCTCCTCATCTCGCAAACGCGCCCGACAAAGCCGGCGCACCCTCTAGGTGTGCAGACCGCTGTCGGCTGAAACATGCATCGACGGCGCGCCGTGACGCGTTCGTTTGCGCTTCCGTGACGTGCCGGCTTCGTCACGACCCGTACCAACCCGGTCACGAGCGCTCGTCGCAGCCCGCGTCGTAGTCAAACCCCGCACGCGCGCGATTTGGCCCGGTTGAGCCACCTCCCTGTCACGGCATCCGTGACGCGGGTGACGGGCGTGTGACGAGACGCCGACCGCGGCTGTAGCGGTGTTTGACACCGGGCCTGGCCCGCGCTGGTGCCGTCTCGTCGCCTCTGCTAGCGCTCAAACCACGTCCAGCTGGGGCCGCACGAACCGCAGCTCGAGCCGGTCGTCGAGGCGCTCAGGCGAGAGCTCCGCCAGTAGCCTCCCCATCACGGCGAGCTGCTCGGGGGCCGCCCGGATCCGTGCCGTCAGCACCCCCGGCTCCGCCGCCAGGCCCAGCTCAACCGCACCCGTGCAGGCACCCAGCGCCAGGGCCAGGCTGGCTCGTGCGCGCTCGGCCCGAAGCGGGGTGAAACCGGCGGCCGCGGCCATCGCCATCGTCACGTGCCCGGCGATCGCCGCTGCGGAACTCCCGTTTGCGGCACGCAGAGTCACGGTACTCTCACCAGTAGATGTCAACGCAGGCCCCTCCCATGGCGACACTGACCGTCCCGTCCCAACCGGCGTACCTGATCGTCTGCCGGCAGGCGCTGATCGGCGCTGTGGCCGACCTGGCCATCACCGACGACCAGCTCGACGATCTCAAGCTGCTGCTCTCCGAGGCCTGTTCCAACGCAATTGTGCACGGGTACGACAACGATCCGGACGGCGTGATCGAGATCGAGTTTCGCACGTCGCCGTACGAGATCGAGGTTGCCGTCAGCGACAACGGCCGTGGGTTCCCCGGCGGCCGGCTTCCCGACCAGCCCGGCTTCGGCCTGTCGCTGCTGCGCGAGCTGAGCACCCGGCACCGCATCGATCCCCAGCGCCCCGAGGGCGGGGCGCGGATCAGCTTCGCGCGCTCGATCAACCGCTAGGCACATCGTCCTCACCCTCATCCGCGATCTCGGCCATCGCCGCCCGCAGCAGTCGCGATACGTGCATCTGCGAGATGCCCAGGCGCTCCGCGATCTCCCGCTGCGACAGCTCCATCCCGAACCGGAGCACCAGCACCACTCGACTACGCCGGTCGAGCCGGTCCAGCCGCGTCCCCAGCTCCAGCCGACGCTCCACCGCCTCCAGCGTCTCGTCGGTCTCTCCGAACCGCTCCGGCTCGATCTCGTCCAGCGACACCGGCCTCGCCGCCATGCTCGCCCGCAGGGCATCCAGCACCGCCTCCTCGTCCAGCTTCGCCCGCTCCCCGATCTCGGCCACCGTCGGGCTGCGCCCGTGCTCCGACGTCAGCAGATCGACCGCCGCCGCCACCGCGCGCTCGTTCTCGGCCACCGATCGCGGCACCCGCACCGGCGCGGACTGCTGCCGCACGCACGCCAGCATCTCGCCCATCACGAACGGCGCCGCATACCCGCCGAACGGCGTTCCGTGCTCCGCGTCGAACGTGGCCGCCGCCCGCAGCAGACCGACCACGCCGGCCTGCTCCAGGTCGGAGCGCGGCACCCGCCCCTGGAACCGCGTCGCCATCGAGGACACCAGCGGGCGCATCGCCTCCACCAGCTCCCCGGCCGCCGCATCGTCGCCCCGCGCCGCCCGCCCGGCCAGCAGCTCTGCCGGCTCAGACATTGACTCGCAACCTCACCCCTCCGGCGTCGAGCTCCGTTTCCGACACCAGCACCGCCAGCATCCCCAGGTGTTGCTCGAGCCACGCCTGGTCGACTTCGCTGATGAACACCTCCAGCGATCCCGGCTCCGCCCGGAACTCCGCCCCGCGCTCATCGCGGCGGTGCTGCACCACCAGCTCGATGGCCATCGCCAGGTCATCGATCTGCTCGAGCGAGAGCCCAGCGCGCGACCCCATCACCAGCGCCAGCGGGCCTAGCACGGCCACCTGCGGTGCCGCCGCCGAGAGCCGCGTCCGCACGGCTGGAGTTCGCTGTTCCACGATCGCAGGGTAGATCGATCCCCGCCGTCCCGCCCGTCAGCGTTTCTCCGACATCCCCAGCGGGTATCGTGCTCGTATGGGCCCGCGCGCCGAGGACTCGCACGGATCGGCTTGGCGGCCGTGAACGGCGGCCGCGTGGAGCTGCAGCTTTCCGTGCCTGCCACCGCTGACAACGTCCCGCTGCTGCGCCACGCCATGGCCGGGTTCCTCGAAGGCCAGTCGGTCATAGGCGAGACCGCCGCCGACGTGCTGCTGGCCGTCACCGAGGCCTGCACCAACGTCGTCCAGCACGCGTACCGGTCCGACCCCGCCGCGGTCGACCGGCACATCGAGCTGGCCGCCGAGTGCGTGGACTCGATCCTCGAGGTAGCCGTGCGCGATCTCGGCCGCGGCTTCGCGCCACGCGTGGACAGCCCCGGGCTGGGCCTGGGACTGCCGGTCATCGCCGCGCTCACGCGGACGGTGGAGATTCGGCCGCTGACGCCGCATGGCACCGAGGTCCTGATGACCTTCGCGATCGACGCGGGCTGATCACCCGTTTGCGGGCGGTCCCGTCGCGGTAGGTTTTCACCATGCAAGATCGTGGCGACGCCGGTCCCAACCGCGACCCGCACTTCGTACGCAGCCGCGTGGACGAGGTCGTTCTGCTGCTGCAGGTGGACGGCGAGCTCGACATCAAGTCCACCGACTCGCTGCGCGCCGCACTCGACGCGGCCGAGCGCGAGGGCAACATCGTTCGCATCGACGCCGCCGGCGTCAGCTTTGTCGACTCAACCGCGCTCGGCGTGCTGCTGGCCTCTGCGCAGCGGCTGTCCGCACGCGGCGGACGGCTCGAGCTGATCAACGTCTCGCCGCCGGTTCGCCGCATCCTCGACATGACGCTGATCGCGCGCACCGTCCACGTGATCTCGTAGCCGAGCGCCGCGCCGGCCTAGCCGATCGGGTCGCGCACCCGATCCGGCGACAGCTCTGCCACCTCGCGCAGGAAGGGCGTCTCGTCGGGGTCGGCCGGCTCGGCGTCGAGCTCCTCCGCGTAGCGGCGCCCGTCCCAGACGGCGGCCGCGATCGTCCCCGGGCTGTACGCGTCGCCCACCGCCCGCACCGAGCCTCCTGACCCGGCCAGGCTCTGGGCGAGCTCGTCGTTCGGCAGCCGCGACGTGACGAGCAGCAGCGCGTCGCACTCGAGATCGCTCTCGCGGCCGGTGTATGTACAACCCAGTTGCACGCCGCCCGCGTCCGCGCACAGCAGGCCCTTGGACGTGAGCAGCTCGACGCCCAACTCCATCAGCCGGCCCTGGATCCGCTCCTGTTCCATCGTGTGATCGGCCCACTCCGAGACACGCGCTGACGGCGTCACCAGCGACACCCGCCGCCCTTCCGAGACCAGCAGCTCGGCCAGTGCCCCGCCCATGTAGTAGTGATCGTCGTCGAAGATGACCACGTGCTCGCCCTCGGGCCGCTTGCCGGCCATCACCTCGTCGGGTGTCAAAACCGGCAACGCCGGATCCAGCTCGATCGGGTGCGTGCGCCAGCGGGCGACGCCGTCCCGCCGCCAGGTGGCGCCGGTCGCGATGGCAACGTGGTCGAAGCCGTAGGACGCGACCTCCTCGGCATCGAGCGTGCTGTTGAAGGCAACCTCGACGTTGCCCAGCCGCTCCAGTTGCGCCTTGCGGTAGTCCAGCACCCGGATCCACGCCGCCAGCCCCGGCAACCGCGCCTCGCGCGCCACCCGCCCGCCCAGCTCGCCGCCCGCCTCGGCCAGCACCACCTCGTAGCCACGACGGCCGAGCATCATCGCCGCCTCCAGGCCCGCCGGCCCGGCGCCCACCACCAGCACCCGCGCATCGCTCTGGCTGGGGCGGATCCGCTCCGGGTGCCAGCCGCGGCGCCACTCCTCGCCCATGCTCGGGTTCTGGGTGCAGCGGATCGGCGAGATCGTGAAGTCCCCGGACACGCAGATGTTGCAGCCGATGCACTCGCGGATGTCCTCGTAGCGGCCCTGCTCCAGCTTGACCGGCAGGAACGGGTCGGCGATCGACGGCCGCGCCGCCCCGATCATGTCCAACACCCCGTCGCGGATCATCCGCACCATCGTGTCCGGCGAGGTGAACCGGCCGACGCCGACCACCGGCTTCGTGGTCAGCGCCTTCAGCCCGCGCACGTAGGGCTCCTGGCCACCCTCCTCCTGGAATCGCGAGGTGACCGAATCGTCAGGCCACGACCCCAGCATGAAGTCCCAGCAGTCCGGTAGTTCGCCGACCAGCCCCAGCACCTCCTCGATCTCGGTGCGCTCGAGCCCGCGGGCGCCGATCATCTCGTCGACGGCGATGCGGCAGACGACGCCGGCCCTCCCCTCCGCCTCGGCCAGCGTGTCCTCGAGCACCTCGCGCAGCAGCCGCGTGCGGTTCTCGATGCTGCCGCCGTACTCGTCGGTGCGCTGGTTGTAGCGGCGCGACAGGAAGTGCTGCACGATGCTGAGGTTGTGGCCGGCGTAGACGTAGACGATGTCGTAGCCGGCCTCGAGCGACCGCGCCACCGCCTGGCGGTGCCAGCGGCGAACGTCGGCGATGTCCGCCCGGGTCATCGCGCGCGCTTGCACGGGGTCGTTCCACTTGACCGGTAGCGGCGACGGCGCCATCGGCGAGATCCGCGAATAGCGGTTGGGAGCGGCAATGCCGTTGTAACACAGCTCGATCCCGGCCAGCGAGCCGTGAGCATGCACCTGCTCGCACAGCCGCGCGTGCATCGGGATGTCGCGGTCGTCCCAGAGCCTGCCCTCGATGAACGGGGCGACCTCGGACGAGGCGTGGATCTCGACCTCCTCCGTGCACACCACCGCCCAGCCGCCCTCGGCCTTGATGCCGCGCATGTGCGCGTGCGCCGTGGGATCGCGGTAGCCCATGCCGTTGCAATGGGGCACCTGGAAGAACCGGTTGCGGGCGGTGACGGGGCCGATCTGCACCGGCTCGAACAGGACATCGAAGCGAGGCTCGCGCATGAGGCCGTGAGGTTACCCAACCGCGGGTCGATACGATGCGTCACGATGCGCGCACTCGTGAAGAGCCGGGCCGAACCTGGCCTGTGGCTGGAGGACGTCCCCGAGCCGGAGTACGGCATCAACGACGTGCTGATCCGCGTGCACCGCACCGGCATCTGCGGCACCGACGTGCACATCCACCGCTGGGACGCCTGGGCGCAGCGCACGATCCCGGTGCCGCTCGTCGTGGGCCACGAGTTCGTCGGTGAGATCGTCGCCGTCGGAGACAACGTCAGCGACTTCCACGCCGGCGACCTTGTCAGCGGCGAGGGCCACGTGGTCTGCGGCCGCTGCCGCAACTGCATGGCCGGCCGCCGTCAGCTGTGCGCCCACACGCAGGGGGTGGGCGTCAACCGCCCCGGCGCGTTCGCCGAGCTGATCGCGCTGCCGATGACGAACATCTGGCACCACTGGCCCGGCATCGACCCCGAGATCGCCGCCATCTTCGATCCGTTCGGCAACGCCGTCCACACCGCGCTGGCCTTCCCCGTGCTGGGCGAGGACGTGCTGATCACGGGCGCCGGCCCGATCGGCTGCATGGCCGCGGCGGTCGTGCGCCACGCCGGCGCCCGCCACGTCGCGGTCAGCGACCCCAACGCCTACCGCCGTGATCTGGCGGCACGGCTGGGGGCGACGATCACGATCGACCCCGGCACGCAGCCGCTGACCGACGTGCAGCACCAGCTGGGCATGACCGAGGGCTTCGACATCGGCCTGGAGATGTCGGGGAACGGCGATGCGCTGCACGCGATGCTGGCCAACATGTCGCACGGCGGGCGGATCGCGATGCTGGGCATCCCCACCGAGGAGATCGCGATCGACTGGACCCAGGTCGTGTTCAACATGCTGACGCTGAAGGGCATCTACGGCCGTGAGATGTACGAGACCTGGTACCAGATGACGGTGATGCTGCAGTCCGGGCTGGACATCTCGCCCGTGATCACGCATCGGTTCCGCTACAACGAGTTCGAGGCGGGGTTCGCCGCGGCCGCGTCCGGCGATTCTGGAAAGGTGCTGCTCGACTGGAGGGAGATCTGACCACAGGTGCGCTGACAACCGACCTGGCAGCCCGGATCGCCGATCTGCGCAGCCAGGGGCTCTACAAGACGGAGCACGAGATCGAAGGTCCGCAGGCGGACATGGTCGACGTGTCCGGGTCGGGCCGCGTCCTCAACCTCTGCGCGAACAACTACCTGGGGCTGGCCAGCCACCCGGAGATCGTGGCGGCGGCGCACGAAGCGCTCGATCGCTGGGGATTCGGCATGGCCTCCGTGCGCTTCATCTGCGGCACCCAGACCCTCCACCGAGACCTGGAGCGGCGTCTCAGCGAGTTCCTGGGCAGCGAGGATGCGATCCTCTACGGCTCCTGCTTCGACGCCAACGGCGGCCTGTTCGAGGCGCTGCTGGGCCCCGAGGACGCCGTCATCTCGGACGAGCTCAACCACGCCTCGATCATCGACGGGATCCGGCTCTGCAAGGCGCAACGGCTGCGGTATCGCAACAGCGACATGGACGAGCTGGAGGCGCGGCTGCGGGAGGCGTCCGGCGCCCGCTACCGGCTGATCGCAACCGACGGCGTATTCTCGATGGACGGCTACGTGGCCCGGCTGGCGGAGATCTGCGACCTGGCCGAACGGCACGATGCCCTGGTGGTGGTGGACGACTCGCACGCGGTCGGGTTCGTCGGCCCGGGCGGGCGCGGCACGCACGAGCTGCACGACGTGATCAGCCGCGTGGACGTGCTCACGGGCACCCTGGGCAAGGCGATGGGCGGTGCCAGCGGGGGCTACGTCGCGGCGCGGGGCGAGATCGTCGAGCTACTGCGCCAGCGCTCGCGGCCGTACCTGTTCTCGAACAGCATCCCGCCACCGGTGGCCGGGGCCGCACTGGCCGCGCTCGACCTGATCGAGCGGTCGGGCGACCTGCGCGAAACGCTGCAGGCGAACACGGCGCACTTCCGGGATCGCATGTCCGAGCTCGGGTTCGACATCCTGCCCGGCGACCACCCGATCGTGCCGGTGATGATCGGCGACGCCGCACTGGCCGGACGGCTGGCCGACGCGCTGATGCGGCGCGGCGTGTACGCCGTCGCCTTCTCCTACCCGGTGGTGCCGCAGGGCAAGGCGCGGATCCGCACGCAGATGTCCGCCGCCCACACCATCGAGGAGCTCGATTTCGCCGTCGAGCAGTTCGTCGCGGCGCGCGACGAGGTGATCTAGTCGGCCAGCTCCGCCGCCGGCCGCGGCAGCATCACCACCGCCACCGCCGCCAGCGCGCCGACCACGCCCAGCAGGATCGACGCGTTGGTTCCGGAGCGTGTGATCAGGCTGCCGCCGACGGCGGCTCCGGCGGCGATCCCGACCACGATCGCCGTGCTCAACCATCCGAACACCTCCGCCTGGGTGCCCGGCCGGGCGGTGTCCTGCACCATGCCGTAGGTGAGCGCGAAGCTGGGGGCGATCGGCAGCCCGGCGATCAGCATGAACACGGACATCATCCAGACCGACCCGGCCAGCAGCGGCAGCAGCAGCAAGACGGCGAACAGGACGCTGATCAGCCGCAGGCTGCGGAGCGGGTCGTCCGGCCGGTGGCCGGCGGCCAGCAGGCCGCCGATCAGGCTTCCGCCCGACCACGCCGCCAGGCAGATGCTGCCCAGCTCGCGGCCGCCGTGGGCCTCGGCGAACGCCGGCATCGCCACCTCGACCGCGCCGAAGGCGAGGCCGTAGCCGACGCTGAACGCCACGATCCGGCGCACCATCGGCGGCGCCAGCGTGCTCAGCGGATGGCCGCGCCGCGCGTGCTCGCGGGGCTCCGGGAGATAGCGGCGTACCGGCCCGGTCATCACGAACCCGGCAATGCCCACGATCGAGATGACACCGGCGGCGATCACGCCGGCGCTCGGCGACAAGGTCGCGGTCAGGATGCCCACCACCAGCGGCCCGGTGATGAACAGCAGCTCTTGGGCCGTTGCCTCGAACGCAAACGCTGCCGAGTGGTGGCTGGAGACGACCAGCGACGACCACAGCATACGCACGGTCGGGGCGACCGGGGGCTGCGAGGCGCCGGACGCCATCGACACGACGACCAGCGACCACAGCGGCGCATCCGATGTCGCCAGTACCACCAGCAGCGCCAGCGCGGCAGGGTAGATCACGCCGTAGGCGATCAGGACGACGAACGGCCGCCGTCGATCGATCAGGCGGCCTGCCACCGGCGCTCCCACGGCGTACGCCACGGCTCCGCCTGCCGCGACCAACCCGGCGTCGGCATAGCTCTCCCCCGACCCGCGCATCAGCAGCACCTGCGCCAGGCCGATCATGCCGATCGGCATGCGCGCCAACAGCCCCCAAGCCACCAACCCCGCCGCGTCCGGTTGGGCCAGCAGGTCGCGGTAGCTTCGCAACCCCCTGGTGACTGTCATTCCGGCCACCCCTGCATCATGCCCGCGCCCCGCGCCACCGGGACGCACTGGACGGCCGCAGGTGCGCGTGCAGCGCCGCCCAATCCCAGACGTCGAGCTGCGTCGGCCGGGCGTCGTCGGCCAGCCCCCGCGGCCGTGCGAACGCCGCCCAGCGTCTCCGCTCCAGGCCCAGCGCCACGCGCACCGCCCGGTTGTCGCGCCGGAACGCGCGCCGCAGCAGCAGCCGGTAGTCGTCCGCCGCCGCCGCGTCCACCAGCGGCCGGGGCCGGCGCCGCGCGCTGACGACGGCGCTCTCGACCGAGGGCGGCGGCTGGAAGCAGTCCGGCGGCAGCACCCGCTCCACCCCAAGCTGCCACCACGGCAGCCAGCCGGCCGAAAGCAGCGTGCAGGGACGCGGCGAACACCGCTTCACGGCGAAGCCGCGCTGGACGACCAGGTCGGCCGAGCGCAGCGGCAGGCTCGGATCGTCCAGCAGGCGCCGCAGCATCGGGGTCGTGATCGCGAACGGCAGGTTCGCCACAACCCGGAACGGGCTCTCCGGCAACGCCACCGCCAGCCCGTCCGCCTCGACCACGGTGACGCGGCCGTCGCCCTGGAACCCGCGCCGCAGCAGCCGCGCAAGGCGCGGGTCGACCTCGACCGCGATCACGTGGCCGGCTCGCTCGGCCAGGGGTGCGGTCAGCCTGCCGGTGCCGGCGCCGATCTCGACCACGAGGTCGCCGCCGGCGATGCCTGCGGCGGCGGCCAGCTCGTCCGCGAGTGGGCTGCGTAGGAGGTGTTGACCGCTAGCGAGCCGCTGGGTGTGCCGGCGTTTGACGCCGGACACGGACCGTCACCGTGACGAAGGCCATTGGCGGCAGTATACGGTCAGGCGAAGGCCGGGCCGAGCTGCATCGCTGCCTCCAGCTCGGCCAGGGTGTCGTCGTCCAGCTCGATCCCCGCGGCGGCCGAGTTGCTGCTGACGTGCGCGGGGTTGCTGCCGGCGCCTCGACGCCGGTGGTTCCGACGGATGCTCTGCGCATGGCGACGACCATACTAGGATGGCCCCATGTCCGCGATCCGGCTGGCCGTTCTGGGCGACCACAACCCTGAGTACGAGACGCACCGCGCCATCGACCACACGCTGACGCTGATGCCGCCGGACGTGGATGCCGCCTGGCACGGCACCGACAAGCCACTCGCCCTGGATGCCGTCGACGCGGTCTGGGTGGCTCCGGGCAGCCCCTACCGCGACGATGACGCCGTCTACCGCGCAATCGAGGCAGCGCGGCGAGGTGGGACGCCGATCCTCGGCACCTGCGGCGGCTACCAGTACATGCTGGTCGAGTTCGCACGCAACGTGGCCGGACTCGACGACGCCGCCCATGGCGAGGTCGACCCGGACGCGACCGAGCCTCTGGTGACATCGCTCGCATGTAGCCTGGTCGGGCAACGACGCGAGATCCGCCCGGTCGCCGGTACGCGCCTCGCTGCGCTGACCGGTGACGCGCCCTTCTCGGGCTTCCACTACTGCAGCTATGGGCTGAACGACCGGTACCGTGAGGCGCTGGTCGCCGCCGGGCTGGTGATCGGCGCCTACGCCGACGACGCCGGGGTGGAGGCGATCGAGCTGCCCGGCCACTCCTTCTACCTGGCAACGCTGTTCCAGCCGCAGATGGAGTCCATCGCCACGGGTGTGCTGCACCCGGTCCTGGGTGCGCTGATCGCGGCGGCCCGCGCGGCTCGCCGAAACGTGCCCTCCGTCTGAGGCGCTAGCCGCGGATCGCCCGCAGCGCGGTCGCGCGATCGCTCGAGATCGGCAACACCGCCGCCACCCCGGCCAGATCGATGATCCGGTGAACGCTGTGTCCCGCTCCGGCGCCGACCACGTAGCCGACGGCGGAGCCGTTCGACGCCGCGCGCTCGTGCTCGGCGATCAACACGCCCAGCACAGCCGAGTCGATGAACGTCGCCTCGGTCAGATCCACAACCACCGGCGTCGACCCGTCGCGCGCTCGCTCGATCGCCTGGCGCAGCCGATCAGCCGTTGACAGGTCGTGCTCGCCCTGCAAGACGACCACCGCGACATCGCCGTCGCGGGCGATCTGTATCGAGCTCGATGCGCTCATCACGCGTCAGCATAATCCTGCGGCATCGCCGGTGGGCCGAACCACCACGATCGCGACGTCGTCCTCCGGCGCACCGGAAGCGAACTCCATCACCGCGCGTTCCACCGCGATGGCGATGCTCTCGGCGGTCGCTCCCGAGCCGACGCCGGCGAGCACCTCGGCTAGCCCTTCTTCGCCGAGCATCCGCCCGCCGTCACGGCGCTCGATGACGCCGTCCGTGCAGAGCACCAGCACTTCGCCGGGAGCCAGGTGGAAATCGGCATCGGTCAACGTCACGTCCTCGCGGACGCCGAGCAGCGTGCCCAGCTCTCCAGCCTGCTCGAGGACGCCCTCGTGCCGCACGATCACGCCCGGAGGATGCCCACCGAGCGCGATCGTGACGTCGATGCCGCCGTCGGCGCTCGGGACCGCGTGCGCGTACGCCGCGGTGCAGAACATGTCCGGGGGACGGTGCTGCAGGATCTCGCTGTTCAGCACCCGCAGCACGCGGCTGGGAGTGGGCTCGTGCAGCGAGGCGACGCGCACCGTGTGTCGCGCCAGTGACGTCATCGCCGCCGCGCGTGCGCCCTTGCCCGAAACGTCTCCGATGGCGACGCCGAAGGAGCCGTCCATCAGCCACACGTCGTAGAAGTCTCCCCCCACCTCGAGCCCCTCACCCGCGGCCAGGTACCGCGCGGTGATCTCGACGCCGGGGATCGCAGGCAGGGCATCCGGCAGCAGCCCGTGCTGCAGGGTGCGCGCGATCTCGGTCTGGGCTTGGTGCAGCCGGGCATTGTCGATGGCCAGCGCAGCGCGATCGGCCAGGCTGGCGGCGGTTGCCAGATCGTGCTCGTCGTAGAGCCGACTGGAGGTGTCGTAGATGAGCGTGATGGCGCCGAGCGTGCGGCCGCGCGCGACCAGCGGAACGATGATCAGCGAGCGCATACCGAGCGCGTGCACGGCATCTCGGTGCGCCTCGTCGCGCGTCACGCTGCGCACGAACTCCTCGGTGACGGGCGAGACCAGCAGCGCCTCACCGCTGCGGAGCACCCCGCCCACCGCGCTGTGCGGCTCCGCCGGATCGGCCGGGTAGCTGGTCTCGAGCTCGGCGACGCGGGCGATCTTGCCCGGCTCGACGTGCACCGTCGCGAGCTGATGCAGCCCCGTCGGCTCGAGCACATCGACGATGCAGCAGTCCGCCATCGCGGGCACGGCCAGGTTCGCGACCTCGCCCAGGGTGGTGCGGTAGTCCAGCGACCCAGCGAACGCCGCGCCGGCCTCGGCCAGCAGCGCGAGCCGCTCGGCCCTGCGCCCCCGCTCCGCGTCGAACGCGGTGCGCCGGATCGCCTCAGAGCACTGGCGGACGACCGCGGTCATGAACTCGAGCTCCGCGTCGCCGAATGTCTTCTCGCGGTCATAGCCGAGCGCGATGCCGCCGAAGTCCCCCATCGGCAGGCAGACGAGCGCCGCCGACCGGCCCGTGCCCTCCAGCTTCGGGTAGCGCCGGATCAGCTCTTCGGGCCCGTACACGATCACGGGCTGCCGGGTGCGGACGGCGTCGGACAGCGGGAACTCGTCGGTGTTGGGAAACATTCCCCAGTCGGCTTCGACCTGGTCGGGGTAGCCGCGTACGGCGACGATGCGGAACTCCGTGCCCGATTCGTCCAGCATCGCGATCACGGCCTGGTCGGCCTCGAACACGTCCAGGCCCGGGTTCAGCGTCGCCTCGATCGCCTCGTGCTCGGTACGGGCCCCCGCCAGCGTCTCAGACAGTGTCTGCAGATGCTGGAGCCGGCTGCCCAGCCACGCGATGTCACTGCGAGTTTGGTCAGTATCGGCGGTCACGGGATCCTCTCTGCGACCACTCTACAGGGTTCGGATCCAGCCGATCCGTCAGCCGCGAGTGTGCTCCGCAGGCGGATCTCCGAGCAGCCGCGAGACGAACGGCAGCACAAACCAGACCACCGCGATCAGCCCGGCCACGAACGCGGCGGCGGCGGCCGCCCACGTGTTGCCGAACAGCAGGCTGGTGACGAGGCCGACCGATCCCGCGATCGCGACCGCCAGGAAGGCCGTACCGATGATGGCCAGCTTGTTCGAGATCTGCAGCAGCTGACGCTTGCGGCCGTGCCGCCAGACGATCCGGTGGAAGCTGGCCGGGGCGATCAGGAACACCGAGGCCCCCGTAGCCGCCAGGAAGGTGCCGTAGTAGACGTTGCTCTGCAGATCGCTGATGGTGCTGAAGCGCTGCGTGAACGGCACCGCCAGCAGGAACCCGAACAGCATCTGGACGCCGGGCAGCACCACACGCAGCTCGTTCAGGAGCTCCACCAGCTGGCGATTCTTGCGGTCGTCGGCGGATTCGGCCTCGTGCCCGTCCGACGCTTCCGTCGATGCTGGCACCACGGTGTGCATGGTCGAGGCGTTCCCCGCGGGTCGGCGCGGGAAACGCCTCTATGACGCCTGCCCGGCTGCGCCGTCGTCCCCGAGCACCGCCTTCACCTGCGGTGAGAACCGCTGCAGGAGCAGCGCCGCGACCAGCAGCACCGAGCCGGTCACGATGAAGCTGACGGCACGCGCCATCGCGGTCAGGAATGCCAGGTCGTACAGGAACAGCTTGCCCAGCGCCGCGAATAGCAGCGCGATGCCGGCAATGCGAAGGCTCCGGCGATTGCCGCGCAGCGAGATCACGACCAGCGCGAGCCCGGTCAGCACCCAGCTGACCGACACGAGCACGTGCCCCTGCTGGAAGCGGTCGTGCACGTCCTGGAAGGCGGGACTCGCGTTCTGCACCAGCAGCTGCCCCGCGCCCAGGATCGCGGCCGCCAGCGTCCACAGCGCCATCGCGCAGGTGGTGACAGCGGCGGCCGTGGCAACCCGCACGCCGCCCAGCTGCCACCGCTGACCGTCTGCCCGGGGAGTCGCGGCGCTCGCGATCAGGAAGGCGAGCGCGACCACCGAGGCCAGCGCCGCCGCCAGACCGTCGGCGGGATCGTGGTTGGTCGTGAACAGCATGTGCGGCGTCTCGTAGACCGCGACGACCAGCACCGTCACCAGCGCTGCCGAAACGGCGGCCAGCTCGCGCAGAGGCTGGCGCACGATCCGCCGCTCGAGCGAGGCCGGCCGCCAGATCACGAACGCCGAGACGATCACGCTGATCCCGGCCCAGCAGACCAGCGGATACTGGCCGTGCAGGACGAGCGTCGCCAGCCATCCGGCGAGGGTCGCGGGCAGCCACATCGCGTATCCGCGCAGCCGCGGGTCGCGCACGGCGGTCGCGAGCACGAAAGCGGCGGCGACGGCGGCGAGCAGCGTGCCCCAGCCGTTGCTCTGGCCGTGGTTCGCGATCGCCCGACCGGCGTCGTCGAGGCTGAGCAGACCGGCCACGGCGGCGCCCAGGTAGCCGGCGCCGATCACGAGCAGCGGACCCTCGCCGATGCGCCGGCGAAGCGCCGGGATATGCACCGCAGTTGCGGCCACGGTGGTCACGGCCAGCGCCGTCCACATCGCCTGGTACTGGCTGAGGGACTCACACACCAGGTAGCCGAACACGGCCGCCGGTGCCAGCGCCGCGTACTCGATCTCACGGATGGGCAGCCGCCGCACCGACCAGGTGCCGACGATGCCCGACGCCACCAGTGCGGCCAGCCCGGCCAGGCCGTCGCGGTTGCCGAACTGGCCGTGGTCGATCGCGCTCAGCGGAGCCGCCACGGCGGCGGAGACGCCGAGCCCAGCGAGCCAGTAGCTGGTCGCGACAAAGACGCTGACCTGGTCGTCCAGCCATGCCACCATCCACGGCGAGCGGCGGTAGCCGAACAGGGCCGCCGCCAGCGCGGCGTAGGCGATGACCGCCCACTGGCCGCCGAGCGCCCATACGGGGAGGTAGCCGAGCGCGGTTGCCGGCAGCAGCGACACGAAGCGCAGCTCCCGGACGGCGAAGACGCGGAGGCCAAAGCAGAACACGATGCCGGCCAGGGTCACCGCGCCCAGGGCCACCGAGCCGCCGGCCGAGCCGGCGCCGACGGAGGCGAGGTGCACCTCGGTCGGGGCCGTGATCAGCAACGTCTGGAAGGCCGCGAGCAGCAGGTAGACACCGCTTGCGATGGTCAGCCGCAGCCGCCGGGTACCGTGCCTGATCAGCAGCCGCTCGGACACGCCGATCATCACGACGGACTCGGCCGCCCAGCCGCAGACCATGCCGGGGCCGCCGAGCAGCAGACCGGTGGCGGTGGCCAGGGCGGCCAGCCCGAACCCGGCCAGCAGGTCGGTGACGTCGGCGTGACGCCGGCGCAGCAGCAGCGGTGTCACGGCCAGTAACGCGTAGAGACCGGCAACGCTCAACAGCACGAACCCGGACAGGTGCCGTCCCAGCACCTCCCGGTCGCCCGCGTAGAGGAAGCTGACGGCGAAGCTGAGCAAGACGCTGGTGCCGAGCAGCAGCCACCCGAGCTCCGTGATCCGGTCGCGCCGGTCGAGACGCAGCTCGGAGACGAGTCCCTCGGCCATGAACAGGCCGAAGAACAGCGCGCCCGCCAGGACGGCGCTGGAAAGCCCGCTGTGCGTGGTCAGGTAGAGCGGCGCCAGCGTCAGGACGGCGGTGCCCCAGATCGACACCAGTAGCCACGTCCACCGGTAGCGCCAGAACAGCGGCAGCCCGGCACAGGCGATCACGAAGGAGAACAACGCCCCGCCGCCGGTGACGTCCTGTGACACCAGCGTCGGCGCCAGCATCGCCGCGACGATCCCGAAGATGGCGAGCGGCTCCTGCCTGATGCGGATCGCCAGGCCGACCGCGAGCGCCGCGATGGCGGCGGCGCAGGGAAGGCCCAGCGCCTCCGAGATGAAGTGGTACATCGAGATCGAGGCCCACAGCGTCGCGTAGAGCCCGGCGATGCCCGCGCCGCCGGCAGACAGGATCGCGTCGGCGCGCCAACCGCGCCGGTCGAGATCGAATGCCGCCCCCAGCAGCCCCAGCGAGACCAGCACGCCCAGGCCCACCCGCATCTCGGGGGTGACCCATCCGCGGCTTGCGGCCAGTACGAACAGCAGAGCGACGCCCAGCGCGGTGGCGATGCCGCCGGCCCAGGCCAGGGTGCGCGCGGCGAATGCCTGCTCGGCCAGCTTCGACCAGTTGACGGGCGCGCGCTGCGGTCGCGGCGCGACCGGCCGGCGCGGAGCTGCGGGCGGCGGCGTCGCGCGTCGCGGCGTCACGGGAGCGGGCGCGGCCGGCTGGCGGGGCGGGACGACGTACGTGCTCGGCTGCGGCGCCGGCGTCGGGGCGGGGCGCGCCGCCGTCAGCGACTCGATCGTCTGCTCGAGCTGGTAGACGCGCCGGGTCAGGCTGCCGACCTGTGCCGACAGCGCGACGATCTCGGCGCGGGTGATGTCGTCGTCTCTGCTCATGGCATTCCCTCTGTGGTATCGGCGGTATGGCGGCACGAGTCAACCGGGCGGCTGGATGTATGCCGGTGGTGGGTCATGCACGGAGCATGCGTGCCGGGCGGGGGAACGGCGTCGGGGAGATCCCTCGACATCGGCACCTGCTCGGATACGGTCGCGCCTGACATAGCCATCGCGCTATACGTATAGCGCGAATGCTATTCCGCGTCAATACCCCGCGTTCCCCGCCACAGAGACAGGGACAGCGAGGCGACCACCACCAGCGGCGGCAGCCACCACCCCGCCCAGCCGGCGTGGACGAGCAGGGCGGCGAGGCCGACGGCGACCACGACGCCGACCGCGGCCGTCCAGTCGTCGCCGATCACGAAGTCGTAGAGGAACCGGCCGAACGACGCGAGGGCGGTCATTCTCCGGCCGCCGTGCCTGCCGCGGGGAGGGAGAGCGCCGCGTGCCTGGCCGTGAGCAGCCTGACCAGGATCCAGGACGCCGCGGCGTAGAAGGCGAGCAGGACGAGCAGCGCCAGGTCGCTACCCGGCCATGAGACGCCCGCACCCTCGGCCGCCCAGAACGTACCGAACGTGGTCAGCAGCAGGCCGACCGCGTACTTCATGGTGTTCTCCGGCACCCGGCCGAGCGGCGCGCGGACACGCAGGCCGACGATCGCAACGACGGCGATCGCGGCGACGGCGCCCGCGGCGGCCAACGGGACGTTGCCCTGGTTGCTCCCAAATGTGACGACGATGAACGCCACCTCGAGACCTTCCAGCAAGACGCCCTTGAACGCGACCGTGAAGGAGTACCAGTCCATGCTTGCGCCAGACGTTTCACCCGCCGCCGCAGCCTGCGCGGCCTCGCGGCGATAGATCGCCTCCTCGTCGTGCAGCGCCTTGAACCCGCTGGCCCGCAGGATCGCCTTGCGTAGCCACTGCAGCCCGAACACCAGCAGCAGACCACCGACCACGACCCGGAGGCCGCGGATCGGAATTACCGTCAAGGCCGGCCCCAGCACCAGCACGACCGCGGCCAGTGCGGCACTCGCAGCCGCCACCCCGAGCAGCGTCGACCGCCAGCCGCGGGAGACACCGACCGCGAGCACGATCGTGAGCGCCTCCACTCCCTCAACGGCGCTGGCCAGGAACGAAGCGAGGAACAGAAGGACGCCGCTCACAGCGCCTCAACGTAGCACTCGGACTCCACGGTCGGCGCGGGAGTGGTATCCGGTCGGGGAACTGAAAGGAGGCACATGCGGCTGGGGGAGGACACGGCCGTGATCGCATACACGGTGCACGAGCAGCTCGAGGTCGACGGCGATCCGGTCGCGTTTGACGCAGCCGACACCTCGACCTGGGTGCGCCGCGGCGGCCGCTGGCTGTGCGCGGCTCACAAAGAGTCGATCGCCGTCGACCCGTTCGGGCGGGTCGGCTGAGCAGCCGAGGCGCGTCACGGCGCAGTCACAGCTCGGTGGCGCAACACGTGCGTCTGGCACCGGTGTTGCACGAATTCCGATAGCAAAACGGGGTCGCCGCCTCGAAATTCGTAGAATTGGGGCCTGTTTTCTACGAAATTCGTAGAATCGGGCGCAACACCGGTGCCAGGCGCCGGCGTTGCATTCGAGCGGTTGGGGCCTCCACCTGGAGGCGATCCCGTGGCACCATGCGTCACCTCACCCACGTCGATTCGAAGGACGTCAAGACCGATGGCAGATTCCCTCGTCACCCTGTACCAGGCGGAGTGGTGCCCCTTCTCCTCGGCGGTCCGCGAGGTGCTGACCGAGCTCGGCATCGATGCCGTCGTGCGGCAGGTAGAACCGTGGCCCCAGCAACGCGAGCGGCTTCGCGAGCTGGCGGGAACAGATCAGATCCCGGTCATGCAGACTGAGGACGGACGGATCCTCCGCGGCACACGTGAGATCTTCGCCCACCTCCGGGAGCGCGAGCCGTGGCGATTTGCCGCGGGGCATCGACGACGTTTCGCCGATCACCGGGACGCAAGAGAATCCGATGCGGCCGGCAAGCTGCTCGAGTACTTCAGGGACGCGGGCGAGCTCGAGTCGCGCGAGCCGCGGGAGGCACCGGCCGGCGAGGCGACGGTCGTGAACGTGCCCGAAGCACACAGGTACGAGCTGCTTCTCGACGGTGAGCGGATCGGGGAGCTGGCCTACCGCCAGCGCAAGGACCGGATAGCGTTCACCCACACCAATGTGAACCCTGCGTACGAGGGCCGGGGGTTCGGCAGCCGCCTGGCCGAAGCCGCGCTGGCCGACGCTCGCCGTCAGGGCCTCGCCGTCGTCCCGCTCTGCCCCTTCATCGCCTGGTACATCGAGCAGCACCCCGAGCACGGGGACCTGGTCGCGGCCGACTATGCGGACCGGCGCGACCAGTCGTAGCCGTTCACGGCGTGCTGCAGAAGCGCCGAAAGCCGCTCAACCAAGCGGCTTCCGGGGCATGCGCTGGAGAGGACTTGAACCTCCACGACCCATTCAGGTCACAAGGCCCTCAACCTTGCGCGTCTACCAATTCCGCCACCAGCGCGAGGGCCGCCTGAGTCTACAGCAGGAATCCGAGCACGATCCCGTTTGCCGCAAACAGGATCGCCACCAGGACGGTTAGGCGGTTCAGGTTTCGCTCCATCACGGCGGTGCCGCCGAAGCTGCTCTGGCCGGGGTTGAACATGCCCGACAGCCCGGCATCCTTGCCTGAGTGCATCAGCACCAGCACGATCAGCAGCCCTGCCAGGAGCATCTGCGTGAAGGAGAACACGAACGCCATGGATCTCAGTCTACCAACACGGTTCCGGGCGCCCCGCCGACCAGCTCGCCCACGACGGGCCACCCCAGCCGCTCCGCGCCGGACGGCGAAACCGCAGCCAGCAGCCCGCCCGACGTCTGCGCGTCGCAGGCGATCAGCCGCTCCACCTCGTCCAGGTGCTCGCCGAACGTCGCGTAAGCGTCCGCGGCCTCCAGGTTGGTGCGGGTGCCGCCGGGAACCACGCCGCTCTCGGCGAGCTCGCGCACGCCCGGTAGCAGCGGCACCGCCTCCATCCGCAGCCGCGCCTCCGTGCCAGACCCGGCCGCCAGCTCACGAGCGTGCCCGACCAGTCCGAATCCGGTCACGTCGGTGACCGCGCTCGGCGCCACCTCCCGCAGCTGCGCCGCGGCGCGGTCGTTCAGCGTCGTCATCGACTCCACCGCCGCCTCCACTACGGTCGCCTCTGCCTGCTCCCGCTTGATCGCCGTGGCCACGATCCCGGTGCCGATCCGCTTGCTGAGCACCAGCACATGCCCCGGGCGGCCGCCCGTGTTCGTCCAGATCCGGTCGGGGTGTGCGAACCCGGTCACCGCCATCCCGTACTTGGGCTCGGGGTCGTCGATCGAGTGGCCGCCCGCGATCGCCACTCCCGCGGCCTCCGCCACCTCCGCGCCGCCTCGCAGGATCTCGCCGAGCAGCTCCATCGGCAAAGCCTTCGGGAAGGCCACGACGTTCAGCGCGAACGCCGGCGTCGCACCCATCGCGTAGATGTCGGAGATGGCGTTGGTGGCGGCGATCCGCCCGAACGTGTGGGGGTCGTCGACCAGCGGCGTGAAGAAGTCGATGGTGGTGACCACCGCCAGCTCGTCGGACACGCGCCAGACCGCAGCGTCGTCCAGGGACTCGTTCCCGACCAGTAGCTGAGGCGGCCGCGCAGCCGCCGGCAGCCCGGCCAGCACCTGTGACAGCGAGCCGGCCGGCAGCTTGCATGCGCAGCCGGCGCCGTGCGAGAGCTCTGTCAGCCGGATCTGGGTCGCCACCCGGTAAGCGTACCGGGGCGGGTGCAGCACTATGCTCATGCCATGCCCGACATCGATCCCGACCAGGCCGCAGAGCGGGTCCAGAAGCTGATCATCGTCGGCGACAATCGGCTCAAGCAGGGCGGCGACGACAAGTACGCGAAGGCCCGCGGCACGTTCGAGCAGGCCCTGCGTCTGGCCGAGGAGGCCGGCATCGACGAGCGCTTCCGCCCCTTCATCGAACGCCGGCTGGAGAGCATCGACGAGCTCGGCCCCGGCGGAGGCTCCGCCGCCTAGGCCAGCAGCTCGGCCAGCTCAGCGCGCTCGGGCGGCCCCGACCACCGCTGCACCACCTCGCCGCTTGAGTCCACGTACAGCACGGTCGGAACCGCCCGCCCATGGTCTCCGGCGCGTCCGTGCAGCTCGATCACGATCGCGTCGGCGTGGTGCACCGCGACGGTGGCCGCGAGGCGGTTGAGGGAGACGCGGCAGGCCCGGCTGGCCGGCGCTGAATACTGCACGAACGCGCCGCGCGCGGGGAACTCCTGCAGCCCGACGTCGGCCGGATCAAGGCGGCCGGCCGGCCGCGACGACGGCCGGCGCGCGCGCACGCCCGCGATCAGCGCGGCACCCGCGCCGAGTCCGCTGACCACCAGCAGTCCGGGTTCAACCATCGCCCCCGGAGGTTACCTCCGCCAGCAGCTGCTCCACCAGCTCGGCGGAGCGTGCGATCGAGTGGCGCTGCGCCACCTCCGCCGCCGCCGAGCACGGCACCGGCAGCTCGGCCGCGGCTCGCATCCCCTCGGCGATGGCCGCCACGTCGAGCGGATCGACCAGGACGCCGCAGGCACCCGTCACGTACTCCGCAGGTCCGCCCACCCTGGTCGCCACCACGGGCCGTCCGCTGGCCAGCGCCTCCAGCAGCGCCTGGCCCTGCGGCTCCACCAGGCTGGGCTGGCAGTAGACGTCGCACGCGCGGTAGAGCTCGGGCATCCGGCTCGGCTCGACCCGGCCCAGGAACGTGACCCGCTCCGGCGCCGCAGCCCGCAGCTCGGCCTCCAGCGGGCCGGCCCCGGCCACGGTCAGGGTGCCCGAGCCGAGCCGCCCGAACGCCTCCATCAGCCGGCCCAGGTTCTTGCGCTCGCTGAGTGTGCCCGCCACCAGGTAGCGCGGCCCCTCGCCCTCCGCCCGGGGCGAGGACGCGAAGGTTTCGGTGTCCACTCCGCAGTCGATTACCTCGATCCGCCGGGGATGGCCCGGCAGCCGCAGCGCCAGGTACTCCGACACGCAGATCACGGCCGCGGCACGGCTCACCACCCGGCGCGTCAGCCCGCCCACCAGCGGAACCGTGCCAACGTTGGCGACATCCTGCCCGTGCGCCGTGATCACGAACGGCGCGCCCGCCGCCATCGCCACCAACCCGGTCGGCACCAGGTAATGGGCGTAGATCACATCAGGGTGGTGCTGGCGCACCAACCGGCGCGCGCGACCGAGCAGCTGCAGGTAGGCGAGCGGCGTGCGCAGCCGCCCGCGGGCGCCTGACTCGAGCACGGCCTCGTCCAGCTCGTGGCCGCGTGCGCGCAGCGCCTCGGCCAGCCGCTTGACGAACACGCCGTACTCGGGCCGCTCGCGGCTGGGGTACATGTTGGAGAGCAGCAGGATCCGCATCAGGGCGCGAGCGTCTCGAGCTGCTGCAGCAACGAGGCGCTGGCGTTGGGCCCGGTCAGTGACAGGTAGCTGACCCGCGACCCGTCCTGCAACAGCCCCATGAAGGTGGCGGCGGCCATGTGGCAGGCGCAGGCCTGCGGGTGAACCACCACGCCGATTCGGCCGCGGTTTGACTGGGGCCTCTGCGTCGAGACCCCGTAGACGGTGTTGGCGTTGGCGCGGAGGTAGTCCAGGTATGCGCGGGCGCCGGCCGGCGAGTCGAACTGCACGGTGCGCGAGATCACGATCTGCAGGTGCTTCGATTGGCCCTGAAACGTGCGCTGAGCGGCGCTGCGAAACCCCCAGCCCGAAAGCTTGCCCGCCACCGCCGGGAGGGCGTCCTGGTGAGCCAGCGACGAGGCGTCCAGCACCTGGGCGGTGCTGGGCAGGTAGGGCACGGCCGAGGCCGGCAACACCGCCGGCGGCGGGTGCGAGGACGAGGACGCGCTCGACCCGCTGCCGCACGCCGACGCCGCCATCAGAACGGCCACGAGAGAGGCAAGCGGCATCACACCCGGTCTAGACATCCTTTTCACCGTACCGGTATATTCGCGCACCTGGACACCGAACGGAGGGTTCTCATGCGGTCGATGGATCGACGCGGTTTTCTTGCAGGTACCGCCAGTCTTGGCGCCGGGGTCATCCTCTCCGGCTGTGGCTCCTCCAGCTCAGGCGGGTCGTCGGCAAGCTCGTCGCGCCCGAAGATCGGCCAGGAGCCAGGCAACATGACCATCCTCGAGTGGGACGGCTACCAGGCGGCCGGTACCAAGGCTCAGACCACCAAAGGCATCGTTTTCGGCAAGGACTACACCGACGAGTTCGGCGCGAACGGCCTCGCTTATAGCTTGATCACCAACGACAGCCAGGCGATCGGCAAGGTGCGCACGGGCTCGAAGTTCGACCTGCTGCACCCCTGCGCCGAGAACTTCAAGGACTACGTGGACGGCGGCTTCGTGCAGCCGTTTGACACCAGCCTGCTGCCCAGCTTCGCCAACCTCAACCCGGCGCTGGTCAAGGGCGGCCAGTTCAACGGCCAGCAGTACGCGATCCCGTGGGACTGGGGATACGGCAGCGTCATCTACCGCACCGACATGGTCGACCCGGCCGACGCAACCGGCTGGGAGCTGTTCTGGAACCCGAAGTACAAGGGCCGCATCTCGATGTGGAACGGCGCCACCACCAACTTCGAGATCGCCGCGCTGAAGCTCGGCTTCCCGGAGATGGACAACCTCTCAACCGACCAGCTCGACCAGGCCACGCAGTCGCTGATCGAGCAGAAGCCGCTGAACAAGCGCCTGTGGGTCAGCGAGTACACGGATCTGCAGCCGATGCTGACGAACGGCGACGTCTGGATCGCCTACAGCTGGCAGGACCAGTGGGTGTACGGGCGCGAGCACAAGCCGCCGATCCCGTTCAACTTCATGCAGCCCACGCAGGGCCGGCTGGGCTGGTACTGCGGGTTCATGCTGGGCAAGGACACGGCCAACTACTACCACGCGCACAAGTACGTGGAGTCGTTCATCAACCACCAGGCCTGCCTGTCGCTGACGAATAACTTCTACTACGGCAGCTCGGACGCAACCGTGAAGATCAGCGAGATCACCGACCCGCTGCTGGCCAAGTCGCTCTCGATCGGGGATCCCAACGTGCTCTCCGACACCAGCAAGGTGCACCTGCAGAGCTGGGAGCCGAACGAGGTCGCGGTGCAGACCGCCTGGGAGAAGGTCACAGCTGCATAGTGACCATGGCTTCCAGCTGATCAGCGCATGAGTGCCGTCGGGTCGCGCGCGCGTCGTTCGGCGTCGTTTCTACGCCCCGGCTCCGGCCTGCTGATCCTGCCGCCGGCGGTATGGGTGCTGGCGGTGCTGGTCGCGCCGATCGTGCTGATCGGGCTCTACAGCGTCAACCTCAAGACCAACCTGCTGGGCGTGCCGACGGCGTTCTCGACGGCCAACTGGAAGGACTTCCTGCCGCCCGGGCCCAACCCGTTCTGGGACAGGTTCAAGATCTCGATGACGATCACGCTGGTGGTGTCGGTGATCACGGTGGTGGCCGCCTACCCGCTTGCCTATTTCCTGGCCTTCGTCGCCGGCAAGCGGCGCTACGCGCTGCTGATGGTGCTGCTGGCGCCGTTCTTCACCAGCTACCTGCTGCGCGTGATCGCCTGGGAAGTGATCTTGAACAACCACGGCGTGATCAACTCGCTGCTGTGGGACCTGGGGCTGCGGACGCGGGGCGACGGCATCCCCTGGCTGATCTACTCGAAGTTCTCGGTCGGCCTGGTGCTGTTCTACTCCTGGGTGCCGTTCGTCGCGGTGCCGATGTTCGTGGTGCTGGACACCATGGACCGCTCCCTGATCGAGGCAGCGCACGACCTCGGTGCGTCCCGGCTGACGGCATTCCTGCGCGTCACCTTCCCGCTCAGCATCCCGGGCGTGATCGCGGGCTTCGTGTTCGTGCTGATCCCGACCACCGGTGAGTTCATCACGCCGCTGCTGGTGGGCGGCCCCAGCAGCTTCATGTTCGGCAACTCGATCCAGTCGTTCTTCACAGACACGCCCAACTGGAACTATGGCGCGGTGCTGGCGCTGTGGCTTGTGGCGATCGTGCTGGTGATGCTGCTGGTGTTCGGGCGCTACCTCAGCACCGACCTCGAGGACGCGGCCACGTGACCAGCGCCGTGGGTCGGCTGGGGCGATTCGGGCTGAGCAGCTACTTCACGCTGCTGGTGCTGTTCCTGTACGCCCCGCTGGTCGTGCTTGTGGTCTTCTCCTTCGAGGACAGCTATATCCAGGCGCTGCCGTGGGCCGGCTTCACCACCAAGTGGTTCCACACCGCCTTCGCCAACACCGACCTCACGTCGGCACTTCGGCGCAGCGCCATGATCGGTCTCCTGGACGGCCTGGCGGCGACGGCGCTTGGCACCATGGCGGCGGTGGCGCTGGCACGCAGGCGCCTGTTCCTGCGGCCGCTGTGGACGACGCTGCTGCTGCTGCCGCTGGTAGTGCCCTACATCGTGCTCGCGATCGGCATGGTGATCGTGCTGCACGAGCTGGGTTACCAGGCATCCCTAAGCGCCGTGCTGGTCGGCCACATCGCGATCTCGCTGCCCTACTCGCTGCTGGTGGTGCTGCCGCGTTTGCGCACGCTAGATCCCTCGATCGTCGAGGCCGCCCGCGACCTGGGCGCGAACCCCAGCAGAGCCTTCATGCTGGTGACGCTGCCGCTGCTGGCGCCGGCGCTGGTTGCGAGCGTGATCATCACCTTCACGATCTCGTTCGACGAGTTCGCGATCGCCTCGTTCATCGCCCCTCCTGGCTCCCCCACCTACCCGGTGTTCCTGTACTCGGGGACGCGCACGCCGTCGCTCGAGCCCCAGGTGATCGCGATCGGTGCGATCGTGGTGGCACTGTCGATGGTGCTGGTGCTCTCGGCCGAGATCGGCCGGCGATGGGCCGACAGGCGGCTGGCGTCAGCGTAGAATCGCCGCGATGGCCGACCTGATCCCCTCACACAGCCCGTCGCTCGACAGCGCGCTGGCGATGCTGGTCGGCGTGCGCGAGGCGGCTGCCGCAAAAGGCCTGTCTCTGGCCGCGGCGGTGGTCGACGCGGGCGGGCATCTGATCGCCAGCCAGCGCATGGACGGTACGCCTCTGGGCGCGCCCGCGCTGGCGGCCGACAAGGCCTACACGGCCGTGCTGTGGGGCATGCGCACCGGCGAGTTCATGGAGTCGACCCAGCCCGGAGGCGTGGACTGGAGCTATCCGAGCACCAATCCGAGGGTCGTCGTCTACGCCGGCGGGCTGCCGCTCTACAGCGACGGACAGCTGGTGGGCGGTATCGGCGCCAGCGGCGGCACCGCCGAACAGGACGAAGCCTGCGTGGGCGCCGCTGCGAAGGCGGCCGGCTACGACATCGAAGCCTAGGGGATCGTCGGTTCTGCTCGCATGCCGCGCGCGAGATGGGCGATGGCGGCTGCTGCGCCGACGCTGAGCACCACCAGCAGCGCGTAGGCCGTGCGGTCGCCGGCGTGAGTTGCGACGGCGGCGCCCAGCACCGGCCCCACCACCGCGCCGGCGCCCCAGATCACGTTGATCAGGCCCAGAACCAGTCCGTGCCCGAGCCCTGCTCGGTCAGCCCCGTCGGCGCCCAGCGGGTAGCCGACGCCGTACAGCACCGACTGGATCGGGATGATCGCCACCAGCATGAACGCGAATAGATCAGTCCCGAGCGGCAGCAGCAGCACAGCCACCGCGCCGCCCGTCGCCAGGCAACCGGCCCGGGCCAGCGGCAGCCGCCCGGTGCGGTCGCCCAGCCGCCCGGTGGTGGTGATCGTGACCGCCCCGAGCGCGGCGCCGCCGGCGTACAGGAGCCCCAGCGCGGATTGGGTCACGCCCTCGTCGCCCAGGTGGAGAGGCATCAGCACCTGCAGCGTGCCGCCGATCACCGCCACCAGCAGGATCACGATGAAACTGACCGCGATCAGCCGCTCGGCTGCAGCCGCCCGCAGCGCCGGCAGGAAGCTCGACTCGCGCTCGGCCGGCGCACGGGCATCCGGCTCGAACGCGCCCCAAACGGCCAGCAGCAGCGAGCATGCCGCCAGCGCCAGGAAGGTGCTGCGGGTGCCGATGGCGCCGGCCACGACACCGCCCAGCACCGGCCCCGCGATCATGCCGCCGGTGGCCGAGGCGTTCGCGATCGAGATGCCGGCGCCGCGCCGTGCTCGGGGGTGCGAGCGGCCAGCCACGCCAGGCCCGCGCTCCAGGCCACGGCCGAGGCGACGCCCTGGGCGACGCGGGCAGCAAACAGCACCTCGAACGAGCTCCCCACCGCGAACGCCGCGGTGGCCGCACACATCAGCAGCGAGCCGGCCACATTCACGTTGCGCATTCCTATCCGGTCGGCGAGATGGCCGAGCGGCACCGCCATGACCAGCACCGCTCCGCTGTAGGCGCCCAGCAGCAGGCCCGACTGCACCTTGGTCAGGTCGAGCCGGTCGGAAAGCTGCGGCAGCAGCGGCACGATCGCCGAGAACAGCGCCAGGTCGAGCGCGACCAGAGCCGAGACGTAGGCGGTCAGCCGCGTCACAGCGGCGTCGTCGCTCCGGTGACGGAGTCGGTCAGAGCGGCAGCACGGAGACGGGCGCGCACCGGCACCGGGGATGCCAGGCAGGCGGCCAAGGCATCCGCGACCACTTCGGCGGATACCCCCATCGAAAGTGTGCAGTGAGGAAGCCAGGCGCCCGGTCGGTAGTGCGGCCAGACGTCGACTTCGGCCGCCGCTAGTGCCGCGCTGACGCGCGCATGCAGGGCGACGAGCTCCGGGTCTGGAGCGACGGCCAGCACCAGCACCGGCGGATCAGCGGCGAACAGCGCCACGGCGGCCATCTCGACGTCGATCTCGACGCCACGCAGCGCGAGGCTGGGAGCGTGCTGCCACAGGCCGTCGGCGTCGTCGGTGACAACCAGCGACAGGTGCGGGCGGATGCTCGGGACGTGGCCTTGGAGCGAGGGCACGCCCAGCTGCTCCAGTCGCGACCAGAGGTCCCGGATCGCGAGGTCGCCCGCCCGGTCGACCCCCATCTCGAGTGCCAGTGCCACTATCTCGTCACACGAGGTCGCGTGGGATCCGCTTCGACCAGGCGCGCGAGCGCACCTCGCGGCGGGCCTCCGTGGCGACGAGCCAGTGCTCCAGCAGGAAGCTGTCGTGGTCGCAGGTCATGCGCCCGCGCGCCTCGATCCGCACGTGGTGGTCGCCGCGCTGGTACTCGATCGCCTGGTAGCAGGCGACCTCGGCCGACAGCGGATCGCCCTCCATGATCGAGTAGACGGCCTCGTTTTCGGCCAGTTCGCGCATGCCGTGCGGGTAGACGCCGTGCCCGCCCGAGTCCCACAGAAAGCGCATGTCGGTGCGGCCGGTCTGGACGTTCCGCACGATCGTGCGCCCGGTCTCGCCCTTTGCCAGCGTCTCCATCGGCAGCGCCTCGGAGATCTCCGGCGAGCCGAACGGCGTGCCACTGTCTCCGGCGCCGGCGTCGATCTCCGGCAGCTCGACCAGCGGCCCGGGGCCGGCGACGACGGTCAGCGTGACCGGCTCGGGAGACGGCCACGCCCATGGCCAGTAGGTGGGCGAGATCGCGAGGCGCACGCGGTTTCCGGCCGCCAGCACGTGCCCGATCGCGTCGAGCTCGACCACGACCTGCTCGGCCTGCCCCGGCACCAGCGGCGATGGGTGTTCGTTCGATTCACGGTGGCAGAGGTTCAGGATCTGCCGCGTGACCAGCTTGGAGGCGCCGTCGGGAAACACCTCGCACAGGCGCACGCAGACCAGCGCCAGCGGCCGATCGGACGAGAGCGTCAGCCGTACCTGCGGGAAGCCGAGCACGTGCAGGTCGCGTTCCAGCGGCGCCGAGTCGAACGCCAGCGACATGCCGTCCTCGGCGCGCTGGTCGTCGGGGTCGTCGGCCGTCTCCCCCTCACCGCACCAGGCGCCGCCGTCCAGCCCGCAGCTCTGGCGCCCCAGGATCTTGAACTCCGCCTCCGGCCCGGGCTCGTCCAGCAGCACACGATCTCCCATGTGCAGGTCGCGCACCGACGCCGGCGGCGGCCAGGCGTCGGCGCTGACGAACCGGCCCGGCCGCTCGTGGTGCGTGGTCGCGGGTCTCACCGAGTCCTGCACCCAGGCGCGCAGCATCGGCTCCTGCATGATGCCGTTGTCGATCCCCTTCAGCCAGTGGTCCCACCAGCGCAGGGATTCCTGCAGGAAGCCGATCGCGGGCAACGGCGTGGCCGTCTGTGGCCAGGCGTGGCCCCACGGCCCGATCAGCCCCTTGCGGGGACAGCTGAGACCCTCGAGCAGCCGCGGGATGGCATTGGTGTAGCCGTCCTGCCAGCCGCCGACGGCGTAGACCGCGGCCGTGATCGCCGAGTGGTCCTCGATCACCGAGCCCTGCTTCCAGTAGGCGTCGCGGCGCTGGTGCTCCAGCCAGATCTCGGCCAGCGGCTGCGATGCGTCGATGCGGCTCAGCCACAGATCCCGCCAGCGATCTGCGCCCACCACCTCGGGATCCGGCGGCTCGGCGTTCGCCAGCAGCATGTACGTGGCCCAGTGCAGCATGTCCAGACCCAGCACAAGCCCGCCCTTGTAGTGCACGTCGTCGCTGTAGCGGTCGTCGGTCGAGCAGAGCGTGATGATCGCCCGCAGCGCCGGCGGTCGCAGGGCCGCGATCTGGAGGCTGTTGAACCCGCCCCACGAGATGCCGTGCATCCCCACCGCCCCTGTGCACCATGGCTGCTCGGCGATCCAGGCGATCACCTCGGCCCCGTCGGCCTGCTCCTGAGGGGTGTACTCGTCCTCGGGCAGGCCCTCGGAGTCGCCGTGGCCGCGCAGGTCGACGCGCACCCCGGCATAACCGTGGCCGGCCAGATACGGGTACAGCAGCTGATCCCGCGCAGCTGTGCCGTCGCGCTTTCGGTAGGGCAGGAACTCGAGCACTCCCGGCACCGGGGAGTCCTCGGCGTCGTCGGGCAGCCAGATCTTGGCAGCCAGCCGGGTGCCGTCCGAGAGCGTGATCCAGGTGTTCTCGATCACGCGCACCGCCCGCGGGAAGTCACGCACCACCGTCGCCATCCGCCACCTCCTCCAGATCAAGCTCAAAGGCCATCAGCCGCAGCCCATCCTCGACGATCATGTCCGACTCGGGAGTGCGGCGGAATCCCAGCCGCCCGTAGAGGTGATGGGCGGCGTCCATCGAGCCGGTGGTCATCAGCGTCAGCCGGCGCTTCCCGTCGCGACGGGCGCGGTCGATGCAGGCCTGCACCATCGCCCGGCCGACGCCGCGGCCCTGCGCCGCCGGATCGACCGCAAGCATGCGGAACGCCGCCGCGTCTGCGCCCTCGAACTCGGCGTAGCGATTGCCCTCGTCGGCCACGTACGTGACCCCGCCCAGCAGCGCCCCGTCCTCGTCGCGCACCACCAGCACCTCCGCCTCACGCGCGCGCCCGGCCACGTCGGCGAGCACGGCGGCGTACTCCGGCGAGAGGGCGTGTCCCGGCAGCGCTTGGTAGGCGCGCACGGTGAGATCTCCCAGCGCCGCGTATTCAGACGGATCGACGATCTCCACGCGCATCGTTGCCACGATAGTCGGCGCATCATCCGCGCCGCGCGCTACCGTCGCCCGATCGCGTCCGTCCAGCCCACATCCCGCTGTAGCGCCGGTCTTCGCACAGCGGTCAGCACCACATCAGACAGCTCATGCCCGCGCTGCGGTGGCGAGATGATCTGGGTCAAGGCCTCCTGGCACTGCACGGCCTGCCGGTACAAAGAGGGCTGCTGCTGATTAAGAGCGCTCTAATGCCGGCCGCATATAAAACGGTGCAGCCGGGAATAACGGTAGCAGGAGCGCCGTTAACCATTGCGAAGGGCACGCATCAGGGCCGAATTTCAAGAAAACGGCACGCCCAAGCCCTTCAACCAGGACATTTCACAACGGCACCTCCGCGGAAGAGCGCGGAATCGGGTGCAAATGCAAGAAGGGGTACTACGGATGTTGACTCAGGAGCCGCAGCTGCGGCAGATGGTTGAGCGTGCACAGGACGCCGGGGAGCTCACGGAAGACGAGCTGACCGCCGTCGTGGCGGAGCTCGACCTGACAGATGAAGATACGGACGCGATTCGCGCTGAGCTGACCGAGCTCGGGGTCGACGTCGTGTCGGTGCGCGAGATCGACGCACCGGATGCCGATGAGCCGGCGGAGGCCGCGCCTGCCTGGTACGCCCCCGCCAGCATCGACGGACTCGACCTGTACCTGGCGCAGATCGGCCGCACGCCGCTGCTCACCAAGCACGAGGAGCAGGTGCTCGCCCAGCGCATCGAGGCCGGAGACGAGGCCGCGAAGCGCCGCATGGTCGAGGCCAACCTGCGGCTGGTCGTATCGATCGCCAAGAAGTACCGTGGCCACGGTGTTGGCTTCCTGGACCTGATCCAGGAGGGCACGATCGGGCTGGTGCGCGCGGTCGAGAAGTTCGAGTGGCGCCGCAACCTCAAGTTCTCCACCTACGCGACCTGGTGGATCCGGCAGGCCGTGCAGCGCGCGGTCGCCAACCAGAGCCGCACGATCCGGGTTCCGGTGCACGTGCACGATCGCATCCGCAAGATCGATCGCGCCCGCCGCACGCTGGAGGCCAAGCTGGGCCGCGAGCCCAGCGACGAAGAGGTCGCCAAGGAGGCCAAGCTGAGCGTGGCCGAGGTGCGCGACGCCGATCAGACCCGCCTGCAGACCATCTCGCTGCAGCGGCCGACCGGCGACGAGGGCGACACCGAGCTGGGCGACATGATCGCCGACACGTCCGGTGAGGACGTGACGGAGACGGTTGGCGAGCGCATGCGAAACGAGACGCTCGAGCGGGCGCTGGCACGGCTGACGCCGCGCACGCGCCGCATCATCGAGCTTCGCTACGGGCTCGGCGGCGGTGAGCCGATGCTGCTCGAGGCAGTGGGCCGCGAGGTCGGGCTGACGCGCGAGCGCGTCCGCCAGCTCGAGCAGGAGGCGCTCACACAGCTGGCCAGGCTGCCTGAGCTGAGCGGCATGCAGGACGCCGCCTAACCGGTAACGACTCGCGAGGGCGACGGAGCGTTGACCGCTCCGTCGCCCTCGCAGTGGTTAAGCGGCCGAGCTGTGTTGGCTTATCCGGCAACCGGCCCCGAGAGCCGAAGCCGGAAATGATCACGCTCGGCTAGCCTGTTGGCTGGCGTGTCACACGTGGATCCTCCCGATCTTCCGATGTGGCCGACGCTCCGACGACTGCTCACGCTGTGGCGTGGGGAGTGGCGGTCGGTCGCGCTCGGTCTCGTTTGCGCCTTCGCATACACGGCGCTGTCGTTGGCGATCCCGACGCTGCTCCAGCGCGCCATCGACAACGCGATCGTGCCCAAGGACCTGTCCAAGCTGACACCCTACGTGGCGGCGGCCTTCGTGCTGGGCCTGCTGCGCTTCTGCGTCAACTTCATCCGTCGCTACGCGACTTCGCGGATCGGCGTCCACATCGAGGCCCGCGTGCGAGAGCTGCTGTACTCGGCCTACCTCGACTTTCCGCGGGCGTTCTTCGACCGTCACGCCACCGGCCAGGTGGTGTCGCGCGCAACCAACGACCTGTACCCGATCCGCTACTTCATCGGCTGGGGCATGGTGCAGGGGGCGCAGAGCGCGATGATGATCGTGGGCGCGGCCATCCTGCTCGGGTTCGTGAACCTGCGTCTGACAATCTACACCGGCCTTTCGCTGCCGCTGATCGGCCTGCTGGCGTGGCTGTTCGCGCACCGCGTGATGCCGATCTCACGCCGCGTGCAGCAGCGCAAGGGCGACGTGACGGAGGCCGCCGACGAGGCGGTCGTCGGCATCGAGATGGTGCAAGCGTTCGGTCGCGAGGACGATGTGCGGGGCCGCTTCGGCGAGAAAGCCGAGAGCGTCCGCGACGTGGTGCTCGAGCAGGCCGGGGTCGAGGCCCAGCACCTGCCCGGGCTGTTCTTCCTGCCCACGCTCTCGATCGCGGCCGTGGTCTTCTTCGGCGGCCGCGACGTTATCAACGGCGACCTCACGATCGGCCAGTTCGTTCTGTTCAACACCATCCTGCTGCAGCTGGCGTGGCCGCTGGAGTCGCTGGGCTGGATTACGAACCTGGCGCAGCGGGCGCTGGCCTCAGCCGGTCGCAGCTTCGCCTGGATCGAGGGCATCGATCGCCTGCCCGGGCCGGCCGAGCCGTTGCCGGCGCCGTCCGGCCCCCAGCCGATCAGCTTCCAGAACGCGCACTTCGCCTACGCCGACGAGGATGAGGTGCTGACCGGTGTCGATCTGCAGGTCGAGGCCGGTGAGATCGTGGCCGTCTGCGGTGCCACCGGGTCGGGCAAGACCTCGCTGCTGAACCTGGCCGCGCGGCTTTATGACCCCACGGAAGGGCGGGTGCTGCTGGGCGGCACCGATCTGCGCGACCTGCGGCTCGAGGACGTGCGGTCGGCCATGTCGATCGTGACGCAGCGGCCGATCCTGTTCTCGATCCCCCTGCGCGACAACCTCATGATCGGCCGCCCGGACGCAAGCTGGGATGAGGTGCTGGCGGCCAGCGAGGCGGCCGGCGTGGCCGCCTTCGTCGACGACCTGCCGGACGGCTACGACACCATGATCGGCGAGCGAGGGGTGAACCTGTCCGGCGGGCAGAGGCAGCGAGTGGCGCTGGCGCGGGCGCTGCTGGCCGAGTCGGGCGCGATCCTGATGGACGACCCGCTGTCGGCGGTGGACACCGAGACCGAGCGCACGCTGCTACGCACCGTCGGGCCGGCGCTGCGCGGGCGCACGGTGCTGGTCGCAACCCAGCGGCTGTCGACGGTGATACTCGCCGACCGGGCGGTGGTGCTGCGGGACGGCAAGCTGGTCGAGCAGGGGACACCGGAGGAACTGGCCGCGCTGGGTGGGGACTTCACGGCGCTATTCGGAGACGAGACGCGTGCGGCATAGCCACCGCAGCGGGCTCAGCCGACTGACCACCTACCTGCAGGGCCGCCGGCTGGCCGTGTTCGTGCTGGTGCTTGTCGCGACCGGCCAGGCCGTCTGCCAGACCGGCGGGTGGCTGCTGGTGCGCGCCGCGATCGACAACGGCATCGGCGACTCGAACAGCGATTACCTGACCGTGGTGGTCGTGATCTACATCCTGGTCGGCGCGATCGGCTGGGTGCTCAGCGCCATCCTCATCCGGGGCCTGGCCGGGGTCGGCCAGGGAATCGTGCTGGGGCTGCGCCGCGACCTGTTCGAGCACCTCACGTCGCTGTCGCTGCGGTACTTCTCCGAGCAGCGCGCGGGCTGGATCATCGCCCGCCTGACCAGCGACGTGGATGCGCTGTCGGACGCGCTGTCGCAGGGCCTGCCCACGCTGGCGGCCAACGTCGTGCTGCTGCCGACCGCGATCGTGGTCGTCTTCATCGTCGACTGGCGGCTGGGCATGATCTCGTTCATCGTGCTGCCGCCGGCGCTGGTGCTGACGCGCTGGTTCCAGCGCACGTCCTCGGTGGCCCAGCTGGAGGTTCGCAACCGGATCGCCGCGGTCACCGCGCACATGGCCGAGTCGGTGGCGGGGATGGCGATCGTGCAGGCGTTCAACCGCGAGCGCTCCTTCCAGGACGAGTTCGACCTGCTGAACGAGGAGAACCGCCGGGCCAACGTCCGCACGCAGACGCTGCTCTCGTTCTTCTTCCCGTCGATCGAGCTCCTGGGGCTGATCTCCACCACCGCCGTGCTGCTGCTGGGCGCGCACCTCTACGTGGACGGGGACATCAGCATCGGCACGTTGATCACCGCCATGTACCTGCTGCAGCTGGTGTTCCAGCCGCTGCAGGAGCTGTCCGACGTCTACAGCCAGATGCAGTCGGCTGCCGCGGCGATGGTCAAGATCAGCTCGGTGCTGGACGCCGAGAGCGACATCGTCGACCGGCCCGGCGCCGGCCCGATGCCGCAGATCGACGGCCGCCTGCAGCTCGACCGGATCCGCTTTGCCTACGGCGACAACGAGGTGCTGCACGGCGTCGGAGCCGAGGTCGCGGCGGGAGGTTGCCTCGCCCTGGTGGGCCAGTCAGGCGGCGGCAAGTCGACCGTGGCCAAGCTGATCGCGCGCTTCTACGACCCGGCCGAGGGAGCCGTGCGGGTCGACGGCATCGACGTACGCGACGTGCAGTTGCGCAGCTACCGCCGGCAGCTGGGCGTGGTGCTGCAGGATCCGTTCCTGTTCTCGGGCACGATCGCCGACAACATCCGCTTCGCGCGGCCGGACGCCACCGACGAGCAGGTGCGCGAGACCGCCGCGGCGGTCGGCGTCGACCGGATCGCGGCGCGGCTGCACGGCGGCCTCGACCATGTGGTGCGCGAGGGCGGCGCCGGCCTGTCGGCGGGCGAGCGCCAGCTGATCTCGATCGCGCGGGCGCTGCTGGCCGACCCGCGCATCCTGATCCTGGACGAGGCCACCTCGAACATCGACCGGCCCACCGAGATCCAGATCGAGCGAGCGCTCGACCGGCTGCTCCGCGGCCGCACGTCGGTGATCATCGCCCACCGTCTGGCGACGGTGCGGCGCGCGGACGAGATCCTGGTGGTCGATCACGGCAACGTGATCCAGCGCGGCTCGGAATCCGACCTGCTTGCCGTGGACGGCCCGTTCCGGCGCCTTGCGCACGACCTGCGCAGTGTAGGCTGACCCCGGTGCCCAAGAGCTCCAGCGCTACCCTGCTGCACCTGTCGGAGCGGGAGGTGCAGGACCACCTGCCTCCGCCACGCGAGGCGATCGCACTGGTGCGCGACGCGATGGCCGCGCTTGCCGACGGATCGGCCGAGCTGCCGCCCAAGCCGGCGGTGCATCCGCGCAGCGACGGCTTCGCGAATGCCATGCCCGCATACCTCCGCGACGGCGACTTGCTGGGACTGAAGTGGGTGGCGTCATACCCGGGCAACGCGGCGCGGGGCCTGCCCACCGTGAACGGCCTGGTGGTGTTGTCCAACCCGGGGACGGGCATGCCGGCGGCGGTGATGGGAGCGGCGGCGCTGACCGGCGCCCGCACGGCCGCCGTCTCCGGAGCATGCATCGAGGCGCTTGCGCCGTCCGCGCCCGGCCACGTCGCCATCACCGGAGCCGGCCTGCAGGCGCGGACGCACCTGACCATGCTGGCCGCGATCGGCCGTGACCGGGTGACCGTGTTCGCGCGGCGTGACGAGGCGGCCGCCGAGCTGCGGGAGTGGGCCGCCGAGCACACCCCGAGCGTGCGGCTGACGTTGGTGGGATCGGCCCGAGAGGCGGTGCTCGAGGCGGCGGTGGTCGTCACTGCGCTGCCGATCGGCCTTCCCGGGCTGCTGCTCGATCCCGCCTGGATCCGGGTCGACGCGCTGCTGCTCCCGCTCGACTACGGCACCTCGGTCGGGGCCGACCTGGCCGCGCAGGGCGCGCTCTACGCCGACGACGTCGACCAGCTGTTGCGATACCGCGACGCCGGCGCCTTCGCCGGCTACCGCGACCCGGACGGCTTCTGCGGAACGGCGATCCGACAGCCGCGCCCGAACGGGTTGGTCGTGTGCCAGAACCTGGGCAACGGCGCCGCCGACCTCGTGGTTGCCGACTACGTGCTGCGCTCTGCCTTGGCTGCCGGGTCGGGCACCGTGCTGAACCTGTAGGGAGACAGCCCCAGCTTGCCCAGCAGCCAGGCGGCGGCCACGGACACGGTCACGATCACGATCACCGACCACACGCCCGGCACGGACAAGGCGAAGAACTCGCGCAGGCTCTGCGATCCGAGCATCGCCAGGAAGCCGCCGCCCAGGCAGGCGGCCAGCGCCACCACCTCGGCCGCGTAGCGCCGGCTGGCCTGCATGCGCTCGGCCTCGAGCACCAGGAGCAGGTACAGCCCGACGAACACGAACACCGTGACGGCGGCGGTGCGTCCGTCGAGCTGGTCATGCCCGTTCACGTCGGCGACCGCCAGGTAGGCCGTCAGCGTGGCGGCGCCTAGCACCGCCCCGGCGGGCAGAGCGAACCGCAGGACACGGCGCAGAAAGCTGCCCTCCTCGGTTGTGCTGCCCCCCGGCCCCAGCGCCAGCAGGAAGCCGGGCACGCCCACCGTGAACGTTGCCGCCAGCGACAGGTGGCGCGGCAGCAGCGGGAACTCGGCCGTCCACAGACCGAACGTGGCGATCACGAAGGCGGCGAACACCGACTTGGTGACGAACAGCTTGGCCACACGCTGGACGTTATTGATGATCTTGCGACCCTCGCCGACGGCGTCGGGGATGGCGCCGAAACGATCCGCCACGAGGACGCTGTCGGCGACGCTCTTGGCCAGCTGGGTGCCGCTGCCCAGAGCCACCGCCAGCCGCGCCCCCTTCATCGCCGGCACGTCGTTGACGCCGTCCCCGATCATGGCCACGTAGGCGCCGTGGCCGGTCAGGGCTGCGATCAGGGCACGCTTGTTGTCGGGGGTGAGCCGCGCGAACACCGTCGCCTCGCGCGCCACGTCCGCCAGCTGAGCGGGGTCATCGGGCAGGTCGGACCCCTGTCTGGGCGTGCCGTCCACGCGAACGCCGGCCCGGGCGGCGACGGCCGCCACCGTCGCCGGCGAGTCGCCCGACATCACCTTCACGTCGACGTCCTGGCGGTAGAGGAAGGCGATCGTGTCGGCGGCGTCGTCGCGCAGCCGCTCCTCCAGCACCACCAGCGCCAGCGGCTCGATCCGGGGCGTGCCACCACCGCCATCGGCCGGGGACACCACTTGATCGGCCCGCCCGAAGGCCAGCACCCGGCGGCCCTCCTGCTCGTGTCCCGACACCTCGGCCGGCAGCCGGCCGGCCAGCAGCACGTCCGGCGCGCCCAGCACCAGCCAGCCGTCCTCGCGGCGGATGCCGCTCCACTTCCAGCGGGACGAGAACGGCACCTCCTCCAGCGAGGCCGTGGCCGCGCCGGGCAGGCCGGCGGCGACGGCGTCCAGCGTCGAGTTGCGAGCCTCGGCGCTGGCCGCGTAGCCGGACACCAGCGACCGGACGTCCTCCTCCGCGGCGCCGCCCAGCGGGTCAACGCCGAACAGCACCAGGTTGCCGTCGGTGAGCGTGCCGGTCTTGTCCAGGCAGACGGTGTCGACGTTCGCCAGCGACTCGATCGCGTTCATGTACTGCACGAGCATGCCCTTGCGCGACAGCCGCACGGCGCCGACCGCGAAGGTGAGGCTCATCAACAGCACCAGCCCCTCGGGGATCATCGTGACGATGCCTGCGGTGGCGGTCGCCACGGCCTCGCGGAAGGGGGTGTCGCGCGACGCCAGCGTCCACACCAGGGCGGCGCCCAGCGGCACCATCACCGCAACCAGCAGCCGCAGCAGCTGGTTCACCTGCTGCTCGAGCGGGGAGCGCTGCGCCGTGTCCTCCCGGGCCGTGCCCAGCAGCTGCCATGCGTAGCTGTCGGGGCCGGTGCCGGTGACGACGTAGCCGCCGCTGCCCTCGACGCAGAAGGAGCCCGACAGCACGCGCTCGCCCTCGGCCCGCGCCACCGGCAGCGACTCGCCGGTCAGCGGCGACTCGTCCAGCATCAGGCCCACCGAGCGCGACACATCGCCGTCGGCCACCACCTGGTCGCCGGAGCGCAGCGTGACCAGGTCGCCGTCGACGACGTCGTTCAGGTGCAGCATGCGCTCGCTGCCGTCCCGCACCACCCGCGCCTGCGGTGCAACCAGCAGCGCGGCCTGGTCAAGCACGCGTTTGGCGCGCAGCTCCTGGATGATCCCGATCGAGGCGTTCGCGATCAGGATGCCCGCGAACAGGCCGTCCGCATACTGGCCGCTGACCAGGATCAGCAC
>Ga0075425_100000455_pt1 | contig 38263 bp, 33 predicted proteins | sample SoiMethybrSBSTD4_FD_75300 | JGI IMG/M metagenome (GOLD analysis project Ga0075425, IMG submission 75300) | Bulk soil microbial communities from a Populus tree surrounding site in Tennessee, USA - Soil MetaG P. TD hybrid SBSTD4 | ecosystem: Environmental > Terrestrial > Soil > Tree plantation... | reverse complement strand
AGCGCCGCCGAACTGCTCCACACCGCGCCGAGGATGCCGATGGTGAGAATGCCGCCGCTGTCGGCGTTCGAGATCCGCGCCATCTGATCGCTGAGAAAGTGCAGGACATCGGGTGGCGTAATCGGGCTCAGCATGCGAACGATGTCGTCGGTGAAGTGCGTTAGCGGAAAGAAGCTCGCGAGCGCGAGTAGAAACAGCACTGCTGGAAAGAGCGCGAGGAAAAAGTAGTACGAGAGCTGGGCGGCGAGGTTGAGACAGTCGTCGTCATTGATCTCGCGAAACGTGCGCCTGAGCAGTTCGCGCCACCCGATGGAAACCTCGAAGGGCACCAGCAGCACAGTTCGCACGACTGCAACCACGCTGCCAGCGCTTACGGCGTCCTTGCATACGGACGCGTCGCATAGCGATCAGCTGGGTGGTTCGATGGATCGACCACAGCGGGAGAAATCTGCCGCGTCGGTTCAGTAGTTCAGCCCAGGAAGTTCAGGAGTTCCAAGTTCGCCAGCCTTCGCGTGATGGTGCTGGCAGAATGCTGGGCCAGCCCGCAGGGCTGGTCTAACCGACGCTCGCCGAAGGCGAGTGAAGGCTGGGCACTAGTCAAGGTCGCAGAAATGGCGCTTCGCAAACGCGTGACCGGATCCGGATTTCAGGTACTTCTCGAACCGGACTGCCATCTGCTCCGTTCTGAACTCGACACAGACATCGACTAGCCAAGGTTTCATCGTTCGGTTGAAGGATTCTGCCCGGCGTTGTGCGCGTCGAGTCGGGCCGAAACGTCAGCGGCCAACCCGATGTACCTCCGATCGGGACTGTTAACACTACGGAGGATGTAGACGAACCGTTTGGCGGGTTTGAGCACGCCGAGGGCCATCAGCAAGGAGTTGGCCGACGCAGAGTGCTCCGCTTCCGGCGGATCAACGATTGGCGCACTCAGGTAGTACGCAGAATTCGATCGTTTGACATCACCTGAGAGTGAAACGATTCGAAAGGCGCGATGGAGAGGCCCTCCTCCGCTGCTTCGCAGCTATGGAGGGCATCCTTCGCGCGGCTTGCCATCCGTAGCTCACGCTCTCGATGGCAAGCGTGAGCGAAGGATGGCGGAGAGGGAGGGATTCGAACCCCCGTGCGGGTTACCCCGCAAGACGCTTTCGAGGCGCCCCCGTTACGACCACTTCGGTACCTCTCCGTTTCGGTCGTCATCGTCCGGCTGAAGCCGGACACTACGTACGCGCCGGACCCTCAATTATAGCGCACGCTCGCGCGAGCTTCGTCGCACTCGCCACATCGCGCGTCCGGCGGATGCAGGAACAACACTGGATCCGCGGCGAGCTGCTCGCACACCACCCGCACCACATCGCGGGCACGCATGAGCCGCGCATTCGCGTGGCCGACCGGCCCCTCTGACTGCAGTCCTCGCGCACGCAACCACTCGTCGAGCAACTCGAATCGCTGGCAGCAATGATCGTTCTCGAGGTAATCGATCCGGACTGGACGTCGCCCGAATTCAATCGTGATGTGCTTCGGCACGCGATACGGCACGCCTGACAGGATCTCCGCCAGATGCACCGTCGTGTTCGCGTCGTGACCGACGCCGAGGAGCAGCACCAGGCCATCGAGCTCGTGGACGCGCCCAACCGGGCTCTGTGGCGCATGCGGCGGAAGCGGCAGCGGATCGCTCGTGACCACCGACGCGCCGGGACCGGATGCCGCAAACGCGAACGGATGCGCGCTGCGCAGTGCACCTGCCTGGCGCCAGAACGTGTCCGCGACGATGCCAAGATGGGGCGACGCGGGTGTCGTCGCCGGGTCGAAGACCTCTTCGTCCGATCCTGTCCACGACGGCATCACCAGTGTGCCGTCAGGTCCGATCGACTGTTCGAGTGCCTCAATCAGCCCTGCGGGTCCGCCTTCAACCGGACGCACGGCGCGGAACGAGGTGTGAACGAGCAGCACGTCACCATCGCCGAGACCCAGAGCACGGAGCTGCTCGACGATCTGCCGCTTCGACATGTCCATCGTCACGCGCGCCTGTCCTTGAAGAACTGCTGAATGAGGTCGCGGCACTCGGTCTCGAGCACACCAGCAGTGATCGCGAAACGATGATTCAACCCGGGCACGTCGAGGCCGCGCACGCTCGACACCAGCGCGCCGGTCTTCGGCTCGGGCGCGCCGTATACGACCTCGCGCACCCGCGCGTGCACGAGCGCGCCGACGCACATCAGGCACGGCTCCACGGTCACGTAAACCACGGCCTCGGTCAACCGATAGTTGCCGATCGCGCGAGCAGCCTCGCGCAGCACCCGTATCTCCGCGTGCGCCGTCGGATCGACGGCGCCAATCGGCTGATTGAAGCCGCGCGCGACGATGCGATCGTCGATGACGAGCACGGCGCCGATGGGAACCTCCCCGGCCGACAGAGCGAGCTGCGCCTGTTCCAGCGCAGCTCGCATATAGTCGGCAGGAGTCATGCGCCAGGAATCAGGAAGCGGGAATCAGGAATCAGCCCTGGGCCAGGCATCAGCCCTGAGCCCTCATGCCCTGATTCCTCGAGCCTGGCACAGCCCTGATTCCTGATTCCTGCTTCCTGATTCCTATCCAAGAAAGAATCTGTACGCTGGGTTTTGGTCTTCCAGCGTGTAGGGATACGACAACTCATCGAGGAATGTGCGGAACGCGGGCATCTCACCATCGACGACTTCGAAGCCGGCAAGCACGCGACCGAAATCGGCGCCGTGATTGCGATAGTGGAACAGGCTGATGTTCCATCGCCCACCCAGCTTCTCGAGAAACTGCGCCAGCGCGCCGGGACGCTCGGGGAACTCGAAGCGGCACAAGCGCTCGTTGCGCACCTCGGGCGCGTGGCCGCCCACCATGTGACGCACGTGCAGCTTGGCCAGCTCGTTGTCGGTGAGATCGACGGTCTCGTATCCCGCCGTCATCAGCTGTGTCGTGAGCGCGGTGCCGTCCTGGCGCGAGTGCGTGGCGAAGCCGACGAAGATGTGCGCCTGCTGGCGTCCGCTGAGTCGGTAGTTGAATTCGGTGACCGTACGGCGGCCGATCACCGAGCAGAACTTCTGGAACGATCCCGGACGCTCGGGCAACGTGATCGCGATCAGCGTTTCGCGAGCCTCGCCAACCTCGGCGCGTTCGGCGACGAAGCGCAGCCGATCGAAGTTGATGTTCGCGCCGCTCAACACCGCGACCAGTGACTGATTGCGCGCGCCCTCGCGCTCGACCCACGTCTTCAGTCCAGCGGTGGCCAGTGCGCCCGCCGGCTCCATCACCGTACGCGTGTCGTCGAAGATGTCCTTGATCGCCGCGCAGATCTCGTCGTTGGTGACGCGCAGCACCTCGTCGACGGTCTGCTGCACGATCGAGAACGTACGCTCCCCTACCTCGCGCACGGCAACGCCGTCGGCGAAGAGGCCCACGTGCTCGAGACGCACTCGTCGTCCGACGGCAATCGATCGATACATCGCGTCCGCTTCGAAGGGTTCGACTCCGATGATCTTGACGTCGGGCCGGAGCGCCTTGATGTAGCCGGCGATTCCCGATATCAGACCGCCGCCGCCGACCGGCACGAACACCGCCGTGAGCCGATCCTGGCTGTGCCGCAGAATCTCCGCGCCGATCGTTCCCTGTCCCGCGATCACGAGCGGATCGTCGAAGGGATGAATGAACGTCATCCCGGTCTGCGCGACCAGCGTCTCGCAGTGCGCCTGCGCATCGGCGTAGCTGTCGCCCACCAGCACGACCTCGGCGCCCATCGAACGCACCGCATCGACCTTGATCCGCGGCGTGGTCTGCGGCATCACGATGATCGATCGCAAGCCGAGCTGACGAGCGGAATACGCAACGCCCTGGGCGTGGTTGCCGGCACTCGAGGCAATCACACCGCGGGCTCGCTCGCTGTCCGACAGATGCGCAATCTTGTTGTAGGCACCGCGCAGCTTGAAACTGAAGACCGGCTGAAGGTCTTCGCGCTTCAGCAGCACCTCGTTGCCCAGCCGCTCCGACAGGCGCGGAGCGGCGTCGAGCGCGGTTTCGCGCGCGACGTCGTACACACGACTCTTCAGGACGTCGTGCAGGAGTTGGGTGAGTTCGGCGGTCACGAGCACAGGCTGCTATATTAGTCTGCGCCAGCGCCCAGGTGAGGCATCCATGAAAGCCGTGGCCCTGTCGGCCCTTGTATTTGTTGCGCTCGCGGCACCAACCGGAGCACAGGCGCCCGTCACGCCGCCGCCTGCGACACCAGTCCCAAACGGCGCCCAGACGCGAAAGGCGAACGACTACGCCGTGGCGGTCACTGGATGTATTCGCGGCAGGAGTCTGCGCGCGGCGGAGGTCGAATCGCCGGGCTCGCTATTCGCTACCCTTCGCGCGTCGGAATTCATGCTGCAGGGGCCTCGCGAGCTGATGCAACAGATCAAGGACTCGCACGACGGCCATTACGATCGAATCGAAGGAATCGTCACCGTCCCCGCCGCGATCAACGGCGGGTCATCGACAGTGACGACGAAGAAGTTCGGGAAGACGAACGTGACGCTCGGTGGCCGCGAAGAAGGCAAAGCCTACGTGCAAGACCCGTCTAAACCCCTGACACTGAAGGTGGCCTCGCTGACGCACCTGCAGGAGGGATGCTCCGGACACTGACCGGCACGGGCTCGAGGGGCGCGGGGCCCGTGAACGCATCGGCGGCCTGATCCCAGAAACCTGCGGGCAGGACGTTGGTGAACATCAGCTCCGCAATGACACCAGCAGCCGTTGCGAACGTATGCGGCTGCGCGACGATGGAGACGCGATTGTCGCGGATCGCGTCGCAGATCGAATCGGGATCTGGTGCGGCGTCAATGAGCGAATAGGTCATCCCGAGCTGACGCAGGCGATGGATGTCGCCGTTGCCGACGATCGGCTTATCGTGGCTGTGCGCCCATCGCTCGGCACCGCCGTTGAAGTTGATCCGGTCGGTGAACATCCCGTTGAATTCGATGGCGTCGAACAGATCGGCATAGCGGTGCACCAGGCCACGTAAACAGCTGCGGCCGGGGAAGAATGGATGCGGCGCGATCACGAGCCCAGGCTCGCGCGTCTTGAGCCTGGCCAGCTCGTCGAAATTGCTCACGTCCTCCGTGCCGCGCCGGAAGTTCAGCAGCAGGACGTGCTTCCCGCAAATGGTGCGCTCGACGCCCGGAATCAGCGTGATACCGCGATCGGCCGCGTACGAACGGTACGTACGCACATCGAGCTGGCGGTCGTGCAACGTCACCGCGAGCGCTTGGTAGCCAAGCAGGGCGGCGCGGTCAATGAGCTGCGCCGTCGTGTGGGGAATCGCGTCCTGGGGATCGTCCGAGGAATGAGCGTGCAGTTCGACTTTCAGCACATTTTCACATTACACAAAAAGCCTGCCGCCCGCCTGATGCCGGACGCTGCCGCGTTTTTTGCCTCGATCGCACCGTTTGTCGCATGTTTCGCGGCATGAACTGGAGACCGGCGCATCGGGAGCGGACACTGACGTTTTTTGCAAGTCGCGCAAGTCTTCCGGCTTCGCGACTTTTCTATCGGCGGAAGGGACAAATCTGCCCCCGAGGTTCGCATGCGAACCTCGAACCCCGAACCTCGAACTTCGAACTACAGCTTCCACTCCTGTGCCAGCAACTCGTAGCACCGTTGCCGCGCCGCGCGACCGAACAGCATCGACGTCACCATGATTTCGTCGGCACCGGTGTCGTCGATGAGATGCCGCAGCGTGCTGGCCACTTTGAACGGCGTGCCGACGAAATGACGCTGGCGATTCATATCGACGATGGCACGTTCCTGCGGCGAGTACTGGTACGCGATCGCTTCTTCGGGGCTGGGCAGCGGCACGAACTCACGGCGATGCAGGCGCACCCACGCGAGATCGGTTGAGGCAGCGTGGTACTCGGCCTCCTCGTCGGTGGGCGCACAGATCACCGATACGCCGAGGATCACGTGCGGCGCGGGAAACTGCTCCGACGGTTTGAAATGGTCGCGATACGCGCGGATCGCCGGCAGCGGCGGATTGGGACTGAAGTGGCGGGCGAAGCTGTAGCCGAGGCCTAACGACCCGGCAAAGCCTGCCATCGCACCGCTCGATCCGAGCACCCAGATCGGCGGCAGCGTCACGTCCGACGGCACGACGCGAACCGACGCGAACGGGTGATCGGCCGGAAACAGTTGACGTGATAACCCGATCAGCTCCTGCAGCTGCTGCGGAAACTGCTCGCCATCGAAGGGGCGCAACGCACGCGACGTGGCCGGATCAGTGCCGGGCGCGCGGCCGAGCCCGAGGTCGATGCGGTTCGGATGCAGCGCCTCCAGGGTGTGGAAGGCTTCGGCGACATGCAGCGGCGCATGATTCGGCAGCATGATGCCGCCGGAGCCGACGCGAATCCGCGTGGTGGCCGAGGCGATGTGCTCGATCAGGATCTCGGGGGCCGAGCTGGCGATGCTGGCCATGCCGTGGTGCTCGGCGAACCAGTAGCGCGTGTAGCCAAGCGATTCGACCGCGCGCGCAAGATCGACGGCTTCGCGAAGCGACTCGGAGGCGTTCGAGCCGGTGCGCACCGGCACGAGATCGAGAACGGAAAGAGGGATCACAATGCAGAATGCAGAATGCAGAGTGCAGAATGCAAACTGCAGACAGTATTTCAGAATCCAGGCTGTGTCTGCATTCTGAATTCTGCATTCTGCATCTCAGATGATTGCGCTCAGTCCCGCAACCGTCTCCTGAAGCGCCTCGGCGCGCGAGCGCCCCTGACTGAGCGTCGCGGCGGTTACTTTCACGTTGCCGCCGAAGTCGGTCATCGATCGCAGCACGTTGTCGACGGCGAGCGACTGATCGCGAACGTTGGTCGAGATCTGTTGGGTGTTCTCGGTCGCTCTACTGATCGCATCGCGCACGCCGATGAACGCCTGCACGGTCTGATTGGCGGTCTGCACGCTCTCGGCAACGGTGCGTGTTCCGTCGTCCGTCGCCTTCACGGTGTCGTCGATGGTCTGCAGGATGCCGTTGACGAGCGTGTTGATCTTGCCCGCAGATGTCTTCGTCTGATCGGCGAGCTTGCGAATCTCCGCCGCCACCACCGAGAAGCCGCGCCCTTGTTCGCCGGCGCGCGCGGCTTCGACCGCGGCGTTGAGCGCGAGCAGATTCGTCTGGCTCGCCACTTCGGTCACCATGTTGGTGATGCTGCCGATCTGCGACGCCTGCTCGTTGAGATGCGCGGTCATCTGGGCGATCGCATTGACCTTGTCGTTGAGGCTGTTCATGCTGCGCAGCGTCTGCGCGACCGTGCGCGCACCCTCATCGGCGAGCGAGAGCACGTGCCTGGCGCCAACCGCGAGATCGTTGGCCTGGGCGGCCGATTGGTTGGTCGACGCCGCGAGCTTCTCCATCGCCGCTGTCGTCGCCTGCGCCGCCGCGGCCTGCTGTGCGGCGAGCCGTTGACGCTGGTCTACAGTGGCGGCAATGTCCTGCGCCGTCCGTGCCACCGAGTCGCGAGAGGCAGCGATTACCCCTCCGACCCAGGAGATGACCAGGCTGGCCGTGCCGAGCGATACGACGATTCCCGCCCCTGACCCCACCATGACGGCGAGCAGCGGCGTGGACGACAAATAGAGCAGTACCCAGGCGACTGCCGCCCCGGTCAACACCGGCAGCAGCGCCGCCATCATGCTGGCCTGCTTGAGTTTGAGCCCCTTCCCCATCGTCATCAGGCAACGGGCCCCGCGTGCGTCGCGGCACGTTGCGCAGATTCTTATCGGGGCTTGAGCTTGGACAGTGTAGGCCGGGCCTGGTTTGTAGGCCCGGCGATCCGTTGCCTATGAGTCGAGCGATCCGGTAGTCACGAAGGAAAAGAGCATCCGCGCCGCGAGGAACCCATACAGCAGAAGCGCCGCGACAAGGACGGTGTTGACGATCGCGCCATTCTTCGCGACGCGAGGTGCGAAGCGCGAGTTGTTCAGCCACAACAGCGTCGACACCACGAACGGAAAGAACAGCGAGCCGACGATCGTGTACGCGAAGACCAGCCACACCGGACGACGGATCACCAGCGCCGAGATCGCGGCGAGGGTGAGATACCCAGCCCACGCGCGATACGCCTTGCCTTGCTGACCGGCCCGCGGTCGGCGCTGCCAGAGATGGAACATGTCGTCGAAGAGAAACGGCACACCGTGAAAGACGCCGAGCACCGACGAGAACGCCGCGCCCCAGAACCCGAGCAGAAACACGGCGCGGCCGATGGGCCCAATCTCGGCGCCGATGCGATCGGCGAGCAGCAGACAGAGCCGTGGGCCGGCGTCGAGGATCTGTCCTGACCAATCGATCTGCGTCGCCAGAAAGATCATCGAGAACGAGAAGATGAACACCAGCGCGAACGACACGGTGAGATCGGCGCGCGCCACCGGCAGACGCTCGGCGCCCGACCATCCGGCCTCGCGCATCCAGTAGGCGTACGAGATCAGCGTCACCGTGCCGCCGACGCCGCCGATGAGCGACAGCGTGTAGGCGATCGAGAACGGCTGATGCGCGCCGAAGTGCGACGAGTCGGCGCCCGACCAGAACACGATCAGCAGCACCGATCCGATCACGGCCGCGAATTTCAGCCCGACGAACCATTTGATGACGGCGAGAAAGCGATCGTAGCGCCCGAACCACACGAGCGCGAACGCGGCGACGGCGTGAATCACACCCCACACGGGCAGCGGCACGGCCGGCATGATCGCCGTCGGCACCAGCGCGCTCGCGGCGATCAGCGCGCTCGAGACGAAGTAGCTCCAGACGATGAAGTAAATGAAGAACGCGTAGACGGCGACGCGGGGAATGTGATCGCGCCACCCTTCGAGCAGAGACGATCCGGTGGCGAGTTGCCAGCGCGCGCCGCCCTCGGTGATGGCGTATTTGAGCACCACGCCCGCGGCAAGCGCCCACAGAAGCGTGAGCCCATATGACGCGCCGGCGATGGTGGATGACACCATGTCGCCGACGCCTATGCCCGTCGCCGCGAGTAGGAGGCCCGGGCCGAGGTCGGAGAGCTTCACGCGACGGGCATCATGTCAAAGGTCAAACGTCAAAGGTCAAAAGTCAGGTCAAGCGTCGAGGTCTAAGTCAAGTGCAGGTGTCATGTGTCAGGTACAGGTATAGGCGTCACACCAATACCTGACACGTACGCCTGTACCTAGACGTTTGACCTTACCTTTGACCTTTGACTTTTGACCTTTGACCTACGCAGTCCCTCCGCGAAGCAGCTCGGGCTTGATCGGCAGCTTGTAGATCCGCTTCCCCGTCGCCGCCGCGATCGCGTTGACGAGCGATCCAGCTGCGAGCGCCGTGCTCGGCTCGCCGATTCCGCCCGGTACTTCGGTGCTCGGGACGATGTAGACCTCGATCTCGGGCATCTCGTTGTGACGAAGCACCTGATAGTCGCCGAAGTGCTTCTGCGCCACGCGGCCGTTCTGAATCGTAATCTCGCCCTTGAGCGCGGCGGTCAATCCGTAGACGATGCCCCCCTCCATCTGCGCTTTGATGGTGTCGGGATTGATCACCCAGCCGGTGTCCACGGTGCAGACGACGCGATGCACGCGCACGTTTCCGCGCGCATCGACCGACACTTCGGTGACCTGCGACAGGATGCTGCCGAACGCATCCATCACGGCGATGCCGCGGGCGCGTCCCTGCGGCAGTGGCTTGCCCCAGCCCGACTTCTCCGCTGCAAGCTCGAGCGCGGCTTTGTGCCGCGGCGACTTGCCCAGCAGATCGCGGCGGAACTCGAACGGATCCTTCTTCGCCGCCGCGGCGAGCTCGTCGATGAACGCTTCGACGACGAAGCCCTGGAACGAGGCGCCCACCGAACGCCAGAAGCCAAACGGAATTCCTGGATCGTGTTCGATGTACTCGATGCGGACGTTCGGGATGGCGTAGGGCAGGTTCGCAGAGCCGTCGACCGAAATGAAGTCGACGCCGTTCGGCGGCAGGCCGCCGATGCGCTTCATCAGCGACTGCTGCACCATGCGCTGCATGAACACGGTGGGCTTGCCTGATGCGTCTACCGCTCCCCACATGCGCGCGTAGCTCACCGGACGGTAGTAGTCGTGCTGCATGTCGTCTTCGCGCGACCACACCACCTTGACCGGCTTGCCGATCGCCTTGGAGGTTTCCACGGCGTCGGTCACGAAGTCGCCTTCGCCGCGACGCCCGAAGCCGCCGCCCATGTAAGTCACATGGACCTTCACCTTGTCGGCGGGAAGACCGGATGCCGCCATCGCCGCCTGCTGCGATGCGGTCTGCCCCTGCGTGGGCACATAGATATCGCAGCGATCGGCGCGCACATCGGCCGTGCAATTCATCGGCTCCATGGTTGCGTGCGCAAGGAACGGCGCCTCGAACGTACGCTCGAAACCGTTGTCGGTCTTGAGCGCCGCGTCGGCGTTGCCGTCGTTGCGCGCCACTTTGCCCGGCTGCTGCGCCAGATCGACGTGCTTCTTGAGAATGTCGGCGCTGGTCAGCTTTGCCAGCGCACCCTCATCCCACGTGATGTCGAGCGCCTGAGCGCCTTTCGATGCCGACCAGTAGTTGTCGGCCACCACCGCGATGCCGGTGCTGATCTGCACGACGTGTTTCACGCCCGGCACCGCTTTGGCTTTGTCGGCGTTGAACGACGCGACCTTGCCGCCAAAGACCGGGCAGCGCACGACGCGTGCGGTGAGCAGGCCCGGCAGCTTCACGTCGATGCCGAACCCCGCGGTGCCGTTCACCTTCTCTGGGACATCGAGACGCGGCAGCGACTGCCCGAGCACCTTGAAGGTCTTGGGATCCTTGAGTGCCACCGACTTCGGCACCGGCAGCGCCGCGGCCTTGTCGACGAGCGCGCCGTAGTTGACCTTGCGGCCGCTGGCCTGATGGATGACGAAGCCGTTGTTGGTGGTGCAGCTGTTCTCCGGAACGTCCCACGTCTGCGCCGCGGCCGTCACGAGCATCATGCGCGCCGCCGCACCTGATTCGCGCAGCGTCTTCCACATGCCGCGCACGCTGTTGCTGCCGGCGGTGAGCTGCTGGCCGCCGAAATTGGGATTGCCGTATTTCGGATCGGCGCCCGCCCACTCGGTCTTGATCTTCTTCCAGTCGAAGTCGAGCTCCTCGGCCACCAGCATCGGCATCGACGTCATCACGCCCTGACCCATCTCGAGCATCGTGAGCATGATGCGCACGCTGTCGTCGGCGTTGATGCGGATCCAGATGTTCGGGTCGAACGTGCCGGCAGCCCTGAGCGAAGTCGAAGGGCCGCCCAGCGGCAGATACGCGCCGATCATGAAACCGCCGCCAGCGGCGGTCGCAGTCTTGAGGAAGGTGCGGCGAGAGAGGCTGGCTGATCGAGTCATGTGTCAGCTCCTCCTAAACCCGAGCCGCGCGGCGAATCGCGCGCTTGATGCGTTGATAGGTACCGCAGCGGCAGATGTTGCCGGTCATCGCGGCGTCGATCTGCGCGTCGGTGGGCTTCGGCGTCTTCGCGAGGAGCGCAGCCGCCGACATGATCTGGCCCGACTGGCAGTAACCGCACTGCGGCACCTGCTCGGCCACCCACGCCGTCTGTAGCGGATGATTCGAATTCGGCGACAAGCCTTCGATCGTCGTGATCTTCTTGCCGACTGCCGCCGATGCCGCGGTGAGACACCCGCGCGTGGCGACGCCGTCGAGATGCACCGTGCAGGCGCCGCATTGCCCGAGGCCGCAGCCGAACTTCGTACCGGTCAGGCCGAGCGTATCGCGCAGCACCCACAGCAGCGGCATATCGGGGCTGACGTCGACATCGCGGCGCGTCCCGTTGACGTCGAGCGAAATCATGAGGAATCCTCCGCTGAACCGCCATTGAAGGGTTCAGCGGCCTCATTATCACCCCGTCAGAGTGTTTTCAGATACTCGAGGAGGTCTTCCCGCTGCTCGGGTGTGAGCTGCTGGCCGTAGGTGTGGCCGGCGTTGCTGTTGCCCTTGAGCGTGGTGTCGAACAGCACGCCGTCGCGCTGGGCGTCGGGACCGCTGCTCACGAAGCCCACGTCGTTCCAGTCGTAGACGTCGTACGCCCGGTAGAACTGCGCCGGCCGCGTCTCCGGCCACAGCAGCGCCCGCAGCGTGGGAACGGATCCGTTGTGCAGGTAGGGAGCCCTCAGCCAGAGGCCGTCGAGCGGCATGTTGGCGTAGCCGTCGGTCTTGCGGAAGTGCGAGAACCGCCACGGATACCCCTCGCCCAGCGTGTTCATCTTCGTCGCCAGCTCGGAGGTGAACGATCGCACGCGCTCGGGGTCGGTGCCGACTTTGGCTTGCGGCGTCACCTGTCCGATGTCCTTGGCGCCGAAGTCGTGACACGACGAACACTCGGTCGCATAGACGGCCCGTCCGCGCGCGGCGCGTGCCTGATCGATCCGCTCGGCTGGATACACAGGCGCCTTCAAATCCATGATCCAGTCCTCGATGCGGCGGAGCGCCGCAACATCGAGCGACTGCGGCGTCGCGCCCGCGCCGATCGCCGCGCTCTTGTTGCGCTCTTCGACCAGGTTGTTGTTCCCGTCCCAGTGCAGCCACAAGGTGCGCCGTGGACGCTGATTCCAGAGTGATGGCAGATCGACCGTGCCCACGGTGTCGTCCTTCGACATGTCGAACCCGAACATCACCTTGTAGGGATTGAAGGTGTCGACGCGACCTGGCCCCTGCGGCGGCCGCGAGTCGAACCACGCGTTGCCCCGAGCGCCGTCGAGAATGCCGTTTTTCGTTTGCCTGATACCGAGCAGGCGGTAGCCCGTGCGATCGAGGAAGCCGAAGTTCGGATTGATCTTCTCGATCGCCGCAATCAGCGTGTCGGCGTTGAACCGGGCATCCTGCGCGCACGCGGTGAGGAATCGCAGATAGCCCTGCACGTCCATGCCGTGCGACGGCATCCCGAGGACGATGCGTCGCATGGAACCAGGCGCATCGCGCACGGTGCCGGCGTGACACGTCGCGCAGTTCAATCCGACGACGTCGGTGAGCCCGCTCTTGGTGTGCGTGGTCCCGACCGGATGATCTTTGTCTTTCGACTCGTAGATGAACCCGAGCTTCTCCCAGCCGTTGCCGGGACGATTGGGCAGCTTGTCGGCAAACACGATCGGCAGCACGCGCCAAATCCAGTACGGCACACCGGCGCGCGCCTCGGTACCGATCGCGCCGTACTTGAAGTGCTCGACGATGTCGCTCGGCTGCTGCGGTCCGCCCCCGCACTGCGTCGTCGTCACACTGAGCGCAAAGATCGCGCACGCTACTTTGATCGCTCGTCTCATCGTCAAGTCCCGGGCCGCCTGAAGGCGGCCCCTACGTACCGCATCCGTCGTGGGGGCCGGCTTTAGCCGGCCCTACTTCGGAGGCTCCGGCGGCGTCACCGGCTTCCACGGCGCAAACGCATTCGTCACGCCCGCAAGCGCAGGAGCGAGCTGCGGGAAATGACGACGCAGCACCGAGAGCATCGAGTTGGTCTTGATGTAGTTGAGACCGAACTCGGTGTAAATCTCGGGCTTCCAGTCGTCGGTGAAGAAGCGATCGCTCTTGAGGCGTCGCGAGGCCATCAGGATGAACACGCGAAACGCCGTGTCACTGAAGCCGAAGCCCGGCGGCAGCGGTTCGGCGTACAGGCCGGTCATCACATCGACCTTGTCGATGTCGCCGTAAACGTCCTTGATTTGCTTCCGCCATACCGGATTGTCGGTGAGCTCGTCGAACGACTTCACCGGATCCTTGTGAAGCAGCTGGCGGAACTGGTTGTAGCGCGGAACGCCGCGCTCGCGATCGCGAAAGATGTCGACCGCCGCGAGATCGAGATGCTCGCCGTCGTCGCGCGTCAGGTTCTGCAGGTGCTTCGGGTAGTTGTGCAGCGTCACCGCGCCCGGGTGCGTCACCCCGAACGAGTAGAACAGGTCGGGCATCGAGTGGCGCTCGGCGACGCTCGGCGTCTTGCGGCCGGTGACATCGGGCAGCTGCAGCGTCTCGACCGCGCGGCCGGTCGCCAGCGATCGGAACGTGATCTCGTCCGGCATCAGCGGGTGCATGCGATAGACCGAGACGAACTCTTCGGTCAGCGAGTACGGCGCGGTGTGATGATCGTGCTTCGATCCGACGATGCCACCAATGGCCTCGCTGTCGTTGAGGATCATCAGCGCTTCCTGCAGATCCTCGCCCGCGAGCCCGGACCAGTTGATGTGCATCGCCTGATACGTGATCGGGTTGGGTAGGATCGCCGGCGTCCAGTCGACCGTGTGGATCTTGGCCATCAACGCCGAGTTGATCAGTCGTGCCTTGCCGAAGATCTGGTCGTCGGTCCACTTCGGGTTCTGGTGCGCGAGGAGATCGGCGATGTAGTTGTGCTCGAGCGTGAAGATCGTGTGGAGCATCGCCAGCCCGATCCACCAGTTGTCGGTGAACCCGCTGAAGCTGACGCCGGTCTCTGGGTCGGTCGGAAGCAGACCCGTCGGCTCGATCTTCAGCTTGCCGCCAACCTTGGCGCGCACCTTGGCGGCGACGTCGGCATTGCAGCCATAGAGCATCGACGCATCCCACCAGTGGCTGTTGAGATTCGCATACGCAGGCGGATGCGTCGATCCCGCCGGCCCGGGATCCGGCTCCGTTCGCGGGATCGACATCGTCTTGTCGCTCCAGTCGTCGCCGGGCGCGAGCGGGATGTCGACCTTCTGCGTCGCCGATCGCTTGTGCACGAACCAGTCGTGGACCATGAACTGAATCCACGCGCCCGCCAGTAGGTTGAGGATCGTCGCCGGCTGGAACTGCTCGCGCGTCATCAGCGTGCGGCTGACCACGCGCGGACTCGGGTTCATCAGATTCGCCGTATCCGGCTTCACCTGATCGAGCGGGAAGTTCCGTCCGAATCGCCGGCCGACCGAACCCATCGCGGGATAGGTGAGGTCGTTGTAGGTGCCATCGATCGTCCGGCCGGCGCGAACCGTCGCGTCCGCCTTGGCCGGATCCTTCTTCTCGAACGGCGGCTCCTCGGTGTCGTGAAGATTCTCCTGTCGCAGCTGATTGCGGATCTGTCCAAGCCGCGCGAGCGCGAGGTTGCGCGGCAGCTCCCACCACTGTTTCTTGCGCAGAAGACCAGTGAACTTTTGAATGAGATCTTCGGACATGCGAGCGACTCCGATCAGACGAAAGGAGGCGGCTGGAACACCGACATGATCTGGGCCAGCATCGCCTCGCGTGAGGGAAAGCGCGACTCTTCATAGCAGCCGAGCGGGTTCTCGACCACGTTGACGAGGCACTTGTTGCAGTAGGTGCACGGCTTGTCCGCGCGATCCTGTCCGCGTTTGAAATACTGAATGAGGTCGTTGTTCGCGATCAGCGGACGAGCGGCGCTCACCGCATCGCAGTCGCCGCGCTTGATCGCAGCGGCGATGACCGAGCCGGTCTGAAACCCGCCCGTACAGATCACGGGCACCGGCACGGCGGTCTTGACCTTGCGCGCATCCGGCAGGTTCTGGCCTTCGATTTCGTCGGGCTTGGGGGCGGCATTCTGCCACTGCTTCCGCACGAGATCGGGCAGGGATCGCATGATGAGGTAGTTCCGGAACGCGCGATCACCTGCCGAGATCACCGTGTCGTACGTCTTCCGCAGATCCTCGACTGGCAGATCGACCCCGGCCGGGTTTCGTGGATGCGGGAAGAAGCTGCCGGTCGACGCGTGGATGGCATCGACCCCGTCCTCCACGAGCCACTTGCACACCTGGACGGATTCCTCGGCGGTGTTGCCCTCCGGCCCTCTGTGCAGCGGCAGATCGAGGGCGTTGTTGCGCTCCTGCACGCTGATCTTCATCTGCAGGTGGAAATCGTTGCCGACCTTCTTGCGAATCGCGCGCACGATCTCGCGCACGAAGCGGGCGCGGTTCTCGAGCGGGCCGCCGTATTCGTCCTTGCGATCGTTGATCGCCGAGCTGAGGAACTGCGTGATGAGATACCCGTTGGCGCCGTGCAGCTCGACGCCATCGAGTCCGGCCTCGCGTGCGCGACGTGCGCCCTCGGCGAAGTAGTTCACCACCTCGGCGATCTGCGCGGTCGTCATCGCCTCGGTCGGGAACCCGTGTTGCGGTTCCTTCTCGGACGTGGAACTGAGAGCGGAGTCGTACTCGATGCCGGGGAGATCGCGCTGCCGCCCGCTGTGGCTCAACTGCAAGATGTACTTACAGTCGTGCTCGTGCACCGCCTTGCCGAGCGCACGCCAGAACGGGATCTTGTCGTCGCTGTTGATCATCGCGTAATTGGGCACGATGCGGCCGCGCAGGTGCACCGGCACGAACGACGAGATGATGGCGCCGACGCCGCCTTTGGCGAATTTGACCTCCCAGTTGATGCGTGCCTGATTGCCTGAGCCGTCGAAATTGTCGAAGCGCCCCGACACGTTCGACCGGAAGATGCGGTTCTTGACCGTCAGATTGCGGAACGTGAGTGGTTGAAAGATTTCATCGAACGCCACGGGGATCCTCCGGGCGGTCTCGCCGACCGATTGAATGAATGGTGATTGAAGGCGAGTCACCGTATCGTGCGCTCGCCGTGGCTGTCAACGATGCCGTCTTGCCGTTTATTGATTGGCTGAGCTTGGCAACGATGGTTCAGTTCAACGCAGTGAAGATGAGATCGCCGAGCTGCTCGGGCGTGTACTGATTGCCTTCGATGGACGCCGCGATCGTTCCGCTGCGATCGATCACGACGGTGCGCAAGGAGTGATTCAGCAGCCCTTCGTCGGGAAAGAATTCGACGCCAAACATCGCGCACACCTTGCGGACATCGGGCACCGCACCGGTGAGGAAGTGCCAGGTCTTGGCATCGGCCTTCCACTGCGACGCGTACTCGGCAAGCACGTCCGGCGTGTCACGCTCGGGATCGAACGTGACGGTCAGCAGCACGAGATCGCGACCGAGCTCTTTCTGAAACCGCTTCTGCAGCACGCCGAAGTTGTTCGACACGCGCAGGCAGAACTGCGGCAGCGCGCAGCGCGTGTAGATGAAATTCAGCGCCACCACTTTCCCCGCCAGACTCGAGAACGCCACACGGTGACGCGCCTGATCCATCAGGGTGAAGTCGGGCACCTTGCTGCCGACCTCGAGACGCGGCGTCGACAGGCCCGCCATCTTCTTCATCACCGCGAGCCGCTGCGCCGTCTTGGGATCCTTCTCGACGGTTTGATACTTACGAACGATGATGTGGCTCGCATACGCCGACGTCGAGCCGACCGTCAACGTGAACTCGACGACCGCGCCCGGTGCGACGCCGGTCAACTCCTTCGCATCCTTCACATCGAACGGCATGATCATCGAGTCCATCAGGCCGACGATCTTGTCGTGCGAGACGACGAACGATCCCTTCGCGGCATCGACGCGCACGACCATGCCTTTGACGGTGTACTCCTTGCCTTGAGCCATGGCGCTGCCCGTTATCAGCAGCGCAATCAGCGTGGCACGCGCGAATCCCCAACGCACGACGCCCAACTCCCAAAGGAAGCGCGATCTATTTGCCACGCGGGCCTCCAAGTGGCGCGGGCCTCCGCGTCAAGGGGACGATGCGATCGGAGAGCTCGTGGATCTCGATTGCGCGGTTCTTGGCGACGTTGGCAAAATGCTGGCGCGTGCCGCTGACCGGCCAGAACACCTCGAGATCGACGCGCCGCGCCGCCTTGCCCAATCCGAGATGCTGCTGGAGCGGTGACGCGCCAAACGAGCCGCCGCTGTTGACGGTGCGGTGAATCGATCGTTTCGCGCCGGTGGCATCCTCGGTCGTTGCGGTGATGCGTGCGCCAATCGCGGCGCGGTTGGTCTTCACGCCAACCAGGTTCAGCTCGAGCCAATCGTTGGCGTTGCCGGGATTCTCGAAGAGGCGGAACGCATGCGCATCGCCTGGCGTCGCGCCGCCGACCTTGAACACGATCTCTTCGTCGCCATCGTTGTCGAGATCGGCAAACGCCACGCCGTGCCCCTTGTGCATCTCGCCGGTCCCGGACGAGACCGTCACATCGACAAACGACTTGCCGTCTTTGTTGCGCAGCAGCACGCTCGGTTTCAGCGCCGCATACGACGGGCTTCCGGTGCCGAGGAAGATGTCGAGGAAGCCATCGTTGTCGATGTCGCCGAAGTTCGACCCCATCGGCATATAGACCTTGGCGAGGTTGGCCTCCTTGGTCACGTCGCGAAAGCTGCCGTTCCCCAGATTGCGATACAGCTTCATCGTCTGGCCGTTCTGCGGCAGGCCCATGTACGACCGCGCGGTCTCCTCGATCGAGAGGAAATAGCTGCTGACGAAGAGATCCTCCCAGCCGTCGTTGTCGTAGTCGAAGAACCACGCCGGGAAGCCGCGATCGGCGCCGGGCACGCCGGCCTTCACGGCCACCTCGGTGAACGTGCGGTTGCCGTTGTTGTGATAGAGGAAGTTCGTGCTGCGCAGGTTGGAGACGTAGAGATCGGGAAAGCCGTCGTTGTCGTAGTCGCCCGCATGCACCGCCTTGGTGAACGCGGTTCGGGCAACGCCGGCGGCGACGGCGATGTCCTCGAACGTCCCGTCACCGCGATTGCGGAACAACTGCGACGGCGCGTCCTCGTTGCCGACAAACAGATCCAGCCAGCCGTCGTTGTCGATGTCGACCCATGCCGCCGTCTGCGTGCTCGTCGCCGGCTTGGCGAGACCGCTCGCGGCGGTCACATCGGTGAACGTGCCGTCGCAGTTGTTGCGCAGCAGCGACTTGCGCTGCGCCAGCTCCCATCCCCCGCGCAGCACCAGCACATCGCGACAGCCGTCGTTGTTGTAGTCGGCCTGAATGAGGTTCAAGCCGCCGAGTTGATCGGCGAGGCCGGCCTGCACCGATCGATCGACGAACGTCCCCTGCTCGGTACGGTGAAAGAGCTGCATCTTCCCGCAGCTGTCGAAGTTCGACGTGAAGAGGTCGAGCCGGCCATCGTTGTCGAAGTCGTCGACGACGACACCACCGGCCGACGAGAACGAATCGATGCCGGCCGCGCCCGCCACATCGACGAAGCGGCCGACGCCCTCCGGTGAGGCGAACGCCTCAGTGGCAATGCGATGGCGTGCCGGCACCTGCTCTGGATACCCACCCGTCGCCATGTAGGCGACATTCAGCAGCCACGTGCCCTCGATATCATTTGGGCTGGTGTCGAGCAGCTTGAGAAAGTAGCCCGATGCCTTGTCGAGGTCGGCGCTCTTCTCGAGACTGCGTCCACCCTGCACGCGCAACAGGCATCGATCCCCAGGCGCGCGATAGAGCCCGTTCTCCATCTCCGCTTTGTGCATGTGGGCCACGCCCAGGCTTTGCAGGAGATCGGGAATCGCGCCCGGCATATCGGTTTGCGCGATGCGATAGGCCTGTTCGAACTGGGCGATCGCGCCGGTCATGTCGCCGTCGTAGGCGAGGAGCTGACCGTAGGCGGTGAACGCCTCCATGACGTCGTGCGCGGAGAACTGCGCGCGCGTGTCGGCGAGGCCGGGCCCGAGCCGTCTGGCGAGCGCGGTCTTGACGTTGCCAACCGACTGTTGCCGCAGCTCGCAGATCGTACGCGGGCTCTGGTTCCAGTCCTCTGGCTTCTGCAGGCTGTTGAGCGCGGTGTTGGCTTCGCCAAAGCCATCGACGCTGACGGTGGCGCGCACGCTGCCTGCCGCGGACAACGCCAGGATCTCGCTGCCGCGGATCGACGAGCCCGACGTCTGCTGCTCGCGTTGCACGATCGCAAAGCCGGTGGGCAGCGCGATCACGCTGCTGACCGCAACAGCGTCGAGCGTGCGCAGGATGTCGCGCAGCTCTTCACGCAGTTCCGCGAGCGGCACGGGACCGATCAACCCGCCGCGCGGCGCGGAGGGATCGATCGACTCGGCGCGTGCCAGCGCCGCGAAGCTCGCGCCGCCAAGCACCTGGTCGCGGATCTCCTGCGCCTTCTGGGCGGTGCTGACGACGATGATCCGGAAGGCGACTGGCGCGTCGGCCGGCGCCGCCTGCCGCGCACGCGCCAGCGCCACCACGCCGATCGACATCGCGACACAGATCGCGATCGACATAGACCGGCGATCTGGACGGATTCCCAACATTCTCCGCGTATGATAGCCGTTGTCTCGTCGAGAGAACGGAGACAACGGAGGCTGATCTTGACACAGAGAAACAGAGCAACAGAGAACGAACGGAGGCGGACCGCTACGAGGAAAACGGCGCGGGCGGGTCGCGCGCTACGCGCGCGAATGGGGCGAACGTCGTTCACGAAAACGAGCGCCTCAATGTTCACGGATGGCGTTCGTTTTCGCGAGCGACGCTCGTCCCATGCGCCGACCGCAGGTCGGCGCCCCGCCCGCGTCTACCTTCATGTCAGCGTGTAGCTCTGTTCGTCTCTGTTCCTCCGTTGCTCTGTGTTAAGGCCTGCCTCTGTTTGCTCTGTTACTCGAGGACCCTGGAGGACTCATGTCGTTGAAAGTTCTTGTGATCGCGGCGGCGGTTGTGACGGTCGCGGGTCCGGCGCTGGCGCAGCAGCCGAACGGCGAAGCGGTGTTCAAGCAGTCGTGCGCGAGCTGCCACAACGACAATCAGAAGACGGCACCAACGCGCGACGGGCTGGCGCAGATGACGCCGGAATCGATCCTCAACGCGCTGACGCTCGGACGCATGCAGATCCAGGCGATCTCACTCTCTGAAGCGGATCAGCGCGCCGTCGCGGTCTTCCTGGCAGGCAAGCCCTTCGGCCCGGTCACCCCTCCCGTCGTCGTCAACAAGTGCACCTCGTCGACGGCGATGAAAGCGCCGGCAAGTTCAGGCGAGTGGAATGGGTGGGGCGGCGGCATCTCGAACACACGGTATCAGCCCAATGGCGGTCTCACTGCGGCCGATCTGCCGAAGCTGAAGCTCAAATGGGCATTCGGCTATCACACCGTGACGTCGGCACGCGCGCAGCCGATGCTTGCAGGCGGACGGCTCTTCGTGGCCAGCGAAAACGGTGAAGTGCACGCGCTCGATCCGAAGACCGGGTGCACGCATTGGACCTACAAGGCCAAGTCTGGCGTTCGGACGGCGCTTTCCGCCGGTGCCTACAAGAACGCGTCGGGCTCGGGACAGGCGGTCTTCTTTGGCGACGCGCGCGCCAACGCCTACGCGCTCGACGCCAACACCGGCAAGGAGCTCTGGGTCCGTAAGGTGGACGATCACAAGTTCGCCGCAATCACCGGCGCACCGACCTACTACAACGGCAAGCTGTTTGTGCCCGTGCAGGGCCTGAGCGAAGAAGGCCAGGGCGGTCAGCCGAAGTACGAGTGCTGCACGTTCCGCGGCAACGTCTCCGCGCTCGACGCCAACACCGGTGCCGTGATCTGGAAGCACTACACCATCGACGAGCCAAAGCCGCGCGCGAAGAACAAGGATGGTGTGCAGCAGTGGGGACCGGCCGGCGGCGGCATCTGGTCATCGCCCACCGTCGATCCCAAACGCAACATGGTCTACATCGCGACGGGCAACAACTACGCTGAACCGTCGCAGCCCACCACCGACGCGGTGATGGCGCTCGACATGAACAGCGGCGTGCTCAAGTGGGTCACTCAGGCGACGCCCAACGACAACTGGACGCTGGGGTGTCAGGCAGAGAATCCCAACAACCCGAACTGCCCGAGCAAGCTTGGCGGCGACTACGATTTCTCCGCCTCGCCCACGCTGGCGACGGTGAACGGCCGCGACCTGCTCGTGTTGCCGCAGAAATCCGGCATGTCGTATGCGCTCGATCCCGACAAAGAGGGCGAGGTCGTGTGGAAGTACCGCATCGGGCAAGGCAGCGGCCTCGGCGGTCAATGGGGCGGCGCGGTCGATCGCGAGAACGCGTACTTCGGCGTCTCCGATCTGCTGTCGCCCACTCCCGGCGGCATTCGCGCCGTCAAGCTCGCCACCGGCGAGGTGGCGTGGAGCGTCGGCCCACAGGAGCGGCTCTGTGACAAGACCAAGCCGACGTGCCGCGCGTCGCAGGGGGCGGCCGTCACCGCGATACCTGGCGCGGTGCTCTCGGGATCGCTCGACGGCGGCATGCGCGCCTATTCGACGAAAGATGGATCGATCCTCTGGACGTTCGACACCAACAAGGACTTTCCGACGGTGAACGGCGTGAAGGCCAACGGCGGCGGGCTCGAAGGCGGCGGCGCGATCGTGTCGGGGCGCATGCTGTTTTTCAACTCGGGCTACGGCGGCTTCGTCGGCAACGGCGGCAACGTCCTGCTCGCGTTTGGGATCGATTGAGATGTCTCGCGCGCGCATCCTCGTCGTCGCGCTCGTTGTCCTGGGGTGTGCGGCGCCGGCACCGGCGCAGCTCACGCTCGCGAAAGACAACGCCATCGTCTACGGGCATCACCACATCGCCGCCAGTGACATCGCGGCACACAAGAAGTTCTTCGTCGACGCGCTCGGCGGCACGGCCATCACCTTCGGCCCGCAAAAAGCCGACGTCGTCAAGTTTCCAAACGTCCTGATCTTCTTCCGCGTGAACCAGAAGCCGACCGGCGGCACGCGCGGTACGACAGTGAATCACATCGGCTTCTCGGTTCCCGATCTCAAGGCGGCGGTGGCGCGAATCAAGGCCAATGGCTTTCCGATGATCACGCGCACCGAGGTCGCGGCCACACAGCAAGTGGTCGATGACATCGCCCCCGTCAATGCGAACGTGTCGATCGCTTTCGCGCTCGGCCCGGACGACGTGAAAGTGGAGCTGGTCGAGCAGAAGCAGCAGACCGTGCCGATCATGCTGCACCACGTGCACTTCTTCGGGCCGCAGAACACCGAGATGCAGGCGTGGTATGTGAAGGTCTTCGGCGCCAAGGCGCGCACGGGCGGCAACTTCCCCGCCGCCGATCTGCCAGGCGTCGCCCTCAACTTCTCGCCCTCGCCCGATCCAGTCGTCGGTACATCGGGCCGATCGCTCGATCACATCGGCTTCGAGATCAAGGACCTCGAAGCGTTCTGCAAGAGGCTCGAGGCGATGGGGATCAAATTGAGTGTGGGGTATCGCAAAGCCGAAGCGCTCGGCCTGGGCGTCGCGTTCGTCACCGATCCCTGGGGGACGTCGATAGAGCTGAACGAGGGTCTCGGATCTGTGAATTAGTGATTTGTTGATCTTTGATTAGTGATTAGTTGCTGATTGGTGATTGGTGATTCTCAAGTGAACGCTGGCACGCGGGTGAGATTCCGCGTGCTCCGCATGGCCTTCCTGCTGGCCGTCATCACCTATCTCGATCGCGTCTGCATCTCCATCGCCGCACCGTTCATCGTCAACGACCTCGACATCACGTTGCTGCAAATGGGCACCGCGTTCAGCGCCTTCACGCTCGCGTATTCGCTCTTCGAAGTGCCCTCGGGATGGCTGGGCGATCGCATCGGACCACGGCGTGTGCTCACGCGCATCGTGCTGTGGTGGTCGGTGTTCACGATGCTCACCGGCCTGGCGCAGGGCGTGCGATCGCTCGTCGCGATCAGGTTTCTCTTTGGCGCCGGCGAAGCCGGGGCGTTCCCGAATCTCGCGCGCAGCTTCTCGACGTGGTTTCCTCCGCGTGAACGCGGCATGGCCAACGGCGTGCTGTTCTTCGGCACGCGACTCGGTGGAGCATTGGCTGCCCCCGCCGTGCTGCTCGTGATCCAGTACTGGGGGTGGCGGACCTGCTTCTTCGCGTTCGGCACGCTCGGGTTCGTGTGGGCGCTGTGGTGGCAGCGATCGTACCGCGATCGCCCCGCCGACCATCCCGAGGTCGACGCGGCGGAGCTCGCGTGGATCGACGCCGGGCGCCCGGATGCCGCGCCGGCGCCAACCCCGTGGACCTCGATCCTCTCGAGCGCCAATCTCTACGCGATCTGTGCGATGTACTTCGGCTACGCCTACGGTCTGTATTTCTACTTCACCTGGCTGCCGACCTATCTGGTTCGCGAGCTGGGCTTCTCGCAAGTGAGCGGCGGGTTCTTCGCCTCGCTGCCGTTCGTGCTGGCGGGTCTCGCCAATCTGGCTGGCGGATGGACGACGGATCGGCTCGCGCGCACGCGCGGCCTCCGTCACGCGCGCGTGACGCTGGGATGTCTCTCGTTTGCGTCGAGTGCCGCGCTGATTCTCGCCTCGACGCTGGCGACGGATCCGATCGCAAAGGCCGTGCTGCTGGCGGTGGCGCTTGGCTCCGCCGATTTCGCGCTCAGCGCCTGCTGGGCCGTGTGCCTCGACATCGGGGCCGCGCACGCGGGCGTCGTCACCGCCTTCATGAACACGATCGGCAACATCGGCGGTTTCATCGGGCCGATTGTCGTCGGCTACATGGTCGACCAGTGGCACTCGTGGACGATGCCGTTGTATCTGACCGCGGGCGTCTACGCCTTCGGCGCACTGGCGTGGCTGGCCGTTGATCCGAACAAGCGGATTGCGTAGCTGGGCCCCTCCTCTTCCCTGGCCCAGCCCTGATTCCCGATTCCTGATTCCTGATTCCTCAGAAGCGAAGCCGCAATCCTCCGCCCACTTGAAATCCGCCGACCTTCATGTCGACGTTGTCACCACCGGCCGACGGCACCTGGATCGTCGCGCCGGCCCATTGCGCGGTGCCGCCGACGCCGACCTGACGTGTGAAGAAGTACGCGATATCGGCGCCGGCGTTGAATCCGGTCTTCGACTTACTCACGTTCGACATCTGCCCCGGTGCAGACGTGATCGAATCATAGGGATACGCCTCGGTGTAGCCGACACGCGTGAGAACGTCCTGTTTGATGCTGAAGAACGACGGCCCCGCATAGACCGCCGCCTGCATGCGCAGACTATTCAGTGGCAGCACCGCCCGCGCCTGCACGTGCACCGCCAGCTCCTCGCGATTGGCATTCACCGTGTCGCTCAGCGACCGCGCACGATTGAAGAAGAACGGGTGCGGAACCGAGGCGGTGACGGCAATCGGCGTCACACGACTGTAACGGCTGACCCCGATGCCGACGGCGAATATGCGTGTCACCCGTCCGCTGCCGGAGATGTTGAACGCCGGACCCGGCTTGACGGTGTAGGTGCCCGAGTACGTGGCCGTCTCCGCGTTCGCGGCAAACGACTCGCTGTCGCTGAAGTCTTTGGTTCCAACCTGATAGGTGCCGTCGACAGCCACGAAAATGCGTTCAGTCTGTTGCTGCGGACGCGGCTGCACCGGCGGACGGACCTGGGCGGCCGCGGGGTCAGCGAACCCGAACACCGCGATCGCAAGAACCGGAATGAGGATTAGAGATGCTCTTCGCATGTTCATCCTCCTCAATTCACACCAACCGCGGTCCATGCCTGCGTCACCGCATTCACAACCGCCGTGTTGGTGGGATACAGATCGCGCGCGGCTTGAATCGTCGCCGCGCGGGCGGTCGAGAACGTGGCGTTTGCCGGCAGCAGGAACACGAAGGCGCGATAGAACACCTTCTCTATCTGCTCGCGGTTGGCGCTACCGACCCCTGTCACGGACAGACCAGACGTGCGGTTGGTGCCGCCTTCTATGGCGAGATAGAACGCATGATTCGGGATGCCCGAGTTGATGTGCACACCGCCGTTGTCTCCCGATCCGGTGAAGCGCCTCGAGTAGTGATCGGGATCGCCGAAGAGTCCCGGGTTGTCCATCGATCTGATGCCATTGATCGATCCCGGCCTGAGAGCCCGGAACACGTCCTCGGCAATCAGGTAGTCGGCCTGACCACGGCCCGTTCCCGGGGTCTGATAGAAGAACTCGACCGAGGTGCCCATGATGTCGGAAAACGCTTCGTTGAGCGCTCCCGACTCGTTCAAGTAGATCAGGTTGGACGATGACGAGGTGACGCCGTGCGTCAACTCGTGGGCGGCGACATCGAGCGCTCCCGCAAGCGGAGTGACGGTTTGTCCACTGACGACGAAGGCGAAATTGGCGGGAATGCCGTTTCCGAAGTACATGACTCCGACGGCCGCAGGCCCGCAGTCATCGCACCAGAACGCGTTCGCCACGAAGGAGCCGACGACGTCGGGCGATTGCGTGAGCGCCTGCTGCGGCGTCAACGCATTGATCAACGACACGATGCGGCGATCCCGATTGTCCAGTCCTCGGCGGGCGTGGCGTTTGAAGTAGTAGTCGTAAGTCCAGCCGATGTGCGCGTGGGCGTCCACGGCACTCACATCGATCCAGCTGTTGTCATCGTCGGAGGCGATGTCGGATTGAACGAGCGGCACGAATCCGTCCAGCAGATTCAGGAAGCGTGGGAAGTTCGCGCGCATGTCGTAGGTGGTGAGATCCGGTGGACGAAGCTGGTCGTCGGCGAAGTACGTGCCGCTCTGCAGCAGGACGCTGAGCTTCTTCAGATCGCCAAGGACTCCACGTCCGGTGCCGACGGCGGACTGGGTTTCGATCACCGAGTACCGCAGCAGCTCGGCGCCGGTGTTCGCGTCGATGAAGATGCGAAAGACGCCGGCGTCGCTCCTCGCCACGCTCACGTACGCGAGTCGCGCGTCGCCCGTCTCGAGGCGAAGCACGGTCAGTTCCGGACGGCGAAGTACCGCGATGCTGCCAGCAGCGAAGAGGCGCTGCGCATCCTCGGATGACAGCGTCGGCGTCGTGCCGATCGTGAGCGGCGGCGAAATGTCGCCGAAGATGGATTCCGGCACGCCGTTGGTCGTGTCGCGCACCACCTGCGCGCCCCACACCGGGACGCCTTGGTGATATTGCTGGAGCCGGTCGACGATGCGCGACGGCAGCGACGGATCGCGTTCGCTGCGCATCACCTGCAGCTCTCCCGAACGCTCCCGGCCTGTCACGTAGCCATCCCACGTCCGCAGCTCGGCCGCGGTTGTGGCTTTGATCACGACGGCCGACGACTGTTGTGCGGCGCCGCGGTCGAGCGACAGCACGACGGCAGTGGTAGCTACCACCAGAACGATCCAACGTTTCATGCGGTTGTTCCTCAGGAAGACAAGAGCCAGCGTCCGCGATTGTATCGGGACGCGCGCACGCTTTCGTTAACGTCTCGAGGTGCGGATGCGAACATCGTGAAACTGCGGCGGTGAAATTGGGGTCGGAGGTCATTTTTCGAGGACATCAAGCGCGTCGACTGTCCTCGAAAAATGACCTCCGACCCCAATTTCCTCTAGAATCGCGCGACGTGAGTACACCAGCGGCGGCGGGCGCCCGAGCCCGGACTCCCGAGCAAACCGTGTCCATGCCCTGGTACCGTCAGGTCACGGGCGATCAATGGCGCGCGTTCTGGGCCGTGTTCCTCGGCTGGATCGTCGATTCGTTCGACTTCAACATCCTCGCCTTCATCGTCATCGATATCCAGAAGAGTTTCACCGTCGACCGCGCGTTGGCCGGTGCGCTGGGCACCGTCACGCTGATGATGCGGCTGGTCGGAGGTACCATCGCCGGCACCCTCGCCGACAAATGGGGACGCAAGCTGCCGTTGATGCTCTCGGTGTTGTGGTTCTCGATTTTTGCGGCATTGAGCGGGTTCTCTCCGTCGTACGGGATCCTCTTCGGTATCCGCGCGCTGTTCGGACTGGGCATGGGCGGCGAATGGGCCGCCGGCATGCCGCTCGTCCTCGAGCACTGGCCGGCGCGATTGCGGGGTCTTGCGTCGGGGCTGCTGCTCGGCGGCTGGTACTGGGGATACCTGTTCGCCGCTGCGGCGTTTCAGTTCGTCTATCCGCTCTTCAGCGGCACTCCGGATCTCGCGTGGCGCGTGATGTTCTGGGTGTGCATTGTCCCGGCGCTGTTCACGCTGTGGATTCGTACGCGCGTGCCCGAGAGTCCGGTGTGGCTCGAGCGTCAACGCCGGCTGAAGGAGAGGGGCGCCGCCGCTCGCGAACCCAAGCTGTCTCTCGTCCGCATCTTCCAACCGGATCTGCTCCGCACCACGATCCAGACGACGCTCGTCATCGGATCGTTCATGTGCATCTACTACTCGCTGAACTTCTGGTATCCCACGGTGCTGCGCGATGCCGGACGCACGAATCTGCTGCCGTTCCTGGCCGCATTCAACGTCGGCGCCATCCTCGGCACCGCGACGTGGGGACGATTGTCCGAAGGGTGGCTCGGACGGCGCGGCGCGTTCACAATGACGCTCATTCTCGGACCGTCGTCGCTGCCCTTCTTCCTCTACGGCGGCAGCACAAACGCGTTGATCGTTGGCGCGCTGATGATGGGGTTCTTCGGCATGGGCGTCTGGGGCATGGCGCCTGCCTACACAGTGGAACGATTTCCCACCGAGGTGCGCGGCGTTGGACCCGGCTTCTGCTATCACGCGGGATCCGCGATTGGTGCCTTCATGCCGTATATCCTCGGCGCGATGCAGGATCGCGGCGTCTCAGCGGTCAACGGCATGAGCGCCGCCATGGTGACATCCGCCGTGCTGGCGGGCATCGCCGTGTGGTCGGGACCCGAGACACGCGGCCGCGATTTCAATGTCTGACGTCCATGAGGTCTTCGCGATCCGGTACGGTCATCACGACCGGCCGGCGCACGAGAACTACATCGGCGGCGATCCGCACGACATCCTGCAGCCGCTCAACTACTTCGTCTGGGTGATCCGCGGCGCGCACGGCACCTTCGTCATGGACACCGGCTTCGATCACGCGATGGCGGCCAAGCGCGGGCGGCTGATCATCAAGCCGGTCGCCGAAGGACTGCGGGCGATCAATGTCAACCCCGATGAAGTGCGCGACGTCATCATCAGCCACATGCACTACGACCATTGCGGGAACCACGATCTCTTCCCGCGAGCGCGGTATCACCTGCAGGACCGCGAGATGATGTACGGCACCGGCCGGTTCATGTGCCACGCCCACCAGCGCATTCCGTTCGAGACCGACGACGTGGTGGCGATGGTGCGAAAGGTGTTCGAGGATCGCGTGGTCTTTCACGACGGCCACGACACGCTGGTGCCGGGCGTCACGCTGCATCACCTCGGCGGGCATTCGATGGGGTTGCAGTGCGCGCGAGTGAAAACCGCCCGCGGGCACGTGGTGCTCGCTGCCGATGCGACGCACCTCTACGCGCACATCGACGAGGGCCGCGTATTCCCCGTGACCTACAGTGTGGCGGAGACGCTCGAAGGCTACTCGACGCTGAAGAAACTGGCCGATTCGCCGGGCCACATCATTCCCGGGCACGATCCGCAGGTGCTGACGCGCTATCCGGCTGCGGGACCCGGTCTCGAGGACTGGATCGTCGATCTCGGGCGCGCTCCGCACATCGCAGGCGACGTCGCGATCACGATGCGTTCGTAGATCTCGAGACGAACCAGCCCCATCGCCGCCCGGCGCGCGTTGACGCGGGCTTCATCGTCGATCGGCCCTCGGTGTAACGTTGTCTCGCCGGGTCCGCATTCGAGATTCTCGCCATACAGCTGTGCGCGTCCGTCATCGTGCGCCGTCCGATCGAACACTTTCGTGTAGTCGCCCGGATCCGCCTGACCAGCGTCGACAGCGGCTTTGAGCATCGGGAGAACCTTGCGCCGGATCGCCGGCGGCTGATGCTGCACCATCGTGACAAACGCGGTCACCCCGTCCGAGCCGACCATCGCGTAGGTCGGAACGCCGTAACGGTTGACGATGGCGTCGAGCGCGGCGGCGTGTTCGCGATCGATGGCCTGCATCTTCGTCGCATCGAAGTGCTCCGGCTGACGACCGTCCCGATCCACGGCCAGCATTCGTTGCAGCTGATCTCGAAGATCGGGATGTGTCGGAGGCCGTCGCGCGGCGCGCGTCTTCAAGGCGTCGAAGCGCCGGCGCGCGTCGCAGAAGGCGGCCGCGTCGGCCGCCAGCACATGGCGGGCGACCGCCTTTCTTGCCTTCGAGAGCACGTCGGCTCGTTCGCGGTCTGCGCCTTCCATGCACAACAGCACCACGAAGGTATACGCCGCCTCGTCACCCACGTCGTCGATGGTCAGAAGACCATGAGAGGCGAAGAGGCGCCTCGCCTCCGCATCGGCCGCAGCGCCCTGCGAGTCGTCTTCAAGGACGACAGTGCGAAACAGCTCGACGATCCGCGCGGCAAGCACGGGGTTGCCAACAGACACCTGAGACGCCACGACTGCGGGGAGCAGAAGGAACAGCGCGATGATCATGTGATTTCCCAGGCAAGCGGCTACGCGCTATTGTAGCGAGTCAGAAACGATAGCTCGATGAACACGAGGTGGTCCGGCATGAAGAGCTTCACGCTCCAAGTGGCGGCGATTGCCGCGCTCCCAGTGATCGCCCTCTCACCGCCCGCTCAGGGAAACAAGGTGGCGCCCCGCGCGGTGGCGCGAACGGCCGACGGTCATCCCGATCTATCAGGACTGTGGCAGGGCGGCGGTCCGATCGGCGACATCGCGCAGGGACTGCCGAAGGGCGAGACGATCCCGCTGCTCCCGTCGGCGAAGAAGGTCATGGACGGCCTGCAGTCGAAGGACGATCCCGAAGCGAACTGCCTGCCGACAGGCGTGCCGCGCATTGCGCCCTATCCGTGGCGCATCGTGCAGACGCCGACGCACATCTTTTTCCTCTTCGAAGGCAACATCCACAGCTATCGGCAGATCTTCACAGACGGCCGGCCTCATCCGAAGGATCCCGATCCGACGTGGTATGGCCACTCGATCGGGCGCTGGGACGGCGACACGCTGGTCGTCGACTCGGTCGGCTTCAACGACAAGTTCTGGTTCGACTTCAAGGGCCACCCGCACACCGAGCGGTTGCATATCGTCGAGCGCTTCACGCGCCCAACCCCCACCACGCTCCGCAACCAGATCACGATCGACGATCCCGGTGCCTACTCGCGCCCGTTCACGATCACTTTCAGCGCGGATCTCGCGCCGTCGAATGACGAGCTGATCGAATACATCTGCCAGGAGAACAACATCGACGTGCCGCATATTCAGGGCCCGCCGTCGACGCCAGGCGATCCCGACCGCCCGCCAGGAGTGTTGAAGCCGCGGTGAATGGGCCGCCTGAAGCCGGCCCCCACGACCCGTGCAGTTCTGTCATCTTGACGGCAGCCAGTATTTTCTGTAATTTCTGTCTTAACAGAAATATGAGAAATCACGCCGCCGCCTCGACCGCTCTGAAACAACTCTCCCCGGTACAGCGCCGGTTCATCCTGCATTGGGGGGAGATGGGCACGAAATGGGGCGTCAACCGCACCGTCGCGCAGGTGCACGCCCTGCTCTTCATCTCGCCCTCCCCGCTCCACGCCGAGGACATCGTCGACGCGCTCGACGTGGCGCGCTCCAACGTCAGCACCAGCCTGAAAGAGCTTCAGGGCTGGGGCATCGTGCGGATGGTCCACGTCCCGGGCGACAGGCGCGACCACTTCGAGAGCCTCATGGACGTCTGGGAGATGTTTCGCATCGTCATGGACGAACGGAAGAAGCGCGAGTTCGATCCGACGATGCACGTGCTGCACGAGTGCATAGCGGAAGCGGAGAAGGACAAAGCCACCGACGAGTACACCGAGGCGCGCCTGCGCGATCTCTACAAGTTCTTCGAGACGACAACGGCGCTCTACGCCCAGACCCGACGATGGTCGCCGGCCGCAATCGCCAAGTTCATGAAGGCCGGCGACAAAGTTCTGAAAGCCCTCGGAATCGGTGGATGAGGAGGACGCTGTGGCTGCCCACACCCACGACGCACCCGCGGCCAGCGCCTACTACGACGGCGACTGTCGATTCTGCATCGCGCTCGCGAAACGGTTCGAGGGCGTGCTCGCCAAACGCGATATCGCGCTGATGCCGCTGCAGACCGAAGGCACGGCTGCGCTTTTCGGCGTCACTCAGGATCGACTGCTCACCGAGATGCGGCTCCGTCTGCGTGAGGGACGCATGTTCGGCGGCGCCGATGCGGTGATGGAGATCGCTCGTCACATCTGGTGGGCGTGGCCGCTGTGGGCCTTGAGCCGCGTGCCCGGTGCGATGCGGCCTATGCGCGTCGTCTACCGATGGATCGCACGTCGTCGCGGCTGCGCCGGTGGCGTGTGCGAGCGTCCCACTCGCACGAGCGCGTGGTGGGCTGCACTGCCGCTCGTCGTGTTTCCGATGGTCGCGATGCTGACGTCCTCGCTGATGCCACGCTGGGCGTTCATGTGGGCGATGGCGTTCGCGCTCTACGCGGGATGCAAGTGGTTGACGTACTGGCAGGTTCGGGTCCGGCTAAAGCCGGACACTACGTCCACGGTCCGTCTAAAGCCGGACACTACGTCCACGGTCCGTCTAAAGCCGGACACTAGGTCCACGGTCGGGCTGAAGCCGGACACTACGTCCACGGTCGGGCTGAAGCCGGACACTACGGCTTCCAGGCGTGTGCTCGGGTATCTGTTCGCGTGGCCAGGCATGGATGCGCGCGCATTCCTGTGTGAAACGGGTCGCGTCGAGATGCCCGCGCGATCGGAATGGTTCGCCGCCGGGTTCAAGACATTGTTCGGGGGGCTGCTCGTCTGGCGCCTCGCGCGCGTGGTGCTGCCAATCAGTGATGTTGTCGCTGGCTGGGTGGCGATGATCGGCGCGACGTTCATCCTGCACTTCGGCACCTTTCACGTCCTCTCATTGTGCTGGAGGCGTGCGAGCGTGGATGCGATGCCGGTGATGCGCAACCCACTGCGTGCGACGTCGTTGGGAGAGTTTTGGGGCCGGCGCTGGAACACCGCCTTCCACGAGCTCGCCAGCCGCTTCACGTTCACGCCGTTGCGGCAGCGATTCGGCGTGACGGCGGCCACGCTCGCCACCTTCGTGACGTCGGGTTTGATTCATGAGCTCGTGATCACCGTGCCTGCCGGCGGCGCCTACGGACTGCCAACCGGATATTTCGTGCTTCAGGGACTGGGCGTCGCCGGCGAACGCTCAATGCTCGGGCGGCGGCTCGGGCTCGGCGGCGGCGTTCGAGGCTGGTTGTATACGGTGCTGGTCGTGGCTGGTCCCGTGACCATGCTGTTTCCGCCGGTGTTCGTGCAACGCGTCATCCTGCCGATGCTGGCTGCGATCGGCGCGATATGAGGTGTGACGATGACTCTCGTGCTTCTCTTGCAGATTGCCGGCGTGTTGCACCTGGGACTGATGGCTGCCGGCTTCCTGATGCCGCGCGTTGTTTCCATGCGAGCGCATTTGGCACCGCTTCCCGCGTTCATTCGGCAGCTGTTCTGGGTGTACTACACGTTCATTGGCTTGTGCCTCGTCAGCTTCAGCCTCATCACGATCGTGTTTGCCGATGCACTCGCCAGCGGCGGCGCGCTGGCGCGCGCCTTGTGCGTCTTCTTCGCCGTGTTCTGGATGCTGCGCTTGTTCGTCGCCACCTTCGTCTTCGACATGCGGCCCTATCTGACGACGAAGCTCCGCCGGATTGGCTACAACGCCGTGAACGTGGTGTTCGCCTACTTGCCGGTGGTGTATCTGCTCGCGGCCACTCAGCCGCATTGGCTTAGATAGCGCGCGGCCACGCCGCTTCACGACCGCGCGGCCTGCCCGCCGGAGCCTCGGCGAAGGCGGGCGGTTGCGCGTCCATCGTGTGGAAGAACTCCATCATGCGATCGACCGCGTCGCGAGCGTTGTCTTCCGATCGAAACACCTGCATCACCGAGAAATGCTCGTTCTCGATTCTGAGCCGCCATCCCTTTTCGGTCTGCGCGATGGTGTATTCGGGGGCCGTCGGCGTGACACACGAATTCATGCACACGGATTCAGCAAGTCCTGTGCCCGCCACTGCTCGTCGCTTCTCGCGGATTTTTCGGGGAGATTCGCGCGGGGCCGCCACAACCGTCAACAAACCCGCTCCGGGATTTCGGATCTGTCAGACCGACGTCCGCCATGCGTGTCGAGCGTCTTCGTGAAAGTTCCTGCCGGTCGTATCGATGATCGTCACCGCCGGGAACCGTTCAACGTCGAGCGCGAACAGCGCTTCGGGGCCGAGATCGTCGTAGGCCACGACAGTGGCAGCGGTGATGTGCTTCGCCAGCAGCGCGCCAAGTCCACCGATCGCGGCGAAGTAGACGACACCGCGCTCGGTGAACGTGGTCATGTCGCCACCGTGCAATTCGCCCTTCCCGATCACCGCGCGCACGCCAGCGGCAAATACGAGTGGAAAGTACCGCGCCATGCGCGCCGTCGTCGTCGGACCGGCCGATCCGATGATCTGACCCGGTTTGGCGGGCGACGGTCCAACGGCGTAGAGAATCTGCCCATCGAGCGACACGGGAAGGCGATCGCCTTCCTGGAGCGCGCGCGCGATTCTGGCTGCGCTGGCGTCCCGCAGTGTGAGCACGCGACCGGTCAGCTCGATCGCGTCGCCGGCGCGAAGATGCGTCAACGACTGCGGGCCATTCCGCCAATCGAGCTCGATGACATCGCTCATTGACGACCTCCTGTGCTCTGCTCTCTACAGCGTCATGCTCGCGCGACGAGTCGAATGGCAGTTGAGATTCACTGCAACCGGCAGGCCTGCAATGTGCGTGGGCAGCGTCTCGATGTTCACCGCAAGTGCGGTGACCACACCGCCAAGGCCTTGCGCGCCGATGCCGAGTGCGTTGACACGGTTCAGCAGATCGGCCTCGAGCTCGCGGATGTCGGCCCGCGTATGGCGGATGGTGATCGGCCGCAGGGCCGCACGCTTGGCGAGCAGGGCGGCAGCCTCGAAGGTGCCGCCCACGCCGACGCCGACGATGACCGGCGGACACGCATTCGCCCCCGCGCGATCGACGGTGTCGACGACGACGTCACGGATTCCAGCCGCGCCGTCGGCTGGCACGAGCATGCGAAGCGCGCTCATGTTCTCGCCACCGAATCCTTTCGACGCCACCGTCAGCTGCACGCGGTCGCCCGGCACGAGCTCGACGTGAACGACGCCGGGTGCATCATCGCCCGCCATCTTCAACAGCCGCGTCGGGTCACCGGTGACCGACTGTCGCAGGTAGCCTGCGCGTGTGCCTTCGCGGATGCCGGCGTACACGGCCTCGTTCAGCAATCCGCCGGTGAAGTGCACATCCTGTCCGACGTCGAGCAGAACAACCGTCACGCCGCTGTCCTGACACACCGGCACGCGATCGATCGCCGCCACTTCGTAGTTGCGAACAATCTGTTCGAGCGTGCGCCGCGCGAGCGGCGACTGCTCCTGCGCGACGGCGGCGCGCAGCGCATCAAGGACGTCGGTCGGAATGTTGTAGTTGGCTTCGACCAGCAGATGCGCGACGGCGTCGCGCACGACGGCGACCTCGATCTCGCGTACGCCCTGCCCCGAGCGAGCGCGGGCGAGTCGAGCGGTCACGAGCGACGAGGTTCCGGAATCCGTGCTCGCACTCCGGGCGGAACATGATCTCGTTTGTAGACCATGAACGTGCGGAAGAACTCGATGACGATGAGGCCGTCCTGCTTGAAGCCGATGGTCTTCACTTTCACGATCCCGACATTGGGGCGAGACTTCGATTCGCGCTTCTCGAGCACTTCACTGCGCGAGTAAACGGTGTCGCCTTCGAAGAGCGGATTTGGCAGCCGCACCTCGTCCCATCCGAGGTTGGCCATGACGTTGAGCGACAGATCGATGGTCGACTGCCCGGTCACGAGCGCCAATGTGAACGTCGAGTCGACCAGTGGCTTGCCGAACTCGGTCTGCGCCGCGAAGTGGTGATCGAAGTGGATGGGATTGACGTTCTGGCTCAAGAGCGTGAACCAGGTGTTGTCGACCGACAGCACCGTGCGTCCGAGCGGGTGCTGATACACGTCACCCACTTCGAAGTCTTCGTAGACGCGTCCGGTCCATCCCTCTTTCACTGCCATTCACACCTACTTCCTCTCCGCCGCGCGCGCGCCGCTCAGGATGTTGCGCATCGCGTAGTTGCCCTCGTGGCACGCGTACTCGAACACGTCGGGCTGTGTCGACGTCCTCAAGGTGAGCATCGCCGTCCAGGGTCTCGAGAACGTGCTCGGATCGCTCACGGTCACGTCGTAGCGCACGGTCTTCGCATCGACGCGCCGAAAGCGCTCGATGAGATGCAGGTTCGCGCCGGCACCGCGGTAATTGACCATGTTGGTCGGGAAATTCGTCACCTCCACGACGAGCGCGTCGCCTTCCCAACGTCCGCGCGAATCGCCGAAGTACTGGCGAATGGTCGACGGCAGCTGGGGCCGGCTGTCGAGCGGAATCACGCGCGCATCGTGGATCATCTCGTAGCGAATGGCGACGAATCCCGGCCCCTGCACGATTTGCGAGGTGTTGTTGTAGATGGTTGGAAAGATCACGTGCGGCAGGCCGCGCGTGATGCAGCGATCGTAGAGATCGAGCGACCGGGGACTGTCGAACGGACCATTGCCGCTCGTGCGCGAGTTCACCGCAACCGCATTCCGCTTGCGTGCATCGTCGTTGATGTAAGGGATGCGGCCGTCGGGTGGATCGATCACGATCGAGGTGCGCCGCGACGGTTTGCCGCGCTCGAGCCAATGCGCCGGCGGACCCGTGCCGTCGCCTCCTCTGCCGCCGCCTCCCCCAGAAACACTGCGCGGCGCCACGAATTCTTCGGAGTCGGACTCGGCTTGCCGCGCCGCCTGCGTTTGGCGATCGGCGAACTCTTTGTCGGTCACGGTCTCGCGGCCCGCAAACTGCTCGGGCCGCTCGAACGGCACGCCGAGCTCGTCGTCGGTGGTGAAGAGACCCTGAATGTCCGGGTCGCCCCACGGCGTGCGATATGCCCCACCAGCGGACGATCCCTGGGCCTGCGGATGTGCGCCGACGATCAGCACGGCGACGACCAGCGCACACGCACCGGCGAGCGCGACACGAAGTCTGGTCATGAGACTCGCTCCTTGGAAAGCACGCTTGCGCATACCATACAACATCATGCGAACCAGGGGCCCGCGCTCCTGAATGGCGCGAACGCTCGAGGGCAGATGCGCGCTGATCACCGGATCGGCGCGTGGACTCGGCCTTGCGGCCGCGCGGCGTCTCGCCCAAGCCGGCTGCTGCATCGTCCTCAACGGCATCGACGACTCGCGCGACGTGCAACCCGTGCGCGACGAGATCGAACAGGCACACGGCGTCCGCGCCCTCTACTGCACAGCCGATCTCCGGCGGCCGGCTGATATCGAGGCGATGATGCTGGCCGCCACTGCGGCAATGGGCGGCATCGACATCCTCATCAACAACGCCGTCGTTCGCCACACGGCGCCCATCGAATCATTCGGCGCGGCGGAGTGGGACGAGGGTCTCGCCGTCAACGTCTCGGCCGCGTTTCACACCATCCGGCTCGCGGTGCCGGGAATGAAGCAACGCCGCTGGGGGCGCATCATCAACGTGTCGTCGATCTACGGGCTGCGCGGCGCACCGAATCGGGTCAACTACGTCACGAGCAAGACGGCCTTGATCGGCTTGACACGCGCGGTCGCGCTCGAGACCGTCGGCCACGGCATCACCTGCAACGCCGTGTGTCCCGGCACCACCGAGTCGCCAGTGCACGATGAAACCATACGAGCGTCGATGACGAGCGAAGGCCTGTCGCGTGACGAGGCGGAGCGACGCTTTCTCACCGGCAAGCAGCCGACGGGTCGATTCATCGCCGCCGAAAGCGTCGCCGCGCTGATGCTCTTTCTGTGTGGACCCGACGCCAGCGACATCACGGGCGCCGTGCTGCCGATCGACGGCGGCTGGAGCGCGACGTAGAGCTTCAGTCGTAGTGGCCGGCTTCAGCCGGCCCGGCGGTCCGCCTGAAGGCGGACACTACGTCAGACAATCTGCTGCTCACGCCACGCTTGAATCGTGATCCGATCGATCCCCAACTCACTGAGAATCGCGTCGGTGTGCTCGCCAACCGCGGGGATCTTCTCCATGCGTGGCTCGACGCCTTCGATTCCAAACGGCGGCACGAGCGCGCGAATCGGACCCACGGGCGAGTCGACCTCGCGCCAGCGATCGCGTGCGGCGAGCTGCGGGTGGTTGAGAAATTCGCCAACGGTGTTCATGCGCGCGTTGGCGATCTGCGCGGCGTCGAGCCGCGCCACGACATCGGCTGCGGAGCGGTGGGCAAACGCCAGTGTGATCAGGGCATCCAGCGCCGCGCGATGTGCGACACGGCTGGCGTTCGAACCAAATCGCGCGTCGTGCACCAGACCAGGTTGCTCGAGAACGTCGGTGCAGAAACGCTCCCATTCGCGCTCGTTCTGCAGGCCGATGAAGACGACCTTGCCGTCGCCGGCGATGTAGGGCCCGTACGGCGCGATGGTCGGATGAGCGGCGCCGCTGCGCT